>Ga0209491_10000001_pt1 | contig 377483 bp, 268 predicted proteins | sample BON02_FD_187213 | JGI IMG/M metagenome (GOLD analysis project Ga0209491, IMG submission 187213) | Freshwater microbial communities from Lake Bonney liftoff mats and glacier meltwater in Antarctica - BON-02 (SPAdes) (version 2) | ecosystem: Environmental > Aquatic > Freshwater > Ice > Glacier... | reverse complement strand
TCTTTCCTTTCGCCTACGGCTCAAGGAAAGAACACCGGCGAAGAGGCTTGTAAGTCAATCCAAGAATCATTAACCTATACAGTATTCAGAGATCACCATCAGTTTCAACAATAAAACGGACATCCCCGTGGCTTTGCCCATTCGAACAGCACGGTCGCGTGCGTGCAATGATTTAATGCACAATTGGCTGGGAAACCGGCTATTTAACCATGACATAATATAAGCAATATTCAATCCCTTAGATAAGTACCGTTGTCCCGGCAAGTCAACAACGCAAACCCTACTATGCCTGCAGCAAACGCACAACAACAAGCCCCGCGGGCACAAGTAAACGCGGAACCACTGGACTGCGAACAGTAACGCCCAGAAAAAAAGCCACCCTAGCAGACCAAGGGTGGCTTTTTAATTCACATAAAAACTCAAGCGATCTAACGACACAGCCCTGGGTAGCAAGCCAAGTCCACTTCCGCTGGCCTCACGACCGCGTTACTTTGCCGGTGGAAACCCAGTTTTCTACCCTTTAAATCGTCAAGAAAATCTAGCTTTTCAACGCCAAACTTCGGGCATGAAGCAAAACCTTGTTCGCCTCGGCGTAATTGGGACGGTCGGGCAGCTTGGTGCGCTCAAACTCGTACCTAAATACGCGTTGCAATTCTAGACGCATTCTATCGACTTCTTCCAAGCCGATTTCACCGTGACGAATCGGTAACAGATCGTCAAGATAAGGCGTCATGTCCACCAGGACTTCGCCTTCCTTTAACGTGGCAACGCCCGAGAACAACAATCGCACCAAGTGCATCAGACGCTTCCACGGCACGTCTCGCCCGCGGCGCAAAGTTGCAAACAATCGGGTAAACTGAGCCGATACATACTCGTGATACGTATTGAAAACTAGCTTCGAAAGAAAGCTCTTTCGGATCGCCACTAACTGCTCACCAGCCTCAGTCAAGGTTTCCAATTCAGGACTGAACAAGCATTCCAACGCAGGTGGTTGAGCCTTCAAAGCCATCACCATAAAACGTTGCAATTCCAAATACGATTCTCGCTCGACGTGCTTCTCAATTTGTTCGGGCACGCCAAATAACGACCAATAGCTGGTCCCCTTGGCCAAGTACACGCCGCGATGTTCAATTTTCGATTGTTCGTCTGCCAATCGATAGGCATGCGACCCGGTCAAGGCACGCAGAATCGCGCGGTCGAACAATTCATCAACAGTATCCGCTGGATCAATCTCGCGACTGGATACGCTTGAGATTGGCATCACTTCGTGTTCACGTAACCAAGTTTCATAGCCGTCAACAAAACGTACGCGATAAGAGTCTGGCGGGTTCATCCCCTGACGGACAACTACGCCCACTGCACCACGCGGATGCAGGACTCGTCCAATATCATTGGTCAAATCAACTAAGGTCACAACATAAGTTCCGACCGCATGTAACCAAGTTGGTTGGCTAATGAAGTCTTCGTAAGCTTCGCTCGAGTAATCCATGACGGGCTCTAATCAATCACCTAAAAATCAGTAAAGCTGGTCGAAGTAGCCAACAAAATCGTTGAATCGATTTATTGGAGATTCCCGGCCTCAGCTTGAAATAAAAGAAACATGTAACCGCCCTGCCCAAAAACCACACAACATTTACTACCCGCATCTTCAAAAACTCAATTTGCGATCGTCGCTTTCGCAAAGTACCTTTACGAAAGTGAAACTTTTCACCTAGGGCGATGGAAAGATTGAAACAAAATGAACTCACACTAAATGTGTACAAACAAACACATCCACGAGCTGATCTAATCGACATCTCGATGATCGAATGCATCTTTTGCTTGAATTTTCACAGCGTGAAAAACATCCTCACGCGTTGAGCCACACCGAGTTTTACACGATTAATAAATTCGTTTTGCCAAAACGGCCACGTGTGGCAGTTCAATAGATATCGCAACATAACCAGTTAAGAAAAGTCTTTTACATACAGCCTTCCACTCGGCCCACTTCTAACACCAATTGCTTTATGAAACAAGTTGCTCGTCTAAACCAAGCACAGAATCCATCAACAAGACCCATTCGACTTACCTGCCTAAATCAAGGACAGAATGCACCTAGTCTACTTCTATTGGCCGCTTTTCGAAATAGGGTCGGCTGCTTGAAGAAGCTTATCGTTGGCAACCTTAAAGGTAGGTCAAGAAGCAAGCTGATTTTTCAGGAAAAGCTAGAATACGCGACACTTTTGACTAATTTCGTCCGCAACACCGTCGTACCTGCATCACTGCAAACCGGATCAGCACTGGCTTAGCAACCGGTGCTTGCCTTGCGATATTTGGGCGACAACATGGCGTTAAAATTAGGGCTCCAAGGCGAGTGTCGTGATTTCCAACGCCACATTTCAAACATAATTGCGAGAACAAGCGGAAGCTGACTGTAGCAAGCAATAGGCTGCCAGCACTTTGACCTTATTCGTAAATTAGTTTGTGCCCCAAGCCGAGCGGACCTGTAAAATCGTCAAACACGCCCGGAAGCTCAAAGGCCGACAAGGAACTAATTTCGAGACAATTCCCAACCTGCGTTGCTCATTGCAGCGATCAAGCCATACAAAAAAAGCCCGGCGAATCCTACTTTTGGAAAACACCGGGCCAATACAATCAAAGGGTATCAAACGCATTCAAAACGATCACTTGTTTACGAATTCTTTTTCGTGCATCCAACGCTTCAGAATCGGCGATATCGCCAAACAAGCAAGACCCGAAACAACGGCCATGATCGCAATCAACTTATAGACGTCGCCGTAAATATGAACGGTATCAATCGGCGCTGGAACAAAGTTTCCTTTGCCGACATTGACGACCGCAAATTGAGCAATGATTGCAGCTAGAAATTGAGAGAACGCTGTCGCTAAGAACCACGCGCCCATAACCGTGCTGACCAACCGAGCTGGGGCCATTTTGGTAATCATTGACAAACCCACAGGCGACAAACACAGTTCGCCAGTAGTTAGCATCAAATACATCAACAACAAGTAAATCGAAGCCACCATACCGCCTGACGAGGTTTGTGCGCCCACGTATAGCAACGCAAAACCTGCACCTAGTTGCAGCAGCCCCAACGAAAACTTTACCGGCGTACTTGGCTCTAAACCCCGAGCTCCCAAGAAACCCCAAAGCGCGGTGAAGACCAAACCAAAGATCATGATGTAAATCGCATTAACCGACTGGTATACTGAGGCGGGAACTTCTGAACCACCTAAACCAATTTCCCCAACCGCACTCTTATCGAAAGTCCACTCGACCACCTTATCCTCAACGGTCGCTTTCTCGTTCTTGGCCGCTTCTCGCAAGTAGGTCAACGCGGTCATGGTAACCGTTGGATAGGTGTTGACCTGCTCAATCGTCTCCGCCAACTCTTCTGGTTTCATTTGCTTATCTGGTTCCTTAGCTCCTTCCACTGCTCGAATTGATTTTTCAACTTGTCCCCGAAATGAAGCGGTTGCGTTGACATGGCCAAGGTACTCTTGAGACAGATATTCCATTCCGATGGTCCCGTCTGCTTCTGACGCAACCGAAACCCGTAGCTTCAACGTGGTGCCCACCATTTCAGGCGTCACAGAGCTAGATTCACTGACTCGATCGACATTACGATCAGTGAAGTTGTTAACCGAACTTCCTGACTGTTCGAAAAACGACCAAAACAACAAAGAGAAGAACGTTAGAATGAACACCACATACATGCGCTCTCGTCCCACTTTATCCATGGCAAACGCTTCACGAACCAAGTAAATCGAGGCGCCCAAGCCAGCGATCATCAAAATCAAACCCGCTGGACGACTGGCTTCTTCCACCATCGTGGCAATACCTTTGACGATTGCATATTCACTTTTCGCCAACGGTTCGATCACGCTTTCAGGCAAAAGTGAAACTTGGTTGTTAACGAATGGCAATACCGAAAAGCCAGAAACCAACAACACAAAGACGGGCAAAAGCACCAAGGTCCCCACCAAAACCAACAGCAAATTTCGACTGTAATTCTTGGGGTCGGGCGTCAACCCGATAAAGTCTGGAAGACCACCTTTGGCCAACGCCACCACGGCAACGATTGCCGACGCCACCAAGGCGATCGCTACGAAATAGTTCAAATAGACAGTGAAGGGATCACCCGAATTGTAGACAAATAGCCCATAAGCACTGGCCGCTGCGGTACCCAAGATCATCGCTTGAGTAAGAATCGTCGGCGCCGCAAAAATAGCCAATCCAACCAACATACCAATCGTCGCTAAACCGAATCCGTAATGCCAACCATAGGTTTCTCCTATATACCCGCACAGAAGCGGCGCAATCGCGGCCCCTAAATTGATCCCGATGTAAAAAATCGTAAAGCCGCCATCACGCTTGGTACTACCTTCCTCATACAAAGATCCGACCATCGTCGAAATGTTCGGCTTAAAAAATCCGTTGCCGACGATCAATAATCCCAACGCGGTGAAGAAATAAAATTCGTTCTCCTGTGTCATCACCAGGTGACCCAGCGCCATAAAGATTCCGCCAATCACCACCGCAGTTCTGGCACCCAGCAATTTGTCTGCAATCATCCCACCAAAGAATGGTGTCATGTAGACCAATGCCGTATACGCACCGTAAACCGCATTCGCGTCCTTGTCACCGTAGCCCAGGAACCCTTTGATCATGTAAAGGACTAATAGCGCACGCATCCCATAGTACGAGAAACGCTCCCACATCTCCGCAAAGAACAATGTGAAAAGGCCGGTTGGGTGACCAAACAGCATGGCTTGGTGTTTCTGATCAATCGAAGACATTCAATAGTTCTCCTGCGAGCGCAACTCCGATTCAAATTCAAAGTTGCGGTAAGTTCATTGCATGCAGCTGTACATATCGGAAATCAACGTTCCCGTATGCCACGATGATAACGATACGCGAGTCCCGTTTCACCCCTACAAAACCCATTAAACAGGGTTTCTTGTCGTAAACAATCGTTTCAGCTTACCTAGTCACCTAATTCACAGACTTCGCCAACCTAACTACCACAGCAGCTTCGACTTCCTTCAACATCCATTGCTCAAAGTGCACCGCAGGCAGAACAACGGCAAACACATCTTCTCACGATGAGGTCCCTTGTTTTCTACGCCCCAGCAGCCATAGAAAGGCAATGAAGTCGTAAAGACCGTGGGCCACCATGACGCCCCAGATCCCTAAACCGGCAGGGACTGCGATTCCCAAAAGCAGTGCAATCGAAGTCGCTAAACAAAAATAGCCGAAGGTTACCGCGTGCAAGGCACCAAACAACAGCGACACTGCCGCTAACGCCAACAACCAAGCCACGTTTGCAGCAAACCAATTCAACAAAAAAGACTCAAGACAGCCCTGCAAGGCCCAACGAAAACAAAGTTCCTCACCAACGCCGGCAAGGGCTGCCAAAAGAAAAAGCTGAATCCTGTTCATCTTACTTAGCAACGGCAAGAATCCTTCGCCGATCCGGTCTTCGATATCTCTAATCCAAGCCAATTCCCAGCGCGACGCAATGTAAATCGCAAGAAAAATAGAAATGCCAACCAAGGCACCCAATCCCGTCGAGGCCAACACTCCCAATCCGAACCAGTTTGCCGAGGCCAATTTTGAGCTGACGCTATACCAGGCTGTCTCAGGAAACAGCCCGCCCCAAAGACCAATGCCTAAGCCAAAGACAAGAAACAGCGATTGAAATGCCATCATCGCCCCAAAGCCCAATCTTTGCGGATTTAGAGGTTCGCTTTCATTCCCTAAACGATCCATATCCAAAGGTTCCCTTCAAGATCGCCATGGTCCATTTTCGAAAAGTGAAACGCTTTGGCCGTCGGATCACTCAGAACATTGCATAAAAAAACGGCCGCCAACTTTACGCTGACCGACCGTTCAATTTTTCATATTTTCGAATGCTGTCGCCGGCGCAAACAAGTTCAGCGATCAAATTCAGGCCGCAAAACTACATGCCAACAACATACCCTGCTCAGTTGCCAGTCTTAATCGGTTACCAGTCTTAATCGGTTACCAGTCTTAATCGGTTACCCGTCTTAATCGGCTACCCGTCTTAATCGGCTACCCGTCTTAATCCCTGCATACGGGACCTTGGACTAGCAAATCGCTTCGACTGGTGTCATCTCTGACTACCCAACAAATGACTATTCAGCAGTCAAACCCAACTGCTTGATCAAGCCTTCTGCACCACTGGTCGAGCGGCGAAGCTTCATCGCAATGACGGCTTTTTCACTCTTGCTGGCTTTTTCGATTCTCTTCTTCCACTTGTCCAACTGTTCGCGACGCTTGCGACGGCGACGAATTTCACGCTGGCGTTCACTTCCGGCCATATTATCTTCTACCTTCTAAAAAATCTGTATTCCTTGATGGCCAGTCAACAGGCCAAGCACCTCAAATAGAAGGGCCGTTGACCGTTGGCAAGACGCCATGCCTCGTTACGTTCTTGAACTTGTTATGTTTTTAAACTTGTTATGTTTTTAAACTTGTTACGTTTTTAAACTTGTTACGTTAGTCTCGAAATGAACTGAGCGGGTTCGCACAGCACAATCCTGCATCCCTGATCGGGCCGAATCCTAGGCCAAATTGTACATCAGACTCAACATCTCACAACCGCGACTTTCCCGGGAAAGCACGAATTCCATCGGCGAACCGCCCAATCTGGGGCAAATGGCGGGCGAACACGACGGTCGGTCGGTCCCTAGCAGGCTTTGGGACTGCCACCCGCGAGACGATTGGGCCGCTCCCCCCAAACCGCACGCAGCCAAGCTTTCCCATTCCCATCCGCTTTCGCCTTCCCATCCGCTCTTAGATTTCTGCAAACGCAGTTCAAGAATATCTAACTTCGTACTTTTAGATCTTGGGGAGCGGGAAATTATCAGGAACGTCCAGTTCCATCATTAACATTCCCAAACCATGAGTCTTCCCCTGTGCGTCGGTTTTTAACGACTCGCTGCCTCCACCACCCAAAGAGTCATGCAGCAGAAAATTCAGGGCGAGTAAATTCGGAGCCTCAAAACGCTCGACTTCACCCAAACAAATCTCATGAAAGTGGCGTTTCACCCGCTGAACTGTCAATTCTTTGTCAATCAGCTGGTAGCAGGCCGCATCGTAGGCAACCACGCCAACGTTACTGCCATCCCCTTTATCACCACTTCGAGCATAAGCCAACCGACTCAATGGCACTCGCATTTTGATTCCACTCCCAATTTCAAAGCCCGCTACTTTCGTCTCTCCCGACCACCAAGGTGGCATTTTCACCTAGCCGAGTTCCCGCAACAACCCATCCCAAGAAACAAAAAAGCCTACCGGGCAAAAGACCAAAGTAGGCGATCGTGTCTCAGATTTCTAAATCAGTTCTGTCCAAGCATTTTTAAAAATCAAACCCATGCGTATTTTCAACCACTTGGTCACGCAGCCAACCTACTTTTAAAAATCATCTCGCCTCTTAGAAATTGTCACGTTGGGTGACGGCGTCCGCTTGATCAGCTGGATCATCCAAAGAACTGCCAATTTTAAAGGTCAAGACGGATTCACCACGCTTGATCTGTATCGTGCGACGATCAATCTTCAAGACAACCCATTTCTCATCGTCCAAGTCGAACGACTCTCCGACGGCAATTCGCAAGGTCTCGCCCTTGGGACGAATACTCAAGATCACCACCTGCTCACCCGTGCGATCTTGCAACAAACTAGTGATATACGTTTCGGGCGCGTACTTCAGTTTGGGAACCTCTCGCTTGGGCTCCTCTTTTTTTGGTTCGGCTACGGTCACAGTCAACAATTGTTCGTCTGACGATTCAGGCATTCCACTATCGAAAACACGGATCTTGAATTTGTAGCGTCCCGCCTTTGTCATTTCTGGTGCAAACAGTCTTGCCGATCGACTGGTGGGTGACGTCTGTTCCAACTTTGCCTCTGGAAGACTTGATTCCAACATTTCAAAGGTCAATAGATCGTCAGCGTTTCCATCATCAGCCGACAGTCGAACTGATAATTCCTCCCCCACGAACATCGATTCGGACGAACGTGAAGACACCTTCGGGACTTGATTGGGAGGCCCAAACAGATTCCTCCGCACCACCCAAGATTCAAACTCTTCGCGACTTTTGCCCAGCTTTCCACGGGGATAGGAAGCAAGCGACTTTTCTTCAGGTGCCGACAGCAACACTGCTCCACTAATTGTTAGCTTTGCCTCCAAAACGCTTTCATCTTCCCGATCTGGTTTTTCCAAGCTAATGACGCAAGCATCGATCCGCTGCAACATGGCCCGATCGTAAAAATCGAAAAGGAAAGTCGTCAACTGCCGCAAGTCACCCTTTACTTGCATGTCATTGATTCGTACTTGCTGGAAAACCAATTCATTCACATTTTGGGTGCCACCAAAACCACCCACCGTCTCAATGGTCGCTTCATTCTGAACCATCTGAGTTCGACCAGGAGATACCTGAAGGCCAGCAGCTTCAGCCATGTTCCAAATAAACAAGCCATATTCCTGGTTATTGTCGATCACGCTGATTGGCAAACTGGCGGAGTTATAAACGTCCAGACGATCTGCCTCACGCTGAGCCTCTCGAGCCAAATCTTCCAATTCGACTTTCCGACTTAGCGACGACAGAATTTCCGCATTACGATCTTTTCGCATCGATTGGTACTTGGTCCAACCAAAATACAAAATAAAGATCGGGAGGATCGCTAGGATCGCAATCACCAAATTTCGTTCGCGTTGACTTAAGTTGTTCATATCGTTTTATTCTCAAAGCGAAAGCTTATCGCCAACGCATAACTATTAGCAATTCATTACAAAATACTGAACCAAATACTGAAGCTGAAACCAACTTTACTGATCGTCACTTTTGGGCTTCGAATCACCGTCGCTCGCAGGCGGTTTCTCCGCACCCACTTCCTCGGCTGTGCTATCTTTCGCCTCAGACTCTTGATCCACGACAGGTTCAACAGCGTCGCCTTCGTCACTGGTCCCTGCTGTCCCTGCTGTCCCTGCTGTCCCTGCTGTCCCTGTAGTCTCGACTGACTCGGTCGCCGCTTCAGTTGAATCAGCGTCGTCAAGATCGCTCGCAACAAATTCTTCGTCTTTAGCGTCAGAGGCAGCCGCTTCAGAGTCACCATCACCTGCTTGTACTTTATTCGCCCCAACAAAATAAGCGTCTTCTAAGCGACTAAACATCTCTTCAAAATCAGGAGTAATGGTGACGATGTCTGTAACCTGCTGAGCGTAATAGGCACTCTTGGTAACAGGGGCAAAAGAAGGGGTCGAGTTCAATTCCCAATTCTCTTTGGCTTGAAAAACCGGACGGTACTCGTTTGTCATCTCTTTATCACTGACTAAACTGACGATCGTCACTGGCAAGGCAATCCCAAGATCGCTGGCGCGCTTAACTCCGCGATTGGTTCCGTTGATATTTAACGACTTCACTCGCATCTTGTCGCCAAAAGGCAGTCGTTGACTCAAATAATCCAACAATTGCAAACTGTCAGAATCTTCGGCAACAAAGTCATTGACAACCTTCAACTTTGAAACGATCGCCTTGTTTCCCGGTTCCGCAACTTCTAGAACCTCGATCTCTTGCGCCAGTTTTGCTTGCTGTTGGTCCAAATTGTTTAGACTCCACCACGCCAGTCCAACCAAACAACCGAATGCCGTCACGACGGCGGCACCCGCTAAGGCGTAGGTCCGAACAGAAGTCCCCTCCTTGGGTGGCTTGGCAGGATTCGCAAAATCCAACAACGCTGTGCGATCATCTTTCAGGGCAGCAATCGCGACCAAGCCCATCGACGATTCGCTGCTAGGAACGTCGGCCTTGAATTCACCAAAACCGTCGGGCTGCAATATCTCGCATTCTACGGCTTGATCAGCCAGAGAGTCAGCAACCACAGCAGTGTCCGACGGTTCGCCTGAGACAAAACAACGAGTGTTTTCCAGCGAGCCGAATTCTGCAGCCAAGACTGCTGCACTGCGAGCCGTTTCACGGCGAAGCGTTTTCTCGCGGATCGTTGGATCCACCGGCAACACGCTGGTCCGAACCATCAACAACTGTTCGCCTGTGGTGACCGCCATATCGATTTCAGTTGGCAACACAGTAATCGTGAAGCGACGTTGATTATCATTGGCCGCACGCAACAGATCACCCGCGACAATCCGGGGCAAGATCCGAGAGAAGGATACACCTTTGGTTTTCAACGCATGCAGCAGACGATTGGTATTGCTGGAAGTTGCACTAACAAATGCTTGCTGATTAGGTTGCGAACTACTGACTGGCATCGACACAAAATCGACAATCGAATCCTCAGTCGCTTGTGACAGTTGGGTCTTGGCCAACATATTGATAATCGCTGGCATTTCCGCCGGCCCAACCGGCGGCACCTGAAACGGACGATTCTCGAAATACTGCGGGCTAAGAATCAACACCGCATTCCGCTTGGCGTGCTTGCCACTATTGATCAAATCCAACAGCGAATGGGCCAAGGCTTCCATCCCGACTTCGCTGGGAATTTGGATCGATTCCCAACTACTGACTTCCGGACGATTTCCCACCTGCCCTGAACCCACCCAGGCAGTTTTTTCATTCAGCAGGATAAACGTTTGTTTGCTCATAATGTATTTCTGATTTTTACCATTAGGTTGGCCCAAAAATGCAAGGACCTTGGTTCGTTTCTACGCGACCAACCGCTAATTTTTTCAGCTAGTTCGTAAGTAAGACTGAATATTGATCTCAATTGAACCATCAAACAACAAGCCAAGTTTCGCTAGTCATCTATATTTGCAGGAACTATCCCTAAATTCTCAACACTTTGCCCCAACGGCAAATGACTTTTATCTCTCCAAAATAGTAGCCGAGGCAAAGGTTCAGTCGTGTCATAAACCACTTCTGCCCGACTGGTCGCTTCCCCATTTTCGAAATAACCGATAACTTCCGCACGATACACATCACCCTTAGCACACACGAAGGGTGATATCGATCGCATCGTTGGAAGATCGACAATCAATTCGACTAACAACCAGGTCTCGTAACGGCGATTAATATCGGTCAAATCGGGGTCATTCAATTCGTATTCGCGAACCTGAATGATCTTATCCACTTGCTCTGGGGTCAGACCTGGGATGCTGGAGATCACTCGACGAGGAGCCTGCATAATGTTGATCCGGCCTGGAATCGTAGCCGCCTGGATCACGGTCAAATTGTCCATCATGGTCGCCACCCCGATCCCGAATCTCGCCAAATCATCCGAGGAAATCGGTGATTGCAAGACCGTTTCGACTTCCTGACCGTCCCAAGTGATCGTGGTCTTGGAATCGATCAAATCAAGTATCTGAAGAAACTGATTACTTCCTTCTTGGGCGCTAAGATCGATTTCGCCGAACGCCTCACCATTTTTACCCTCTTCCGGCATTTCCCCCTGGAAGGCCCCGTTAATACGATACGCCAAAATGAAATTGACCCATTGGCTAGACATCACCGAACTCAGGTCGCGTTCCAATTGAACTAGGTCTTCTCCGTTGATATTCACCCGCTGCAAGCCTTCCCAATTCTTATTCGCCTCTTGCGAGAAGATCGTCATGAAGTTCGCCCAACCCAGTTGCATATCGGGATCCGAGGTCACCGACAACTGCTCAACCATCTCCTGGTCGTCAATCATCCCGTTGCGATTGACGTCATTTCCAAACAACAATTCGGGCGTAACTCCACGCACCAGCAATAATTCTTCGACGCTAGACAACGGACCATTCTTGGGCATATAGGGCGGGCTTTGCGACGTATAGTAGCCGGCTTCAGCACCGCTAGGTCGACTTTCATCGTCGGTATCGATCCAGTCCAGGATCGCCTCGGCTACATCCTCGGTCATCTCGGGCAATGCCATCAACAACTGCTTGCCGCCATCGGGCTGGAATTCATCCATCTTCGGCAAAATATTCAAATTCAGCCGTGTCGATTCATCAATCAAGCCATAACGAAAGGCCGACAGATAGCCGTCCTGGTCCATCCCGGGGGCAATCACGGAAAAATATCCCGTGGTTGCGGGCTCCGGTTCGGGATCTTGCCGAATCAAACGCCCTTGAAAAATCGCCGAATTGTCCCACAACCCGCCAGCATCACGCAAGGTTTGTCGATCCTGAGCCAAAAACATACGCATCGCCTCGGCACCCGAATCGACCAATAGCCTGGATTGTGTTCGATACCCGGCAAGGATCGTCGCTTCCTCTTCAGTCCGCATCAAGATTGCAAACGAATAGGCAGACAAGGACATCAAGATCACGGCCACCAGGACCATCAGCAAAACGAATCCCGAACGGTTGTGATTTGCCAAAAGCATATTCTTATTCAACATAATTCTTCAGCTCCTCGCGGGCTTGAATCGCTGCCACGGATTCCGCTAACGGCAAATGAACCGTAGTTACATACTGCTGCAACCCAAACGCAGCATCTCGATCACCGGCCTGCGCCTGCTGTGCTCGAAACTCGGCGGTTCTTGTATCAACCAACAATGTGATTTCAATCGCAACGGGCAAAGTTCGCATCTCGTTCGTGTCCCAAGTATCCGCCCAACTCTCCCCATCAAAATAGCGAAATCCCAATTGCTTCACCTCTTCAGCCAGCATTTCATAACCAGGCATTGCGCCGCCACCTTCATCCGCATATCGCTTTGCAGCCCGATCAAATTCCATCCTTAGCAATCCCACCCGTCGGGTTGCGTTCACAGGATCTTGTCCGCCATACTCTTCCGCGACGCCGACCACATAATTGATATTACGAATTTCACTTGGTAACGAAATGATCTGTCCGCTCTTTGGGTCAACCGAAGGCAAATACTGATCACGTCTCGGCAAACGAGAAATGTCCAGTGAAATGGAATCCGGCCCCCCCGCCAATCCAGGCTGCTCGACCACCACAGGCTCCTCTTCCTCCTGGACTTCTTCTTCCTCGCCCGTGGGCAGCATGGCTTCGGCCGACGCGATCGCCTCATCTAAGGCAGTGGTGTCGATTTCCTTGTATTGCACCGCCGCGCGAAAGTCGTCGGCCATCACTTGCAGCACCGCTCGCGCCGCCCGAGCTCGTTCCAATTCGTCGCGTTCGTTATCCAAATTCATCAAAAACATTTGAGTTGCACTGGCCAGCAATCCCATCAGAACAATGGAAATCGCCAGCGACAACACAACTTCAATCAATGTGAAACCCAAAAATTCACGCCGCAGCCGTGTATCAGGACGCTTACAATCCGGTGAACCCTTCCCATACAAATCCGGCTTTGCTGCGAATTTCATCACACAGGAGTGCGCGGGCTTGCTTGACCCGTCACAAGTTTGGAAGTGGTTCAAATTCAGTATAGGTTGGCCCATAATTTTATTCCGCTGCTTCCACATCAAAATTGGGATCTGGCATCCAACGTACAAGCGAAAATTCTATCGGATTTTCGATTTGATTCCTGTCTTGTTGAACGGTCACCCGAACACTCAGTAAGCCAGGTGTTCCCGCAGGCGAAGTTTCAACGGTAAACGTCCAATCAGGTTCGTTTGGAAAACCGCCACTACTGCTGGCCGCCTCACTAACGCCCGACGCCACCTCGGACATTTTGCTTTCGCAAAGCACTTGAGCCATTGTCAAATCTTTCGCATCCGCCGCGCTGTAACTGCCCATCATAATGAGGCCAGAAATTCCAGAAATCGCAACCATCAGCACCAATAGCGACAACAAAACTTCCAGCAGCGTCATCGCGTTTCGCTCGCCCCGATGGCCCCTACCCACGCTGCAAAAACCAACACTTGGACAGGCAAGACAACCCGGAGACTCCCTCAATGTCATCATCATTCGATCTCCGAGATATCTAGGTAGTCGCTAACGGTCGTAGTGCCGGTTAACCCGCGCAATTCAACCCGAAGCACGTCCCCAATTTCATTCGACAAATACAACCTGGCCGACTGGACCGTTCCGTCTGGATAAAACAAGATCCGCTGGTAGCCAGGGACATCACTGCTGCCAGACCCGGAAGATCGCGAGTCCTGGCTGATCTGTTCGCCGGCGAATCTAACCCCCACCTCAAGAACATTGCTACGGAGGTCGGAGGATCCGTTGGCGAAGTTTTCCTCATCCGGCAAATTCGGCAATTGAGTCTTCGCCAATGGATCAAACGGCGATACGAAGTATGTTCGAAATCCTGGCTGGCAATAGAATGCGACTTCATTACCCGAACGAATCGCTCGATTCCTAGCCTCTGCAAAGGCTCCACGCACACGATCTGCCGAAGCCTTCAACCGATGCGAATCCACCGCGTCAGTTGCCATCGGAACCGTGATCGACGCCAGCAAAATCAGCACCGCGCAAACAATCATCACCTCAAGCAAGGTAAAGCCGCTGCGATTTCGAAGAACTTTCCATTGTGCCATTTGTTTCCTCACCACATACGATGGTCGACTCGAACGCCCGGAACGCTTGACTACACAAAACCAACTACACGGCCCAATTTCACTGTATTAATTTCACTGTATTAATTTCAGCACAGCCCAAGCTTTAGTGCACTAACTCGGGCGCCTTTGATGCAGCCAATCGTGGGCGATGTTCGTAACAAAACGATTCGACCGACTTACTCAAAAAAAATGCCCGCAGCACTGGCGGGCATTTGAATCGCAGCAGCCCCTGAGTTGCCACGATCATCCAATTTCATTTCAGGCGGATGGATTGATCGCAAAACCAATACCCCACAGCCACGCTCAACCTTGACGGCTGATCTAGTGGCGATCATAAACCCAAAAGTTGATCATTAAACGTCGTCGCTGGAAACGTCGTCTTCGGTACCCGTTTTTCCGTCAGGACCGAACGAAGTCACTCGCACCTTGTTGTTGATCGCATCCGTTTGAAGCGTAAATTGATTTCCCCATGGATCCGCTTCCAATTTGTCAACGAAAGGTCGACGCCACTTCTTCTCACTGACATTCTGTGGACGCTGAGCCAAGTCTGGCAATTGCTGAGGCCAAAAGCCGACCTTGATTTTGTATTGCTTGCAAGCTTCGGCGTACTGAGCCGCCTTAATCTTAGCAACTCCCTCCATCGCGTCATCATTTGCGTTCAACAATGCAGCAACGGCCAAACCGGCAAGCATCACGATGATGCCCATGACGATCATCAGTTCCAACAACGTAAAACCTTGACGAGTTGCCAAAGCCCGAGCTCGGCGTCGCAGCAGTTGACGTCTCATACTTCTATCTCCTAACAAGAATCTATTCTGTTTCAAATGTCTAACTTAGTTAATTTCTAGGGCAACTTCATTTCCGGTGCGATCGGTCTGGTGTCCCAATTTCGAATCACCCAATTTCGAACCACTTACGTGACGCAGCCCGTACTTTTCCTGAGCACCCTATCTATTCCCGAGAACCAGCACTGTTGGCCCAGGCAGCTTTCTGCTTTCCGGTTGACTACGCCGACCTAACTTTAAAACACGCCTGCCGCTACAAAGTTCCGTGAATTCTGGCAAATCAGCCGCTTGGCAGCCAATTCAACCGCCTAAACGTCCATCTCCTGTTGGTTGACCTTGCATGCAATTGAGCCATAAGGGCCACCAAAACCTAATTTGGCCAGACGCCCGGTAGTCCATCGCCCTGTAGTCCATCGCCCTGGTTGTCAACGGAATTCCTAGTTTGGCCAAGAGTTCCTAGTTTGGCCAAGATTTTGTAGTTTGGCCAAGACTTTGTAGCTTGTCCAAGACAAGGTGCCTACCAACAAAGTCCGCTTTGACTGCAACTTCCGGCGGATTCGCCCAAATGATTGCCCGAATCATCGGAACGACTGAATCAAACATTCTGCACTACCCTTGGTCACCTACTGACACTTCAAAAGTAGCTTTAATCTTCGCAATAACTCACTCTTTAGTTGCGAAGTTTCGTAAAAAACACATTCACCACGGAACGAGCCAACTTCCCACTGCTTTTATTTTGTTTTTATTTGACTTCCGGACCCAAGGAAAGAAATGGCCCTGCAATATCCACGTTAACGGCCGCCCATAGCCCTTTAAAAAACCACTACTAAATATGTATTTATTGACGGGTGAAACCAAGACAGTTACAATATTGCTGGTGAGACCGCCTGCGGGTCGTGATAGCAAGCAATGACTTGCTTAACGATGGGAACTTAAAGGAGGTAGGCCTAGAGCCTGGCCCCAAACAACGGCGAAAATGTTACTTATGGCACTTCAGTGCTTTTGTCTTTTAGAACCAAGGCTGACCAAAGGTTTGCTGCGTGTTTCAAATAAGGGCGGGAAGTTTCGCGTTTCGCACGGTTTCTGCTGGTATTTGAGTTCACATTTGTTATGTTCAGAAGGTCAACATATTACGTTTTGTTAGTCACAAGTTTGCTTGTGTCCACAAATCCCCGCCAATTATTAGGACTCCCCGTCCGACACAGGTCATTGAATTCCCCATTCAAAATAGGCCATTCGACGCTTTTGTCGAACGATAAATCCAGTTGAAAATCGGCGACCAACGTCCTGGTTTATCAACGCCCAAGGTTACCAAACGCAACTTAATTCCCATGTTCGGTTTGCTATCCGCCGATTTTACCCAATGCTGAAAGCGTTTCCCAAGCAATACCCAATTGCCAGCAACCGTGACCGCATTTCAACACCGCCTGCGAAATTGCGGCGTTGAGTGTTTTAATAACTGGCAAGCGTTGTGAATCCGTGGGAGGTTTGCGACAATTTTAGCGGTTAGATGCTATTTCTTCGGTCCGTGTTGATACAATGCAACAACGACCGTCAGGCTTAGAAAAACCGCCGAAAACTGAACTAGAGTTCAAATGGACTCGCTGCAATTGAATCCACTCACATTTGCTGCGCCCCAACCTAAACAAGTGATCGCCAGCGGTTAAAAAAACGTTGACACGAACTTTGATCGACTGTCAGGCAACGTTAACAACCGCCAGTCACTTGAAGATGCTCGCCAAAAAACGAACAAACTCCCCACCAAATCGAGGGCTTGAACGAACACGCTGAAACCTTGAACCCATGAACTTTGTAAAACCAATTTTGATTTCTTCAGATTGGTTATTCCAAGTCAGAGCTCAAGTTAGATCTAAGGTGCAATTCTTCGCTTCTAGCCTTAACTTCGCAACTGCGGATCTTGAAGCGACTGGAAGATTACTAACTAGCAGCTTAGCTTGCGTTCCCCACTTAGGTAACGTTTCAGCCGACCTTCGCTCGAGTGCCCCAAACCGTTTTTGATTAAGAACAGGATCAGTCTCATGAAGTGTAAAGACAACGTTTTATCGCGTAGAAACTTGCTAACCGTGGGTGCGTTGACTGGCTTGGGACTCACTTTTACCGATTTCCTGAAGATCCAATCAGCTCAAGCAGATCAGAAAGACTACGCAAGCAAAGAAGGCACCGCTAAGAGTGTTATCTTTATCTTCTTGCCTGGCGGAATGGCCCATCAAGAGACGTTTGACCCCAAACCCTACGCGCCCCTGGAATATCGTGGCCCACTTGGGAACATTGCGACCAGCATCACCGGCGTTCGATTCAGCGAACTACTTCCGCACAGTGCGAAGATTGCTGACAAGCTTTGCATCCTGCCTTCGATGACGCACGGCGAAGCGGCTCATGAACGGGGCACTCACAATATGTTTACGGGCTATCGCCCAAGCCCGGCCCTGCAATACCCAAGTATGGGCAGTGTAGTCGCTCATGAGTTTGGCCCTAGAAATAACTTGCCACCCTACGTTTTTGTCCCTAATCAACCTAACACCTTCGCGGGTACCGGATACTTAAGTTCATCCTTTGCAGGCTTCAGCTTGGGCTCAGATCCGGCCGAGCAGAACTTCCAAGTGCGAGATCTGCAATTGCCTGGCGGAGTCGATGAACAGCGGTTTGGTCGTCGAAGAAGCATGCTGGACGCAGTCAATCAGCATTTTGTCTCGAGAGAAAAAGCCGACTCTTTAGATGCGGTCGACACGTTTTACCAACGCGCTTACTCGATGCTAAGCAGCGAAAAAGCGCGAGAGGCGTTTGACCTAAACAAAGAAGACCCAGGCCTTCGCGATCGATACGGAAGAAATCAAGCAGGGTCACGTATGCTTCTAGCTCGTCGCCTGGTCGAGGCCGGCGTTCGGTTCGTGTCGCTAACTTACGGCGGCTGGGACCATCACAACAATATTGAAGGTGCGATGCGAGGTCAATTGCCACCATTGGACCAAGGCTTTGCAGCCTTGATTAGCGATCTGGACGAACGAGGACTCTTGGATAGCACCATGGTTTGTCTATGCAGCGAGTTTGGGCGAACTCCAAAAATTAATCAGACCGGCGGACGCGATCACTGGCCTAAAGTCTTCACGACCGTGATGGCAGGCGGCGGTTTGAAACGCGGCGTCGTTTACGGCAGCAGCAATGCGACCGCCAGTGAACCTGAAGACAATCCACTTTCGGTTGAGGATTGGGCAACCACGATTTACGATCGCATGGGAATTGTTGCCGATAAAGAACTGATGGCTCCGGGCGATCGTCCCATCGAGATCGTAGACGGCGGCAAAGTAATCACCGACATCATCGCCTAGCGTTTTCTCAAACTCCTGCTCGCCTAGCTTAAAGGCTGCAGGAATCAAGTTGAAATATCGCCTGAAACGGCGTTACGCGTTAACCTAATTTGAGTTGAAATGAACTGGAACGGACTGAATCTGGGGTGAAGTTCAGCCTGAATGACGCATGGATGACCAGACGCATGGATGACCAGACGCATGGATGACCAGACGCATGGATGACCAGACGCATGGATGACCAGACGGTTAGACGACAGGACAACGTTGCAGGATTGCATTGAAGTTGTTGTCTATGTTCACCACCGATTGATCGCAAGGAAGCGGTTGGACGGGCACTGCAAATGCCTTTTTGCTTACTTCCACGGATCGCCATGACGATGTCAAAAAAGACCGGAAACTTTTTCGTTGTTCTGATGCTAATGGCTGGTGCTGCCCTATCGGCAAACCCCAACCCCAAAGGCAATTGCGCAACCGGCGTTTGCCCTCTGGATAATACAAGCGTAGTTCGGAATTCGACTTTTGGCACCTGCTTGGATATCAAACCCTGGGAGCTGCAAGCGAGTGCCCGGAACGTAGAATTCCAGAACGCGGAGATAAAGTCGACAACCCAACAATTCAACCAAGAGATTTCGACCAAAGCATTCGATCACCAGGACTCGCTTTCCACACCGTCAGAAAGTGCTGCACCGTCAGAAAGTGCTGCACCGTCAGAAAGTGCTGCGCCGTCAGAAAGTGCTGCGCCGTCAGAAAGTGCTGCACCGTCAGAAAGTGCTGCGCCGTCAGAAAGTGCTGCGCCGTCAGAAAGTGCTGCGCCGTCAGAAAGTGCTGCGCCAGGGCCTCGCCCTGCGACTTTCAAGTCTATCAACGACAGCCACGCGAGTGTCGGTCCGACTCTAGCACGCCCAACACCAACGCCATCATTGCAAATAAACGATCCGGTCTTGCGAACAAACGCGGCGGCGAAAGCGAACCCTATTTACACCAGCCTGCGATTCAGTTCTCCACGACTTGGGATCGTGTTGCCGCGAGGGATTCAGCGCGGGCAAACTCATGTTGTTGAATTTCTCGGTGAACGACTAGGCGATGCGCAAGAGATCTTATTTTATTCGCCTGGATTCCAGGCCACCAATATTGAAAAAGTTGACGACAATCGAATCAAGGCTTCAATCACTGTAGACGCCGAAGTTCCTCTGGGTTCTCACATGGTCCAAGTTCGAACATCCAGCGGCATTAGCGATTACCGCCCCATCTGGATCAATCAGTTGCCTGCGGTTGCCGAGGTTGAACCCAACAGTGATTTCGCTACGCCTCAGTTGATTGGATTGAATGTGGCCGTCAGTGGAACTTCTGACAATGAAGATGTGGATTATTATGTCGTTGAATGTAAAAAAGATCAGCGATTAAGCGTCGAGATTGTTGCGATGCGATTAGGCAGCTTTCTGTTTGATCCTTACGTTGCAATATTGGATGCGAAACGTTTTGAATTGGCGGTTTCGGACGACTCGGCCTATGGTGCGCAAGACGGCATTTGCAGTGTAAAGATCCCTGAAGACGGGAAATATATCGTCGCGGTTCGCGAAAGCAGTTTCGGCGGGAATGGTGAGTGTCGGTATCAATTACAGGTGGGAACCTTCCCGCGATCGACCGCTGTTTTTCCTGCCGGAGGAAAGTTAGGCGAAACCTTAAAGGTCAAGTTTCTTGGTGATTCGTTGGGCGTGGTCGAAAAAGACATCGCCCTGCCGACCGCCGCGGTTGCAGATTTCAAAATCTATCCAGAAGATGCGGGCGGATTGGCCCCGTCCGGGCATGCGTTCCGCTTAAGTGATCAAGATAATGCTTACGAAGCCGAACCTAATTCGAATTTTGATAACGCGACGGTAGTCGCTTTCCCAGCGGCGATCAATGGGATCATCGAAACACCTGGCGATGAAGATTTTTACAAATTTTCTGCCAAAAAGGGCCAGGTGTGGGACATCGAAGTTTTTAGTCGCCGCGTACGTTCAGGTCTAGATCCGGTTTTGAATCTTTGGAAGGGTGATCGCGGTTACTTGGTCGGCAATGACGATTCGCGAGGCCCCGATTCGTACCTTCGCTTTACCGTGCCCGAAGACGGCGATTATTTTCTTCGGATCAATGACCATTTAGGTCAAGGCCAAGCAGATTTCGTTTATCGCGTCGAATTCCAACCGGTGGTTCCCACCCTCAGCTTTGGTATTCCAAGGCCCGAACAGTATGGACAATATCGTCAGACCATTGTGATCCCTAAGGGCGGACGGTTCGCGACTCAGTTCTTGGCCAACCGTGCGAATTTCGGTGGCGAATTAATTCTCAGCCCTGAAGGCTTACCGACCGGTGTGACGATGACGGCACAGCCTATGGCGGCCAATCTAAATTTGATGCCCGTTGTTTTCGAAGCAACCGAAGAGGCGGAAGTTGGCGGAAAGCTATTCGAACTTTCGGGACGCCACATTGACGAAACATTGCAAATTTCGGGGCTGTTTGAAAATTCAGCGGACTTCATCCTGGGTCAACCCAACAATGCCAAGTACGTTACCGGTGACGTTAACAAAATGGCGATTGCGGTGGTCGAAAAGTTGCCTTTCCGGATTGAAATCGAACAGCCGAATTCACCTATCGTGCAAGGTGGCGCGAAAAATCTGAAGATCAAAGTGATTCGGGATGAAGGCTTTATGGGAAACGTTCACGTTGAATTCCCTTTCCGCACGCCAGGCATCGGAACCCTGGGAAACATTCAAATCAAACCCGAACAAACCGAAGGCGATTACCCGCTAAATGCCGCCGATAATGCCCAAGTAGGGAAATGGCCCGTTTACGCAATCGGTATGTCGGATGTGGGCGGACAAGCTTGGACCAGCACTCAGTTGGCTGAACTGGAAGTCGCCAAACCTTACGTGCAACTGGAGATCCCTCGTGTCGGGTGTGAGCAAGGGGAAGCCATTCTGGTCAGTTGCAAAGTCAATCACGTGACTCCGTTTGAAGGTGAAGCCACGGCAGAACTTTTCGGACTGCCGCCTCACTCAACCGCCCAAGTCAAGACGTTCAATAAAGAAACCCAAGAGATTGTCTTTGAAATCCAGACCAAGCCAGAAACTAATGCCGGCAAACATCGCGGCGTATTCTGTCAAGTCACAATTCCCGTTAACGGTGAACCTGTTGTCTCAAGGGCAGGGCAGTTTGAATTCCAAGTGGACGTTCCGCTGCCTAAAGAAGAACCCAAGAAAGCGGAGCCCGCTCCTGAACAGCCGAAACCCGAGGCGCCCGAGGCCGCAGTCGCGCCGCCCGCCAAGCCACTTTCTCGCCTTGAGAAATTGCGATTGGAAGCCTCCCAAAAGGGCGGCTAACCGATCACACACGCCTGCAGCACATCAGCCGTTTTCGAGTTGCCCGAATATCGTCTGGGCAGCAACGGTCAACTTGACAGAATTTCGCCAAAACTTAATTTCCCCGCCTCAACACCCGCCCAAAGCCTCGAAAGCTTGGTAACCAAACGAACCTAGTTTTCGAAACTTTCACTTCAAGAATCAATAAACTGGCAAACGGATTTCCATTTGCGTTGGACTTACAAATGAACAACTCCTTGATCCTTAAATTCTCGCGATTCATCATGCTGTTAGTGGCTGCGACATTAACCACGCTAATGGTTTGCAATTCACTTTGTGCGCAAGAGCCTGCGTCGGAAGTTGCCACAAATTCCACTCAGGTTTCGGCGGCACCCGCAGTCGTTGATGACAAGATTCCAGCGACGGTAACCGCCGAACAACCTAATCCCGACATCGTACGACTATCCGTCTTTCCGACAGAAGTTTCGTTAACCACCACAAGAGATCGTCAGTCTTTGGTCATCCAAGTCGAATTGCAAAACGGCCTGACCTATGACGTGACTGATGACGCGAAACTAACCTTGGGCGACGCCAGCATTGCCCAACTGCAGCAAAATATTTTGACACCCAAAGCGGATGGGCTGACTGAACTTTCGATTGATTATCAAGGACACCAAACCAAGCTGCCTGTCACAGTAGGCCGATCAGCGGAAACAACGCCGATTAGTTTCAAGCTAGACGTGATGCCCGTGTTCATGCGTAGCGGTTGTAACACCGGAAGTTGCCACGGTGCGGGTCGCGGCAAAGATGGATTTCGCCTTTCACTGTTTGGCTTTGATCCGAACGGAGACCATTTCCGCCTGACTCGTGAACAACTGGGACGACGAGTCAACCTAGCACTTCCCGAACAGAGCCTTCTTTTAGAAAAATCACTGGGGACGGTTTCCCATACCGGTGGTTCGCTGATAAAGAAAGACGATCAATACTTCAACACGATGCTTGAATGGCTAAAGGACGGTGCCCCAAATGACCCAATCGAAGTTGCAGCGGTTACTGCATTGGAACTTTATCCTGAAAACGGTGTTCTCAATGGTGAAGGCGCGCAGCAACGCTTAACCGTGCGGGCAAAGTATTCCGATGGCACCGACCGAGACGTCACCTCGCTGGCTTTCTTTTCAACATCCAATGACAACTCAGCAAAGGTGGGTCAGGACGGGATTGTCACGGCAGCCGCCCGAGGCGAAGCCTTTGTGATGGCTCGCTATGATACGCACACCGTGGGCCGTCAGTTTATCGTACTGCCTAAGGACTTGGAATTCACTTGGTCCAACCCACCGGCCAACAATTACGTCGACGAATTGATGTATCAGAAGTGGCGTCGCTTGCGGATCAATCCTTCCGAATTATGTGACGATCAAACTTACATTCGCCGCGTCAGTCTTGATATCTGCGGCATGCTGCCAACGTCCGATCAACGGGACGCATTTGTTGCAGATGCCGATCCCGACAAACGAGCGAAATTGGTTGATCGATTGCTTGAACGGAAAGAATTTGTCGAAGTATGGGTGATGAAATGGGCGGAACTGCTGCAAATTCGCTCGACAATTTCAGTCAGCTATAAGTCAGCGCTGCTATATTTTAATTGGTTGCAACAAGAGATTGCGGGCGAAGTGCCTATCGATCAAATGGTGCGAAAGTTGCTGTCTGCCAAGGGCGGGACCTTTTCCAGCCCAGCGACAAACTACTATCAGATGGAAACCGACACACTAAAGGTTTCAGAAAATGTCGCCCAAGTTTTCATGGGCATGCGAATTCAATGTGCTCAATGTCACAACCATCCCTTTGATCGTTGGACGATGGATGACTATTACAGTTTTGCGTCGTTCTTTTCACAAGTGGGCCGCAAGCCTGCCGAAGACCCACGCGAAGTTGTCGTGTTTAATTCTGGCGGTGGCGACGTCAGACACTTGGTAGACAACCGAGTCATGTTGCCTAAATTTTTGGGCGGAGCACAACCAGACATTAAGCCTGGACAAGACCGACGCGAGATTATGGCCAATTGGTTGGCATCGCCAGAGAATCCTTACTTTGCGAAAAATCTTAGCAATATCGTCTGGTCTCACTTCTTTGGCAAAGGCATCATTAGCGAGGTGGACGACGTCCGAGTGAGCAATCCGCCGGTCAATGAAGCATTACTTGATGAACTCGGCAAACGCTTCACCCAGTACAACTATGACTTTAAGCAATTAGTTCGTGATATTTGTACGTCGCGTACTTATCAATTAAGTACCCAGGCTAATGAATCCAATGTTAGTGACGAAACTAACTTTTCGCGGCGATATTTGAATCGCCTTCGCGCCGAGGTGATGTTGGACGTGATCTCGCAAGTGACCGATACGGGCAACAAGTTTCAAGGTCTTGCCTTTGGAGCACGCGCCGTACAAATTGCTGATGGCAACACATCCAATTACTTCTTGACAACATTTGGCCGGGCCAAACGTGAGACGGTATGCAGTTGCGAAGTTGTGATGGAACCCAACTTGTCACAGGCACTTCACTTGTTAAACGGTGATACCGTCAATCAAAAATGTCGACAAGGCGGACTGGTTAAGCAAATGCTGGCCGACGGTAAGTCTGTAAATGATGTGATTAACGAAATTTATAAACGGGCCCTTTCTCGTTCCGCAACTCCGGTAGAACTGGAAGGTTTGAACCAACAAATTGAACAAGTCGAAAACAAAGAACAGGCCCTAGAAGATGTTTTTTGGGCTGTACTGAACAGCCGAGAATTTATTTTTAACCACTAAGAGGTTTGCTCTGGCTTGAGTGGCGGATGATTTAGGTATCGGGATTGGGATCCCGACCCTGATCCCGCTGTTGAAAATGTTATTTCAAGCTAGTCGAACTTCACCGAAATTAACTTGCCACCTATAGATTCGAATTCGCAGGACTGCTTTGCAATGAATTTCCGATTAACGCTTACAATTCGACTTTTGGTTGCAACGTGCTGCTACTTGGGTGCCAGTGCATCGACCGCGGCCGATGAAAAAGTGACTTTTGACGATCACGTGAAGCCCCTTTTTGCACAGCGTTGCGCCGCTTGCCACAATCCCAATAAAAAGAGTGGTGATCTGGACGTGACCAACTTCACCGCCTTGATGACCGGTGGTGGTTCTGGTGCTGTGATCGAACCTGGTGATGCAACTTCCAGCTATCTTTACGCGCTGGTGACTCACGAAGATTCTCCTGAAATGCCTCCCGATTCGGACAAGATCCCTGCTCCTGAAATTGAACTATTGCAAAAGTGGATCGATGGTGGTGCCTTAGAAAATAAAGCCAGTCAAGCAGCTTTACCAAAGAAGAAAAAGCTGGCTGCGGTTTCAGTCGATTCGGCAAAACGCCCTGATATCATCCCAAATCCTTGCCGCTTAACCTTGGAAGTGGATGTCGCCCCTCACCGCAGTCCCGTTGTTACCGCACTAGCGACCAGCCCTTGGGCAGCATTAACCGCCGTTGGTTCCAGTAAACAAGTTCTTCTCTACGACACCAATACTCAACAACTAAAAGGCGTTCTCGACTTCCCCGAAGGACAGATCAATGTCTTGCGATTTTCGCGAAGTGGAACACTGCTGTTGGCTGGCGGCGGACGTGGCGCTGCTAACGGTGTTGTGATTGCCTGGGACATCCGAACCGGCGAACGCGTGATTGAATTGACCGGCGAAATCGATGCGGTCTTGGCCGCTGACATCAGTAATGATCATTCATTGATCGCGTTGGGAGGATCTCAACGAGTGGTACGCATCTTCGACACCGCTTCAGGACGAATGAAACATGAGATCAAGAAGCATACCGATTGGGTTCAGGCCATCGAGTTCTCACCCGATGGAGTCTTGCTGGCTACGGGAGATCGCAGTGGCGGGCTCCTGGTTTGGGAATCCGGTACCGCGCGCGAGTATCTTGACCTGCGTGGACATCAAGCTGCAATTACTAGCGTGTCATGGCGAATTGATTCCAACGCATTGGCATCGGCCAGCCAAGACACGACCATCAAGCTTTGGGAATTGGAAAATGGTAACCAGATCAAGAGTTGGGGTGCGCATGGTGGTGGCGTAACTTCCATTGAATACACCCGGGATAGCCGTATCGCCAGCTGCGGCCGAGACAATCATGCAAAGCTATTCGACCAAAACGGCCAGCAACTGAAGGCCTACAATATGGGCGAACTGGTTTCGTCAGTGACGCACTGCGATGAAACCAACCACTTAATCGCCTGCAATTTTGCTGGGCAATTAAGGATATTCAACTGTAACGACGATGCCGACCTAGGATTCATCTCGGCGGGGCCGTCAAAACTTGCCTTGCGTCAACAAACGGCTCAGACGCAGTTTGTTGCCATCAAGACGACTTTCGACGCACTAGCGAATGCTGCTACCCAGACGCAAAACGCGGTCATAACTCAACAGGCTGAACTGGCCGCCCTGGAGAAAAACGCTCAGGAACTATTGGCCGCTTACACTCAAACTACTGCTGAAATTACGCAAGCGACCGCAGATCTAGAAAGCATAAAGTCTCAATTTTCAACCGCTGAAGATACTGTTGGTAAATTGACACCCGGCCTAGCCAATCTTGGGCAAGCGATCGAAGCTTTGGATCGCGCTCAAAGCACAATGCAATCTCCGCAATTGGAAGCGTCGCGGAATCAGTTGACACAATTGAAGTCAGAACACCAAACGCTTCTGGCAAACAATTCTGCACTGGTGAAAGACCTAAAGCCAAAAGTAGAAGCTCTTGAATTGAAGATTGGCGAATTAACGACAACTCAGACTCAATCCAAAACCAAATTGGATCAAACCAATAGCCTGATCACCACGGCAAAGCCCGAGCTTGAAAAAATAACCGCCGAAGCAACTCAAAAGCAAGCCGAATTCAATGCGGCCAAGCCTGAATTTGATCGACTCAATGCCGAAACGCAACGGCTTGCACAAGCCGTGGAATTTGAAACCCAAGAAGCCCAACTTTTATCGCAACTGGATGCAAAATGGACGGCTATTGAATCGCAGGCCGATTCGATAGCCGATGCGTCTGAAGCAGCGACGGAACTTCAGAATCTGATGACTGAGAAACAAGCGGCCGTTTCCGCGAAAAGCGTAGAGATAACTACCTGGAACCAGGAAGTTCAAAAGCAGCTAGAGCTTCAGACACAACAGGACACCAAACTTGCGCAGTTGATGTCGGAGATCGCTTTACACCAGAAAAAGAAGATCAGTTTGACTGAATCGGATGTGAAACTAAAAGAGAGTTTGACGTCTATTGGGGCCGCCTTAGAACTGGATCCAAACGACCAGGCGGTCAAGGCATCCCTGGACGGCATGACAAGCTTAATCGAAAGTCGTTCGCAATTGAATTTGCAACTGGATGGTCAGCTCAAGGAAATCGATGAGATGGTCACGCTGTCCAACCAAGAAGTAGCACAAAGGAAAGCCACACAAAGCGAACTTGCAGGTCTTATTACTAAGGCTCAAGATGACGTTAAGAACATGTCGCAAGAGATGGAACCGTTCGTCGCCCAACAAACGGCAGCCGAACAAAAGTTGGCCGAACTGAATACCCAAATGCAACAACTTCAAAGCCAGCATGAAGGAATTCGCGTTGCATTACTGACATTACGCGGTGTTGATATTGCTTTGATCGATCCCAACGCAGAGGCAGATTCTTTACAGATCCTCGCCGCAACAGAACTGGCTCAGGAACAATAAAGAGTAGAACTGATTTCATGTTAGCGTGTAGACTCGAATCGCGGTTGCCTGTTGCAGAGCCTAGCAACGGAAGGGGCATTGTATTGATTCCCAGTTTTAGAATTCTGCCGCGTAGTGTCAGGCGTAGGTAGTGTTTTGTTCCACGAGAGCCAAGTCATGGACGATGAATCTAGCTATATTTGCGATCACTGCGGCGAAGAAATTATTGTGCCGATCGATTTGTCAGCCGGGAACGAACAAGAGTATGTCGAGGATTGCCCGGTCTGCTGTAGCCCCAACGTAATCCGAGTCGAAGTGTACGACGGTGAAGTTCGCATCTACAGTTCACCCGAATAAGTTCACCCGAATAAGTTCATCGGCCATACGGCCTAGTGCTGCGAACCAGAAATCGCCCGCGAATCGGAGATTACCGGGCGAAGCAGAAGGAGTATTGCGGAGAAAGAGTATTGCACTCGAAGAGGTGCGTCAGGCAACACGGCCCGCGATGGAAATCTCAAGTGCGACAGCCGGCAAACGACTCTTTGGAACTCCAGCGGAAATAATCTCCACCAAATATCAACCACGCCAAACCCAGCTCTAGCCTTGCCGCTGGTAACTGGGCCTTGCCGCTGGTAACTGGGCCTTGCCGCTGGTAACTGGCCCTTGCCGCTGGTAACTGGCCCTTGCCGCCAAAACACGGCGTAGACTTCAGGCCTGAACATTCCCAGCCTGTATTTCGCAGGCCCAGTCGTATCACAGGCAATGCTTGCGTTGTCCATCAACTAAAACGGCACTTCTCCCGAACCGTTGGTTCCTGGCTCTTCGTCGTCGTCATCCTCATCGTCAAATTCATCAAATGGATCTTCGTCTTCATCGAAACGATCTGGGTGCAACGGGTCATCCGAATTAAAAAAGAAATCACCCAACCCTAAAGGCAACGACTCGCCTCCCAATGAACGCTTCTTCCGTTCGGCCAAAGCTTCCAGATCCAATGCGTCTTGTCCAAGGCAGCTTTCTAAGGCCTCTCGCCAGGCAGCGTCGCGGCTAAGTGGATGATCCGCATCCTGCTGCAAACGCTTCAATGCGTATCGCAACATGTTGATTCCGTCGCGTGGCGAAAAATTCAACTTCAATTCATGACTGCGTTGCAAGAACTCAGTCGTCATCGCCAACAATTCGGTCTCGCAAAACGGTAAGTGATACTTCAAAATCGACATTTCGTCTTCACGATTTGGGAAACCAAGCTGCAACGTAGGCTGCAACCGACTTAAGATATAGTCAGGAATCTCAAACGTAGAATCATCCTGATTCATCGTCACAGCGCACCGAAAGCCAGGACTAGCCTTGATCGTGATCCCGGCCACAATCGATTCGACATATCGTCGATGATCTAATAAGGGAGCCAACGAAGCCCAGGACTTTTCATTCATCCGGTTGCCTTCGTCCAAAATACAAACGCCTCCGTTGATCATGGCACTCACCAACGGTGAGGCATGATAAGCGATTTTACCGTTTTCACTAAGAACCGGCGTCACCAAAAGATCTTCGGGCCGAGTATCGCTGGTGCATTGAAAAACGTAAATCGGCTTTCCCAATTCATTGGCCGCAGCCATCGCCAAAGCCGTTTTTCCAATACCGGGCAAACCTACCAAGCGAGGCGAAAGTGGAACATCACGAGGATCAACCACTAACCAACAAGCCAAGACCTGTTTAAGGATTTCGCGTTGCCCGATCCACTGCCCAATCGCCTCATGCGGCGCACTTATTTGAAGGCTGACACCCTGAATTTGAACTTTATTTTGCATCAATGGACTCGAAAAACTGCGAACTCGTTAACATCACAAACAATTCAACAACCATGCTACCAAAGCCAAATGACTTCAAAGCAAAGTGAACTCGTTCCCATTCTACCCAATGAAGTTGCCGCGAACAGCCAACCGAATCTCCGCTAACCTGCGTTCAAGACCACCGCATTGCTAACCAAACAGGCCATGGCCCGAGAACCAACCACTCCGCCATTCTCTCAATTCAGCATCCCAGTAGCCCCAAAATGACGCTGCGGTCAAGAGCACTGCAGTCATAGCAGAGCAGTCATAGCACTGCTGCAATCGACAAGATCCAATCGTCCGATCCAAAAGAACTCTTTGTTACTTTTTAGCATCATTTCACTGGTTTTAGAAAAGTCCCCAATCAAAGCAAGTCCTATAGTTTGTCACGGCAGTTGCGGCGATCCACTTTCAGAATCTCAAGGGGTCTAACCGTATCTGAAACAGATCGCGTGTTGGGTCTGGCAAGACGAAGTCGCTTGCCGGGCGAATTGTATTGCAAAGTAACGGCCATGATAAACATCGCAAACACAGCATCCAACGCGAACCACCAACAATCCCAAACGGTCGTCGGAGGGTTCACCTTCTTTAGAATCTTCCTCTGTGTTTTAACTGGCTGGTTTAGCTACGTCGCCGCCGTCAACCTGCTGATCGCCAGCCAACAACCCCAAAACTGGGTGAATCCAATGGCGTTCCAAATGGACCATTCTGGCTCCCCAAATCTGGCGTCCGCAGCGGCAATCTTAAACGGTCCCAGGACGCAATCCCCAACACCACAGGCGACAGTTGCGGTCCTAGCCCCAAACAAAATCCGCTAAACCTTACGAAAAAATACACCCTACCATTAAGCCATTAATTCAGTAAACACTAAGGCTTGTCATGAACGATTCCACAGCTTCATCTATCGCTGCAAACCAACACACTCAACGTCCAGGCAAGCCAACGGTGACAGACCATCCAATCGATTGGATGCAACGCGTTGACCAACAATTCGATTTACTTGACAATCTTCTGCGGGAGAAAAAAAGGCCATTCTTTCCCAATCACTTGGTGTCAATCGTCATCCCGGCGTTCAATGAAGAGAAGACCATTCTGAAGGTCATCGAAAATGTACTGCGTCTGCCTCTAAATCTAGAAGTCATTGTTATTGACGATTGCAGTCAAGACGAAACTTCGCGACTGCTGGAAACCATCAACGGATTGCCATGCATCAAAGTTGTCCGCAATGAAAAAAATTCAGGCAAAGGTGCTGCTTTACGCAAGGGCTTTGCGATGGCACAAGGCGACTTGATTGTGATTCAAGATGCTGACCTGGAATACAACAGCAGCGAAATCACGGCCTTGCTTCTGCCATTAGTCACTGGTAACGCAGACGTTGTTTATGGTTCGCGATTCATTGCCGGCCCCCCTAAAGGATCATCTTGGCTGCACGTTGCGGGCAATCGCTTACTGACCGCTTTGTCCAATCAAGTCAATGGCTTGCAATTGACCGACATGGAAACCTGCTACAAAGCGTTCGCAAGATGGACGATCGATTCAATCGAAATCCGTGAAAATCGATTTGGTTTCGAACCTGAAATCACCGCGAAGTTGGCCCGAATCGGCGCACGATTTACCGAAATGCCGATCAGTTACTCGCCACGTCATTGGTCCGAGGGCAAAAAGATTGGCGTCAAAGATCTCTTCCGAACACTGTACTGTATCGGACGTTACCGTTGGTGTTGATCGCACCCAAGGCAAGCAGCCATCACCGTCCGGGCCAACTTTACCTGTCGAAGAAAGTTGCTGATTGATGCGCCAATCGCTTGACAGTCAATTCAACGCGAAGCAAACCACCAAGCTAGATTCCGATGCCGTCGTGTACCGATGCGAACACCTGCATGAACCACCGTTGGTTCTATTACTTGCCGCGGCATTGTGCAGCCTATTCGCATTGGTCGGGAACCACTTAAACTCGCAAACGATCGATTACAGTGACGACATAAGCGGCATTTCACTAAAATCGTGCCTGGCACTGTTGTGGCTTTGCTTTCTGCATTTGATCATTCGCCGCCGGACACATGATTCGCTGGCCAGTTGCATTCTCTTGATCGCCAGCAGCTATGCGGTGCAAAACGCGTGGCGATCTCTCGATCAATCAATCACCCTAACACTTTTTACAGGCCTGCTTTGGATTCTTGATCAAGCATTCGCCAATCACCTAAATTATAAGGGTCACAGCCAACTCAGCCGCACTACCAATCAACATTGGCTGATGTGCGAGATTCCAATCGTGGCTGCCTGGTCCATTGTGCAGCGTGATTTTTTGATCGGCATTCTTATTCCAGTTCTCTTCCAAACCGGGAAATCAATTGCAGCTCCATCGTTAAAGCTAAAACACAATTCGCTTACGATTCAATTGTATTTCACCACATGCACCTTACTTTGGATGTTGCTTGGGGCGTTCGTGGCTGAACTACCCCCTATCAGTATCGGCTTATCGTTCCTGCTGATGGTATCGATCCTACTGTCAAAGAAGCCTAAAGACTTGGTAGAGTCCTTTGCTGTGGCTATCCTGGTCACAATGTCATTAGCGAAAGTCATCGCGGTTGACTATTTGGTTGTTGCACTCACCGCCTGGGCGTCTCCGCATTTGCGTAGCGCCTGCCAACAAATCCAATCGTTCCTGTCTGCTTGTTGGCCAAAAAACTTAGAACCCGCCTCAGCGACGAACACTCCTATATGGACAAAGTCCAGTATCGCAACACATGCTTTTGTCAGGAACAATCGTTGGCTGCATCTTTGGCTGACAGCCGTTTGTTACTGGTTTGCTGTCTTGGTTTTTTTCTGTTTCTTCGCTTAGGCTCCGTGCTCATCGAGGAATTAGTTCCCTGGCACAAAGTTAGTTGCCGATTGGTGAATTCAAGGCTCTGGCCATCACACCTGGCCATCACACTGCGTGAAGGAATCTCGATGACGAAAGCGCCATGATGACTTCAAAGCCAGCCCCTACCTGCAAACAAAAAAAGCTCGCTTGGAATGTTTTCCAAACGAGCTTCTTATTAATTTAATCAGTTTTCACCGATTGGATTTTGACTAGTAACGATCTCGGCCACTTCGGCCGCCACCACCACCACCGCCGCCGCTGCTGCTGCGACCACCGCCGCCACCGCCGCCACCGTAGCCGCCGCCACCGCCGCTGCTGCGACCGCCGCCGCCACCGTAGCCGCCACCGCCGCCGCCACCGTAGCCGCCGCCACCACCGCCACCACCGCCACCACCGCGACGATCTTCGCGCGGACGTGCTTCGTTGACAGTTAGATTACGACCATCATGTTCGGTTTCATTCAAACCGGAGATCGCAGCTTGTGCTTCTTCGTCAGAGCCCATTTCGACAAAGCCGAAACCTTTGCTACGACCAGTTTCACGATCGGTAATTACTTGTGCACTTTGCACGTTACCAAACTGAGAGAACAACTCCTCCAAACTTGAACTGTCAACACTAAAGCTCAAGTTGCCACAATATAACTTCCGTCCCACCATCAAACTCCTGTAGGGAGGAACAAGGCATCATTCTTTAACTTTCCGAGCCAATTAGAAAGGGGCCAACGTGGCAGCCCACCAGGAGGGACGGACGAGCATGGGAGAAGCACAGCCAGGGAGCAAGAAAACACTGAGAACAAGCCCTGAAAATTTCTCTACTTATTGCCGGCAGCAGACACATTCCAATCAGATTGAGTAGTATCTTTCCTTCGATCATCGAACCAACCGTCGCTGAGTATAAACTATGCAACTGGGCAAATCCAGTGCAATAACATCTACTTCTTAATTCTCAGGCGTTCGTTTTCACCCTGCATAAACAGGTAAAATGCACATTCTACCCACCCAGAAGTCTGTGTTTTTTGCCGTTCAGGGACTTGTTTTGAATCGGTACACGCCTTGCAACGCTTCCCACACGCCACGACTGCTACCCCTTACCCTCCTTCGATTTCACTTGACTTGGCCCCTTCCACGTCCTTTCCAAGGCACTTTTCGGCCAAAAATCGATGCGGCGTTAAGATCATCGGTCGCCCAAGGCCCTTTGGCGAGCAATCCAAAGCGGCCACTTCGCGAACGACGACGTTCCCCTAACGACATTTCCGCTGCACGGACATTTCAATTCATGACACTTTTCGCAGGAGGGCCGCGAAGACAAGTACTTTCTTGCCATTGCATCCCTCGAAACTCCAGCGAAGCCCCAAACCAGACTTAGCCTTGAAGTGCCCTCCGATTCCCAAGACTACGCCGCTTGATCCAGGCAATGCCGATCTCAGGCAACACCGGCCGCCGGCATCCCCAGGCTACGAACAACCGCTCAAACGATAAAAAATTGATTCGCGTTTGCCGAGAAATTCAAAATTGTGATCGGTCAGGCGCGAATCCAGGATGCATGCAGACAAAGCAGTTTCCGACTATCATATGCGTTGAACTTTTGTCGCTTGACCCAGCGGGCCGTTAACTTTCAACAACGGCTTTATCAATGGAAACAGCCTTTTTATCTTAGGCAGCATCACTCCATGCGAAAAATTGTCATGACCCGGCAAGCACGATCCGAATGCCTGGCTACTTCGGGGTCGCCAAATTGGCTGATGCTCGTTCGGCTAACTCTGCTTTGCGTGACTGCGATCTGCGGTTTGAAAACGACCTCGGCTGACATTCGACTACCGAAAATTTTCAGCGATTCAATGGTATTGCAGCGACAGGCCGAAGTTCACGTGTACGGCTTAGCGGATCCAAACGAAAAGTTGACGATCACTTTATCAGGCAAAGATTCTGAAAAGAAAGAACTGAAAACCAGTTGTAATCCGGATGGCAAATTCAGCGTCAATTTTCCTCCACCGCCTGTGGGTGGACCCTACGAACTTAGCATCGTAGGCAACGCGTCGTCGGTCATCATCCGAGACATTCTTGTTGGTGATGTCTGGCTGTGCAGCGGTCAGTCAAATATGGAATGGCCGCTGTCCAAATCGGAAAATGGCCAAGTAGAAGTTGCCGCGGTGGACAATCCGCAACTGAGATTTCTGACGATCGAAAAAACCGCCAGCCCACAACCGCTTGAAGAATTCCCCGGAACCCTCTCTTGGGCGAATGCCAATCCAGAATCTGCCAAGAACTTTCCCGCAGTCGGCTTCTACTTCGGTCAGCAAGTTCAGACCGAGGTGAACGTGCCTATTGGTCTGATCAATGCCAGTTGGGGCGGAACGCTGTGCGAGGCGTGGACATCCAAGGATGCGTTAGCATCCGAACCGAAACTGCAGAAACTGGTTGATTTTGGCGAGAGTGCTGCTGACGGAAGTAAGAAACAGGATCGACACTCGTTTTTGTTTAACGGCATGATCTCTCCACTGAAAACATTCCCAATCAAAGGCGTGATTTGGTACCAAGGTGAATCGAACGTCGGGCGAGGCCAGCAGTATTCAGTGCTGTTTCCAACAATGATTAACGACTGGCGGCACCAACTTCACTCGCCGCAAATGCCGTTTCTGTTTGTGCAACTAGCACCCTTTCGTTATCAAAATCATTTGCCCATCGACTTGCCCGAACTTTGGGAAGCTCAACTGAATACGTTGAAGCATACGCCTCACACCGGAATGGTGGTTACGACCGACTTGGGGAATCCCGAAGACATTCACCCGGTCGCAAAAGCACAAGTGGGCAGAAGATTGGCGACTTGGGCGATGGCGGAAGTCTATGGCGATCAACAACTATTTCCGCACCCCAAACAAACCAGCAATGATTCAACCGCAACACCTAATTCATCACAGACCCAAGCCAAGGTGGATTCCCAGCCTAAAGCGAAACCGGCCTCTGCAGAGAAGCCGGAAGCACAGACCACTGATGCTGCACCAAAGGCCTCGAAGGCCCCGCTGTATCACGGTCCTATTTACAAGGAATTTCAAGTGGCTGGCAAGAAACTGGTCCTCCATTTTCACGGTCAGCAGCAACTTAGCAGTTCCGATAACCAACCTTTGCGAGAATTTTCCATTGCCGGGGATGACCATGTCTTTTATCCGGCACAAGCGGTGATCATGGACGGCGTGATTCATGTTGGGTCACCTGAAGTCACCGCGCCGATTGCCGCAAGGTTTGCTTGGACGGATACCCCTTCTGCAAATCTTGTGAATGAAACCGGCATGCCAGCAAGTCCTTTTCGAACCGATGACTTCCCATTGAATTCGGTTGGGAAAGATTACTAGGTTTGGCTGAAGGCTTGCAGCAAGCAGACCAGTCCCGCCGGGGCCAACAAACGCTGGGGCAAACGCTGGGGCAAACGCTGGGGTAAACGCTGGGCTGATTAAATTCGCTTGCGACCTGACCTAAGACAATTTGCAGTAACCGCGAACGAATCGATAAACCTTCACTTGAATGGCGCTGGCAATCGGCCGCCCATCGACAACTCAGCCGCTGACTGGAACCGCTCCATATCTTGGTCAATTGCAGATTGACCAGATTAAAAATATTTATCCCGCTAGAAAGTTTCGAAATGTCTGACTCAACTCAAGATAATGCCGTCACCAATGACCGTGAGCTCTTGAAAGCAGCACACGCCCACGGACCTGTATCAACGGTCTTGGCGTACTTTCGATTATCAGGCCCAGGCTGGTTGCAAAGCGCGATCACCTTGGGCGGCGGGTCGTTGACCTCTGCGTTATTTTTGGGAGTTCTAGGGGGCTACCAAATGTTATGGCTGCAATTGATCGCAATCATCCTTGGCGTGATCATGTTGTCCGCCATTAGCTTCGTGACGCTGGCCAGCAAGATGCGACCCTTCCAAGCAATCAATCAACATATTAACCCCATATTGGGTTGCGGTTGGCTGTTAGCCACAGTCATGGCGAACGTCATTTGGTGTATGCCGCAATTTTCCCTGTGCTACGATGCCTTGAACAAAGGCCTCTTGAATTCACGTCTGGAAGTTGCTTCAGTCGTCGCACTGCCAGTTGAGAGTGCCGAAACCACAGAGCCTTCGACAGCACAGGCATCATCGACACGAGCCGACACAGCGATAGACGTAGCTGCGATAGAAAATAAGGGCACTGTTTCGCTCAACCTGTTGGGCAAATCGATTTCGATCGACTTCTTCTGGCCCAAAATGATCGTCTCGTTCGTCTTGCTTAGCCTGGCGTTCACGATGGTAGTCATGAGTTCATCGGGTGGTAAAGCAGGATGGTGGTTCGATGTTTTGTTGAAGGTCATCATTGGGGTCATTGTGTTGTGTTTCTTCGGCACAGTGCTTTACCTGTCCGCCGAAGGCAAGTTGCCTTGGAATGAAATTGCCAACGGTTTTATTCCCAACCTGTACCAGTGGACGACACCCTCTTCTGACTTAGCTGCCTTACTAGAAACCCTCCCCGAAGACATTGCTAAATTCTGGAATGATCAGATCGTTCAACAACAACGATCGGTCATGATTAGTACGATTGCTACTGCCGTTGGCATCAACATGACATTCCTTTTGCCCTATTCTTTACTGGCTCGCGGATGGGATCGCACGTTCCAAGGGTTGGCGCGATTCGATTTGATTTTCGGAATGATGATCCCATTCGTATTGGTAACCACTTGCGTCGTGATCTCATCTGCCGCAGCTTTCCATGCGAAAGCTGATCGCAGTTTCCTTTCATCCGACGCCGCGATGGTGCAAAAGAGTCCACTTTTCGGCAAAGCCAAAGGAATGATCGAAGCTGGATACGCGGAAAAGTTGGGAGCAGACTATTCGTCGCTAAGTGCACAGGAGAAGACCGATCGATTGGCGTCCACAATCGCTTCGCTTTCCGAGGCCGAACGAAGGTTGACCAGTTCCCTGGTGAAACGAGATTCTTTCGACTTATCGCAATCGCTTGCCCCGTTGTTTCGCCCTAGCCGAACCACCGTTGATTCAGATAACGCGACAGATGAAGATGCAAAAATCCTGGAAGATATCGATGAAACTCCGCTTCTGTTTGGCCTTAATAGCGGTCAAGTGAGTAGCTTGGTATTTTCCGTCGGTGCCCTCGCGATGGGATTTTCCACGATCATCATTTTGATGTTGATCAACGGCTACGCGATCGCCGAACTGTTCCAAGTTCCCGCAGGCAGCAAGACATTCCTAGCGGGGGCACTCTTGGCGGGTATTTCAGGCGCCGCGTGGCCGTTCATTTGGCAAGGCGAATCCAAGTTGTGGCTGGCAATTTCGGCCAGCACTTTCGGATTCCTACTTTTACCGATCGCCTATTTTTCGTTTATCCTGTTGATCAACAGCAAGAAGGTATTGGGCGACGATCGCCCTGAAGGATTAAGCCGTATCATTTGGAATGTACTGCTGTGCGTGTCGTTAATCGCGACGGTGATCGCGGCGGTCGCGGCGTTGATTGAAAAACTTAGCACCGATGCTCAGCGCGGTGACTTGATTTTGGGTGCAATCCTTTGCTTTGTGGCTCTGGCCGTGATTGGCTTCTTCGCCACCAATCGCAACAATGGGAGCACCGCAGGTCACAATGCTGGCCGCAGTGAGAATATTGATCTGGAATAACCTCACTTGTTTCCACAGGAAAACCCTTTGCACATACCCCTGCCCCAAAGCGGGAAGCGGGACCTGGATGTTCTTACCCAAGGCAATTCGAAACCGCAACAACCGCCAGGGATGGGAGTTGCGGTCGACTAAACTAAGAACTTAGCAATCAGTTTAAGACCCCCTTATTGAAAGCCCGATGATGAAGTGGCACATCTTCGCATTCGTCTTGACCGTACTTGGCGTTGCCTCTCCGGTAACGGCGTTCCAGCGTCCCAACGTCGTTATCATCATGACGGATGATCAGGGGTGGGGAGACCTTTCGATTCATGGCAATCAAAATCTACAGACGCCAAACATCGATTCATTAGCCAGAAGCGGAGCAGCCTTTGATCGCTTTTTTGTCTGCCCCGTTTGCTCGCCAACTCGCTGCGAATTCCTGACCGGTCGGTATCACCCTCGAGCGTCCGTGTATAGCACTTCGACCGGCGGCGAACGAATGGATCTAGATGAGGTGACCCTTGCGGACACCTTTAAAGCTGCCGGCTATCGAACGGCAGCCTTTGGCAAATGGCACAATGGCACTCAATTACAGTATCACCCCAACGCGCGAGGCTTCCAAGAGTTCTACGGCTTCTGCTCGGGCCATTGGGGCAACTACTGGAGCCCGATGCTGGACTATAACGGAGAAATCGTCCAGGGTAACGGCTTTCTGACCGACGACCTAACCGACCACGCGATCCAATTCGTACAAAACGAAAATGTGGCACCGTTCTTTGTTTACCTTGCGTTGAACACCCCCCATTCGCCGATGCAAGTGCCTGACGCCTTTTGGGAAAAATTCGAATCGGCTGACCTAAAGATGCGTGGTCGCCAGCCCGATTCCGAAGACGTCCTGCACACTCGCGCAGCCTTAGCTATGTGTGAAAATATCGATTGGAACATTGGCCGACTGATGAAGACGCTGGACCAGACCAAGGCCGCCGACAATACCATTGTTCTTTTCCTTAGCGACAATGGCCCGAACGGAGCACGCTGGAACGATGAAATGAAAGGCATCAAGGGCTCAACCGATGAAGGCGGCGTCCGATCCCCCTTGTTTGTGCGTTGGCCCGCAAAAATTAAGGCCGGCTTGAAGATCAACCCGATCGCGGGCGCGATCGATCTTTATCCAACCTTAACCCAACTTTGCGAAGTCGTGCCGCAGAACAAATCTCGCCTGGACGGAATTAGCTTGGCACCTCTCCTACTAGAAAAGCAAGACCAATGGCCGGACCGGATCATTTTCTCGAAATGGGGCAACAACGTCAGTGCGCGTAACCAACGTTTTCGACTCGACCAAAGCGGCAAACTCTATGACATGGTAGCCGACCCCGGTCAATACAAGGACGTTTCTCAACAGCACCCAACCGTTGCCGACGAAATGGCAAAGGCTGTCGTTGAGTTTCGAAACACGGTGATCGGTCCGCCTGAACTAGACGACCGCTTGTTCCCAATCACACACCCTGATTTTGATTTAGTGCAACTTCCAGCGCGTGACGCGGTTGCCGACGGCGAATTGAAACGGTCCAGTCGCCACCCCAATAGTTCCTACTTCACCAATTGGACGTCAACCGACGACCGCATCACTTGGAAGGCAGAAGCTCTGGACGATGGGCAATACCAGGCGGAGATTTTCTTCTCCTGCCCCGAAGGGCAACAAGGCTCGACGGTTGAACTTCGCTTCAACCAAGCGACGTTATCAGGCGAGATTTCCAAATCGACGCCCATTAGATTAATCGGCGAAGATCAAGATCGTTCACCCAGAACCGAATCCTTCGAACAAGATTGGCAACGCCTGAAACTAGGCACCATTTCGATCACAAAAGGGCAGGGCGCCCTTACCCTACAGGCAACCCGAATTGCCAACCAACAAGTGATGGACTTCCGCTTGCTAACCCTACGCCGAATCAAGTGAACCAAGGGCAGCAATTTACGGCAACACTCCCGCATCCCGCATCCCGCATCCCGCATCCCGCATCCCTCATCCCTCATCCCTCATCCCGCATCCCTCATCCCTCATCCCGCATCCCCCGTTGTTGAAGTCGTTCCTCTTTTTTCCAACACGCCGTTATTCGAAGAACCACAAACCTTCACACGACTGTGTAGGGAACACTTTCCGGAAACCCCTGCGCCCACCATAGCTACATTCACGTTCCTGACAATCCATACAGAAAATCCTGCGCGATGGCCTGCGCGATGGGATGGCGGGATGGCGTTTTTTCAGAACAAAATTACAGGATACCCCATAAGATCTTGCCAGAATTCGGATCTTGCCAGAAATCACTGCGGTGATTCAAAACTACTTTTCGCTTAGGTTTTCGCTTAGGCTAAGTTTGAATTCAAATATCAATCCACACAAACCCAGGGCCGCAGATTCCCCAAGAAACCAGAAGCGAACAATACAAAAGAATGCACTGCTACGATGCCCCACATGGTTAGAGCCCGAACCTGCGTTGTGGTGCTCAGCAACGTCAAAACAATTGCCGCCAACGTAGTCAACAGGCCCAAATACGGCTAATGGGTCCCAAGCACTAACTGCCCGTAGCCTACAGAGACAACCACCAACAAGGGCATCACCGCCCAACGCTTGGCTTTGCGATTAAGCCACTGCCCAGTCATAACTAAAGGCAGTGTCGAAAGCGTGAAAATCATGAAGCACATTCGGACCAACCGCATAGTCACGTTCACCATCGGTTCAACAGTCATCCAACGCTGGATTAAATTCGCTTGCACTGAAAACCAAATGACCAGCGAAACATAGGCGATCAGCAGCAGCATCTGGCATAAGCTAAGACGGGTGCCATACAACTTCTTGAGCACAAAACCTGACACGCGACTTAAACTCGGGTCAATTTGGACACTCGTCCGGTTCCCACCCATTCGGCGACCATGATATCACCCTTATTGTCAAAACAGGCATCATGAGGGTGAACAAATTTCCCCTCGATCCATTGGTCTGGCTTTGTGCGAATCGAATCGCCACTGGTGACCCGTTGCACATCAGCGCCCAATCTTGCCACAACGTTGTTGGTCTCGTCCAGCAAGGACACTCGCGCGTGCAGTTCGGGTACCAACAGCAACGCCCCAAAAGTTGCTACGTTCGCAGGCAAACCAAAACCGGGCATCGTTCGCAAGTACGTTCCCTCAACATCGAAAAATTGCAATGTATGGTTAGCCCGATCGGTTACCACCAATTCAACTGGCCGTCCTGCTCTTTGGTCTAGCCACAATCCATGCGGCGTATTGAATGTCCCCTCGCCTTTTCCTGGCCCACCGAAGCATGAAAGCCAATTGGCATCTTTGTCATAGCGATGAATGTAGAATGAACCGTAACCGTCCGCCAAGTAGAAACCACCGTCGGGCAGAAAAGCAAAGTTGGTTGGCATAAAACGATCCCGCCCCCAAATTTTCTTAGGCTGCGTCGCCTCTTCCTGGGCATACTTCCCTGATTCCATCGGCGCGAATTTTTGCCAAACTGTTTCGCCCATCAGGTCTAATTTTGCAAACGACTTGACTTGCTGGTACGCGGTCACATAAAGAAAAGGCGTTCCCTCTTCGACTCGAACTTCAATTCCGTGCCCGCCGCCTTGAAATTGACTGCCGAAACTTCTCACATACCTGCCGTTTTCATCGAACACGAAAATGGAAGGATGATCCTTTTGATCTTCGCGCCCTTCGTGGATCACGTAAACCAAACCTTCAGGGTCTACCGCAACATTATGAGTCGTTTGCCAACTAAACTTGTCCGGCAGCTTGGCCCAGTCGTGTTTTATTTCATATTCGTAGGCCCCTTGGCCCAGAATGTTCTTGGGCCTAGTCCTTGAAGTTCGCAACATCGGCGCGGCCAAAGTCGTATCCACCAAACCGGTCGAAACGGCCGCCGTGATGGCCAAACCCGCTTGCAGAAACGATCGCCGCCCCCGGTGACTGTGCGGTTTGACAACACGATCGGCAGGTAATTTTTTTGGTTCAACTGGACCGTTGATCGACATCCAAGCCACTCCTAAATCACGATTTAAACGCCACAAACATTTGGGGCACAATCTTTATTCTTTTAGATCACTTCAAGCAACTAAAAACGGGGGCGGGCAGGGCATTGGGCGAGGCTCGCGAATTACGGCAGACATCGCCTTTAATACCGTCTGCTGATCAATCTATTTCTGTCCGCGATCCATCTCTTGGGAGACCAATTCCGCCTGACGTAGAACTCGCATTACGTTCCCGCCCAGAACCTTATGGATCTGCTGTTTATTGTAACCACGATCCAGCAGAATCTGAGTAATCGAAGGGTACTTCGAAACGTCCTCCAAACCAACCGGCAGACTTGGCACTCCGTCAAAGTCGCTGCCAATTCCAACGTTATCGATTCCCGCTACCTTGATAATGTGTTCAATATGATCGCAGACACCATAGACGGTGCCGCGCGCCTTTGGATTTTCCTTCAGTTCGGCAGTGGGCGCAACATAAGACGACATGAAATTCACCATCACCACGCCGCCGTTCACTTTAAGGCGTTTCAACACCGCATCGGATACATTGCGCGGATGATCACAAATTGCTTTGGCCGAAGAGTGAGAAAAAATCACCGGCGCTTTTGACGCATCCAAGGCATCATTCATTGCATCTTCGCTAACGTGCGAAATATCGACCAACATTCCGACGCGGTTCATCTCCCGAACCACTTCTTTGCCAAATTCAGTCAAGCCGCCATGCTTTGGTTCATCGGTTGCGCTATCGGCCCATTGAATGGTCTTCGAATGAGTCAGCGTCATATAACGCACGCCCCGTTGGTACAACCTAGAAATCACACTCAGTTGGTTCTCGATCGAATAACCGCCTTCAACACCCATCATTGATGCGATCTTACCCGAGCGAACAATTCTTTGGATATCGTCAACTGTGGGAGCGAATTCGAACGTTTCGGGATAACGCTTGATCATGTCGTCAACCAAATCAATCTGTTCCATCGTCATCACTAACGCATTGCCCGTCGTCGCCGTACTAGCGGGCACAAACACCGACCAGAATTGTGCTTTCAACCCACCTGCTTTTAGGCGCGGAATGTCGGTATGAAATTCAGTCGGTTTGGCAATGTCGACTTTATCGAAACTTGAATTCGCTTGGGCACGCATCGTCCAAGGAAGATCGTTGTGTCCGTCAAATAACATCCCACTTGCGTGAATTGTTTTTGCTTCTTCAGAAACAACAACTGGCTTGAAACCGTCCGCCGCCTTGGGAGCCGATTGTTCAACCTTTGGCGTCTCTACACCGCCTTGCTTTCCATTAGCCACGCCGACCTGCCCAATGGCACCCGACACAAAACCGGACACCGCCAACACTGTCGCAAATCCAACACTCAACAAACGCATCAGCCATATTCCCTATCAAAAAAATCTGTCTAAACCCGGCTAATTTCGATCCACAACCTACACCACCATGATAACTTAATCCAAAGGCCATGTCTTGAATCCAACCAACCGCGATCCCCCCTGTCAGTTGCGGATCAACCGCTCGAGGAAATCCACCACTTCCGCTGGCACCTCCAGGCATCCGACAGAAGCACCCATCCTAAGAAATCTTTTCAACCGTGACTTTCGTTTGCACCAATGACTTATCAATCAATGCCGGCCAGTAGCTAACGATCTCTGACGCTTTGGGACGACCACCGGCAAACCCGGTAACCCCTGGCGGTCCGCTGGTAACTAGCGGCACAATTTCCATGCCCAGTCGATCCAATGCTGCACGATCTTTCCCCTTGGCTCCAATCCGCAATACGATCTCAGTCGGGTCCGCTGGTGCCGCAGCGATCCCCTTATGACAAACATTGGTCCCCAGCATTTCTACCAAGCGATCTTCGACCCGAACAAATACGCCGTCCATTTCAGCTCTGGCGAATACAATGTCCGCGCACAGCTGTGCTTTTTCAATCGCGTCTGGCCCCGCAACCGTCAATTGCCCCACAATTTTGTATCCGTCTTGGTAAGAAATCGACACTTTAAAAGTGTCAGTCGGCGGCAGACCTCGAACGCCTGACACCTTTACGCGATCTTTTCCAGCATCTTCCAACGCAATCGAGGTAAAGTCTGCGATACAGTCAGGCGTCAAGTATCTAGAAGGGTCACCCATTTCGTAAACCAATTGACTGGTAACCGTTTGACGGTTAACTAAACCACCCGTCCCATCATGCTTGGTCACAACAAAAGATCCGTCAGGCGAAGCTTCAACAATTGGATAACCAATCTTGGCCATGTCTTTGACCTGACGCCAATTTGCGAAATTGCCGCCAGTGCACTGAGCCCCACACTCGATAATGTGTCCCGCAACCGTGGCGGCAGCCAAGCGATCAAAGTCGTCCCAAGACCAACCAAATTCATAGACCATGGGAGCAACCACCAACGACGGATCAGTGGCTCGCCCAGCAATCACAATGTCGGCTCCCGTTTCCAATGCCTCCACAATCGAAGCGGCGCCAATATAAACATTTGCACTGGTGGCCTGCGTCACAAACTCGGCTAACCCTTCCCCTGAATCCATATTCTTTAGCGGATGCCCCTGGGCAATGATCTCCTGCAATCGATCCAAGATGTCGTCGCCCTCTACGATCGCGACCCGCACATCACTAATCCCAAGCTTCTTTACCGATTGGGCAATCGCTCGTAGACACGCATGCGGATTTACACCGCCCGCGTTGGCAATAATCTTGATTCCCTGCTGCTTGCATTGCGGCAAAACACGTTCGACCATTCGAACAAAATCCGTTGCATATCCTGCGTTGGGATCACGACCTTTCAATTTCTGCATAATACTCATGGTGACTTCGGCCAAGTAATCCAAAGTCAAATAGTCCAGCGGGCCTTCGTTTACCAATCGAATGGGCCCCAGCAAACTGTCGCCCCAAAACCCTTGACCATTGGCAATTCTTACAAGATCTCGCTTGGGTTTCCCAACAACACTCATCGATCATGTTCACTTATCTAAAAGGCAACCCGAAGCAACGATCTTTCAATCTACCACTGAATGAAAGGCAAAACGCTTCGCTTGATTCGTTTTCTAGCATCATTAACTTATCGTAAACCACGCCAAGCGAGAATACGCGGCCGCAGAAGTCCGTTGCTTCCGACCTTCACGTGGTCGAATTTTGCCCAGAACCCAATTTCAAGCGTATTTACCCATTTGCCCTCTCTAATTAAGCAAATTTAGCCGACTGGATCAAATCGCTCAGCGTCTGGGTCAATGGGTCAAAACCCGGGACGCAAAATCCCAAATGATGATGTCGCCGCCAGCCTTCAGCTGCAGAGAAGACTTTTGACAATCGGCCGCATTCAAGCGACAGTTGACGCATGCCCTGCAAATACGAATCCATTGCCTGGCTTTCTTCCAACCACTGACCCTGACTTTGGTGGCAGGCAAGTGCAGATTCTTTTTGATCCAAGACCGCTTGAATATCCACCCAAAAATCGGGCGTCACGGTCTCACCCAAAGGGGTTACATTCCCATGCGGCTGAGCATGATAAATCGCGACGTCGCCCAGAATAGGTGCCACCGGCGGATCGGAAATCAAGTTGGGCATGCCACGAGCAAACGCGGCGGAGACCGCCAACCGACAAGCACACTGATGGTCTTCCATGTAGTCAATCGGCGAATGCGTCAGCACGATCGACGGACGAGCCTGGCGTACAACGGCGACCACTTTGGACAACAAACTTGGCGAATACACCAATTGCATGTCACGTCCAATGGGCGGATAAAACTTGGCTTCCAGTTGACCTGCCGCTTGCCTGGCTTCTTCCAACCGAGTCGCGACGCATGCTTCCAAGTCTAGAACCGATGAACCCAGTCCACCATCGGCGATATTGAAGTAGTGGATATTCCAACCTCGCTGTTTCAACAAAAGTAACGTGCCACACATTACGAATTCAATGTCGTCTGGGTGCGCGGCGATCGCAAGAACCGAAGGCATGGATGAGGACCCCTGTCTAAATACGGCATGAACACAATTCCAAGAACACCCAGCAAGTCAAATTGCTGGGTAACTTACATTGTTAACCGCCTGGCTTCACCTTCGCAATGACGGACGTGATTGTGGTAGCCTTGCCGCTTCGGACCGTTGAACTGATAGGCCGTTTTACCTTTAGCCACAGTTTTACCTTTAGCTACAGTGGGGTTCGTCACAGAACCCACCCGAGCGGCCAACAAGAAGAACTTGTTCTTGGATAAGATCTCCGGTCGCTTGGATACGGGTCAGTTGAAAACCGAAACCAACGGTTTGCTAGAAAATTGATCACCAAATAGATCGCTGGATTTTGCTCCAAGCATTCGAATCAGGACCACGGACTCGCCAGCAGACGCCGTAGCCGCGTTATCGTTTTGATGAAAGAACACATCGCCCAACCGATTCGGCTCTCCACCCTCGGGCATTTCCAGCGATGGCCCAAACACCAGAGTTTCACCCATGTGCAAATTGATCTTGATTTCCGCCTGATTGACTAGGTGTTCGCTTTTGGCCACCGCGAACACAAACTGATCGCCACTGGCTTCATATTGAGGCAAAGGCTGCCCATGAGCAATTAACGGCAACAAGCCAACGCTAACTAAATCACCCGGCAAAGGTGACATCGTTAAACGCACCTTCGAAATCGCTTGTTCAAACCGATAGTGCCCCACCCCTTCGTCTGAATGCCAATCCCAAACTAATTCCGGACGAATGTCCGAGATGACTGCGTCACGCGATTGCCCCGGTTGAGCGGTAAGGCGAATGTGCGTCTGCAGCACTTTTTGAGCCTCTAAGAATCCAGCCTCCAACATTTGCTGCTGAACATCGGTCAATTCTTCATCCGCCAACGATCGTGGCTGCATGATTGACCGGAGTGCCGGAGGTAACGCTTGTCCGGCAATTCCAGCCCTCACGCCGTTGCGGACCAATTGCTTCCGAAGTTCCAAGTCCAGAACCTGTTGATCCACCTGATTCCACATTTCACGCAAGAGACGCCTGCGGTAGGGAAGCACTTGCAAGATAGCAAATTCAACGGCAATTGAATTCTCGGAAGATCGCGGCCGCGACAAGAACGACATCGCATCGGCCTTATTGGCGGTCGATGCATCTTTAGCGCATCCCCCCATCAATAGACCGGCAATGGACAACAATAGATTCCGACGGCCTGGATTCATCGGGTTTCAAAGTTCTTTTGATTGGAATTCAAACGCAACGTCTTGGCTATTTGCATCCGAATGTGTGTTTTTAGCCGAAAATCGCAGGCAAGATGTAGCAACCAGCAGCAATTCTGGCAAGTCGAATCTCACGCGAACCCTCACCCGAATTGCGAGCTGCGATAGGAATAAAGAAGCTAACAAGTGAAAAGCTAGGTAGCATGCGATAAATTAAAGTCGTAGTGGACAGCTTTTTTCCGCACGATGCTAAGTTGACTGATCGCGATCTTCAAGGCACTGCCACACTGGCGGAGCAAGCCGAACTGGCAGACTAAAACTTGCTAAGCCAATTCTGGTTGACAGCGAGTCAAACCTAACGATGGCGGGCACTGAACGTCTACATGCGGCTTTGTTAGTAAGGATTCGAACAAAAAAGTGAATTCAGAATCAGTGATGCGTATGTCGCATTGAATGAGCAAGTCAATACTCTAAGTTAGGTCGTCAGGTCGCGCCACTTGCGTTGGGCGGTTCCTTGCGAAGCCCAGCAACCGCAGCCAGTTTGGCTGCCAATGACATCTGCTCGGCCTTTGCTGCCGGATAGCCAGTGATGTCAGCATGATTCGGATTGTTTGGTTGATCCGGTTTATCTTTGATTGGCATTGCAACTACCTTCAACGGTGCGATGTTGCATTTCTCTGCACGGATATCTGACCGACCGTAAAAAGTACATTTTCGGGTAGCCGCGACATATGCACCAACATCGCAGATTTCGTTTTCATCGCAATCACGATGCCAGTTCAGCGACAGTTCAATTCGACTGTACGGCAAGAACAGCTTCGGCTTGACGGTATTGTCTTTCCGAAACTCACTGCTGTTGACGATGAACCGATCCAGCATTTCGTCGTCGTCAATCGGTGGAACTGGATCCGTAGCAATCATCCGTTGCAGACTCGCCCAATCCAGTAGAGAAGTGTTTTTGGCGCTTCTCCAAAGAACCGGCAAGCGCCGCGTGGATCTTCTTCACCGCTTAAAGCAGCCCAATGCAGAACGCGATTCGGGGCGACACTGACCGTCAGGATCCGACGTGGATTGACATACCATTCTAGGCTAACGTGGCCGTCTGGCTCGCCTGTAATAACGGGCGTTCGATATGCACGCGGTAAAGACTCGATTAGGCCTTTCGCAATCATCAAAGTCTCACTCGCAACAGCAACCGAACCTTCGCCTTCCCAGCCATCTCCAGCACAGCAACTAAAAACATCAACTAACTGGTCATCGAGCGGGTGGTTCGAAAAAGTCACCGTTTGAATACGGCCGCGCGAAACATCACGTTTCACTCGGTCCAGCATCTCGGCTGCTTGGCTGAAGCCGCGACTTAATATTTGGGTCATAGGTCATCTGCTCCGAATTTTTTCTCCGCTTCGATCATTAATGCGAAGAAAACTTGGTTCTTGATAAACGGCAAATCCCTCATCTTTGTTGGGAGGAAAGTAAAATCCGTGATTGCCTCGTTGGCGTTGATGTCGATATCGACAATCAAGAACAGCTGATTGTTTGTTGGATGGCCGTTTGGCCGTGATTAGATTAATTGTCTACAGAGCGTCAATAAGGTTCACTGTATCCTGATGAAAAAAGTGTTCCGGGGACATCCCAACCGTTGCAAGCGGCCCGTTTCTTCTCCATTTCTACGTGACAATCCTACCAACTGTTCGAATGGCAGGGGATTAGCCGCACTCATGAAGATCGACGATCTATTGCGTTCGCTCCAAAAATGCTCGAAAATTCAGGCTCTAAAGGGTTCCTCCGGTTTCTGATCCGCTTCGTGACTAGAATTCATCGGGATTGGGCAAGGGCTGGGCGCCGCTCTTGAGCCAAACCCTTCCCAATTGCTTTGTTCAACTGCCTGAGATCAGATTCCCATCTCGCGTGCAGACTCCACCAATCGCGGTAGACAAACGCGTCAGTTGTCCGATCACACCCGCAGCATATACCCACCGGCAATTCGCGTAAACGTTGGTTTTGTGCCGCAAAGCACACGATCGGCGTTAGATCAAAATAACGGTATGTCTAAAACTTTCTCTGATCTTAACGCCCGATCGACTTTGTAAACTAAGCCCATGAATATGCCCGGTTATTCGGATCGCGTTTAAACCTTCGAATTTCAGAGTCCCAGTAGTGATAATAGTCGGCATCGACAATGGCCCAATCTAGATCAGTGGCTGGACGCATTTCTCGCCAAACACTATCCGGCTTTGGCGCGGTTTTCTACGCCAACTTGGTATTGCTGCGAATAAGAAAATTGTTTGGATGTATTCCGAATGACGAAGCACATTCGGACAAACAAGATCCCCCGTGCCTGCTTGCATGTTGCGAATACCAGCCTCACCCCTCACCCTAAAATGACTTTGAAGGGCCATTTTCCGCAAAAAAAACGCTGCGGACAGGTCGCTGAACTCCCCACGCCTCCCCCCCACGCCATCGCAGGCACCTTGGAAGACGTATACGGTTTGACTAGAATCACTGCAGCGAAATCGATGCCAGCAAATGCATATTAAGGCACCCATGACGCCTTAAAGACACGCTAAGACCAAAACGTTGGTTGAATGCCGATCGAATTTACGGTAGAAAGCCGGTACGCTCTGTTGATTTCAAAACGGAGTTCATGGCAAAACGGACCAAACGGCCGATGTCCTTTCGTCTGACGATGGATTGCGCTAGACTAAATTCGTCATTTGCGGCTATTGTTACTCGCTGGTCCCCTTATTGCAGGGGGAATGACGATGGCTCCAAAGCCGTAGCTGCCGGAAGCCACGGCCATCAATGTTGCTTGGGGACCTGGTTGTTGGCGACTAATTTCCTGAGCGAATTCCTAAATTAACCCTACAAACAGAACCCCAACCGAACGACTGGACAAGACATCCTCCGGGGTAGAACAACAGCCGGGCCAGGATGAAGCCCAGGAGAAAGCTGAAGAACTTTCCTGCGAACAGAACTGATTCGTCCCCCAAGTCGTAGGCGTACCTGAACAGGGGGCTTGGTGGCAGGAGGATTTGTGGCAGGATTTAAGTTAAGGATCCATCAAGATAATGGGTCCTTCGGGCATTGGTCTGCAACGCAAACCTAAATTCAACGTGAACCTAAAACGGATTCACTTGGCAAGCCCAACGGAACTATTTGAGATTAGGCAAGTGATCGGGGTTCTACTGGAACCACTTGAGCCCATTGGTTGCTGAACGGACGACAGCACTGAACAACACGGTCCAAAAATACTACATTATCGATTTCAGGCGAGATCCTTGAGCATCCGGCCTGACTGTTTTAGCAAGAGTCAATTGAGGAACTTACGGCATGGCAACGGAGCAAGCAACGTATAACAAACTTGAATTGTTGAAGTTGATGTACCTTAGTCGCGAAGGAGATCGTCGCGAAGGTGTTTTGCTGCGCCAAAGCAAAGGCTGGTTCCAAGTTGCAGGCATGGGTCATGAGACATTGGCCGTGATGGCTTTGCAAATGAACGATAACGACTACTTGTTCCCTTATTATCGCGATCGGGCGATGGTTCTGGGGCGCGGTGTGACCAACCGCGAATTGGCATCGGCTTATTTTGCCAAGCGGACCAGTAACAGCGGTGGCCGGCAAATGCCCGGACACTATTCGTTTCATGAAAAGAAGATCTGGAGCGTTCCAACTCCAACCGCTGCTAACTTACTGCCAGGCTGCGGTGCCGCGTTATCAATTCAGATGAACGGCACAGGCGGCGTTGTTGTCGCGACCATTGGCGATGCTTCCACTCGGCAGGGTGAATTCTATGAAGCCATTGCTTTTGCAGCCGAACGGAAATTGCCAATCGTTTTTGTGGTAGAGGACAATCGTTATGGCATCAGTACCAACACCGATAAATTCAATCCTTTCAAGTTGAATATTTTTGGCGATGGCGCCAACTTAATGTACATCGACGCTCGGCACCCCGATCGGGTCTTCGAAGCCACCACCGAGGCCTTCGACCGGGCACGTTCGGGCAATGGTCCAACGCTCATGGTTTGTGACTTGGATCGACTTTGCAGTCACACCAGCAGCGACGACCACCGAGTTTATCGCCCGCAAGAAGAAATCGCTGAAATGAGCCAGCGAGATCCAATCGTGGTTCTAGCCAACGAATTGATCGAATCCGGCGAATTAACCACCCAGCAGTGGGAAGAATTCAAGCGAGAAATTGACGACAAAGTGGATCGTGAATACTTGCAAGCCGAAGGCGAGGAAGATCCCAAAGCGTCCGAACTTCATCTGCACTTATTTGGTGAAGACCCGGTTCCCACATCGGTCCCGATTGAAGGTGGCCGAAAATGGCGGATGGTGGACGCGATCAACGAAGTCTTCAAGGCCGGCCTGAAGCAAGATCCGCGTTATGTATTTTTTGGTGAAGACATCGAAGATCCCAAGGGTGGCGTGTTCCGTTTAACCGCAGGACTGAGTGATGCACACCCTGAACGAGTCTTCAATTCACCACTGGCCGAAGCAACGATCATGGGCGTGGGCTGCGGGATGGCCAGCGTTGGAATGCGACCTGTTTTTGAATTGCAATTCGTAGATTTCCACGGGCCTGGATGGAATCAAATAAGTCAAAACCTAGCGACCCTACGTTGGCGTACGTTTGGCAATTGGACTTGTCCGATGGTTATCTACGCACCTTATGGAGCTTATTTGCCTGGTGGTTCCCTGTGGCATAGCCAAGCCAATGAATCTCTGTTCGCTCATATCCCTGGCCTGCGTGTGATCGTGCCCAGCACCCCAGAAGATGCTGCCGGTTTGATGTGGACAGCAATGCATAGCGAAAACCCAGTCATCTTCTTGGTGCCTAAACATCTTTTTCGTTTGCAGATGGACGTGCCTGCCACCGTTCCACCCGTTCCTTTTGGCAAAGCCCGGATCCGACGCGAAGGTTCTGATTTGACTTTGGTGACTTGGGGCAACACAACCGAACAGTCACTTGAAGCAGCACGAAGACTAGCGGATGAAATCGATGTAGAAGTGATCGACCTCCGTTCGATCGCGCCGTGGGACAAAGAGACCGTGCTAAAGTCAATTCAAAAGACCGGACGCTTGGTGGTTGTTCAGGAAGATGGCGAATCTTGTTCGGTGGGTCAGATGGTGATTTCTGAAATGCTGGGTGATGAAGATCGGTTCAGCAATTTCTTGGCCGCTCCTAGACTGGTTTCGAAGTCGGACGTGCACATCGGGTACAATCCCATCTACGAATACGGATGCCTGCCGTCGACTGCGGACGTTATCGCTGCAATCCGAGAAGTGGCCGAAAACTAAATTCGCGAAATTAACGGCGTTGGGCAGAGGGATACTTACCGAGCCAGAAAATGTGCTGCGGCGTAGCCTGATTGCATGAACCAAAACGCACCCGATAACCTACCAGGCAAGCAAACTTGCCCATTAGGTTACCGGGTGCTTAGATTCCGTAAACTTTGGACTTTAAGTTAGATTTATGACTGCGCCGAACGAAAAGATTTGGCCACGCTCTTGATGGTCCGAGCAAAATCCATGAATTGGACTCGCCCCCGATTCAACCAAGTCTTGTAACCAAAGTCCAATTGCATACACCGAAAACTGTCTTCGCACCAACGGGCCGTTGCTGGAGTAATGGCCCCAACGGTATCAACCCAATCGGTATCCTTGGCTGCGATCATGTGCCGAATAACAAGGGCATTGAGTACGTGCCCTGGACTACATTCGGTAAACTTTGGCGAATAGGAAATTTTGACCGAACTTGCCACTCGATCCTTGTAAAATCCAAAATCAAACGCGATCAATTCATCGTCCAGTTCCAGGCCGAAAAACCGTAACCGTTTCTGCGGATGTAGCACGTCGATCATGTCGCGGTAATAGCCTTCGGCGGCTTGATCTTGTTGGATCGAAGTTCCTTCGGCACCTTTCCACCCGGATAACTCAATCGCCAAAGACCGATCGAAGTATGCGTTTACTTCCGAACGATCTAGGTCATGAATGCAAACCAAGCTTACCGTGCCCAGATCAGATAGTTTCTGTTCCGACTTGCGGATAAACTTCCGCCGACTCTTTGACCAATCCGCGGTGAACTGATCCCAATGGTCGGCAAGAATCGTCTTTCCGACAGTAAGCCGCTCAACCTGGCTTTGTGATGCACCGTTAGCCTGCCCCCAGTTGAAAAACGCTGCATAGGCTGGATGATCGTCGGGAATCCAATCCAATTTCAATGCAGGCGAATCCAACGTGTCAAACCCATCGATCAAACAGTCGACAATCGCATTGGGGTCGTGATTTGGCGAGAACAACACCCCTGGGTTAGCAACCCACGGATTCGCCAAAGTTGTCAATGATGAAAAGACGCCCATCTTCTGGGCATAGAACAATGGCAAGCCTGCTACCAATTGATCTCCGTCAAACGCGCAGGCCACTGTAAACACTTGCGAATTGGCAAAGCGTTCTACGAATGCCGACACCAAACGGTGGCATGCATGTACATTCCTTGAACCGCAGGTTTCAAATAATTCATTCCAAGGATCGATTACGTCTTGGAATTCACTCAGGCCCTGGAGAATTTTAAACTCAAACTTATTCACTGCTTGCTCCTCTCAATTTGGCAGGCACTCTGCACTTGCTTGGCCCAATGCTTCAATTGTCTTCCAGCACGAGCGACCCCAAACCGAAGCCGCGCCGACAAATGGTTGGCACACATTCGGGTTCGAAAAAGCGGAATACGAGTCGCATTCCAACCTTGCTTGTAAGGTTCATCTCCGCGAAGGAAATCAAAACCCTGGGCGCCTTGATTAATGGCGTATCGAATTAGGAATGTGTTCATCAAATGACCAGGTTCAAGGCTCATTGCTGAAGTACTAATGCCTGATTGATACATTTGGTGATTCTCTTGAGCACAAAGTACCAGGCAAGTGGCGATCGTCCGCTCGTCTTGCCGCACGATCCCAATGTATGCTTGCTGTGTGCGGGATAATTCCGAAACGGCCGAGTAGAGAAATTCGTCGAATGCAGGGTCAGCGAAGCACCCTGGCTGGCCCAACATCGCCCGTCGCTCCTGATGAAGTCGAACGAACGTTGGCCAGAATTCCGCAATTTCCTTCTCGGTGGTTCCGACTTCAAAGCGAACCAAACCTTGTTGCTCTAGCTTCTCACACTTCGCAACTTTTCGACGGCGTGACTTGGCAAGGTCATCGCGAAATCCCTCGTAAGACTGAGGTAAACTTGCAACCCAGCAGCCCTCCAAGTCGACACTCTCTTGCTGCCAGAAACCATCTTCCAAATGTTGTACCAGCGATCTAATTCCTTCAGCCGACGCAACATGTCCTTCCAGTTCAACCAAATCGATTCGCCCAAATTCGTTTGCAAATTCCGGTGTATGCAACCATTCGACCGTCGACTTGGCGACCGTTTCCGCCTTGCCTGGGGCGAACAACAGATCCGCATAGTCAGTGCACGTTGTGCCACTACCTAGCAAGCAGACTGTTTTTCCAAATGCAGTATTGGTAACGAAGAATGGTGCGAAACCAATCACTTGATCGTTTTCGCGTACGGCCAAAATAGCCAAACGGTCGCCGCCCCGACCCAACGATCGCCACCATGCCGACTGCCATGCAAATCCTTGCATCGGTCGACCTTGTGCAATGCGTTGCCAGTCAGAATCAAAAACCTGCCATTGTTCCAGACTTTGAATCGTTGTCAGAGAAATGCTGTCGCCGCGATTGTTCATAAAAGTTACGAGTGGGTTGGCAGATTGGAACGAGAGAAAAAGTAAATAGGCAAACGAAATTTCTAATACATAATCACTGGGCGAACATTAGCGGATCCTGCTAGAATCCTTAAACGCGATTGCCGAGGCTCCCTTGATTGAGCGCCAACGGCTAAAGGCCGAATCCCATAACTTTCGAAATTGTCTGGAGGCTGGCCGTTCGATCAAGTGAGTCGCCAAAGCAGAAAAAGCGATCGTCAATCCAATTACCAGGACAAAACACACCTTGGGTGGAACGCCTGCATGGTTGGCATAGTAAATAAACACCGAACCAAGGTTGTTGTGCATCAAATAAAGCGAATAAGAAATGCCGCTCATAAACATCAATGGCTTAATTCGCAATATCGGCAACTTCCCATAAACGCTGGCCGTCAACAGACCAACCAAAAGCACGGTGACCACTGGGTTGTGATCACGTTCGTCAATCAAATGGAATACAAATCCTGCAATCGCAACGCCGATCCAGTTGTACTTAGCGTCGCCAGATTTTGAATAGACTTGGTGTATCAATATCCCGATTGTGAACAAGGGCATATATTTAAGTAGCAAAGCACTCTCTAGCCATTTCGCGGTGTTAAAATGGCTGGCACCAAAACTGGTTTCATCAATCCAAGCCACATACATCGAACCCGCAACACAAAGTGCCATGTACCACATTAGCGGTATTAGGGGACGCTCTAACGCACCGCTCACAAAAAATGTCAGCAAAATCACGTAAAATAGAGCTTCGTTTTGCAATGTCCAAGTCACAGGTTCCATACACTCATAGCCAAAAAGATTTGGCATCGTTGTCAAATTTGCCACGACTTGGCCTGCCGTCAATTGAATGTGGTCACTGATTGGAGGAATTTGCACCAAGAGAATATTCAACACAATGACGAGCAAGAATGCCGGAACGATTCGACAGAAGCGTCCCGTCAAGAACTCTCCCGTCTGACGCTTCTTTAGCAACGTAAGTGCATTGACCAACCCACTAAGCATAAAAAATAACTGCACACCGTACTTGCCGAATGGAAATTGAAATCCCAAATCGGAGGTGAAGCCGTACTTCATGGTATAGACATGCGTAAAGTGGAACAGCATCAAGTTGATAGCAGCAAGCGCACGCAATGCATCCAGTTCCAGGATGCGGCTAGAAGATTTTCGAGGCGTTAGGGCCGTTGTCTCATCCATCAAGATACTTTAAACGTTGTATGCAGACTGCCCTGCAAACAGCGGGAAGCCTTAACCAAGGAAAGTTCGTTCCATACGCCCCGTGTTACCTTGAGGACCGCAAAACCTAGTTTACCGCGGCGAACCTAACGCTCCAAAGTTGCCTCATCGTCAGAAAGTGTTGTGATTGCGGAGAGAAGCAATCGATTGTATCAATTGAATCAATTGTATTTGCGAACCATTGGGACTAACCACCAAGGCTTGAGAATACACTTCTTGAAATCGATTTAGCAGCCTAAGTTTCATCGGAAAATTGAATAACCAAAGCCCAAACCCATCATTCAAATGCCTACGCCCAACCTCAATTCGACCTTCGATTCAGGTGCAGTAGATACTGGTTCGTGCGACACCAATGCGTTCGTGTTGCCTCTAGAAAACCAAACTCCCAAGCACCTTCCGAATCAGCCTACCTCGGGTTTGAACGAAATCACAGAGAGTGGGTCAATCTCGCTCAATCAGTTGCAGGAACAAGCGAACCAAGGCGAGTCGTTTCTTTCCAGTGTCGTCCTTCTCTTATCCTTGACCGTCGCCCAAAAAGCCATCGGCTTCATTCGAGCCATTGTCGTTTGCCGACTATTGCCCGCAGAAGAAATGGGACTGTGGGCGATGGTGTCTTCGATATTGACGACAATACTTCCCCTGGTTTTGCTGAGTATTCCGGCTTGTTTTGGTCGATATTTCGAGCACTACCGAACCCGGTCCCAATTGCGTGGTTTCATCTGGCAAGCGTCGTTGATTTGTTTGGGACTATTGTGCCTTGGCGAATTCCTCTTGATTACTTTCAGGCACTCGATTGCAACCTACACATTGGGAACACCTGACCTTGCATACATGATTGTGTTTTGCGCGATTGCCGTCATACCGTTTGCTGGATTTTCTTTCTGCACAGAAATCATGACGGCGCTTCGCTACAGTAAGTTAACAACCGTTGGTTATTTCATTAATGGAATGGTTCTTTCTGTCCTTGCCATTTCATTCCTTATTTTCATTGCCGCCGATGCAAAATCAATGCTTCTCGCTTTTGGTTTGTCATACCTGGTTGCGCTCGCTTGGTTGGGTAGTCGTTTATGGATTCGCCTACAGCAAATCCCGCCCAATGTCGAAGCATTGCCAGTCGTGAATACGTGGGTCGGGATGTTCCCTGTCATCATTATTTTCTGGCTGAATGATTTCATGGGTAACATGTTCTACATGTCCGATCGATTCATGCTGGTGAACTTGGTTCCTGGTGATACCGCTCACGTCATGAACCAAATTGGCAATTACGAATCAGGGCACATTATTCCGACGCTAATCTCGGCTGTGACCTTGCTGATTGGCAAAACACTGATGCCGTACCTTGCAAAACTTTGGGAAGCAGGCAATCAAGCGGCCGTCAGTCAACAAACGAATCTTTCGATTAAGGCAGTCGGTTTTTGCTCGATTATCGGTGGGTTGGTCTTCTTGCCCATGTCCGGCTTCCTATTCGAAAAACTATTTCATGGGAAATACGATGGTGGCGCCGCAATCTTGCCCTATATCGTGTTCTTCTACATCTGCAGCGGCACTAGCGCCTTGGTAATGAATTATTTTTGGTGCGTCCAACGAGCCTCATGGGCCGTACTTTCATTAACAGCTGGCCTGGGCATCAACATCGCGGTTAACTACGCGTTGGTACCATCGATGGGGATCACCGGCGCCGCAATCGGTACAGTCTTTGGAGTGATCTGCCAATTGAGCGCCATGCTAATCTTGGCGACACGATTTGGTCTGAAATTTGATCTAGGCGTTCTGTTATTAGGCCTTTCAAGTAGTCTTTTGCTACTCGATAGCCGCTACGCAATCCTTTGGATCATCGTAGCGATTGGAATGATGTTTATTCCGGGCGTATTCAATCAGCAGGATCGAAAATCCCTGAACCTCGCCATGACGACAATCATGGATCATCCTAAGCTTTCGCGTTTACGGCGAGCGAAATAAACCGCTCTTCGATTTAGACAACGCGTTTTATCAACAGGCCAAACCAACGCTACTAGACGTTATCATCCTCTTGGTCTAGTTCGTCTTCAAATTCTTCCACTTGCAATGCCGGCTGGGGCTGGCCACCTTTGATACGTTCCAGAGTCAACGGCGGAATCACTTCATTATTCAGCCTATCGACCAATTGCCACATCTCCGTCTCTTGCTCCGCATCTTGCCAATCGAAATCGCCGCGTACATTGCCCCAGCGATCCACCACATAGACTCGGCTTGAATGATGACCAGCTCCAGCGGCTGCGCGAAAGAACTCCTGCCCCACACGTCGAATCAATTTGGCTGGCCCGGTAAGAAAACGCCAATCACAATCGCCATCAACAAATTGACGAGCATAGTCCTTCAGAACAATCACCGTGTCCGTAACCGGGTCCGTGGTGATACTAATCATAGACACACCTTTCTCCTTCAGACGCTCTTGATACGACGCGAAATGACGATTCTGAGCTTGGCAAATTCCAGGGCAGGTTGAAAAAAAGAAATTGGCAAGCCAAACTTTTCCAACCATGTCACGAGAATAAAATTGCTGCCCTGAAGTATCCAACAATTTGAATTCACTGATATGATCTTGCGTTTCCCAACGGTCCGCAAAACCACCCGCCAGGGCATAACGAGTGTGAATCGTCTGCCCAATCGGTGGTTTGGATTCAGCCAAAACCTCACGCACGGTTTCTTTTAAACGACGAATTTCTTCGGTCGAATTCCAGTCAAACCAATCCCGAATCTTCCCCCATTTATCGACCAAAATGATCTTCTCGGTATGAGTTGATTTTACCAAGGGAACATGGAAGACCATCGTTCCCAACTGAGCAATTTCATAGGGCTGCCCGGTCAAGAATTTCCAACGACTTTCGTCTGCGTCAAAGGACGCCGCGTACTTCTTCAATAACTCGGGATCATCTTTCTCAGGATCAACCGTAATGCTGACAAACTGAACATCCGTTCCCTTAAACTGATCCGACAACTCCTTCATCTGTCCATTGAATTGACGACAGATCGAAGGGCAAGTCGAGAAGAAAAAATTCACCAACATCGGTTTCCCGGTTCGAGACGCTGCACTGTACTTCTGCCCGTCCTGATCGGTTAATCCTAAATCGCCCACCAGCGGCAAGTGTTGCCAAGGGACATCGATAAACACCCTTCCGTCACTGATTTCCTTCGGTCCCTTGCCATCGGCATCGACTTGGGACATTCGTTGCCAAATGACCCACGTCGCTAAGACCGTAACCAATATCCACAACGAGATCGGAATCCACTTATTCATGGCATTTCACTGTTAAACTGATGAAGAATCGCGACCGTTCGCCGCAATAGATTAATTAGAATTCGCAAGCACGAAAAACCACGCCGGCAAGCATTGCTACCGCACAATTCAATCCCACCCAACATTCACTGACACCCAAACGTCACTGGCACCCAACGTTTACTAGCAGAAGACGCCATACAGACGCACCAGTGTTGCAAAGTTGTCGATGCCCGCGCTGTTCACTCACACCTTCGGCAACTACTCGACGTCCTTCGCCGCTTCCGCCCCATCCGAAACTTTCAAATCGTCGTCGCTTGGATCTTCCGCAGACTCCACTTGATCCTGCTCCAACTGCTCTAAATCGCTATGCAAATAAGCACCGTCTATGGCAGCGTTATTGATTCGAGTTTCCGAATAATAGTAACGACGTTGCATGATGTCTGGCACCAAAGCCACAACCAACAAGATCGCCATGAACGTTGTGGGAATCGTCAACCAGTACTTCCACGATTTTTCCCACCAAAAATGCATGAAGAACAAGATCACAAAAGCCGCTTTGGCGACGCTGATCCCGATCATCACAATCCACTTCGTACGTTGCATTACAAATAGTTCAAAATTGCCGACCGCAAATGAAGCCAGCGTCAATAGAACCAAAATACAAAACACGCCAAAGAAGAAACCGCTACGATTCTTGTTATCAGCCACGGCGACTCCAGTTGTTCTAGGTCAAAGACTTCTAAATTAAAATCAAACGCCAGCACTCAACGGACCAAAACAGCCAACCGAAGGCTCGAACTAAAACAAGTACAACAGCGGAAACAGGAAAATCCAAACGATATCTACAAAGTGCCAATACAAGGCCAAGTTCTCGATCATTCCAGCCCTGGCTGCCCCTAACCGGATGGGTAAAACCAACGCAAATGCCAGCAGGCCTGCAAAGACGTGTACCGCATGAACCCCGGTCAACAAAAAGTAGGTGCTGGCCCAAGTGTTCCCACTTGGGATCACCATCGGCAGTTTCAAATGGTGGCGGTGATTGATCCCATCCCAAGATTGCCCCGCTGCGGATACGTTTCCCAGCAAATCCGCTCGATCTTTCCACAGGGTCAATTCGACTTTCAATTGACTCCGTTGCGTCTCATAAATCGCCTTTTGATTCGCCAAGTCTTCTTTCGACTCTTCCTTATTGGCATTCGCTTCTGCATCGCTGAGATCCGCTTCTTCTGCCGAATCTTCTGCGGCGGTCACAGACTCGGCACTTTGAATCTTCGTGTCCAACTCGGCAATCTTTGCATTAAGTTCTTCAAACGAACTTTCCTTCGCCACCAATTCCTGCGTCACTGCCACCAATTCTCGCTGCAAAATCCCCTTCACAAACTTATATTCTGTGGCCTCAGGATAAATCATAAACGCCAAGAGTTCCAACGATTCCTTTTGAACAAATTCGTTGCGACTTCGTCCAACCCGTTGCTCGGTCCAAGTCACCAGACTACGTCGAAGCGTATTCAACTGCTCGGCTGTCAGTTGGTCGTGATCGACCTGCAAGCCTTCACCCTCGGCATCCAAACCCAAGGGACTCAGGGTCGCCAAAGGCACCACCGGCGACGGCAAACTGACTGCCACAGACTTGCTTGCATCCTCCGGTGGAGTGAGCGATTGCTTATCCGCCGCGGCAACGATCGCGTCAAAATGCTTCTTGACCGAGGATAAGTAATTCAAATCCGCACGTTCATACATCAAACTTCGCGGCCGTTGCGGGAAAATCCCGTGCTCGAACTTACTGCTGTATTCGAAGCCTTTGATCCCTACAAATGCCAAGCCCAATAGTAAAGTCAAAATCATCCAACGTTTGGCCGCCGCGGCATCATCTTGTTTGGCCGCCTCTAACGAAAACACCACCGTCACGCTGGAAAACAGCAGCACACAAGTATTCAGAGCACCAATCCATTCCACCAAGTGAACCACATGTGGCGCCGGCCAAGTTCCCTCGGGCACGCCAAACCGCAACACGATATAGGAACCAATCAAGGCCGCGAAAAACATGATTTCTGTCGACAAAAATAGCCACAAGGCCAACTTGCCGCGACTAATCGGCAGTCCTGGTTGGTACACAATCGCTTGCTGATGGTTGGACGTCATCTTTACTTTCGTTTCAATCGATATTAACTCAAACCAAGACATTCAAACGCGTCGCTTCAAACACGTTGACCTCTATCCAATTGACTTCAAATTACATGCAAAAAATCAAGGCAATCATCTGCACCGGCAAGTGCAACAATGAAAACAACAATAAGCTGCGAGCCGTCTGATCATTTCTATCTTGCAAAAATTGCAGGGAACGCCAAAAGTAAACGCTACCCAAGACGATAGAAATCACTACATAAATCGCAACATACGTCAGCCAAAATACGGCTGACAACGCAACCAGTAACAGAGCCGCCGAAACTCCAACTGCAATCCAGCCTGCCTGCCGTCCGGTCGGGTCAGTTACGGTAACCATCTTTAAACCGCCCTCGGCGTAGTCCGCCCGGTACTTCCAAGCGATCGCCATAAAGTGTGGAAACTGCCATAACAACAGAATCGAAAACAGAATCCAAGACAACGGTCCAATCGTGCCTTCGGCGGCGCTCGCCCCCACCAAAACTGGCATCGCACCCGGGAAAGCACCCACGGCGGTGTTCCACGCGGTCAATGGCTTGGAAAGCGTATACACAAAAACATACATGACCCAAGTCGATAAACACCACATCGCCGAAACCCAATGTACCGTCGCGAACAAATAAGCCATTCCAATGCCTAGAGTAACCGCCGCGAAGACGGCAACTTCCGTCGCAGTCAAACGTCCCGCAGGCAATGGCCGCTTGGACGTTCTTGGCATGAAGAAATCCGAATAACGTTCCAAGTACTGGTTCATCGCACTGCCGCTGGCTGCAACCAAGAGTGTTCCCACCATGGCATGCAACCAAGCAAGGTTGCCAAAGGCCCATCCACTGGCAACACTACCCGCCCAAACCGTCAGCAGCACCATCGTGCTTATCCGAGGCTTAATGATTTCGACAAAGCTTTTTACAATTTGCCGTTGGTGGGATTTCGACTCATCATCGATCATGCCAATTACCTGATTACCATTTGTCATTATATCAGCCACGTTGTATCTACTCCCTGGATCACTTCCGATTTTCCCCTACACTGTGGTCGTCGCAATCTTGGTGGTCGTCGCAAATCTTGATTCACTTACGAACCACGCCTAAAGCCTGCCCAATGAACTCAACTTGCGGTCAACTCGACTTGCGGACTTTTCAGAGCACCGGTTTGCTGCTCCCGCGTTTCCTGGTATTGCTTCCCATCGAGTCGCACTTCGACTTCAAGCGATTTCACTCGACCGACACCTTCGCTTAGCCGAAGACGAACGCTGTGTTCGGCTCGCCAAAACCGAGTCGTCACGAAGGTCGAAACCGCCAGAATCAAACTGCCAATCGCGACATGTGCCGTCACCACCTGAACCTGCAAGTAATCTTTCTCTCGGATAAGGAATCGATTGGCAAAATCATAGCCAGCAAACCAATCAGGGAACCCAAATTTTACAACCCAAGTTCCGAAACCTAACGTCAACTGCGCTACGATTAGCCCCACCAAAAAGATTCTAGCCTTGGTTAAGCCTTTTACCTCACCGATTCGCTGCACCGCAAGCACCATGATCGCTACACCCACGCATACGGCAAGCAATACATGAAACCAAATCAAAATACGATACTGACTAACCGGTGCTGCTTCGGAGATATGCCGCAAATTCGCACCAATCACCAATTGGACATACGCCATGAAGGTGACGGCAACGCCTAAACGCCGCGTCCGCCGAAGACGACCAAACATTGCCACTTGATTCCAACGCAGGCCACTGCCTGCTTGCTTGCCGCGATCCTGTTGTGACTTCATCCAAAAACCAGTTTGCCCAACTTGCCTCCACCACTGACTGGTCATCACCATCAAAGCAATCACAAGGGCGAAAAATACAGGTCCAACGCAACCATGGATCTTGGCGATTTCACGATCCGCTCGTAGCACTCGAACGCCACCCAAAGTCCCCTGAGCAATCACCAAAACCAAAGCCGCGATCGTCATACCCAACAACCACCGCGGAGTCGATTTCACGCAAGCGAAAACGACTAATCCGATGCACCAAATCCCTGCCAATGAACCCAATAATCGATGGCCATGTTCAATAAACAGATCCCACGGCCCAAACAGCCAAGTGGCGACTGGATAAGCAAACATGTTGTAGCCGTAAGTCCCTGGCCAATCAGGCACCGCCATCCCAGCATCGGTGGTCGTCACCAACCCACCTACCCAAATTAACGGAAATACGGTCGCGGCCAACATCCACGTCAAACGACTCAGGACTTTTGGATACGCAACCGTGCCGGCACTGACGGCCACTTCGCTTTGAGCACCGGAGCGTTCAAGCTTTGGGCTACTTTCTATTTCCTCCTTCACTGACCCTATCCCTAAAAGAGATCACACTGCCAAGAATTCACGCTGGCCTGCAACGCCCTTGCTTGTCCCCCAAAACTTGATCCCCCGGAAACATCACTCAAACGCTTTGGCAACGACCATCGCGTAGCTTGCATCCCCATTGGTGCAAATCCATCGGCACAATCAGTTGGGATCCGACTGAGGCCAATAATCTTCATCTCGGCCAGGAACACTGTACTCGTATGGGCCCCGGTACACTGTAATCTGCTGTGCAAAATTACCGTGCGGTGGAGGCGAGGCCGTTGCCCATTCCAATGTATTGATCTTCCACGGATTCGCGCCAGCCTTTCGACCGAACATCATGCTTCCAAAGAAATTCACGATAAAAAAGATCTGAGCGATCAGCATCAAGAACAAACTGTAAGTAATGAATTCGTTCACCGGCTGCAAATGTGTAAACGTGTCCGTTTGCGTAAAGTCGCTATAGCGACGCGGTAAGCCTTGTGCACCCAAAAAGTGCATGGGAAAGAAAACACAGTTCATCAACACGAAGGTCAGGAAGAAGTGAATCTTGCCAAGGGTTTCATTCATCATGCGACCAAACATCTTTGGAAACCAATGATAAATCGACCCGATCACAATCATGGCTGTTCCACCAAACAAAACGTAGTGAAAGTGAGCAACGATGTAATAGGTGTCGTGAATGAAAATGTCCACCGGCGCCACCGCCATCAGTACGCCGGACAAACCGCCAATCACAAACATTGCGACAAACCCGACACAAAACAGCATCCCCGTGGTCAACTGTAGCCGGCCACCCCACAAGGTCGCCATCCAGTTGAACGTCTTAATTCCACTAGGCAACGCAATCAAAATGGTCGAAAGCATAAAGACCACTCCCAACATCGGCTGCATCCCTGACACAAACATGTGGTGGCCCCAAACCACAAAACCCAACATGGCAATCGCCAAGGTCGAGTAAACCATGGCCCTGTAGCCAAACAAAGGCTTCCTCGCCATGGCGCTCAAAACATCACTGGCCATCCCCATCGCCGGCAACAACATGATATAAACCGCAGGATGCGAGTAAAACCAAAACAAATGCTGCCACAAAAGCACTTGGCCGCCACCTGCGGATGGTTCCATCTGTCCCACCACCAATCCTTCGGGAATGAAGAAACACGTTCCTAAGACTCGGTCCGTGATCTGCATCACAAACGCGGCAGTCAATACTGGCAACGCGAACGCTTGCAAAACCGCCGTCACCAACATCCCCCAGATCGTCATCGGCAAACGAAAGAATGTCAGCCCAGGTGCACGCATCTGAACAATTGTGGTGATATAATTAATGGATCCCATCATCGAAGAGATCCCAACGAATATTAACCCAGTCAACCACAATGTCTGAGCCAACCCACTGCCAGGCGCCGCTTGCTCTAGAACTGCCAGCGGTGGATAGGACGTCCAGCCAGCAGCCGGACCAAAACCGGGCGCCGCGAACGCCAACATCAAACATCCAAAAGCTGGCCACATGAACCAATAGCTAAGCATATTCAACGTTGGAAACGCCATGTCGTCGGCGCCAATCATCAACGGGATCAGATAATTCCCAAAGGCACCTGCCAGAATCGGGATCACTACGAAAAACACCATCACGGTGCCATGCATAGTGACTAGCATCGTATAATATTCGGGCGATATTTGGCCGCCCTGGGCAGCGAAAAGCCATTGTCCTAAAATCGGAATATCGGTCCACGGCCAAGCCAATTGCCATCGCATCGCCGCCGCCATCAACCCACCAACCAAAAACCAAATCAATGATGAAATCAGAAATTGGATGCCGATGACTTTATGGTCGCGACTAAAAACGTAGGTCCATACGAATCGACTCAGTGCCCAACCTTTTAGGTTAGCATCCGAATGGGCGGCATTAGATAATTCGCCAGGAAGCGTTGGTGAAACCATTTCGTACTTCTAACTTTCGATTGTTTCAGAGGGACCATGAGTCCCAGAGGCCTAACCCACTTGCGGGTTACAGATCACATCCAACCGGCAAACTTAATTCAAGTTGGCAATCAATAAGTTCGCCTGCTCTGTCGTTTCTACCGCTTTGATCCGGGCCCGCATTTTGTAATGCCCCCAACCGCAAAGCTCCATGCACAAGATCTCATAAGTTCCAGGCTTATCGATCTCAAACCAAACCAACTGCGTCATCCCAGGGACGACATCTTGCTTGATCCGTAGTCCTGGGATCGCAAAACTGTGGAGCACGTCTTTGGATTCCACTCGAACCACGATCGGTTGATTCACTGGCACAACCAGTTCATTTTCAACTCGAACGTCGTCTAAAGTTCCCAAAATCCCATCACTGCCAGGATAGTAAAATTCCCAACCAAACTGTTTTGCTAAGACTATTGCCATCGGCTCAATCGGTTCCTCTTTTCCGCCGACCAATCTCACGGGCCGACTCATCTTGTTGTTGTCCCAAACTTCCAACTGATAAAACGCCAGAAAAATCAAGATCATGGCGGGAATCAATATCCAGGTCCACTCAAGTAAATGATTGTGTTTGACGTAAACGACGTCTTTCGGATCACGCCCAGGAACATCCGCATAACGCCACACCAAGTAAGCCAGGATCGAAGTGGTCAATCCCAGCACAACGCCGCAAATCACATGTACAATTTCGAAAAGATGATCAATAGCCCACGCATTGGGGTTCGCATTCTCAGGCAACCACAATCCCTGCAGCGAGAAACCGCCGATCGTTCCAGTCCCGATGAAAGCGATCAAGTACAGACCGACCCCCAGAATTGGCACCAAGGCAAACAACAGAGCCCAAAGACGATTCACAAAATCATTCCTAATTGACGATCAATTCATTACCACAAAAATCGCAAAAAACAAACGGCCCCACACCCGATCACCGGTCACCGGCCAACTTAACGAATGGACTTTTCGTTGGTTAGCCGATCCTCGGTTTTCGGGCGACTTAGTGTCTCGTAGGGCAATTGCCGAACAAATGCGACCAACGCCCAAATCTCATCTTCCGTCAATGTCAAACTTGCTGGCATGGGCGTTCCCTCGATGCCATACTTGATCCTGCGAAAGATATCCTTCGCATCATCACCACCACGATACACGCCGGTACGCAGGTTCCGCGGCAGAATCGGACGCGGCGGCAAGGCACCAACGGTAATGTACGGAGCGGTCGCCTCGGGATCTTGCGGATTCACACTTTCAATTTTCAGCCAATCATTAGCCCAATCATCATAATTACTCAACTGCCCATCACCCAAACTGGTCTCACCGTGACATTGCTTGCAGTTGGCTTGCCCAAAATACAAATTGTGCCCCAACTCCACTTTTTCCTTGTGCACAGAAGCACCGGCATCCGTCACCCAAGACGGAGCCTCGGGTGTTTCGTCTTCAAACTGAAGACTATCCATCCACTTACCTGTCACCGGCGACAAATAATCTTCGCTTAGATAATCCAATTCTTCCAAAACCACCTCTTCGTCTAAGGCAGCCACCGGAGTGCCTGGTCCAGCCTGAGTCGATTCAGCATCAGACAATTCAGCACCCACACTACCAGAATCTGCACCGCCTTCAGATTCAGAAGTCACTGGCACTGCTTTGGTCGAATCCGAACGACTTCCCGATTTTTCAAGCAACAAATCTGACAATCGCTTCGAATCGGGAAGCGAAACCATCCGAGGTACATCGTCGCCTAACTCACGAACCGAAGCGATCAAAAAACGCTCGACGCTTCCACGCACCGAAAGGTAGGTCACATAGTCAGACAAAGCCTCCAGTTCATCGTCCTTCAGCAAACGAAAAGATGGCATGGCGGTACCAGGAATACCGTTGCGAAGAATCTTTTTCAAATCATCTTTGGTTGGCGGCGTGCCTGTCGGGGTTGATTTAAACTTGAACTTACTAAGGCGAAAATCTCGCGGATAGGGATTCAAAAAAGAAGCGGTCGGCCCGGCGCCGTCTCCACTGATTCCGTGACAGTGGGCACAATGTTCGCGGTATAGCCCTTGATGCTTGTCCACTCGGTCACTACTCACCGCACCTGCCGATTCGACCAACCATTTTGCCGAGACCAAAGTGCTGGCCGGGTCTTCCTCTCCCGCAATCAGCGGAAAAAAGGGACGATCGGGTGTGCCGAACCAAGCCGTCATGATGTCGGATACGTCCTGGAAGTGCACAGGCTCAAAATGTGTTCCGTCTTCCAGCCCCGCCAACTTCTCCTGCTTGTACCACTCCAAATTGTTTGCCCGAAATTGCGGTTCAGGGGTACAGCCAACCTGCACGGCGACGGCCATCAACAATGTCGCCCAAACCAAGGCGGAGTCGTTCAAGATTGTATGCTTTGGGTACACGGATTTGTCCAATAATCTACGGCTAACGATGCTTGTAAATGCGGGAAGGCCTGAATGCCCGTTTCGAATCGAAACAATCGGGTCGGCAGAACCCCAGTTCAGGGACCGAGCACCAACCTATCATCTTAACGAAACAGTCAATTCAGCGGCCGGTTTATGCGGCATTTTGCCGCATAAACCGGCTAGTTCCCTCGCAAAAAGTTGGCCTAGCTAGGCTGCGTCAGCCAGTTGTGGTCAGTTCCAAGACCCGACGCCGGCCCGATCAGAACAATCTCGCTTGGAAAATCGGGAATTCGGACACCCGACAGATCGCCCAAATACCAATCGCAGCCCCTTAAGAATGCCTGGCTTGATCACCTGCCAGAGAGGATCCAGAGTCAATTCGGCCGCGGCTAGCCGACACAACGGCTAGCCAATTCAAGGATGAACATTAAACGGCTGATTTGGACAGTTCTTCGGACAATAAGAAGGCTACTTCCATCGCTTGTTCGTAATTAAGCCTTGGATCCACCGCGCTCTTGTAAGCGCGATTCAAATCTGATTCCTTCAGCCCTCGAGCACCTCCAACGCATTCGGTGACATCATCCCCCGTCAATTCCAGATGGATACCGCCCAGGATCGTGCCCGCGGACCGGTGAATCGCAAACGCATCCCGAATCTCGCTGACAATCGTTGCGTAGTTTCGCGTCTTGAATCCAACATCGGTGGAAATCGTATTACCATGCATCGGGTCACAACACCATAAAACGGTTTTGCCGGTTTGCTTCACCGCCTTCAATAAACCTGGAAGTGCTGCCCCAATCTTCTCCGCCCCGAAGCGGTGAATCAACATCAAGCGTCCTGGCTCGTTCTCGGGATTCAAAATATCGATCAATCGCTTCAATTGATCAGGGTCCATTGATGCACCGACCTTCACGCCAACAGGGTTTTGGATCCCGCGAAAGTATTCCACGTGAGCCCCCTCCAACGAACGAGTCCGTTCGCCAATCCAAGGCAAATGGGTGCTAAGATTAAAATAGCCATCCCGGCGGGGAACCGGACGAGTCTGTGCTTGTTCGTAGGTTAGATGCAGTCCCTCGTGCGAACTGAACACTTCAACCGCATTCAGTTGATTGATCGCCATCCCATGAACCGCTTCCATAAATCGCAGCGAATCACCGATTTTGTCTACCATCGATCGATAGCGAGCAAATTGTTCTGAATCCTTCGAATCGCGAACGAATCCAAGGTCCCAGTTCTCTGGATGATGCAAGTCTGCAAAGCCGCCACTGCAAAGCGCGCGGACAAAATTCAACGTCAACGCCGCTCGTTCATATCCTCGCAATAATAGTTCAGGATCGGGGCGACGTTCGCTTTGAGTAAAACCACTTCGGTTGACAATGTCGCCGCGATACACCGGCAAGGTGACTCCAGCACGGGTCTCTACCTCTGCCGACCTTGGCTTTGCATACTGTCCCGCAATACGGCCAACGCGAATCACTCGCTTCATCGAACCATACATCAACACCAGACTCATTTGCATCAGAACCTTCAAGTTCCGGACAATGGAATCGGTTCGACAGTCGTCAAGACTTTCGGAACAATCACCACCTTGCAATAGGAAGGCCTCACCACGGGCCGCCATCGCCAATTGCGATTTTAAATTATCAATCTCCCAACTGGTCACCAGTGGCGGCAGATTCGCCAACTTCGCCAGCGTATTTTCCAATGCAACCTGGTCATCATACAACGGTTGCTGGGCGGCAACTTTTTCTCGCCAACTTTGCGGGGACCAATTTAAGTGGTTCACGTATCTACTTCCAACATCGCCCAGACTGGGGGCTTCGCCAATGATTCAAGCTAAACAACGCCGAGTGCAATAGTTAACATGCGTTCACGCCAGTAAGCCCAGTTACCGCCCCCTCACACTCAGGGAACAGGTCAATGCGAATATCATAGTCCTAAATTTCAATTTTCCCTAGGCTCTACCCCCAACAAATGTCGGACGAAAAAATCAGCCGTCCGTCTGCGACCATAGGTACTGGACCCAATTCCATGCCCGCCGCCTGGCACTACCAACAAGTCGAAATCCTTATCCGCCTTGATCAATGCATCCACCACTTGCATCGTCGAAGCAGGATCTACATTTCGGTCCAATTCGCCCACAATCAGAAACAACTTACCTTGTAATTGACCGGCCAAAGTCACATTGGACTGCCGGGAATAATGCTCTCCAATTGGCCAGCCCATCCACTGTTCATTCCACCAGATTTTGTCCATTCGATTGTCATGACACCCACAATCGGCAACCGCAACTTTGTAAAATTCACCAAACGCAAACACGGCACCCGCTGCGTTTTGCCCGCCCGCCGAACCACCAAAGATCCCCACCCGCTGCAAATCCATGTTTGGATACTTCCGGGCCGCAGCGTTCATCCACATGATTCGATCGGGGAAGCCGCCATCGCCCAGATTCTTCCAGCAAACATCATGAAACGCCTTACTGCGGTTGCTGGTTCCCATTCCATCAATTTGAACCACAATGAACCCCAGTTCGGCAAGAGACTTTTCCCAACGCGTCGTTGAAAAAGATTTAGGCACATACGAATCCTGCGGACCAGCGTAGATATACTCAATGATAGGATACTGTTTCGACGCGTCAAAATTTGATGGACGATAGATCACTCCATGAATATCCGTCTGACCATCTCGCCCCTTGGCTGTAAACCGTTCCGGCTTTTGCCACCCGGCCTCTAACAGCGGTTGCCAATCGGCTTCTTCCAGCGAACAAACCAGCTGGCCATCAGCCACGCGCCGCAACTGACTGACCGGCGGCATATCGACCCGTGAATAAGTATCCACTAAATAGGTTTGGTCGGGAGAATACTCAATCCGATGATCGCCATCACCCTGCGTCATTACCACTAGATTGCTCCCGTCAAAATCAACGTGACAGTGGTGCAAATAGTAAGGATCCTGATCAGGGAAAATTCCACTGGCCGTAAACCAAACTTGCCGCATCTGCCGATCAACCTCCAACACTTCACGAACCACCCACTGACCTTGCGTGATCCGATTCTTCACTTGCCCCGTGAACTGGTCGTAGAGATATAGGTGATTCCAGCCATCGCGTTCACTGGCCCAAACAATTTCACCGCTCTGGTCCAAGTAGTCAACATAAGACTTGCGCGAATAGTCGATAAACGTCGGCGATTGCTCGTCGACAATCGCTCTGGTTTGCCCGTCCGTCTTCACACCAACCACTCGCATTACCTGATGGCCGCGTTGGTTGTACCGAAATGTAAATTCGGATGAATCCGCCATCCAGCGAATCTCCGACACACTCCACGGCGTTGAAAACAAATCGTTGGAAACCTCAACCGCCTTCCCTGATTCCACTTGAAATAAATAAGGACGCACCGTTGGAATGCGATCCCCTGGCTTCAAGTAATCCAGTGTTTGCAGTTTTGGTTGCAGTTGATCTTTGGGGGAAGATTCAATCAAGAAAACCTTGTGTTCCTGCGCGGGCTGCTCTTGGAGTGCCACCACATACTTCGAATCTGGCGACCAAAAGAACTGGTCGTTAAAGTATCGCTGCGCGTCTCCCCCTGAACTGACGACTGTCGATTCACCGGACTGCCGATGCGTTATCACCAGATTAAAATCTCGCACCTGGGCCCCCCACATTCCATCGGGCGAGCGGCGTTGGGCCCCCCTTGATTGACGCGTCCCCGATCCGGCTGCCCCACGCCTTTGGCCCGACTGTGCACTAACATTGCCGCGGTTCCCGCGTTCGTAGAAATTGGCAATCCGACCAAGACGTTGCGGCACTTCAATCTCAACCGTCGCCTCCGCCTGCACCGTCAAGATCTGGTCGCTTTCTTCAACTTCTAACAAACAAACATTCTTGCCGGCTTGATCTCGAAACAGCCAAATATGTCCTTGATAGGTGTCTTGCTTGCCTTCACTACCCGCTTCAATTGTTCCGTAGGGCACTGGTTTTCCATCAACATCCACCCAATACCTATCTACCGCTTCATCTTTTTGGTTCCGGAATGTCACATTCACACGCCGTTGCCCTGGAACCGAAGTACGAAGTTCTACAATGGCAGTTCTATCTATGCCCGGGACTTTAGCCTTTTCCACATCGCTCAACTTGCCGCTTCGCAGTTCAAATCGATAGTACCGATCCGAATGTCGAAAGAAGACTTCATCCAACGTATTGCCGAACCAAAGTTGCAACTTGGTCAATTGGCTTTCGGCAACACGGTCCAGATTCGACTCGACCAAATCTCCATTAGCCAAATCCTGCTCACCCAGATCAGTACGTTCACTTGGCTCACCACTTCCTGACTTCAGAAAATCCGTCAACAATTTGGCCAGCGAAGCATTGCTGAACATCAACTTATTCTGTCCAGTCGCGATCGTCACCAACTTGTACTCCGTCTGGCCCTCAGTATTCTGGACGTAATACCACATTGCTTGCTGTGAACTTAACCAATTAGGACGGACTGTTTTCATCACAACCAAGTCGCGACTCAACCCAGACTGGGCAGCCATCCTCTGATAATCAGATTGGGTACCCTGTGCCTGACACCGACTGCACACCAAAATCGCAATGACACCCCACACCCAGATCCCACCAAGACGCCATCGATTTTTATCGTAAGAATTCAAGTCAAGCTCCGATGATTACTCTCATACCCAAACAAATCAAAATAAACAAAAAGTCTAGACCACCCGAATAGAGAGACACTCCATTTCGGCAAGCGCATAAAAACGGCTTGCTGCCAACCTAAATCAACAACAAGCTCGATCGCTTTCTTCATTACAAGAGACAGCACACAAAGCGAAATGCGAATTCGCTATCCTGCTTCGGCCCCATCTACCTCACCCTGGGACCCGTCTTCTACACCCTGGGACCCGTCCGCCTGGGCGGCCTGTTCCACGTCCAAGCCTGGAACTTCCAGTCCTTGAATCTTCCGAATCAATTCGACGTTCTCTGGCGAATAATCCAGAGTTGATTGTGGAGTCTCACCTTTGCAGCCCGGTGAAATCACAACCAAACCGATCGCAAAAAACAGCGGCACCACAAATAACGGCACCACAAACAACGGCACTGTCGATCCAACCAACAGTCGGCCAAGGCTTACACCACGCTTTGGCAATGGGGCCAAATTCATACTATTCTTTCTCCGCCAAGCTCTTGGCTGCGATCAACAAAGCACCTAAATCTAAAGTTTCGCCATCCTTAATTTCAACCTCAAATTCGCCGCGTCTTCCCAGAAAAGTCTTACCGTCCATGGTCAGATCTTTCATGTAACCACAGCGAGAATGCCAAAATTGAAAATTCCATTTTCCAGCAGGAATTTTTTCGATTGAAAACTTGCCTTCCGCATCGGTCACAGCAAAGTATGGATCGTCACGTATCAACAAGTGAGCCACCATCCAAGGGTGAATATCACACTTGACTACTGATGGCACTTTATCATTCTTCTCGAAAATGACTTCAACGGACTTATTGGGTGGCACATTCACATTCTTGGAATTATTAAACGACGCCACATTGCAGTTGTGACCAGCTGCGTCACTGTTTTTCAACTCCACCTTTTGGCCAACGCGAACCGCCAAAACCGACGGTACAAAGATACAGTTATTGTTATCCAAGACCACCGTTTCCGTTGGTGGGTCTTTCAAATCAGGATGCACTTCAACGGTTTGCCTGGGCTTCAAGTACAGCATCACAATCGCGCCTTGAAGTTCGTTGCCTTCACCTACCTTCAGACTTTGATCAAAGATCATATTTCCATCAGCTAAACATACCGCTTGGTCTTTGTTCGCGTCCACTTTTGCGGCCGGCGGAACTTTCCCTTCCAGCTTGATCGTTCCCGACAATCCACCGTATCCGTCCTGGCCCAACGCTAACGTTGTCGACATCGACAACGAAAACAACGTTGCCAAAAATAGACGGGTCAGCCTGCGTTGATATTTCATTTTCCGTTTTCCTAAAAGAAGGCTAATACTTGATTTATTCAATGTCGCGATCGCATATCGCAACCAAACCGGCAACCACTGAAGATCGGTCTTGTCGCACCAAGACTGAACAGCGTTTCAGTCTTGGTGTTGGCATATTCTACCCGCGCCGGTTCACCGCGCCCCCTAACTGAACCTTACGGGAAGCGGCATCCCCACTTGCCGGACTTTGCCGATGCCTGTGCCGATGCCTGTGCCGATGCCTGTGCCAATGCCAATGCCAATGCCAATGCCAGTGCCGATCGTTCTATTATAAACCCAGGCGATCGAACGACCATTCTGTCCAACCACTTTATTTGCCGCCAAGGTGAAATTGGTTCGAAAAAACCGTGTAATTTACTCTCAAAACGCTAAGATAAGTCGACTTTGGCCCTCATTGCTTGCCGATCCCTTGCAACTTGCCCCTGAATAAATTCCAAACGAGTGCTTTCTTCATGTCCCAACGATTCCCGTCCCTGGCCAGTTTTCGCTCGCCCGAAGAATTTCAACAGCACATCCGTTCATTGGCAAGTGGATTTGATTGCGACCTAACGGTCGAAACCAAGGGAGCGTTGGCCCAACCAATCTCAGTCTATGATCGCACAATTGGCAATCGCTTCGCAATCCATCCGATGGAAGGCTGGGATGGAACGCTGGACGGAAAGCCAACTGAAAACACCAGACGACGTTGGACGAATTTTGGTGCCAGTGGAGCCAAGTTAATCTGGGGAGGCGAGGCTGTGGCGGTTCGACACGATGGACGAGCGAATCCGAATCAATTGTTCATCAACCCAGAAAATGATTGTCAAGCTTTGCTGACCGAACTTCGACAAGTATTGGTTGAGCGGCATGAAAGTGACTTTGGGACGACCCGTGATTTGCTGATCGGTCTGCAAATAACGCACAGTGGACGATTCGCTAGACCCAACACAAAACAGCTTGAACCAAAGATCGCCTACTTTCATCCGCTGTACTCACAAAAGTATAACCTGCCTTCTGACCATCCGATTCTTAGCGACGATCAACTCAAGGAGATTCGTGACGCGTACATCGTTGCTGCAGAAATCGCCCAGCGAAGCGGTTTTGATTTTGTCGATATCAAGGCCTGTCATGCCTATTTGATACATGAACTCTTGTCCGCTCACACGCGACCTGGGCAATATGGAGGCAGCTTCGAAAATCGCACTCGTTTGTTTACGGAAATCGTCGAGGGCATTCGAGCTCAATGTCCCAAGCTTCAGATCGCGGTCCGCTTGGGATTGATCGATCTACCGCCATTCTCCGAAAGTGAAAATGGACAGGGAAAAGCCTTGGATTATTCGGCTCATCTGCCGTGGCGATTCGGCTTTGGCATGAATCCGACCAACCCGATGGAACCTGACTTTGACGAACCGTTCCAATTCCTTGGCCTCCTGCAATCGCTTGACATTCACTTGGTCAATATCTCTGCGGGCACACCCTATGGATCACCTCACTTGCAACGGCCAGCAACATTTCCACCCAGCGATGGGTACCTGCCACCCGTGGATCCTTTACTGTCGGTCTATCAGCAGTTGCAAGTCGTCCGCAAGGCGAAAGCGGAATTCCCAAACTTAAAGTTCGTCGGTAGCGGCTATTCGTATCTACAAGACTACTTGCCCAATGTCGCTCAGCATGAAATCCAAAACGGGCATACTGATTTTGTGGGTTTGGGACGCATGGTACTTTCATATCCGACTTTGCCGAGGGATGTTTTGCAAGGCAAGACTTTGGTTCGCAAGAAAATCTGTAGAACGTTCAGTGATTGCACGACGGGCCCTAGAAACAACTTAATTAGTGGTTGCTTTCCGCTAGACAATCATTACAAACAAATGCCCGAAGCAGCGATTGTAAAACTGAAACGCCGCGAAACCATCCAACGGCTAAACTCTGTCGACTAACGTCTATCCACTAAGCGTCGCTTTGGCACAATCACCTCGCGACCCACTGCCGCCGCCTAGCAGCACCTGCTTAACAACCCTGCTTAAAGCAGGTATAGCGAAATCACAGAGACAATCACGGCACCCACAAATACACTTGGAAAGTAAACCGCGGCAACCAACGTCAACTTGACCACATTCCAAAAGTAGCTTTCGGCAAATACTTTTCGACAGGTGGCAATCGAATACACTGGCAAGACCACCAGTGCGACCGGCAGCAACCAGGCCCAGGAGATCCCACAAAGCAACATAACGGCAAACAGTAAGTAAAAGGTCGCATGCAAATGAGACGAAAGTACGAAAGCGATCACCAACGTTGGGCAGTTCCGCCAGTAGAGGAAGCGAATCGCAAATGCCAACAATGGCATCATGATCAAGGCAACCTGTGACCCAGCCCCAAAGACGGCAGACAGATATTGCGACACCCCAAAGTCAGTCAGCATCAACGATGCATTTCGCACGACTCGGGTCATCCAACCCGGCATGCTTGGACCGACCCCACCCAACTTAGCTCGAATTTCGTCATCGGACGATGTCGCGAACCCTCGAAACTGTTCAAATGTTAACGGGGTCTTCTTTCCACCCCAGATGAAAAAGCCTTGATTGATCTCGGTTTCCAGCTTTTCTTGCAGCAAAGGCGAAGCATTGCTTACGCCGTAAACCTGCGGGTCAACTGCAGTAACATTGCCTCCCGCGGTTTGCTTGGGGTCAACCGCTTCTGCAGGCCGATCCGCGTCGCTACTCGGGTCCTGCTTGGGCAAAGCAGGAGGCAGCGTTTCCGGGCCTTCGGCGACCTGTTTTGCATCCGCCGGAGCACCCGATTGTTTTGATCGCGGCTGACTAGCTTGGCTCCCCAATTCGACAGGCCCTAACCCCACTTCGTCTGCGATATCGCCTGCGTTATCTTCCGTAGCCTTGCGAATCTGTCTTTCGATTTCGCCTACTTTCTCAACAGCCGTATCGCTTGCCGAAGCATTCACCAATTCACGAACGCTGGGCGGTTCGACCCATAAACTGAACGCGAAGAAAAACGCAAAGCTACTTATTAAGTAAATTTGGATCGGGCTGAGATACCGCACCCGCCGCCCGTTGATAAATTCCAGTGTCAGCACCCCGGGACGCGCAAGGAGATTCCAAAGCGTTGAAAAAGCCCTGCCATCCACCGATAACAATTGGACCAAGAAATCGCCCACCAGATGCAAAACACCATCGGTCAAGTCAGTGTGCTTCTGCCCACAATGTCGACAAAACCGATTGCTATCCACTTTCGCTGCATGACAATTGAAGCAAATAGACTTGCCATATTGTTGCTGTTGCTCTGCTAAAATCGCATCGACCACAGGCGTATCCTGTGCTTGATCGACACCCAACGGGTCCACCGTTTGCGAATTCACGACTAACGAAGTCTCAGGCTTCTTAGGCAAGTGAACTTGCTGCTCCGTTTGGCCTTCAATCTTCAAGTCCTTCTTCTGACTTGATGTGTCTGCCTGTGGATCGATGTTCGATGGATCCGTCGACGAGGGCTCACTTGAATTCATGACACAAACCTACATTGATGGCAACGTTGACAGGGAAGCGAACAAAAACAAATCATTGGACAACCCAACCAGCAATGTAGTGAATCACATCGATTCGGCGTCTTGAAAGATGCCCGGACGATTCCCGCCTGCCAACGCAACTTCTGTATTTCGTAACCCGATCAGTTATATCTTACTTAAAAGCACAATTTTTCTACAGCGACACTCTCTAGACCCAAGAGAATCAATTGCCAGGCGAACCAATACACTCATAGAAAAAGTCTGGTACCGTCTTGTCAATCCATGGCATCCAACAACGCACGTCACCTGCCTGACCCCAACCATTGAAAGTTTCCGACGATGAAAACTTATTCATTGACGTTAGCCGCTTCGCTACTGCTGCTCTCAGGTTGCCCTGCAAATCAGCCGACCGAAATAACATCGCTGACTCCGCTTCAAGCGACTTCTAATCCATCTAAGGACACCGACGTCGCCCCGTCATTGATGACTCATCTTAACCCCAATGCCAATGACGCTGCACCCGACGCACCACCAGCAGGCACCGACCCTCTGTATTGGTCACCAGTGGTAAAGTTGTATCAGCAAGCGGTCGAATCGGGTCAAACCACTGCCGGATCTGCAGCCCAATGGACCAGCGACCTTTGGCAGCAAACTTCCGATACCAGCTCTCAGTTCGCAGGGTCCACCAAGGATTGGTTAATGCAAAGTTTCGAATCCGCCAAAGCCACGGGCGCTACCTCCGCAACTTCAACAAGCGATTTCTTCAAAACAGAAATGGCGAAGATCGGCTCTTGGGAATACCAAGTGATCGAAATCGGGCCCTTAACGCCGCAAGAGAAAACCGAACAGCTGAACCAACTGGGTGTGCAGCGTTGGGAATGCATGGCTACCAGCAGCCTTCAGGACAACCGTAGTCAATTCGTTTTCAAGCGAAAGGTCAAAAGCCAATTTGACAATATCCCAACCAAAGATCTGGCAAGATTCATTTTGATGATTGGAGGCGGAGGCTTGCTTAGTGGCGGAGACAGCCAAGAGTAAACTTTGCACGGTTGGATTCGACTTGCGACAAGTTGGGCATACACCCACGCTTGATTCCAAACCTGATAATTTCCAAACAAGAGAGAATGTGCATGCCTGACTCGCGAAATCTTAAAATCGACAACATTGAACTACCCGCCCAAGACCTCTTCCTGCAACCAAGTTGTCCTTCTCGACCGTATTCGACTAGAAGTTTGTTGACTATGGTCAGGACTACGCGGCCTTGAACGATGGACAACAGGATGGTGGGTTCTTCAAGTCTCCACTGCAAGCAAACACCAAAAACGGATCAGCTTTAGTCATTCTTTATCACGACAACCTTGAAAGCATCCTGGACACCGTGGTTAAAAACGCAGGCACTATCGTCCAACCCATCTTTCGTTTCCCAGGGGGGTGCAGGTTCCGCTTTACCGAACCTAGCGGCAATGCACTGTCGGTTTGGTCAGAAACTTAAATCACCGGCTAATGTTCGCTGAAGCCGAAATCAAAAACCCAAACGCCGCTTAATCCATCGGCTTGATAACAATACTTGATAACATCGTAGCATTTAAAACCCGGGTCTTATTGGCACCCCCGGTATTAGTATCGTTGTTAGTATCGGTATTAGTAACAAAAAACGCCGCCAAGACATCAGTCCCGGCGGCGTTCTATTTTCAACTAATCCATCAGCACTAGTTCATCAGCACTAGTTCATCAAAACCGAGTCGCATTTTCGCATTTAGAAAATGCGTCATTAGTAGCGGTAATAATCTGGCTTGTAAGGGCCTTCTACAGGAACGCCCATGTAGTCAGCCTGATCCTGAGACAACTTAGTCAGCTTGACACCGATTTGCTCTAGGTGCAAACGAGCGACTTCTTCGTCCAAAATCTTTGGCAAGCGATAAACTTTGTTTTCGTACTTATCGCAGTTGTCCCACAATTCCAGTTGGGCCAATACCTGGTTGGTGAACGATGTGCTCATCACAAAGCTTGGATGCCCTGTAGCACAACCTAGGTTCACCAAACGACCTTTAGCCAAGATCAAAATCGATCGGCCATGTCCAAAGGTGTAACGATCCACGGCACCGATGTCAGCCGACTTGATCTCTTCTTTGGAAACTTTGCCGTCTTCGACTTGCGATTCCAACCAAGCGATGTCGATTTCGGTGTCGAAGTGACCAATGTTGCAAACGATTGCGTCATTCGCCATTTGGGATAGGTGCGGGCCCAGGATAATGTCCTTGTTCCCGGTTGTGGTAACAAACAAATTTCCTTCTTTGCACGCGTGATCCATGGTGGTCACTTCGAAACCTTCCATCGCCGCTTGCAAAGCGTTGATGGGATCGATTTCAGTCACGATGACTCGGCAACCATAACGCTGCAAAGATTGAGCACAACCTTTACCAACGTCACCATAACCACAGACGACAGCAACCTTGCCAGCCAACATCACGTCGGTGGCTCGCTTGATTCCGTCGGCTAATGATTCGCGGCAACCGTACAAGTTATCAAACTTGCTCTTGGTCGCTGAATCATTCACATTGATCGCTGGCACTTGCAAACGACCGGTGTTAGCCAATACTTCCAAACGATGAACACCTGCGGTAGTTTCTTCACTTAGACCGCGAATCTCGCCCAACAATTCAGGGTAACGATCGTGAACCATTGCGGTCAAATCACCGCCGTCGTCCAAGATCATGTTCAGCGGCTTGCCAGAAGGGAAATTCAAAGTCTGTTCGATACACCAATCGAACTCCTCGTCCGTTTCATTCTTCCAGGCGTAAACCGGGATACCAGCGGCGGCAATTGCTGCAGCGGCTTGGTCTTGGGTCGAGAAGATGTTACAGCTACTCCAGGTAACTTCCGCACCCAATTCAACCAAAGTTTCAATCAGCACGGCCGTTTGAATGGTCATGTGAAGACAGCCAGCGATACGAGCGCCTTGTAGAGGCTTAGATGGACCGAACTTCTTGCGAAGAGCCATCAGGCCAGGCATTTCGTTCTCGGCTAGCATGATTTCACGACGACCAGCGGCTGCCAAAGAAATGTCTTTGACCTTGTAAGCTACTTTTGTCGATTCAACTTGAGACACGTGAGGCCTCCTTAAAACATTTGCGAAATCAAAAAGAACAAACCCAGACCAGGGACTCCTGGCGGAAAACATAAGAACCGTACCAATATAGGTTATCGCGGTCGACTTCTTCAACCGGCAACCGCCTAGGATTACAACAAACAGCGTTAAAAAGTCGCAAAATCGCCCGAAAATACTGCAAACCGTCATGCCTAGAATGCCACCTGGCGCCCGAATTTGACTTCGCAGACGCTACAATCATGCGGACTTCCTCGCCCAAGTGGGAATCACTCAAAAGTCGAGAAGGCTGGTTCTGTTCGAGTGCCCCGAAACTTGCCGCCTAGTGATCGAATTCGGTTTCACCAACCGTTAATACAGAATTCGACTCGGTTCGCCTTCCCAAAACTCGATGTCTGCCGAGAATCCATGTTTCATTCCGAACTCATCCACTCGCGATAAATCGGAATCCGCCCCAACTTGGTGCCGAACCTCATCCTGCCTCAACGACTGCTGCATTCGTAGCACGTTGCAGTCCTAGGGCGCTGCAGTCTTAGGGCGTTGCAGTCTTAGCGATTTTCACAATCTTGCCAGCACCCACCCATCAATTGATGAATCGCCGCCCGTCGATTACCCTCGGTTCAATACCCACCTGGCGTGTGCGTCTATGCTTCCGTTCCATTGGCACCTCAGGGCCAGGGGCACTCATTCTCTTCCGCCGGATTTTTCTGTAACCAGCGCAAATTCCGAAACTGCGGGGGCGGCCCCTGCCATACTCGTCCCACGACTTTCAACTCACTCGAGTTAGCACCGCGAAGGTGTTCTGCGTCGCTTAGCTTTAATTGCCTAACACCCTGCAAGCGGGATAAAGGGGCGTCGGCATAACTCTGAAAATTGTCCCGTTTAAACACAACGTCCTGCCACTGATCACCGCCAATCAACTCAGTCACCGCCGCGTGTTGATCCAACAGGACAACCAAAGCGTTGGCTTGCTGGCAACGCACTTGAAGCATCAACTGGGCGTCTTCACTGGGCGCCTGAAAATTCTTCGAACGAAGCTTAAAAGTCGACCGAGGCCAGCTACCAGGCCGATACGAAAACCACTGACTTTGCCAACCGTCTGCAAAGGATTCGATCATCAATTGCGAATCCACCACCGACTCCACGGTCGGCTTCACACCCGCAGCGACCATTTGTTCGGGGGAAACCTTTTCAATCAATGAAGAAACTTTGAATGTGTCCGCTTCGTAAATTCCATAGTAATAGCCGGCGCCTGATACCGTTTGATCCAAGGTGTAGGTCACATTCGCGTACACCCATAACGGGCCAGCAATGGATTCCACTGGCAAGCGAGCCCGCCAACCGCCACTGACTTTCACTGGTTTTACCTGCCGCCAATAGCGGCTGACCGTGTTGGCCATGTCCGCTGCCAATTCAACTTCCTTGCCGTCCAATGTGTAGTAAACATCCACCGACTGAATGGTGCGGCTATCATCCGCCAGAACCAAAACGGAGGGAACCGCGTCAATGGTTTCTAACTGCAACTGAGTCTTCGGTGTTTCAGGGAAACGGAACGTTTTTTGCAAGTGTTGATCGAACCAAAGCAAACTGGCGACTTCATATTCAGATGAATCCTGGTGGTTATGATGAGGCGAACAGATGACTCGCCACTGCTTACTTTTGATTTCCTTAATCGATTGTGGCAAATCCCCAATCCGCCCGTGAAAATCATTCGCTGGACTTTGGAAAAGTATTGGGCATGAGATCTGTTCCAAACTAACATTGTCACATATCGTCGCCTGGAAGATCTGACTGGCGGTCACCCGATCGCTGATTCCGCCACACGATGGCACCGCCGCTTTGACTCGGGAATCGACGCTGGCCATGACCGTCAACTTACCACCCATCGAATGCCCATAAACACCCAGCCGATTGGGATCGACTTCGTGCTGCCGTTCCAGGAACGTCAATGCCCGCCGAGCGGCCAAGGCACACAAGAACCAAGGACTATTGCGAGGTGATTCAATCGAGTCCATCGTCCAGGGATGAGGCGCAGCCGAAGGAAAGACATTCCCCGCATTTCGACTAGGCGCATGGTACCCATCGACAGCCCCCCAGTCTGTGGTCCACTTGAAGGCTGGATCCGCGACCTGCTGGTCCCAGAATAGCTGAACTCCGGTCGGGCTAACCGTATAGCCGGGTGCCAAAATCCTGCCCGCCCAGGCAATTGAAACCGTTGCATAACCACGTTTCGCGTTCATCAGACAAGAACGGTAGTCAGCGTATTGACCGCCGCCATGAATCTGCAACAAACCTGGCAGTTTTTCTCCGCCTGGGGCAGCATTTTTGGGGAAACCATAGATGGCAGCCAACGTCGAACGCTTACCTTTGAAGACTCCGATGCGAAAACGCACAACCCGCAAAACAACGCCGTCTTCTTCCCATTCCCTGAGTGTCTGAACGTCCAGTGGTTCGGCTTGAGGATCAAAGCCGTTCCACATTTGCTGAAAATCCTGCGGGGCAACCCCAGATTTCAACAACGGCAAAGATTCAGGCTCTTGCGCCAACACCGGCGGCGAAATTAACAGAACAAGGATTACTAACAAACGGATCATGACAACTTCCCACGGTACTTAAAGCAAAGGCTACGGCCACCGGTTCTCCCCAAAGAGAGCGACAGAAGAAAACTTACCGCAATCCAAGCACGCACCGCATGCCAAGGAAGGCAATATCCACTTGCTTGCGCTACGTGCTGGTATTTCTATAGCTGCCGCTCGCCTAAGTATACCCATGGATTCACCCAACCGCTCATACGCGAACGCCTGGCCTGCAACAACCGTTCTCGACTGGAATTCGATGCCAAGGCTGGTCAATTCTACGGCCACAATCCCTCAGAAACCTAATCGTCGAATGCTTTAGGCTCGACTTTTTCCAAGCGAACTTTCCTGATCTGCCCCGTTGTCTGCCAACTAGCAAAGCCCAATGGTGCCATGGGCTTTTGTTCCCACCAAATCGTAAAACGTTTCTCCTGAGTCTCTTGCCAAAAGAGTGACTTGCCGTCCAAGAAACATTCAATCTCGTTTTCGGCAACCCGTAGCTTCACGTCGTACCAGCGATTTTGCTGAAATTCGACGGTGCGCGAAGTAGAATTCTCTATTGCCGAGAAATTGTTAACATTCGAAATTCCGACCGTACTGCCACCCCAACCGCCTAAGATCAATGTGGCCTGCTGGTCAGCAAAGGGGAACGTCAAGCCGCAAAAGAAATCGCTGCCCTGGGTACGACGAGCCTGAAACGAAATTTCATAATTGATCTTGGGTACTTCAAAGTTCGCAACCAAACCCGACCCAGGATTGCCTTTCCCCAAAGTAAGCACCCCGTCGGCCAAATCGATCTTGCCGTGCCCTTCAAAGTAGCTTTTTGCGGCAATCGACCAGGGACTATTTTTGCTGTCCAGGTCCCCGTTAGGCAACAACCATACGCCACCCTCTTTGGCCTGCGGAAATTCTGTCCACGCCTTGAGTTTGACTGGAAGATCCACATCCTGTCCGGCTGCAGAAGCAATCGGCGCAGGCTCACTTGACTTGGCCGCCTCTTGGGCAAACACGCAACCGACGCCGGCGATGGGCCCGCCGGACAGCCCAAAACACTGAAAACTACCCGTAAAAAAGGAAGCAATGATTAACCAATAGCTACTGCACTTCATACCGAACTCTCATTCTCTCCGGTAACCGGAGCGACTTTCGGAAGCTGGCGTTTGCATCGGACTATTTTCACCGCAACGCACTTATGCGATCACTTCCGAATTCATTACAAAATCGTGAACATTGTCCGCGGCATCGCGCCCCTCTCGCATGGCCCAAACCACCAGGCTTTGACCGCGGCGACAATCACCAACCGAGAACACGCCTGGCACGTTTGTACTAAACTTGCCCATCTCTGCCTGAATGTTCGAACGACCATCGATTGCCAATTTCAGCTGCTGGGCGATTGTGGCCTCAGGGCCTACGAATCCCAACGCTAAGAATACCAAATCGGCTTCGATGGTGCGCTGACTATCTGGAACCGAAGTAAAAGGCGATTTCCCTGAAGGTTTACTCCAATCGACTTCAGCCAAGGTCAAACCCGTTAGCCGTCCATTAGCATCGCCCACAAACTGAACGGTTTCCACAGCAAAACTACGCGGGTCATTCCCAAACACCGTTGCCGCTTCTTCGTGCCCGTAGTCAACGCGAAAAATTCGCGGCCATTGAGGCCAGAGATTATTTTCCGGCCGCGAATCACTAGGCCGAGGAACAATTTCCAAGTTCACTAGACTCTTGCATTTATGCCTAACCGACGTTCCCAAACAATCATTGCCCGTATCGCCACCACCAATCACGACGACGTTCTTGCCTGTCGGATCAATGAACTGCCTGTCAGCAAATTTGGAATCCAGCAAACTCTTTGTGTTGCCTGTCAAGTATTCCATCGCAAAGTGTACACCCTGCAGGTCACGACCCGGAATCGGCAAATCTCGCGGCCGAGTCGAACCAATGGCCAACACCACCGCGTCAAACTCATCCCACAATTCCGCCGCGTTTTTATCGGTGCCAATTTCTATCCCCGTTTGAAATTTGACTCCCTCTGAAATCAATTGCTCGACACGACGCTGGACAATCTGTTTGTCTAGTTTCATATTCGGGATACCGTACATCAACAGCCCACCGATCCGATCCTCGCGTTCATAAACGGTGACCTCATGTCCAAATCTTCGCAGCTTTTGCGCACACGCTAATCCGGCCGGTCCCGAACCGACAACGGCCACGGCTTTCCCAGTCGCTGACGTTGGCGGCGCAGCAATGACCCATCCCTCTTCAAACGCCCGGTCAATAATGGCACACTCGATCGACTTAATCGCAACCGCAGGTTCATTGACACCAAGGCAGCACGAACCCTCACAAGGTGCCGGGCACACTCGACCTGTAAATTCTGGAAACGGATTGGTTTCGTCCAGGCGAATGTAAGCCTCTTGCCATTGATCCCGATAAACGAAGTCATTCCACTCGGGGATCATATTGTTCAATGGACAACCCGCTGCCATATTGGCCAACATGCCGCCTGTATGACAAAATGGAATGCCGCAATTCATACACCGCGCACCCTGTTGCTGCAGACTTTCGATCGGCAATCGCGTCTCGAATTCATTGAAATCCAAGATCCGCAAACGCGGGTCGCGTTTGGTTCCGGTCTTTCGATCAAACTCTTTAAATCCAGTAGGTTTCCCCATCTTTGGGCCTCTTCCAATTCAGCTCAATTGTTCAATGATCCCTAGTTCCAACGATGGGTCTTCAGCAGCAAAGCAATTCTGAAGACCCAATTGGGCACAGGCCAAAATTCCAAGACCATAATCGGTACGTTCATCCCCACGGTTCGCCTAAAAATTTTTGCATCGCTCTTTGGTTGCACGTGCGACGGTTGGGCACCCTTGGTCAACAGTGCCTACTTGGTTCGGAAACCAAAATCGCCAAAAGCGTGTGCCTAACCTTCGACCGCACCGGCGGCGGGCCGTTTACGCTGATGAATGCCTAAAGCGTGAATCGGTTCCAAATGTTTACGAACCGCAACCCCTTGCTCCATCGCCTTGCGATAGTCAACTGGCATCACGCGCTTGAATTGCTTCAACGCCAATGCCCAGTCGTCTAAAATCTTCGCCGCAATGGTTGAACCGGTGTACATTTCATGACGGGTGATCAACTCTTGCAACTCTGCAATGTCTTCAGGCAACGTGACTTCGCTAAGTTCGACCGTTCCCAAGTTACACTGCTTAATTAATTGATTTTCTGGATCGTAAACGAAAGCAATTCCGCCCGACATTCCCGCGGCGAAATTTCGCCCGGTAGGTCCCAGCACCACAACTTGCCCGCCCGTCATGTATTCGCAACCGTGATCACCGACCCCTTCAACCACCGCAATTGCCCCGCTGTTGCGAACGGCAAAACGTTCCGCCGCAATGCCTCGGAAGTATGCAATCCCGCTGGTCGCACCAAACAGAGCGACATTGCCGATCAGAATATTTTCTTCAGGAACCAAGGGTGATTCTGCCGGCGGGTAAATGATCAACCGACCACCACACAATCCCTTTCCAACGTAGTCATTGGCATCACCTTCCACTTCCAGGGTAACCCCACGGGTCACCCAAGCGCCGAAGCTTTGCCCTGCCGAACCGTGGAATTTGATGTGTAATGTGCCGTCAGGCATTCCCAAATCGTTGTAGCGTTTGGTCAGTTCGTGCGACAACAACGTCCCCGTCGCTCGATCTGTATTCTTGATCGGCAACTCGAATCGAGTCTTGCGATTTTCCAAAATCGCGGCCTTCCCCATCTCTTGCAGGCGGACATCTAGTACCGTTTCTAACTGGTGATCTTGTTCCTGAGAATGATACACCGTCATCGTCGAATCATTGGGCAGCGTCGGCGTTAACACCAAAGACATGTCCAGATGCTTGGCCTTCCAATGAGCGATGTCGGGGTCGAGCTCAAGCAAGTCCACTCGACCAATCATTTGGTTGATCGAACGGAAGCCAAGTTCGGCCATCAACTGCCTTGCCTCTTGGGCCACCATAAACAAGTAATTCACAACATGTTCAGGTTTGCCATCAAACTTGGCACGCAATTCTGGATCCTGCGTCGCAATCCCAACCGGACAAGTGTTCAAGTGACACTTCCGCATCATAATGCAACCCATCGTGATCAACGGCGCCGTCGCAAAGCCATACTCCTCGGCGCCAAGCAAAGTCGCCACAATCAAGTCGCGGCCCGTTTTCAATTGACCGTCCGTCTGCAGGCGAATCCGACTTCGCAATCCGTTCATTACCAACGCTTGATGCGTTTCTGCCAATCCCAATTCCCAAGGCAGGCCTGCATATTTAATGCTGGTCAGCGGCGACGCTCCCGTTCCACCGTCCGAACCTGCAATCAAAATATTGTCCGCCTTGGCTTTGGCCACGCCCGAGGCGATCGTTCCAACACCCACTTCAGAAACCAATTTGACGCTAATTCGAGCCGCGGGATTCGAATTCTTCAAATCAAAAATCAATTGTGACAGATCTTCAATCGAATAAATATCATGATGCGGTGGCGGACTAATCAACCCAACCCCTGGCGTACTATTCCGGGTCGATGCGATGGTCGTATTGACCTTATAGCCCGGCAATTCGCCACCTTCACCTGGCTTGGCACCTTGAGCAATTTTGATCTGTAATTCGTCTGCGTTGGTCAAGTAATAAGCCGTGACACCAAATCGCCCCGAGGCCACCTGCTTGATTGCCGAACGCTTGGAATCGCCGCCAACCATGGGCAAGAATCGTCTTGGATCCTCGCCCCCTTCGCCCGTATTGCTCTTACCACCCAATCGGTTCATCGCAATCGCCAACGTCTCATGAGCTTCCGCGGAGATCGAACCAAAGCTCATCGCGCCACTACACATGCGTTTAACAATTTCTTTCGCCGATTCGACTTCATCCACGGAAATGGCCGTCCGACCTGGCTTCAACCGCAGCAAGCCACGCAAGTGGCATTCGCGACTGGTCTGTTGGTTAACCAGAGTTGAAAAGCGTTCGTAAGCCGAACCGTCATTCAACTTGGCTGCCTGTTGTAACTCGGCGATCGTGTAAGGGTTCCACGCGTGATGCTCACCATCACTTCGCCAATGAAATTCACCACTGGACCGCAAGCGAACAGGACTGCTAGGTGCTTTCGGGCCATACGCTTCCGAGTGCCACATTGACGCTTCTTTTGCCAAGACATCGAAGCCGACACCGGAAATGCGACTGGCGGTCCCAACAAACGAACGCTGCATCACCTCCTGACTTAAGCCAATCGCTTCAAAAATCTGGGCTCCCTTGTAGCTATGCAACGTGGAGATGCCCATCTTTGCCATAACCTTCAACATGCCCTTGCCGACGGCGTCACGGAATTTGGAAACCAACGCCACGTTGGAAAAAGAAACGTCTAGCAACCCTTGGTCCCGTGCTGCATAAATGGCCTCATAAGCCAAGTAAGGATAGATCGCATCGGCTCCATAACCGGTCAACAAGCAGAAGTGGTGAACCTCTCGCGCTTCGCCGCTTTCCACCACCAAGCCCACCCGATTCCGCAAGCGTTTTTTGATCAAGTGATGATGTACCGCCCCCAATGCAACCAATGAACTAACGGCAACGCGTTCGGAACTTGCTTGCCGATCGCTCAAAATCAACAATGCCACTCCCTTTCGTACCGCTTCTTCTGCCGCGACACAAAGTTGCTCTAAACACGCTTCCAACGCCGTTCCATCAAGCGTGGGGCCGTAGGTCATGTCCAACGTGCAACTATCCCAAGTCCCCAAAGCTTCATCCGCCGCCTGCGAATGATGATGGATGTCGTGAATACAAGCGAACTCAACCGGCGATAGAATCGGCTGCGGTACTCGCAAGCGACGAGCATGCTGCGGCGATGCCGAAAGTAAATTATTCTCGGGACCAATGTGGCATTCCAACGACATGACGATCTCTTCACGAATCGAATCGATCGGCGGGTTGGTCACCTGAGCGAACAGCTGCCTAAAATAGTCATAAACCAATCGCGGCTTGTCACTTAAACAGGCGAGTGCCGCATCGTTGCCCATCGAACCGATCGGGTCTTTCCCTTGTTGAATCAGCGGCACCAACATCATTTCAAGGGTTTCACGACTGTACCCCGCAGCGGTCAAGCGTTGGGCCAACTCGATGGCGTGATAACCTAGCTGCACCGATAACAAAGAATCCGCGATCACGCCATCTACTACACTTGAGTGCGTGGCACCCATTATAGAAGTCCCACCTGCATCTAGATGGGTAGAACTGCCTGCCGGTGCCGTCGCCCCTGCCATCGCCCCTGCCATCGCCCCTGCCCCTGACGCTGCCTGTGCCAGCGCCTTGGTGGCCAATTCAGCAATGCACATGCGTCCTTGGCTTAACCATTGTGCGTACGGTTTTCGCTGGGCAAGATCTGTTTTCAATTGCTGGTCATCAATAATCACACCCTGCTCGAAGTCCACCAAGAACATCCGCCCAGGCTGCAACCGACCCTTGCGAACGACATGTTGCGGCAGAACATCCACCACTCCAACTTCACTGGCCATGATCACTCGATCATCCGACGTCACCCAATACCGACTGGGCCGTAGGCCATTTCGATCCAAAATCGCACCAATGTACCGACCATCGGTAAAGCTAATACTAGCGGGCCCGTCCCATGGTTCTTGCAACAGTGAATGAAAGTCGTAAAACGCACGCTGCGATGCCGACATTTGAGTATGATTTTGCCAAGCCTCGGGGATCATCATCATGATCGATTCGGGCAACGATCGCTGGGTCATCATCAAAAGTTCAAGCGAATTATCAAACGCGCCCGAATCACTAACATCGGGTTCGATCGCCGGAAACAATTGAGAAAGGCGGTCACCATAATCATCGCACTGCATCAAACTTTCACGCGACCGCAACCAATTTTTGTTGCCTTGCACGGTATTGATTTCACCATTGTGGCACATCCATCTTAGCGGCTGGGCTCGATCCCAACTGGGTAGAGTGTTGGTTGAAAATCGTGAATGGACCATCGCCAGATGACTCTTGTATCGAGGGTCCACCAGATCCGAATAGAAGACTGGCAATTGCTGGGTGGTCAACATACCTTTGTAAACAACCACCCGAGTCGACATCGAACAGATGTAAAAGCTTTTCTCCCGAGGCAGACCTTCGGCATTCAACTTGTGCGCCGCACGCTTGCGCAACATGTAAAGCCGACGCTCTAGTTCCGCTTGCGAAATCTGGTCATCCTTTGCGGCAACAAACAACTGCTGGATGATGGGCATCGCGTTTCTAGCAGCCAGTCCAAGGTCCGCAGCGTCGGGACAGGTTGGCATTTCGCGCCAACATATCAAACGCAAACCAATGTCGTCAATCAAATGGTTGACTTCATTAATACAATGCCGACGCTGCGTTTCTTCGGTCGGAAGAAAAACAACACCGCAGCCGTATTGGTCCTTGCCCGGAAGTTGTACCTGAGATTCCTCGGCCAATTTCTCCAAGTAAAATTCGTGCGGTTTTGCCGTTAAGATGCCAGCGCCATCGCCAGTGTTCGCTTCACAACCGCAACCGCCACGGTGATCCATTCGGTGCAACATCACCAACGCATCGGCTACGATCGAATGAGATCGACGGCCCTTGATGTTTGCAATAAAGCCTACGCCGCAATTTTCATGCTCCCAGCTTGAATCATAGAACGCGGGAACATTCATTCCCCGATATTGGGCACCACTCATTAGTTCGTTTCTCCCTCCTTTTTCATCCCGCACAAGAACCAGATCAGGATCATCCAATACGGATCACTCCGATTCCGATCGACTCAGCCTACGCACGTAACACCCCAGCGTACACCACAAAAGGTGGCAATTGCCTGGAGGGCTAGTTTCGTTAAAGTCGAACTCTTGATTTTGGCGTTCAGCGGCACTCAGACAATAGAACGACTTTAAGAATCGAACCTTGGCTACAACCGATCCATTTGTGATCGTCGAAGATACCACTGACCCTAGCGTTTGATTAAGGATCCAATTTGACGCGAAATTTACCACTCTGCTGTCTATCACGAACCCACCCAAAATGAAAACCGTTGATACCGTTTCAATATCGCGACAGCTACGTAAAGCTAAAGATTAACGATTAGATAGTCAACGATTTTAGTTTCGGTCCCGCCATCCAGGACAGGCAAACTAACGACCCTTAACACCACCTTTGCGGTGAAACCGATACAACTAACACTTGCAAAACCTTCGCTGCAGCCCTGAAGCGAAACCTTAACTAAGGAAAATAATTCTTCATCAATCACTATCAATGGAAGCAGGACTACCCGTAGGTACCTGGAACACCCGAAATAAAAGATGCCGCAGTGGAGACGCCCATTCCTCTACATAATTTTAACTAAAAATCTAGAAAAACGTGGCAAACCCGAGTCCGCGGATCTCATCCAGCCTGAATCCAGACTATTTCGACCCCAAAAAGTCATTATCGAACGAACTGTTTTGACGACTGACCATGTCGCGATAGAGCCCACCTTGGGACAGCAATTGTTGGTGGGTGCCCAGCTCCACAATCCTTCCATCATCCAAAACAACAATCAAGTCAGCATGAGTAATCGTGGACAAACGGTGTGCAATCACAAATGTAGTTCGATTCTTTAATAACTCTTTTAAAGAACGCTGGATCAATTGCTCACTCTCGCTATCCAGACTGCTGGTAGCCTCGTCTAAGATCAAAATCTTCGGGTCCGCCAACAAGGATCTGGCAATCGACAGACGCTGTCGCTGCCCACCCGAAAGCTTAACACCTCGCTCCCCAATCACCGACTGATATCCGTTGGGCAGACGCTGGATAAATTCGTGAGCATTGGCCCGAGTCGCGGCATCGACCACCAAATCCATTGCTGCCGAAGGTCGGCCGTAGGCGATATTTTCGCGAATCGAACCGTCAAACAGAAAAACATCCTGCTGCACAATTCCAAACAACTTCCGCAATGATTGAAGTTTGAATTGTCGCAAGTCAATTCCGTTGATGGAAATGCTTCCGTGAGTTGGGTCGTAAAATCTAGCGGCCAAATCCGTGAAGGTGGTCTTTCCGGCCCCACTTCGACCCACCAACGCCACCGTCATGCCGCCTTTGATTTCTAGATTCAATTGCTTCAGGACATCTTCACCCTCTTCGTAGCAGAACGACACATCGCGGAAACGAATTTCGTTAATCTCAACAGGTGCATCCATCGCATCCGTCTTATCAATTTTGTCAGGTGGCGTTTCCAATACCTCAAAGACCCGTTCCATCGCCGCCATCGATCGCTGCAAATCGGAAAACGATTCTACAATCTGCCATACCGGATTCAACAACATGAAAATATAGACTTGAAACGCCATGATGTCGCCGATGGACGCATCACCGCGAATATTCATGTAACCGCCCAACCAAACGATCACTAGCCCGATCACCGCCAACAAGAAACCCCAAACCGTCCACAGCAATAACTCTCGCCGCCGAGCAAACAAACGCTTTCGCGTAATTGTATGATGTCCAACCGCGTAGTCTTTCTCCTCACGAAATTCACCTTGAAACGTTCGTACTGCTCGGATGCCCTGAAATGCTTCGCCAACTCGACCATCGACCTCTGAAACATCCTTGCGAATCTCGCGATAGATCGGTCGGATTCGATTCAAAAAAATCATGCTGATCGCCATCACGCACGGAATGATTCCGATGGCAGAAATCGCTAGTTGCCAGTTGATGAATAACAGAATTCCGATCGCAATCACTAGTCGAATAATCGCAACCGTGGGTGAAATCACCGCCATTTGCAGTAGCCCGGTCGTCGTGTTCACATCGTCGGTCAACCGAGAAATAATGCCGCCGGTTTTCATTTCCGACAAAGTTTCCAAGGGCAAACGCAACATGCGATCAAACAGACTTCGTCGCAACCCAAGGATCACTCGAATGTTCAACTGCTCTTGCCGATAACTTCGGAACACCGACATCACTTGCCCAACCGCAATCACGGCCAGAAAGCTAAAGCCAACTTGATTCAAGGCTCCGTACTTGGCGGAAACCGGCAAATCTGCATTCATCAAGATTCGATCGATGATGTGACGCACGAACAGCGGTTGAATCACATCCAAACCGGCAATCGTTAACGATAAGATCAACAGGATGACCACCGACTGCCAATGCGGCCACAATTGGCGAACATACATTCGCAAGTAGGCTTTTCTCTGCTGCTTGTCCTTGATGCGTTTCGAATCCTTTTCCGCCTTCGATTCCGCTGGCTTGTCTATGGATTGATCATCGTCCTTGCCCGCATCTTGATCTGCGCCCTTAGAACGAAATTTTCCCTCTCGGTAACGCTGAAGAAAGTCGGCAAATAGGGAACGCGAATTACGGCGAGCATTCATGAAGCGGGTCGGTCTCAAGGGTGTAAGGATATCGTGTAAGTTCTGCGGAATACCCGTTTGCATTGTGCGGGACTGGACTGGGTGCTAAAGCGGCGACTTCTTTGCTAGCACTATTTCTTTCAGTAATGGCCATTTTTCAATTGACCCGCACTTTCTTTGGCTAGACAATACGGTGAAGGCGTACCGCGAAAAATCATGTTTTCAGGTGGTAGGCACTCTTGCCAAATGAGAACAGCTAAACAAGATTTCGGAAGCGCTTAACCGCAAGATTCGCAAACATTCTGCGTCGATGATCCAACTTCGCAGCAAAGTCCACTTGGTTTTTTGGTAACGGCCTGTCAAACTATTGTTCGAGGCAGTGATTCCAAGGGTTTCAAGCCCGATCGTGGTCAGTGTTTAACGACGCTGGTTCGTCAATCGCGGCTGGAATAATGCCTTGGCTGGGACGCAATCTGCATCAATGCATTGAGGTATTTCGGTTTACCCGACGTTTTGGATGCGATTGTTTTGCTGCTTGCGCGAACCAAGCGGGGATTCAGAACGAACTAAGCAGCATAGGTTGAACCTAAGTTATGGGATAGCTTGGTTGGAGCAAGCAACTTGGCATTTGGCAACCAATTCAAAGCTCGAATTTGAACTCCTTGAATTTGGACTTCTTGAATTTGGACTTCTTGCACTTGAGAGCATTGAATTTGAGAGCAGTGCCTGCTTACCGCTTAATCAGTTCGACAACGTCGGATGAAGGAACGCACACTAACCAGGTCGGAAGCTACACTTTTGATCGCCAATGGGATGGTTACTAAAATCGTCTTCTCAGGATTTGCGATCACAAAGCCAATGGCGTGCCGATAAAGACACCAGGATGGAATAAATGTCGACTCAATTATTAATGCCAGCTGGTCAGGTGACTCAGGTCGCCGTTGAAAGAATTCGCGATGCACTTGATCAAAGCCCGCTTTACGATGTACGACTGGTGCATGTCGAAGCCATGGGCGATCGAATTATCTTAAGCGGAAAGGTAAGTTGTTTTTACCACAAGCAAATGGCGCAGAAGTTAATTCACTTTGCCTACCAAGCAGAGAATCTGGTCGATGACATTCGAGTCACCCTGCACAAATAGCCCACCTTCCACCGCAACGGGACATCACCTGTGCCAGCAACGTCCTGTGCAATTCTGGGCCACTCTAGAAACCCGAATTAGGGTTCGGCTTGCTCACATGTAGCTTTGCTTTGCCACTTTACTTTGCAAAACTCTGCTTATTTCCAGAACTCAGAAAACACGAAAGCCTGCTGCACTACGGTACCTTACTTCGCTGGACCTGAGCATGGACGGCATTCAACTCTACGAAATTCTATGCTGCTTGCGGTAACACTTACGCCGCTCGCCTTAACTGCTTACTGTCCGCCTGCAACTGAGCTTCAGGCTTGCGGAGTACCAAGTAAAACTCTTTCCAAGCCCCCGACCAATGCAGCAGATTTTCGTTCCATCTTCGTAGCGTTTCGCTCAGACCAACCCCCCAGGCTAGCCCTTTCAAATTAGGCTTTCTGGGCATCACTTCCACTTGATATCCTGCTTGAATCGCGAATTGGGCCAAGTTGGCCGGCGTAAACGTGTAAACATGTTCTGGCGCCCAAAACTTGGGATACGCTTTCCCCAGTCTTCTGACTTTAGGGCTCGAAGCGTCCGGCGTTGCCAACACAATCACTCCGTCTTTTTTCAAGACCCTTCCCCAATCTTGCAAGGTTTGCCGTACGTCGACAACATGTTCGATAACATGCCACGCCGTCACCACGTCAAACGTCTGCGGTTGGAATGGCAGGTGATCCGAGTGCACAGCATAGCATTTCAAACCGACTGAGTTGCAGTAGTCGATCGCTTCGTTCGACACATCGACGCCCGTGGAATGCCAACCAAGTTGCTTCGCCGCTTCGACGCTTGCGCCGATGCTACAGCCAACATCCAATGAGCGAAGTTTGCCACTGGTGGGACGCACTAAATCACGAATGTAGCTAAGTCGAACCAAAGCGGACGCAACTTTCTTCTTGCGATCGCGTCGGTACCCCGCGTGATAACTCTTGCGATACGACGTCGGCCGAGGCTTCGGGCCGTACTGAAACAATTCGCACGGCTCACACTTCCACAGCACCGAACCTGGGTGCACTTCCCAACGCTGTAACTGTGGCCGACCGCATAATTGGCACGGACGTTGAGGCGAAAGTTCGCTATCAGCGAAGTCACCAGCTGCGGCACCTGCTGCTCTGGCAACGATTCGCAGATTCGTTTTGTTTTTAATTTTTTCAGTCATCAATTGAACTCGTCAATAAATCACAATCAAACCATCACCCAAGTCACCCACAGGCGAACGTTAACGGGGTGCCACAACTGGGCTGGCATCCGCCACTCGAGTTGCTGATTCTGTCAATGAAAACGCTGCCCAAACCGGCATATGATCTGAAATTTCCTTAGCCGAATCGTCGGTCAAGGCAAATTTTTGCTTGAAGTTGATTACGCCTTTGCGATTCAAAAATTCTTCTGTTCGACTAGGAGAAAATAGAATGTTGTGATACGACTTCGTACCCGCGGTATTGGTCATCACCGTCGGGTCCAGCACCGATGCCCAATCGGTCCGGCCAGCGAATTTAGTGTCTTCAAAAATCTTCTTGGGATCCAAATTGAAATCACCCAAGATCATCAAATCATCCTCTTGTCCTGCATAAGTACTTTGCAAAACGTTGACCAAATCGGAAATGAAATCCATCTCAGCAACGGCGACATCGGGATCGGTATGAACGTTTACCAAGACAAACGTAAACGGATTTTCAGACTCATCAGCGCGGACGGCAAACCGAGCTACCAGAGGTTCGCGATGCAGCTTATTCTCTGGATCAGACAACACAAAAGGCTGCTCCAATAACGTCAATCGACTGGTATCATAGATAAAGGCGTAGCGTTCTTTGTAAGAGGTGTCGCCCAACCAGGGACTGGTAATGTAGTTAAACTGCACGTTGTATTCGTCATTCAATTTTGTGACGAACTCCTGAATGATTTTTACATCCTTGGAGACGACTTCTTGAATCGCTAACACATCGAATGGAAGTGCCAATTCGCGCAGATGCTTCATGACATCAGGCTTGCCCATTTTCGATTCGCCAAATCTCTGCACATTGAACGTCCCGATCATCAAAGGACGCTGACCGCGCAACGATCCGCCCGAACCAGCGGACATAGTTGTCGTCCCAGTCAACGGAGCACCATTCAACGGAGCACCAGGCAACGCAGCATCCGTTGCACCAGCAGCACTGGGGGTCGCCCCTGCCTCAGGAACGGCACCGGTGTCGGTAACGGCACCACTTTCATCCGTCGCTGCAGTCGACTTGGAACTTAGAAAATCCAGCCCTAAGTAGCTGCATCCACTAAGCCCCATTCCAGGCAGAACCAAACACAGAGTCATCCAAAGTCGTAAGTCCCTGCAGATGACAGACGATGGCCTGTTCCTGTCGGGGCACGAAACGTGATCTTCTATCGATGATAATCGCAACATTGACGCCTCCTTGCGTCTATCTGCGTCAGTCAAATTTCGGCCACCAGAGATGACCGATTAGCCGCCAGCAGCCTTGCCAGCAACAACTTGGGCCAAAGCGATACCTTACCCAGAGACGAGCTTCTAGCTTCCACTTCAATCCACAGAAGCATATAGTCCCAGGCAATCGATAACGCTAAACGGGCCAGTCGGTGGGGAGATTAGAAGAATGCTGCAGTATTTTCCAGAGCAAAATGGCAGCTAGCAAGAACATGCGACGCCCCGACCCAACTTCCTTGAAACGGCAAGCTGGCAAATTTACTAAAACGTCTGACCCGCTAGATCCCAAACTCACGCAGTAATACCCAAATCACGGCCGGTCCGGCCGATTCCGATCTACCACCCGCATGGCGATTGCTCTAGAAACTTAGGGCAGTATTTTGCGGACAAATTTGGCGCATAAAAAAATGCTGCCCGACAGGTGACTTTCATCACTTGCGACTAGGGCAGCATACCTGGTTCCAGAACCCTTAGCGTTCGCGACTCCCTTTAGGCCAAACCTTAAGGATCACACTTTCCCAGTCCTGGCCTGGGACAGGATATTGTTGAGCCACTTTCACGGTCAAGTTCTTCAGTAAGCCGGTAGCTTCACATTCAGCCTTTTCCTCAACCCACTTCGGGCCTTTGATCGCTAGCAATCGACCCAAGCTTATCCAGTTACCCCGGAACCACTGGGTAAGCTTACTTAACGAACCCACCGCTCTTGCAACACCCGCGTCAAAACGAAGATCGCCCAAAATCTTTTCAGCACGCTCGGGAAATACGGTCACCGGCAATCGCAATTCAGCAAGCACTTCTTCCAAGGCCTTGGCCTTCTTGCCAACTGATTCCGCCAGAGTGATTCGCAGATCGGGCCGCAAAATTGCCAAAGGAATTCCTGGCACACCGCCGCCCGACCCAATATCCAGCACTTCTTCGTCTTGATTCAAGTGGGTCGCCAAGTGAATGGAGTCGACCAAATCACGGGTCACAAAAAGATCGTAATTGGTGTGACGCGTAAGATTCAGAGTTTCGTTCTGTCGCCACAACGCTTGACAGTAGTGGTCCATCGGTCCGATGGACGCCTCGGGTATGACCACTCCCCATCGCTCTAAAGCAGCTACCAAAGTCGGCGAGGCCGGGATCGGTTGGGCCACCAATTCATTCCCTTCACCGCCTGCTTGCACATCGTTCCCCGAACTATCCAAACTTGGACGATGACTGCTTTCCACTTCACCGGCGGAACCCATATTTTCTGAGGCCGATTTATCCATGCCTAAATTGTTCGAAGCAGCTTCGTTTTCCGAAGCAGGGGACGGCTGGTTTTCAGACGGGGCTGATTCATCTTGGTTCATAAATTGGGTTCGATCAGTCGAAAAGTAGTGAACAATCAATCTCAGCAAACGACGGGCAGGACATCAGCACCGGCATCAGCACCGGCATCAGCACCGGCATCAGCACCGGCATCAGCACCAGCAAGGTTCTAACCAGCGGTCGATGCCAAATCCAAAGCAGCATGCACCTACAAATTAACGCCGCTGCCCAGAAAAAAGCGAGTCAAATGGTAAAAAATAGGTGCCGCGAAACAGATCGAATCGATCCGATCCAAAACTCCGGCATGCCCCTGAACCAGCGTTCCATAGTCAGAAATCCCGCGATCTCGCTTGATCGCGGACATCGTCATCGACCCGGAAATTCCCATCACGGAGATCACCATCGCCATGATAGCCGCACCATACGGGGTAAAGGGCGTAATTTTGGTCAACCACTGCAAAAGTAAAGCAAAAGCGCCCGAACACAACGCCGCTCCTACTAATCCTTCCCAGCTCTTGGTTGGGTTGATATTCTGAGCGATCAAGTTCCGCCCATACAATCGATCCCAAAAAAACTGTAACAAATCACTCAATTGAACAATCAACACCATGAAAAACAGCAACCGCGACTTACTAAATCCCCAGGTCGAATAGTTGGCCGCGTCCGTCTGCACCAAGGCAACCGCGCCGGTATTTATCGCGCCGCTCTCAAGTGGACCGCTCTCAAGTGGACCGCTGTCCATTGGATTGTAATGAACCAAATCCAAGTACAACAGCGCCGGGGCATGACTTAATGCATAAACGCAAATCAACAAACCAAAGTGAATCTTCGCGGTACGTTCCAAGAACCGTTGGTGCTCGCCCGCAAATGCGATCCGTGCCGAAATGAATAATGTACCGTAAACAGGTATCAATACGGCAAAGGCAATGAACCACTTCTGAGTTCCCGAAAACGAAGCCAGCAAATACTGTAGCGGAATAAAAACAAAAAACACCCAAAACAACGTGCGATGATCCGCTCGCCGCGTCGGCGTCATCGTTATGAATTCTCGCAGGGCCCAAAACGAAACAAAGCCGAAGAACACAACCGTTGTCGTTGCGCCAAGCACAACCGTCACGCCCAGCAAGGTATAGATTGTCAACCAAGCGACGATCCGCCGATTAAAAACGCGAATCATTGCCGGATCCACAGTGTCGCGGTACGTTCGCTTCAACCACGAACTAAACCCCAACACGCACAACAAGACCGTAATGACCACCAGCAATAATGCGATCGTCATCGAATCAATGGCGAACAAATTCCTGACCGTCTGCGTGACATCGTTGTCGATAAACGACGCAAGTAAGTTACTCATCAACGTCCCTCTTCAACTGCAGGATTGCTTGTCGACTTCGTTCCAAGAATTCATCTCTCGATTCACCTTGATGCAACCACATCGGAGCACCAATGGTGATACAGCTAAGCAAAGGGACGGGTAGCACTTCACCCCGGGGTAAAATTCGATTCAAGTTGTCCAAGTACACCGGCATCAATTCTAGGTCCGGTCGCTTTTTGCTAAGGTGATACAAACCGCTTCGAAAGGTCCCCAATTCACCATTGCTGCTACGCCCGCCCTCTGGAAACACAATCAAGGAATGTGTGGTTCCAATTTCACGAATCATGATATCCAACGGGCTATTGCGAATGCTAATAGCATGGCGATCAATCAATAAAGCGTTAAAACAACCCGCCACGTATCGCCGAACAGGTCCCGCCGCCCAATAGTCCGCAGCGGCAACCGGTCGAGTCAAAGCTCGGATCCCTTTGGGTAATCCCGACCACAACACCAACGCGTCCAAGTGACTCGTATGGTTGGCAAAATAAACCCGTTGACAAGTATCCGGTTCGCTTCCTTGCCAGCGCACGGTTGCACCACTGAGCAGCTTGGCTGTCAGTGCAAGCACCACACTGGTCAACTTTTGTCCGTTACTCATCGCTTGCCTGAAGGACCATGACACAACTTCTGGGCGACCGTCACCCGATAGCGATAATGGTAACAAGCAGGCCAATTTTCAGCGAGTCCCTGCTAATTTCGCACCCCATTGGTGCGTCCTGGCTATGGCTGCAATCCCCGCTTCGCATTTCAATCCACGACGTACGATTCGGTCCAGAATAAGCCAATTTCCCGTCGATTTCGAAATTATCGTGCTTTATTTACAGCCCCGGTAAATTTCCACGTGTTGACGCTTTTCCAAAGACATACCTCATCTCATGCCCCGATTTGTTCCCTTTTATTCAAACACTCAATAATCGGCCGCAGGTTCGCCCATCGTTTACCGCCCCGCGAAAATAGGTTCCTAGGTGAATTTTCGACACTGTCTAATTTAGAGAATGTAAATCCAACTCGGGGTGAATTCTCCAACCAGCCAAACCGACGTCAACAACACGGTTACCGGGCACTTACATCAGTTCACCGCAAGATCGACCATCCTGCGGTATCCTACGGCCTATTACTCGCACTCCGTTGCCTTTGAAGTTTGACTGGATGTAAATGATGAAACCGTTTCAAGCAACCTGGCCCACACTACCGTTTGATAGGTCAAACCGCCGACCCCATTTCGATCCAATTTCCGTTCTCACTCATCGGTGCTTTTTCCCCAACTTCGTCCCCAACGCATTACTGGCGACACTGCTTATCATCACACCAGTTTGCGATGTTCAACGGGCGTTATCGGCGCGGGTGCAACAAGCAGCGAATGCAGGGCAAGAATCCGGTGCAACTACCGACGTATTGCCAAGTTCACCGCCTTCGAAATCTGTCAATCAAGACCCTTCGCAACCGAATTTTAATCAAACGGAATCTAATTCGACTGGATGGAGCCAGTGGCGAGGGCCCCTAGGCACGGGCGAATCCCCCGACGGGAACCCACCGATTCAATGGAGTGAAGATTCCAATGTCGCTTGGAAAACCGAGATCAATGGCTTGGGGCATTCTTCGCCCGTAGTTTGGGGCGATAAAGTTTTTATCACTTTGGCCAGACCCACTGGAGAATCGTTCGCTGCAATCGCTGACCAACGCCCCGGATCGCACGATAACCTTTGGGTCTCAAGGCGGCACCAGTACCTAGTGGCCGCCCTGGATCGGCGAAGTGGCAAAATGCTTTGGCAGAAGATCATCAACGAAAACATCCCCCACGAAGGCGGACACGACACGGGTTCGTTGGCTTCTGGATCGCCGATCACGGACGGCAAACATGTCTACGCCTTCTTTGGATCGAACGGTTTGTATGCACTCGATTTTTCCGGCAAAATAATTTGGGAAAAACAGTTTGGCAAAATGCATTCCAAACACGGGCACGGCGAAGGGGCGTCACCAGCCTTTCACAACGGGACGCTGTTTATCAACTGGGACGAAGAAGGCCAGTCCTTCTTGACCGCAATTGACGCGGCAACCGGAAACCAAAAATGGAAAGTTCTGCGTGATGAGGTCACGTCATGGGCCAGCCCCATCGTCGCCATCATCCAAGGACAGCCTCAATTGATCGTCTTGGGAACGGCTAGAATCCGTGGCTACAACCCCAACGATGGCACACCCCTCTGGCAATGCGGTGGCCTGTCGTCCAATGTCGTGGCGACTCCGTTGGTCAGTGACGGAATTCTGTACGCTGCCAGCAGCTATGATACGCGAGCCCTGCTGGCAATCGACCTTAGAGATGCCAAAGGAGACATCACCGACACCAAGCACGTCCTTTGGTCCACCAATCAGAAGACACCTTACATTCCCTCACCGTTGCTGTACCAAGGGCAACTGTATTTCCTGCGGCATTACCAGGGCATTCTCAGTCGCGTCCAAGCCAGCACAGGAGAAGAAGTAACTGGGCCGTTCCGCCTTGCGGGCTTCAACGAAATTTATGCCTCTCCCATCGCTGCCGCAGACCGAATCTATATCACCAACCGAGGTGGCGCTACTTTAGTTCTAAGCCATTCCCAATTGCCCAAAGTTCTGTCCGTTAATCAATTAGATGATCAATTCAGCGCATCACCCGCGGTTGTCGGCACCCAACTGTTCCTGCGTGGAGAAAAGTATATCTATTGCCTAAGCCAAACCAAATCGCCACCCGAACCCGAGTAAATCCCCCAACCCAGACAGGGACAAGGGACAAGGGACAGGGACAAGGACAAGAGTGAAGGTTAGACCGGGAAACAGCGGGCCATACCAGTAGCCGGCAGCGCAGAAAAAGGCAGGGCAAGGCAGGGCAAGGCAGGGCAAGGCAGGGTAGGGCAGAAAAAGGTGAGGTAAAACAGGGCGACCCGACAGGCACTTTGACCTGCGATCTAGCGTCTAACCTGCCAAAGCGATGGAACATCTAACCAGCGACGACCGGACTGCGTCATCATTACAAATAAGAACTCGAAATCTCCAATCCTCTTACAACCACAAGACGTAGCCATCGATCGCGTGCCGCGCAGGAAGCACGCAATAAGCGGCAATTCTTAGCCCTTGGACGCCGTTGCCGAATTCAAATTCAAGACTTCATCCTGTAGCATCGGCAAGGATCTTGAATGATACGCATGCCCCTTGGCTTTGGATTGATAAATCGTTTCAATCAATGACATATAGCCCTGGGTCATCGAATTCAATGAATTGTTCTGCACCACGTGTTGACGGGCGTGCAGGCCAAATTGCTTACTTTCAGCCCGATTGGATAGTAAACGCAACCATGCCTGTGACATGGATTGAGCGTCTCCAACGGGAACAACGAAACCTGTTTGATCTACCAAAACCGATTCACGTACCGAACCCACATCGGTACAAACCACCGGCAGTCCAATACTCATCGCCTCTAAAATCGACACCGGACTCGCTTCGTTGTCGCTAGACAATGCGAACAGATCTAATCCCGAAAGTATTTCTGGAATGTCACTTCTGGAACCCAGAAACCGAACATTCGCGGCAATGCCCAATGAATCGACTTTCGCGCGCAACGAAGCCTCTTCTGGACCGCCACCCACGATGACAAACCCGGCATTGGGCAAGCCCTGCACAACTTTGGCTGCGGATTCCAAGTACAACTGCAAATTCTTTTCGGGGCGAAGTGCTGCGACAATGCCACACACTGGCACGTCGTTACTCCATCCCCATTGCTCTCTGATTTGCGATCGGGCTGTAAGATCAAACCGAAACCGATCCGTATCGATTCCATTGGGAATAACTTCCACTTTTCTGGCAGGGAACTTTTCAAAATCGACCAAAAATCGGCCATGCGATTTCGCAACGGCAATGAAGGCGTCGGTCATTGGCGTTAACAATCGATTGGCAAATCCTACTCCATCGGGCCAACCGGTTGAATGCAAGGCGCTAAGCACCACAGGCAGCGAACAGCCACGGGCCGCCAAACGCCCCCAAAACATTTTGTCTCCCGCCCCTACGGTCACTACAGCATTGATCGCCTGAGCCCGAAACAGTCTTTGCAGTTTAGGAACAATTCCCAAATCGTATCGATGGCGAATCAAATCCGAGTGCACTTTGAATTCAGACGACAACACTTCCCCCAGTGGGCCTCGCTCTTTCATACAAACCACCTGAGGCACCATTCGCTCGGGGTCCATGCGTCGCATCAGATTGACCAGCAGCGTTTCGGCACCACCCACCGGCATACTGGTGATCAAGAACGCAACGTTAAGGGGTCCACGAACTTCTAGTGGGATATTTTTCATCGATTCAACTCAAGGAAGTAATGTATCTATCAAAATCTATTCAGCAGGAATTCAACCTTCGATGATCACCATTCCTTGGCAATCACCGCAAGTGCTCCACCATCAACGCGAGCTTAAACTTAAGCAATAAGCGGCTTATCAATGGGTACTTTGCTGCGAATCCAGATGGGTTGTCAACGAAACACTTGGAAAAGATGCACCAGCGTCGGGAACTTGCTCCGCAGGGATTCCGGCGTTTGCATTGCTATCTTTATCGCTTACGTTGGCCGATCCCGACGCTGTGCTGGATGGGAACGATGGTGCTTCCCTTTGCAGGTCACTGGCTTGAAACCAGCTAGGTTCAGGCTTCACTTTCAAAAACCGCGGGTCAATCGTTGTCCAATTTTTGATTCGAGTCAGTGACGGATCACCATGCAGTCGCTGAAAGAAAAATGGATCTTGCCCCACAAAATTATAGCCTCCATAAGCGCCCGACACCGAACGATACCCGGCCTCCTTTGCCAACTGCACCGCTTGAGTGGTAATGTTGCTGTACTGACCAAACGGAAACGCGAAGTGGTCGATCGGGCAATCCAGCAGGTGCATCAATTCACGCCGACAACCTTCAATTTCATCTCGCAACTGGGGTGTACTTGTCACCTTGCCAAGGTCAACGTGATTCCGAGTGTGGGCACCAATGTCTATTCCCCAACGTACCAGTTTCTTAAGGTCACGCAGCGAATTGGGATAAAGCGGTGTTTCAAAATTTCGATCGTGATCGAAAAGCTGTTGATTTAGAATTTGCCGGGTCGCCACATAGTACATGCAAGGAACACCGTAATCGACCAGCAATGGCATCGCAAAGTCCATATTCTCGGCGTAGCCATCGTCAAACGTGATCACAACGGCCGGACGATCATTGAAACCCGATTCGATTCGATCCACCGCTTGGTCCATTGACAAGAGATCAAAATTTTCTTTCAACCATTTAATCTGCAATTGGAAATTGCGACGGGAAATAGTCCACGGCGTTGGCTGGCGATCAGCCACACGATGATAGAACAAACCTGAAATCGGTACCGTTCCCGTCTTGATTTGACTTGCCAAGCATCGCTGCCGGTAAGGGTTTGAAATCGCTTGATATGCTTTTACTACGAACTCGGGTGTGTGCTTCATTTCTGTCTCTGCAATAAACTGCCAGGCGCCCTCGATCTGAACAGGCGTGCCCAAAACTTGCAGAAGTTTAGATCAGCTTTCGCCAAGTTTCTGTTTTTCCTGATTCCTGACTGTTTGAATCTGGGCTAAAGAGCAGAAGATTCCCCCGAATCGCTACAAACAGAATTCTCCGCCCACTTCACCCCTTGTTTTGCCCATCCTATTCAAAAACAGCTCAGAAAACCTGACCTATAGTTCTCAATCGGCAGAGGCATCAATCAGCCCAAGCGGCCTCTGCTGGATTGAACATGAACTACCAGAAGGTTTTCGCCAATGAGCATCGCTGCCAATCCGTCAACGACACCTACAAGCAATCGTCCGCCAAAAAATCGTCAGCAAATGTTCGGTATCGAAATCGATGCGTACCGAATGGAGAACGCTATTGATCAAATCTATCAATGGATCGCCGGCGAACTGAAAACTTGCCAATACGTCGTGACGCCCAACGTCGATCATATCGTACAGTTGCAAGAGAATTTAGCATTACAAGAATCTTACAAACTGGCCGGCATGGTTCTGGCCGATGGCTGGCCATTGGTTGCCGCCTCTCGGCTGTTTGGGAAGAATTTGCCCGAACGAGTTGCCGGTTCCGACTTGGTGCCGCGAATCTTCGAAGCAGCAACTGAACGTCACCCGATCCGAGTCTTCTTATTGGGTGCTGCGCCAGGGGTCGCTATTCGCGCCGCGGAGAACATCCAACGCAAATGGGCCAATGTGACCGTTGTAGGCACTTACAGTCCGCCGCTGGGCTTCGAAAAATGCGACCATGAGAACCAATACATCATTGAACGAATCGCTGTAGTCCGTCCCGATGTGCTAGTAGTGGGCTTTGGTGCACCCAAGCAAGAGCTTTGGGTCACCCAGCACAAAGACCAGATCCAAGCCAAAGTCGCCCTGTGTGTCGGCGCGACGATCGACTTCCTGGCGGGTCAAAAACGCCGGGCTCCAAGAATCATGCAACGCTTGGGAATCGAATGGCTGCACCGAATGCTAAGCGAACCCAGACGCTTGTTCAAACGCTACGCCTATGACGCCCGAGTCTTCCCGGGCTTGGTCTGGAAGCAGTTCAAATCCCAAGCCGATAAACCTACCGTTTAAGGGCAAGCTAGGCTGCCGGACACTTTCGTGAACCGCACAAGCGGCCCATCCTGTTTCCGATCGCAACCCAGTGAAAGTCGGTCACGTTAAAATGGCCACACCAGCGGAATCACAATCATCGACACGATGGTCATACAAATGGAAAGCGGCAATCCCACTTTCAGAAAATCGATCGGCCGATAACCACCTGGGCCCATCACCATCAAGTTGGTTTGATAGCCAATCGGCGTTAGAAATGACAAAGATGCCGCCAAGGAAACCGCAATAATAAACGGCCTTGAATCGATTTCGTTTAGTTTTGCCAAGTTGATCGCGATCGGCAACATCAACGCGGCCACAGCATTGTTGGTCAACATCTCCGTCATAATACTGGTCATTAAATAGCAAGCCAGCAACAAGACGTATGGATTGTCTCCCACCGAACCAGCGACCGCACCCGCTAACAAGCCCGCAGCTCCACTCTTCTCCAATGCGGTCGCCAATCCCAGCGCCCCCGCAATCGCAAACAATAATCGCAAATCCACCGAACTTCGCACATTCGACATGCTCATGCAGCCTGTCAGGACAAAAGCCAAAACTGCCAAGACTGCTAATGGGGCGGGGTTTCCTAACACGCTGGCACTGGAAAAACCCAAAATGCTGGACAATACCAACCAAATCAACAGCGCCGCGAAAATCAACAGCGCAATCGGCAATTGCTTCACACTCACCGGTTGATAACCGGATATCGGACTGACCAAATAGAAGTCACGGCTTTGCCCCCAACGCTGAGCAAAATCACCTCGCGATTGCAGCAATAACGTGTCACCCGCCTGCAATTCAATTTCACCAATTTTTCGCTCTAAACGATCGCCATTTCGATGCACCGCTAAAATAGCCGCTTCATAGTGCCGTCGAAAATTGGCGTCGCGAACAGCTTTGCCCAACAGCGGACATGCAGGCGACAACACCACTTCGGTTAACTGGCGAACCCGTTGCTTCCGCAATGACACATGTTCTTCAGTATCAGTCGAAGGCACCAAGCCTTTGATTTTCTCCAAATCAATGATGGTGGACACCACACCCGAGAAAACTAATCGATCACCTGAAAAAATCCTATCCTCACGTGATACCGGCGACAGAACTTCGTCTCCGCGATCAATTTCACCCAAGAACAAACCTGGCAAACTCCGCAGTCCCGCTTCCTCCACGGTCTTACCCACGTACGGACAGTGCCCCTGAACAATCATCTCGACCAAGTATTCACGTGTCGCGTCGCCAAATTCCTCCACCACATCTGTTCGCTTTGGCAACAATCGAGGCGCGACTAATAAAACATAAATCGATCCTACAATCGCACATGGCACCCCTGCATAACCAATCTCAAACATGGTTAACGGACGTAGCGAACTGGCTTGACGGGCACTGGCTTGAGTTGCAGCGACACCCGCTTGCCCCGTTGGTGAAGTGGCTTCGTTCAAATTCTGACTCGCCGCCTCTACGAGCGCCTTGTTCGACGAAATTTCGTGCAGCTTGGCGTTGACGACTAACGTTGTGCTGGTGCCAACCAAGGTGCAAACACCGCCCAAGATCGTCAAATAACTAAGCGGGATCATCACTTTTGATGGACTCACACGATTTCGTCGACACCAATCCACAAGCATCGGGCCCATCATCGCAACGACGGCGGTGTTTAATAAAAAGGCGCTACTGGCGACCAAAGTTAGCGCCATTCGCAACAACGCCGACTCCGAAGTCTTGGCATTGCCCAAAAGAAATTGACCAAACCAATCCAGGACTCCACAGCGGCGCAGTCCACTGGCCAAGGCAATCAAAGCGCCAATCGAAATAACAGCACTGTTGGAGAAACCAGAAAACGCCTCGGCGGCCGTAATCGCACCAGAGAAGGAAACCGCCATCAGGGCGGACAAGAAGAGCCAATCCAGCGGAAGATTCTTCCGGACCTGAATCAGCACAAAGACAGTGATCGTGACTAAAATACAAAACCAAGGATGGTACTCGACAGGCAACATTGCAAGGCACTTCGAAAATGGTTCGAACCAGGTATTCAAACACCATTGTAATTGGATTCCCCGCTTTTAGCGATTCCAATCCAACACCCAATCCAACACCCAATCCATTCCCGATCTAATCGCGGCAACCATCGCTACCCAAATTACTTCGCTGCTTGAAACACTACTTCAACGGTGCCCGCCGAATCGACGCTAAAGATCGCGTTTGCGCGAGAATCCGCCACAAATACGGTTCCATTGGCAGTTGCCAATCCAACAGGATTTACAAATCGATCGTCGGTGACCCATTTGGACGCCTCGCCGTCGGCGGAAACCTTCCACAAACACTTGTCATAACTGTCGCTGACCACGATCGTCTTGTCCTGCAAAATGACCATGTCGGCAGGGAAATTAAACGGACGCCCCGATACATAGTTCTTAATTTCAGGCTTCTGCTGACCCTCCTGGGCCTGAACGACCGACAAAATTGGGTTTTCAACGCCGGTCAGTACCAACATCGCGTCCTCGGACAGCATTGCAACCGCTTTGGGGGCCTGGATTTCCGCTACCTCGGTCACCGATCCGTCGATGGGGGAAATCGAAATCAATAAACGCATCTTCAAATCGCAAACCCAAATGCTTCCGTCTTGGGCGACACTAAGATTCATCGGCACACTGATTTTGCCACCCGTCAAAGGATTGGGCTTTCCGTCCTCGAAACGATAAACCTCGGTCGTGGTGCTACACCCAGCAAGTAGCCGATCCTGAGCATCCACTGCTAGACATCGGACGGCGTTAAGCGGCGTTCGAAATTTCTTGTCCGCTTGAAAGTAGACCTCGGCTTTGCCAGCAACGATCTTCCAAATGCCCGGCAAATTCCGGTCCGCGACATAAATGATGCCTTTGGAATCAACCGCCACATCAATCGGATACTGCATCGTCACTTCGGCAACCGCTTCGTCTTGAACCGCTAAAGACAACGCCGGTTGCTCCGCATCGACACACTTAACATCACCAAAGGACCAAGCGACAAATAAACCAACAGTCGCCAATAACACCCGGCCAGCGAGTAGAAATTTTCCAGTTCGCAAAAATCTTCCTTGCACGAAACTGCGACTCGCACCCAAAGAATACCCAGAGCCTTTTGCGGCGGTCGACTTCGAAATGGCGCACAACTTCGATTCATTTTGGAACTGCATTTGAATTCTCATCAACTTAGCCAACCTAAATAGGTTTCACACGCAAGCTACCCAACTGGCAAGCGAACACCAGTCGCGCAAGCATCCATCACATCCACAAAACGAAAGACCACCGGTTGAAGCTGGCAGATTTTGAAAACAGAAAACAGCTTAGACACTCAACAGCCTCACTGCCGCAGATCCATTCGTTCATGGAATAACAGTGTACACGCGGTTACGCTTTGGGCAAACTTCCGATTTCGGCCAGCAGAAACACCGACCCCGCTACGACAACCAGGTCTTGCCGACTGGCGCCCTGAATTGCAGTCGAAAAAGCCGCACTTGGGCTGGCTTGGGACACAATTTCAACCGGCCGTAACCGATCGGTAACTCCATTTAATACTTGCTGCATTTCCAGGATCGAGGCAGCCCGGGGGTTGTTCAAGAAGCACGTCAAGATGATTCGGTCAAAGTAAGTAACCGCTTGCCGCAAAAGATTTTCAAAGTCCTTATCCTTCGAAACCGCGAACACCAAAATCTTCTTTCGCCCCGGCAAGCCCAAGTCTTGATCGGCCGCTGCGTTGGGCAAGCCGCCGGTCACACTGGTCTCCGCCAGCGAACCAGGCGCTGTTGGATCAGGGAAACACGATTCAAGCGTCGATACCAACGCAGCAAAACTAGCTGGATTATGCGCCGCATCCAATACCACGATCGGATCACGACCAACGCATTCAATTCGCCCAGGCAGTGTAGCCTTGGCCAATCCGTCTCTGACCGCTTGGTCCCCAATCTTCCAGCCACGTTGACGCAGCACCGAAACAACCGCCAATGCCACCGCTGCATTTTGTCGTTGATGTGAACCGATCATTACTAATCGAAGCGCCGAAAATTCTTCGGCAATCTGTTGCTCGCTGGCATTCACCTGCACTTTGAATGAATCGCTGTGGCCCTCACCCGGCAGGATTCGGACCTCACGATCCAATTGCAGAACCATGCAACCCATTTCAGCAGCACGTTCAAGGATCACTTTCCTTGCTTCGGGATTCAAAACACCACTAACCACCCGGACGCCCGGCTTGATGATTCCAGCTTTTTCACCTGCAATGGCGGTCAAGGTATTACCCAGCTGGGCCATGTGATCAAAGCTAATCGAGGTAATCACGGCAACTTCGGGTTGAACCACGTTGGTCGAATCCAAACGTCCTCCCAACCCAACTTCCACGACAGCAAATTGGGCCCCACAGTTGCGAAAAATCATAAACGCAGCGGCCGTACACAAGTCGAAAAACGTCAGCGTTCCAAAATCTGATTCCGCTTGAGATTTGGCATCCACCTCAGCCACCGCTGATTGCATCTGATCAATGGCAACACAAATCTGAGCATCAGAAACCGGTTGACCCGCCACGTTAAATCGCTCGCGCAAATCGACGATGTGGGGCGAAGTGTAAAGCGCACAATGGCAATCGGTAGCCAACAAGATTTGCTGAACCATCGTTGCAACCGATCCCTTACCTTTGGTTCCAGCCACATGAACCACCGGGTAACTGTTTTGCGGATTGCCCATGCGTTCCAATAACCAAAGCAATGGACGCCGGCGAAACGTCTGATCGTTGTAGTCGTTGGTGGTCTTCTTTTCAAAATTTAAACGACCCAAAAAGAATTGTTCAATGTGGTGCTTCGCAGCGGCCGCATCACTCCACGTCTGCCCAATATCAGCCGCAGGCCCCTTTTGAATGGCTTTATCGTTAATTGACATACACTTTGGACTTACCCAATGATGGAACACGATCCCAAATTTCACAAATCACGTTTAGGAACCGACAAAGGCTGCAGAAATCTATTCAAATCTGGCGGCAACCACAAACACACCCACATTCCTAAACCAACATTCCCAAACCAGTAACCGCAACAACCCAATTCCAGCCGCCCCACGGTTGCCCGGAACGGTCGTCGCAGTTCCCTGCCTATTCTGGCAGTTCACCGCAATTTCTGGCATGCCGCAACTTGACGGCCTTATGGTAGACGGGAAAACACTGCCGTTGGTACGCTCGCTGAATATTGTCCACAGTTGCCAAGAAATTTCGAGCCCATTGTCGGTTGCGGTAGAATCAGAGACAACGGGGCACTTCCAGCAAAACAATCTGTCGATCCATTTACTCCCATGGCAACCAGATCTCGACTGAAGCGGGAACCTCTAGCCCCAGCCAGTGCACTCCAGCCAGTGCACTCCAGCCAATGCACCCCAGCCAATGCACCCAGCCGGCGCCGACTGGCCAGCCCAGAAGCCCCAGCGGCGTGTACTTTGCCATGCGTCCAGCCCCACTCCCCACTGCCCAATTCGCTGATTAAATCCAAAGAATTCCTCTGCCTGAATCCCAAAGCCCGGACCCTGCGGAACGTTTTGACAAGATCTACCAATCGACTCCGCCTTGGGAAGTGGGGCGGTTGCAACCTGCGGTCCAGGCATTCATTGATTCCGGCATTGTTGGCCCCGTCCTAGACATTGGCTGCGGCACCGGGCAAACCAGCCGGGCTCTGGCTCGACAAGGATTACCTGTCACCGGCATCGATCTGGCTCCCCACGCGATCAACGCAGCCAAGCAGTTGATTCAACAGCATGGACTGGAATCTTTGGTCGGCTTGCCAGTGGGCGACGCAACAAAACTAGACGCCTGGCCCCGCTGTGAACAGTTCAACACGATCATTGACGCGGCATTGCTATACGTGTTTCCATCGGCAATTCGCGGAAAGCACGTCGCAGATCTGGCACATGTGGCGGCTCCTGCAGCCCAGTTGTGCGTCATCTGCTTCAGGGACCAAGAACCTGGCAACCATGGGCCTCTGCGGATCAGTCGCCCAGAATTGCTGCAAGATTTCGGGCTGCCCGCAACTTCCAATGCCCTTAACCTTCGCAATGAACCTAACACTTTGAATGCCACTAGCATCACGAACGCCACACCTCGATCAAGTCACCACGCCCCGCGCAGTCCGTGGCCATTTAAATCCCTGAATGCGGTTGGATATCTGCTTCGCCCAGACGCAACGCCCCAGTTCAACCCCGACGGTGCTGACGCTTGGCAGTTGATACTAACCAAACGCCGCGCGCCCCAGTCCTGAATTCCAACCAGTCCCTCACCATTCCCCAGCAACCATCGCCAAAAATGCTGTCAAAATCCCCAGTTCGGAAGCCAATGTCTGACAAAATGGGAAATCACTACTTGATACCTCGATAGTTTCCGATATGTTTATATATGAAACCAACAGGAGAGTGATATGGCAGCCAAAACCGTGAAAAATTCGAAACCAATGGGTAGCGTCGAAGACTTTGCCGAAGCGGCCGAGTGCTTGAAAACGCTGGCGCATCCGGTGCGATTACGGATCGTGCAGTTGCTACTTCATGGGCGATACACGGTGGGCGAATTGGCGGCCGATTGTGGCATCCAAGATAATGTCGGCTCCGAACATTTGCGACTGCTTCAGCGTTGCGGGTTCCTGGTCCGCGAACGCGATGGGCGGCGAGTCTACTACCAAGTAGCCGAACCGCACCTGGAAAAATTGATGGCTTGCATCGAAGGTCGTTTCTTGCCCTGCGGCACCAAAAATCGGTCGTAGCGAGCCAGCGGGTTTCTCGCGAACCGCTTGCTCATGAGAGGGAAAAATGCGGCACAGAATGCCCACCGTAAAATGACAGTCAAAAGTGTACCCACAGGGTGACTCACTTTTCTTTCGAAGACATATCGTTATGTTACGACATCACTAGATTTAGACGTTTCAAACTTCACACACAACTTTTTTACCGCCCTTTTCACCGCCCTTTTCACAATCAGGATTCTCGAAGATGCAGACGATTGATGTTAAACAATTGGCAAGCAAAGCAGCAGCAGGCGAAGTGGATTTGATCGACGTTCGGATGCCTACCGAATTCCGTGAAGTTCACGCGACCTACGCGAAGAACTACCCACTTGATGGGTTGGACCCGACAGCGATCGCAAGTTCTCGCAACGGACGTTCGGATCAGCCGTTGTACGTGATCTGCAAAAGTGGAACTCGTTCCAGCATGGCAGTGCAAAAGTTTATCGCCGCTGGGATTTCCAATGTGGTCAATGTCGAAGGCGGCACCACCGCTTGGGCGGCCGAGGGGCTGCCGGTCGTTCGAGGCAAGAAGGCGATTTCGCTGGAACGCCAAGTTCGCATTCTAGCCGGGTTGCTCGGGTTTCTAGGCGCGGCTTTGGGGTTCTTTGTTCATCCTTACTTTATCGGTTTGTCTGCCTTCATCGGCGCTGGCCTGATGTTCGCGGGCATCACCGATAGTTGTGGAATGGGCCTGATGCTTTCCAAGATGCCGTGGAACCAATCTAGGGACGGTTCTGCATGTTCCCGCTAGCCATCTTTTTCGGCTGCGTGGTTGGCTTCGCATTAGGCCTGACCGGCGGAGGCGGTGGCGTTTTCGCGGTACCGCTGCTGGTCTTTGGCCTGGCGATCGCCCCTCGCGAAGCCGTCGGGATCTCGCTGGCTTCGGTGGGCGGAACCGCTCTGTTCGGATCCCTACCAAGAATGGTTCGCGGCGAAGTGGAACTTCGCACAGGCTTACTGTTTGCCGTGGCAGGCATGTTGGGCGCCCCGATTGGATCGTACCTTTCAACGCTGGTACCCGAACAAGTGCTGCTAACCCTGTTCGCTGTTTTGATGCTGGTGGTTGCGCAAAGGATGTGGGCCAAGACCAAGCCGAAAAAGCCAACCACCGACGACGCCAACCCAGTCACCTCAGACCCAACTCTCCCCAATCGTAGTGTCTGCCAACGAGATAGCGATGGCAAGCTGGGCCTAACATCCAAGTGCGCTCAATTGCTGGGCTTGGTGGGGCTGCTGACAGGTGTCTTGTCGGGGATGTTCGGGGTCGGCGGGGGGTTTGTGATCGTCCCTGCACTGGTCCTGTATAGTGGTATGGCGATTCACCAAGCGGTCGCAACGTCACTCTTCGTAATCGTGCTGGTTAGCATCAGTGGGGTAGCCTCGCATCTGGCCAACGGTAACCCTTTGTCGCTGGATATCACACTACGGTTCCTACTGGGTGGCTTTGCCGGAATGTGGCTTGGTGGCATTGTCGCCAAGCGATTAAACGGACCCACCCTGCAAAAAATATTTTCAATCGCGGTCGTGTTGGTCGCAGTATTTGTCATCCTCAAATCCGTGGTCTTGTAACCCGCGACCACGGAACGCCATCGTTTTCTAAACCAAGGAAAATCGAATCATGTTGCTAAAGTATTTCTACGACCAGAAACTGGCTCACGCTTCGTACATGGTAGGCTGCCAACGCGCTAAGGTCGCGGTCATCGTTGATCCCGGTCGCGATATCCAACAGTACATTGAGATGGCCCAACGGGAAGGCGTAAAAATCACCGCCGTTGCCGAGACTCACATTCACGCGGACTATGTTTCGGGAGCCCGAGAACTGGCCGACCGCCTGGGCGCGATGCTGTACGTTTCGGACGAAGGCCCCGCGGACTGGAAGTACCTCTTCTTAGATGCCTACCACCACACATCGGTCCACGACGGCGACCATTTCATGATCGGCAACATCAAGTTTGATGTCTTGCACACGCCTGGACACACGCCCGAAAGTATCTCATTCCTGCTGACGGACCAAGGCGGTGGCGCGGACCAACCGATGGGCATTTTCACGGGCGATTTCGTTTTCGTAGGCTCGATTGGACGCCCCGACCTACTAGAAGAGGCCGCCGGCATCGCAGGCACGGCCGAACCCGGAGCCCGCGATCTATTCCAATCGGCCCAGCGTTTTAAGGCGATGCCCGACTACTTGCAAGTCTGGCCCGCCCACGGTGCAGGCAGCGCGTGCGGCAAGGGCTTGGGGGCGATCCCGTCGTCGACCGTCGGATACGAAAAACTATTCAATCCCGCACTACAGTTTGATGACCAAGAGGCGTTCGTCCATTATATCCTGGCCGATCAACCCGAGGCCCCCAAGTACTTTGCGGTGATGAAACGGGTCAACAAAGAAGGACCTACCGTTTTGGGCGCAGGGCATCACCATTCGATGTTGGACCTTACAAAATTGAACACCGCTCTGGAATCGGGGACTGTCGTCGATCTTACGCCCGCGCCCGAATTCGCTCAATCACACGTGCCCGGTTCTCTCAATATCCCCCTCGGTATGTTGGCCGGCTGGGCCGGTTGGCTGGTCGATTACAACAAACCCATCTATTTGATCTGCGATCCCGACCAATTAGAAGAAGCCGCCAGAGTCCTACATAAAATCGGAGCCGACCAAATCGCAGGCGGTTTTGATGCCACAGAAGTTCGTGCCGCTGGACTGGCGACGCAAAGCTACCCAGCAGCGGAGCCAGCGGAGTTGGCCAAAGCGATCCAAGCGGACGAAGTTCAATTAATCGACGTTCGATCCAACGAAGAATGGAACGCCGGCCATATTCAACAGGCAACTCACAACTTCCTGGGACGCTTGCCAGACCATCTTGACCATTTAGATCACCACAAACCTATTGTTGTGCAATGCCAAAGCGCGGCTCGTTCATCCATTGCCGCCAGCGTCCTGCAGGCGGCCGGATTCAATAACATTGTCAATATGACCGGCGGCTACGCGGCTTGGCAGGCCAGCGGACTTCCCAGCGGCAGCGCCGCGCACGCCACCAGCGGCACTGCCTAGTTCGTACCCTTTCGGCTTTCTCCTATTTTGGACAGGTTCATTTCATGGAAACCACGATCAACCGCCCCTCGCTGGCCCAGCGTCTTGACGATCCGCAAACCTCCGAAGCGTTGCATCGTTTGCTGGATCAAGTCGAATCGTTTAACCAGATCTTGCAAGTTGCAACCCAGCTTCCCAATCTGGTCGCGATCGCTACCGATTTCTTCGACGCCGTCAGTCGCCAAGCGGCCGAAGATGGAATCGATCTCGAACAACGCGCCACCCAATTGGTATCGCTGTTAGTGAAGATCACTCAACCAGAAAACATGCAAGCAATTCAACGACTTGCCGACCAATTGCCAAAGCTGGAACAGGGAAGTCAACTGCTTGACCAATTGCCCAACCTGCTGGCCATCGCCATGGATGTTTTTGACCAGTGGGCCAACGATGTTAAGGCTCAGGGTATCGACCTGGAACAAAGCGTGCGGCAGGGCTTGCATGCTGCGTTGTATCTTGGCGGACAAATCCAAAAAGAAGAAATTGATCGCATCAGCTACCTAATGAAGTCTGACCTATTGAATTTTCACACCGTTCAAACCGCCAGCAAGGCTGGATCCGCCCTTGCCAGTTGCCATCAGGGCACATGCGATCAACCGGTCCCCAAACGGGTCGGCTTTTTCGGACTACTGTCCGCGATGCGGGACCCCAACACGCAACGCGCACTTTCATTCGGCCTGCAGTTTGCCAAATGCTTTGGTGGCGAATTGAACAATGACAAAAAACTGCACCCAAAAAGCAATTCTTAGACCAACCCACCCTTCATTCAAGAGGATCGCGTCTCATGGCTCACCATCAAATTGTCATCGTCGGCGGCGGCACCGCTGGCATCACTGTCGCGGCTCGCTTGCGAAACGCCGACCCCGCGCTAGACATCGTCATCATTGAACCCTCGGAAAAACATTATTACCAACCACTCTGGACCTTAGTGGGTGGCGGAGTTTTCGAACCCGAAGAATCCGCGCGCAATGAAGAGGATTTGATCCCCTACGGCGTCCAATGGATCAAAGACAAGGTAGAATCTTTCGCCCCAGCGGCCAACAGCGTGACCACTCAAAGCGGCCAAACGCTAACGTACGACTACTTGGTGGTGGCGCCGGGGATCCAAATCAATTGGGATCAAATCAAAGGCCTAAAAGAATCCATTGGCAAGGACGGTGTGTGCAGCAACTATTCAATTGATACCGTCGCCAGCACTTGGAAATTCATTCGCGAAATGAAACAAGGCGTGGCCGTGTTCACTCAGCCAGCCGGGGCGATCAAGTGCGGCGGAGCACCGCAAAAGATTTGCTACTTGGCCGAAGATCACTTTCGTCGCAGCGGCGTTCGCGACAAAATTGATGTCCTCTTCACTCTGGCCGGCGCCAAACTGTTTGCCATCGACAAGTACTGTGAGGCCTTAGAAAAAGTGGCCCAACGAAAAGGAGTTCAACCTCGCTTCAAACACAACCTTGTCGAAATTCGATCCGCATCCAAAGAGGCCATCTATCGCCACATGGATACCCAAGAAGAGATGATCATCAAGTACGACATGATCCACATCACACCGCCCATGAGTGCCCCAGAATTTGTCGCCAAAAGCGAACTGGCCGGCGACGAGGGCTGGGTCGATGTCGATAAATACTCGCTACAACATAATCGCTTTGCCAACGTCTATGCCCTAGGCGACGCGTCCAGTCTACCGACTTCCAAAACCGGCGCCGCGATCCGCCAGCAAGCACCCGTCTTGGTCAGCAACCTGTTGGCAACAATGAACCAGCAGCCAGCAACCGCCAGCTACGACGGCTACACATCATGCCCCTTGGTCACCGGCTATGATTCGCTAATCTTGGCCGAATTTGATTACAGCGGACAACCCGCCGAGACCTTCCCTTTCGACCAATCCAAGGAACGCTTCAGCATGTTCATCCTTAAAAAGTTTGGCCTACCCGCCCTCTATTGGCACGGCATGCTACGCGGACGTGCCTAAACCGTCCCCCCAAAAAATCTCCCGATCTCACCTGACCCCACAGCCAGCCGCAGGCGGCGCAAGAGCCGACCATCCTTCGCAAAGATCATCGCCCCATGTCTTGCAAAACAAATTTGAGAACCCCTAAAACCTAGGCTTAACCTCGCAAGTGAAATCGACCGTCAGCAGAAACTTGGAACAGCGGATTGGATACTTGCTTGGTGCCCATAACGTTTTCACAGTGCCGTCGCAATTGACTTCGAAGCACGCTCTTGGGATTTTTAGCCTTAAATTCATAAAGACATTGGGCTTGAATAATGTGATAGAGTTGATCAACCGTTAGCGGCAGTTTCTGTTCGGTCATCACTCCCGCAGCGACCTCATGGATACTTTTTTTCATTGGATACTCACTCTTGTATTATTAATAATTGCAAACACCACGCAGACTACATGGCCGCATCGACCAAATCGGCAACGGAACGTACGCGATTAGGCGTGGCTAAGTAGGCCAGACCTCTGTGCAAGTGCAAACGAAATTGACGATTGACTGCAGATTCATCCGAGAGTTCGATCCCATCCTCAAGGCAACGCTCTTTTAGAAGTGCGAAGTAAATCTCTTGAAACTCGCCACCAAACACATGCCAATTCATTTCGACATTACTGTCAGCTGGAATATCGACCGGTGTGGGTGGTGTCTCTTCTGCCAGGGAAACACAAAATGCCCAACGACAAAGAATATTCGACTGTTGAATACCCGTTCGCGATTTCAAACGAACAAGCTGGTCTTTTCCTTGAGCCGAAACTTTTATTTGCTTAATTGCCATGGTTCATAATCCCTTTAAGCCAAGCTTGTTTGCCAAAAGTACCCTTCGGTCGCAACCGTGCATTTCTCAGCATCGTTGTACTCAAGATGATAAGCGCGTGCGATCGAAGATTGCAACTTCTCAAATGCAGATTCTTCGATCTCTGTGTCCGTCGACAAAATCACTACTTGATGGCTGGCATTGGGAAAATACCTTTCCAGCAAAGCACTGCGATGTTCTGCATCCAGACGTCCCATCGGAGTATCAATCACCGCAGGCAAGGGGCGGGCTGAGGCTCGCGACAGTCCCCAAAGCACCGATATTGCGAAAATCTGCTTCTCGCCCTCAGACAATTGCTGCTTAGAAATTTGCTGCCCTTCGCTATCCTCAAGCTGTATGTCGAAGGTCGCCGGATCGATCACAACTCGCTCGACTAAGGCCTTCTTGCGAAGCAGAAACCTAAACGATTCGGTAATGAATTCCGCAAGCCGATCGATCTTTTTCGCGGTAGCACGCTGCAGAAATACCGACATTGTTTCGTGTGTTCTTGTCAGCAACTGCACCAGCCTGACATCCTCTTCATTTGAAATACCCTCATCCACCAGCTTCTTGCGAAGTCGCTTAACTAGCTCCTCAAGAACAGTTCGCGATTGACGTTCCGCTTGCAGCAGTGTCTCAAGTTTACGGACCTGTTGGTCAATTAATACAAACTCTTGCGAAGCAAGCTTCAACGTTTCTGCCGCCTCTTTGATACTATCTTCCTTGGGCGTGGCTGCCAACGCACGCTGCAAATCCTCAACATCGTTCGCAAGGCGGCGAGCGTTTGCTAAGACGATCGCGACAGTTTCCTGTTTCTTCTTGATACTTTCGATCGACAGTGCATCAAGCAATGCTGCACCATTCCCAGAAAGATCCATTCCGCGTTCAGCACCCTCATCAAGCGTTCTGGATTGACGATCTTCTTCAAGCAGCTGTCGGACAAGCTCCAGTGGAGACTTGTCTACCTTTTTCGACTTGAGCGACTGCAATAGTTTGCCATCACGTTGTGTCAACAATTCGATGATCAACGCCGATTCACTTCGATGCTTATCAGCTATGACACGGTTTTGAAGTGATGAAGTCAGTCGCGTAACCAAAGCCAGCGGTAGTTTACTTTCGGAAATTTCGATCAGCTGTGCCTTCACGGCCTCAAGTTGTCCTTCCTTACTTGCCAGTTTGCTCAGCCGCAGCTGTCGATCCTGCCAATGCTTACCACCAACGGATTCGAAGCCACGTTCGGCCTCGTTCATTTTGTTCTTCGTTGACAGTCGAGGATTCTCTAACGCCGCGCACTCTTGATTCAGCCTACCGATCTGGATCGATTTTTCGGAAAGTTCCGCCTCCAACCGTTCCAACTCAGTCTTGTCGGCGCTAGGCTTCACACGTTTTGCGATCTTGCCTTCAAGCACGCTGACATCGGCGATCAAGCGTTCGGCCAAATCAAGTCCAAGCAGGGACTTGATCGCATTGCCCAACGTTGCATTGCTGGTTTCGTCTTCGGCAAGAAAGCGGATCTTCTCTGCATCGAAAAAACATAGCTGCGAGATTCCTTGTGGCAACAAGTCTTCCACTTGCTGGGCCCAATTGTCGGACAACCAACGATCGACTTCTCCGTTCTTACGGACGGTTACCGTTTCTTTCGTCTTGCTTCCCTTTACGGCCCACTGTCGATCCACTTCGTATGTATGGTCTTGCCCTTCGGACGCATACTGAAAAGCAAGGCGAATGGCCGCACCTTCAGATGGAGGTACGCCGCGATTGATTGATTCTCGCAGGAATTGCTCGTAGCTCTTTTCGCTCTTCTTCGAGCAAGATGCTCGATTGCCGTAAAGCACAAGTTGAATGGCGTCTAATATCGTTGTCTTGCCACCACCGTTGATGCCGCCAAACAACACGATCGGTCGATGCTTGCCATAGCGAGCCTCTGGACGCAAATCAATGGTTTGCTCACCGCGATAGACGCAGAAGTTGTGCAATGTCAGATGATTAAGAATCATACTTCAGCGTCCTCGACTTCCTCTTCCATTGAAAAAAACGTTGGCTGTATCACGTGCAACTCACGCGGATCTTCCATCGCATCGTTGCGACGGCGTTCCTCATCACGACGAGTCGTAAGCGCCTCTTCTTGTGTCCCAAACTGGGCGCTCTTCAAGCGATCTTCCAACGCTTCATAAATCCCGGCTCTCCGATACATCCCGCGATACTGACGCTCGACGTCCAGTAGGCTGGTTTGCAGCTCGAAGAAAATCCGGTCATCACCACAGATCTCGCCAAGCAATTGCCAGTCTTCTCCACGCAGGAGTTGATCGTCGGCTGGAGGCAACGGAAACTCTTGTCCAGTGACGGCTGCGTAAATCTTCGGCAGACTATCGTCGAATTCGTGCTTTTCATAGAGCCAGAGATTGCGAATCTCCAATAGCTCTGGCATCGTAATCAACTCAATCGCGGCAACCTCGGGCGGCCCCAACGATCGGACTACATTCTGCGTCTCCAACAACCGTCGCAGCCAATACTCCCGAGATTCTTTAGTGTAAGGACCGGGAATAATATCCAAGTTCGATTTGTCCTTGCCGTACAATTGCACCTTGCCGCTCATCCGACGGTAATCGCGGCGACCGCGATCAAGATCCATATTCCCCAAGTCATTGCGAAGTTCCAGCAGCGGCGTCATCCAAACCTTTTCATCGTCGTTCTTGATCATCGCTTCCATCGAACGATCCTTGTCGACAACCGTACAGGTCCAGCACCCGAACCGACTGCTTCCGCAACTAGGCGTCGATGTATCAACCACCAACGGGCACTCGCCATCGGCTGATGCGCCCTGATACATCCCCAGCAACGATTTGTTCGAATTGCCCCAGGGATTCTTCACCTGCATCAAGAACAACCAAACGTCATCGTTCGTCCAGTCTTCGATCGGCGTGTACACCTTCGAATTGGGCAAGTTAGTATTGAGCGTCAACCGATCGTTCAGGAAGGCTCGCCGCGAGGCTGCTTCGGTTTTAGCCATGCGCTGATTACGTCGACTGCTTTCCGCCTTGCGAGTACCAAGCACAAGCAAGGCTTCTCCGTTATCCCGAATCACCCTTCGAATGAACTCGTTGGACGGACTGATCTTCATTCGGCTGGTGCACCAACGAAATAGTTTTCGTGGTGCGGGGTAACCCTTTCCGATCAGATTCACCCAAAACGTATCCTTTACCGCGGGCGTTAGTTTGTTTGGCACAACCGGCATTCCTTGACTTTGCGCCGCCTCGCTCATCTTTGTATGCGATGCATCGACCCACGCTGAAACCAGTGGCTGCTCGACCAGAGTGTCCGTTGAAATCACGTGAATTGGTTTCGTTCGCTGCTCGGCCGGCAGATCCTTGACCGCCATCCAGATCAGCTGCAGGATCGCCGTCGAATCCTTGCCCCCGCTGTAGCCGATCACCCAAGGGACCTGGTCCCATAGGTAAATCTCGCGAATCTCTTCACAGATCGCCTTCACCGTTTTTCCCAAGCCGAATTCAGCAAACGCTGATTCTTTAATTGAAGTGGAGTTTTGAGCATTTGCTGACATCGGCTAAATCTTCATACAAAATGGAAGTCGTACACAACACTTCCCGCATAACCCTATAGACTTCCTAAACGTCCGTCAATCGTGCACAATAGAGGAATGAAAAAGAAAGCGACGAAATCGTTCCAAAACCAAACCAGCTTTACCTACAGTCTGTACGCGATCCGAGCGATTCAGGCGCGCCAAGAGTATTTCACGACAGTGATTCCATTTGGTGTGTTGGCGAAGTTGCTGAATTCAGAGAGAATGCGGACTTCGACAGTGCCAATTGATCGGGACCGACCAAAAGCAATTGCCCAATATATTCGGCGCCACCAGAAAAGATATGTTCTTCCTGCGGTCACGTTAACGATAAGTGGTAGTTACCGATTCACACCGACAAGTGATCTGCCAGCAGCAATCAACGGTGGTTCATTGTCGCTTCCAGTTGACGCTGTTTTTAAAATTATCGATGGCCGCTTCCGGATCAGCGGTATCGCGGACCTGATCGCCGTGAACCCTGAGCTAGCTGACGAAACTATTTCGGTAATCCTATTTCCCGAGTCGACATCAGTCGAGCGTCGGTTCGGTGACATCAAGCTGAACCAACGTAAGTCCAGCCGATCTGAGCGTATCGTCAGTGACCCATCCGACGAAATCGCAATCATTACGCGCGATACGATCGCCAACGTTGCCGCGTTCACGGATTCAATTGAAATGGTAAAGACGACAATCTCGAACCGATCTCACAACCTATTTACGTTTAGCGCACTTTACCAAGCCAACGAGATACTCCTTGCCGACCAAGGAAACGAACCAGTAAGCAAGAGAACAAAGCTTGCGATCACTTTTTGGCGAGCAGTGCAAGACGCGATTCCCGACTGGACTTCGGACAAGCCCCGTGTCGATCTCCGAAAGCAAACAGTTCACGCCCACAGTGTCACCCTCTGCGCCATTGCGATGACCGGGAAATCAGTGATGACTCGATTTCCCAAATCTTGGGAACGCAAACTTGGCAAACTTCGCAACATCGATTGGTCACGTGCGAATAGTCAGCAATGGGAAGGCAAGGCGATGCTGGGTGGCCGAATGACGAAATCGGCAGCGTCGATTGATCTTGCTGCCAAAGTTCTATTTACGCACATTGGCCTGAACTGAATGCTGAGTCATGAATACACGCGAAAAACGTTCGTCAACGTCAAACTCCGTTACGACTACTTCTAGTGCTCGAGTTGTCTATGATCGCTGCGTCGTTTGCAAGCAGATCATTGAACAATCAAAGATCGGAATCTGTAAAAGCTGTGAGCAAAAAGGTCCGCCAAAGTGAGCCGATTGCTGTGGCGAACTCGATTTTTATTACAGAACCCTTCGTTACAAAGACCATACCGAGCTTACGACAAACGAACAGAAGTTGGCAGTTTACGCCGCAATGGATAGTGAACTCGCCAGATCCATCCGCGCGTTAAAGAAGATTCGCAATGCACGGCGCCTGTTACCGACTGAGGTTGACGACCTTACTTATTCTCATTTCAGGATTATTGTTTCTGCTTTGCCTTCTGAGTCTTGGCACCGAGTGATGGATGAATTGCAATTGCTGGAGACATGCAGGTGACGTCCTAATGCAATTCAAGAGGCCATCCCGTAAAATCTGGGCTACCAACCATGAATACGTAGACAAAACCAAACTCGCGCCTATGACCGACCAATACGACAAACTCATCAAGAAGCTCGCAAAGTTGCGAGTCGATCGTTCAAAAGGCATTGCGCCCCACAAGCCGCTGTTATTACTCGTTGTTTTAGAACTCGCCAAATCCGGGTTGTTGAAGGATCCAGTACTGAGGCTGACGCCGGATATCGCGTTTCGTTTTTCAGTCTATTGGTCAATCGTTGCACATCGGCGTAGCCAACCCCCAGATGTTCGACTGCCATTTCACCACACCCGCTCATCAAGACTGTGGACAACCCTGAAGGATGACGGAGCCGAATCAAAGCATCGTGATTCGACAACAACGATTCGGCTGTCGGGAGATTTCTTCAGTGCTATTCAATCAAGTGATTTCCGTCAGGCAGCGACGTACACATTAATTAAGAACTACTTCAAGCACGCCGAGCAGATCGCATTGTACGAAATGGCCGGCATTGAAGCACCAGAAGATACGACGCCCCTCGACGATCTTGCGATTCAAGCCGACAACGACGCCCGCGCAAAGGGTCGCACGGCCCGCTTCCGCGTAGATGTCGTCGCCGCCTACTGTCACACCTGCGCTCTGACCGGTTACCGTATCACAACCATTTCTGGCCACTCAATCGTGGACGCCGCCCACATTCACCAATTCGCAAAATCACGCAACGACGATCCACAAAACGGAATCGCACTCTGCAAGAACGCACACTGGCTATTCGATCTCGGCCTATGGAGCATCGACGACGATTACAGGGTGATAGTTGCGGATGAGGCTTTCGATGAAAACTGCCCAACGCAGGAATCAATGAAGTTGATGATCGGAAGAAAACTGATCTTGCCACGTGATGTAAATCTCTGGCCAATCGCAGAGAATCTTGTATGGCACCGCACGAAGTGTTTTGTCGGGTGAGTCCGAAAATTGAGCAGATGATAAACTCACAATTTCTTGAGGCCGAAAAAACATCGCAATGAAGAATTCGGATGTTCTTACGAAGTTTCGCAATTTGAAAGTGTGGCAACGCGGCGATGAGCGAGCGCCTCATAAACCTTTGCTGCTGTTGCTTACCTTGGGACGCTACGCATCTGGTGCTGATCGGTTGATCGAATACGCTGAAATCGAAAAACCACTAAAAGAGTTACTCGAGCTCTTCGGGCCGCCACGGAAATCATTCCACAGCGAATACCCGTTTTGGAGACTTCAAAACGACGGGATGTGGGAGCTTCAGAATGCGGATGGACTTGAAAAGCGGAGCGGTCAAACGGACGCGAAGAAAAGCGAGCTGATCAAACATCGCGTAACCGGTGGCCTCAATACAGAACTGTTCGACGCGATCAAAGATGATGCAGGCCTTCTGAAACAAGTATCGACGGAGTTGCTCGAAAGCAGTTTTCCGGACTCGCTTCATCAGGACATTCTTGAAGCGGTCGGCCTACTCGATGCCATCGAGTTCTCGCAGAGACGCAAACGCGATCCCAAGTTCCGCGAGATGGTACTACAGGCGTACGAGTATCGTTGCGCGATATGCGGGTTAGACCTGCGTATGGGCGGACGCGAACTGGGACTTGAAGCAGCTCACATTAAATGGCACCAAGCACGCGGACCCGACTCGATCGAAAACGGTTTATCGCTCTGTTCCCTGCATCACAAGCTTTTCGATCGAGGCGCGATTGGTCTTTCCGATGAGCACATTTTGCTAGTCTCTGAATCCGTCCATGGCACCGAAGGAATGGCCAACTGGCTCTTGACTCATCACGGCTTGCCCATTCGCAAGCCGCAGCGAGTTGAATATTCACCTTTGTCTGACTTCATCGGCTGGCATCGAAAGGAAGTGTTTCGTTCGCCACCACGCGAGATGTTGGCCTAGCGAGGGACCTAAGACGTTACGTCACAATTTCTGCCCGGCGGGATTCCTTGGCTTTTGGCCCTCGTCGACTCTGCCGGAACGAGTTTCTTCATTTTTAATGTGAAAAACCAAGCGACTTTAAGGCTGTTGGTTCACGGCAAGAAAGTCCTTCGATGTCGAAATTCGATCCGCCTCCAAAGAGGCCATCTATCGCCACATGGATACCCAAGAAGAGATGATCATCAAGTACGACATGATCCACATCACACCGCCCATGAGTGCCCCAGAATTTGTCGCCAAAAGCGAACTGGCCGGCGACGAGGGCTGGGTCGATGTCGATAAATACTCGCTACAACATAATCGCTTTGCCAACGTCTATGCCCTAGGCGACGCGTCCAGTCTACCGACTTCCAAAACCGGCGCCGCGATCCGCCAGCAAGCACCCGTCTTGGTCAGCAACCTGTTGGCAACAATGAACCAGCAGCCAGCAACCGCCAGCTACGACGGCTACACATCATGCCCCTTGGTCACCGGCTATGATTCGCTAATCTTGGCCGAATTTGATTACAGCGGACAACCCGCCGAGACCTTCCCTTTCGACCAATCCAAGGAACGCTTCAGCATGTTCATCCTTAAAAAGTTTGGCCTACCCGCCCTCTATTGGCACGGCATGCTACGCGGACGTGCCTAAACCGTCCCCCCAAAAAATCTCCCGATCTCACCTGACCCCACAGCCAGCCGATCGCTCACCGCGATAGACGCAGAAGTTGTGCAATGTCAAATGATTAAGAATCATACTTCAGCGTCCTCGACTTCCTCTTCCATTGAAAAAAACGTTGGTTGTATCACGTGCAACTCGCGCGGATCTTCCATCGCATCGTTGCGACGGCGTTCCTCATCACGACGAGTCGTAAGCGCCTCTTCTTGTATCCCAAACTGGGCACTCTTCAAGCGATCTTCCAACGCTTCATAAATCCCGGCTCTCCAATACATCCCGCGATACTGACACTCGACACTCAGGCGGACCTGTCCGCATCGATCAAGCACACAAATTCTCCGATGACTCGCAAGTCGTCTGCTTGCTCAGGTAAGACATGAATGATTTCGTAAGCTTTGTTGAGCGGTTGGAGTTCAATGGTTGCATGTTCCCAGCCATCCTCGGTGAGCTGTTTGGTGGAGTGATAGCGTTTGATCGTGTATCGGCCACCATCTTCTGGATCCACATGCGTATTGACCTGAACAAGCAATAGCTTGCCCTCGCGTGAACCCGCTGGATTTGGGCGGAACAGACACCACGACTCGCTCGGGATCTTTGGCTCCATCGAGTGCCCGGTGACGCGAGCGGCGAACATCCCGCTTGTGAGCACTCGATTGGGCACAGCAATCCAACCAATATCGGTCGGAACTCCCTCTGGCCCCCAATCACCAGCAGCTATTGAAAGATCGTAGACCGGTGCATGTGTGTTGAACTTTGCGGCACTGGGCACGTCCGACACGACAAAGGGAGTCTCGATCTCGACCTGCTTGATCGGCTTGGAACCCGTCGACCCATCGACGTGACATGGCGCTACATGCCATTGTCCGTTCTCGTTAGTAAATTGCACATGAAAATCAGTACCTGGCAAACCGGCATTGGGACCGAACCACTCTTGCAGCAACGGTCCCAAGTGGTTGGCTTTCTCACCCATCGGCGATGCAATGTTGCAGGCGACCTTCACCATTTTGAACTCCCACTCTTCGCCACCTGGTAGTCGCATCAGTGTTGGTCCGACCGGGCGGCTTGGCATCTTCGACTTCTCTGGAAGGAACAGAATCGGGCGTCCACCGGAGTGCGAAACTTTGCCTTTGAATCTCAGATCACCATCGGCCGTCGCGGTAAGTCGGCGGTTCCGAGTATACGCAGCAAGTCGCCAATCAATGAGTTCTTCGGTCAATGATTCCAACGCTGGCTTTAAGTGGTCAGGACAATCGATGGTTGATTGAAACGAGTCACCGCTTCTCGCAAACCAAACTTCCCCATTCTGTTCTGCAAGCCAACGATCAATCGGCCAACGAATCCACCAATCTGCCCATTCCTGATCCGTCGCTTGGTCGTGGTCTACCGCATGATTCGCTCCGGCCAGGTCACGACGAAGAACCTTGTGATGCTGCATGAACGATCGGCACTGCTTGGCGAAATCAAGCAAGTCGAATCCAGCAAACATTTCCCCCGAATCCAACAGCACTCTTAGAACTACCATCTTGTACGACTTGTTAAGACTTGTCGTCTCCAGCGTCTTCAGCCAGCCAGCGAAAAGAGCGACAACCTCGAGTTCCGCAGCATCGAGATCTCCCTCGGCCTTGATGAATTCAAACCAGCTTCCTTCGGCCGCGCAAATCGCGCGAGGCAAGAACCCTCTGCCGAAAATTTCCATCGCCGTCGGCCGACGTCCCAGTTCATCGCGAATCGCACGATAGCCCTCAATCGCAGCACTTCTGCCTTTGGGAAGGAACTGCTTCAGCATATCCTTCGCGTCCAACTCGACATCGAGCAAACATCCCTCTGGGAGCTCAACGGGTTTGCCCGCAAGCCAGTCCCGAAGCGACTGCCACTTCTCGGTGCCTGAGCGTAGGGACAATAAATGCACGATTCGTTGGGCAAATACACGGTGGTTACCAACAAAGTCGAGAACCAACAGCCGCGACTTTCCCTCGCTGGCCCGTAATCCACGACCAAGCTGTTGAAGAAAGATGATCTTCGATTCCGTCGGTCGAAGCATCACAATTCGATCAACCGCAGGGATGTCGAGTCCTTCGTTAAACATGTCCACAACACACAACGTTTGAAGCGTGCCGCTTCGAAGCCCCGCGAGCGATTCACCGTAACTGTCACTCCCATCACCCGAGAAGACCGCTGCGGATGAGGCACCTTTCGACAGCAGCCAATCGCGTGCAAACAAAGCGTGGCGACGCGAACAGCAAAACACAAGAGTTCGCTCAGCCGGATGACTTTCCATTGCCTGCCAAAGTCGATCCATCCGTTCGCTGCGTGCGACCTGTTCTTCCAACTCGGCGACATCAAATCGTCCATTCCTCCAAGGGATTTGCCGAAAGTCCACAGTATCCTTGATCCCAACGTAGTGGAAGGGCACGAGCGAATCCTCGGCGATGCCGTCTCCGATCGTGGCGTGGTAGGCCAAGTTATCGTCGAAAATGGTGGCCACATCGACACCGTCCGTCCGTTCTGGCGTGGCGGTCAAACCTAACGCAAAATCACAATTGATCTTGGCCAGAACCCGACGATAGCTTGGCGCGTGGGCATGGTGTACTTCGTCCATGATCACGTAGTCGAAGTGTTCTTCGGCCAGTCGCTGGAGTCCCTCGGGGCGTGAAAGTTTCTGGACCGAGGCGACGACCAGATCCCCGGAAAGCTCGCTGCGGTTTCCGATATACCAGGCCGTCGAGCCTTCGGCGAATCGTTGATCCAGCAGGCGAGAAAGCACGGCCTCGGCCTGCGCCAAAATATGAGCTCGGTGGGCAATGAATAGAACTCGTGGACGCCGTTCCATTGCCTCGCCGAATTGGCAGGCATCAAACGCCGCGAGCCAGGTTTTCCCCATCCCTGTCGCCACAGCGACAAGAGCCCGCCGATGTCCGGCATCTCGGATTCGCTTCAGAGCCTCCAACGCTTCTATTTGCCAAAGGCGAGGCGTCGGAACTTCTTCAACCCTACCTCTCTCTGGAACAAAATGCTCTTTGCGGTACTTCTCAGCTGCCTTCGCATAGCAGGAGACGAGTTCAGGGGTAAGCGTCGAAGCAACCTGCCATAAGGCGTCGAACTCTTCGGAAACCTGAGCGTGCGAAGATTCCTGGTTGTTCGTTGTTGACAATAGATTCCATTCAACACCTGTCAACAACGCGGGCTTCGATAAGTTACTGCTTCCGACTGAAATGAAGTCACGGAATTCCTCGACGATCCGCCAAGCCTTCGGATGAAACGACGCAGGAGTCGATGGAATTTTCGCAATCTCGACCAACTTGACGTGCAACCGCTGGGACGCTGATTCTTCGGCCGCCAGATCACACCATCCGAGCAATGTCCGGAGCGCCCTGGCGTCTGAAATGTACAAGTAATCACTGACCAGAATCCGAACAACAGCTTCGTTCGCTAACGCTTCAAACAGTCGTTCCTCGATGACCTCTAAACCCGACGACTGGACGAACGAAACAAGCACTTCGACCGACTTCGCACCAGCAATCCGCCAGGCCAGATGTTCCCAGAGCGGCGAAGCGGGATAGCCAACGCTCAAGTAGGGGCCCGTGTTGGTAGGGTCGTCGGCAGGCTGTTTTTTTGGTTGGCTGAGGTAGTTCGCTTTACTTGGGATGACGTGACGAACACCACCTCGCGGATCAACGACATCGCCAATGTATCGAGGAATCACGTGAATGTGGACATGATCGACTGTCTGTCCGGCAGCGTTCCCAGCATTAAAGCCAACGTTGTACCCATCCGGCTTAGGACGAAGCGTTTCATCCAACTTCTGTTTAAGAATGTTTACCAGTTCCATCATGGCGGCTTGCTCAGCCGCTGTTGCATCAAACCATGTGGAGACAAGCCGTTTCGTAACAACGAGGGAGTGTCCAGGAGCAACAGGGAATCCATCTGAAATCGCGAACGCCCATTCGTTGGACGCAATCCAATCGTCAGGTGACACCTCTAGAAATGGCGATGTCATTGGTTACCTCCATGTAATAACGATACCGAACTCAACATCTAAAAAACGACTGCATTTGATATACTTGGGGAAGGTTAAAGTAGCGTCGGGGACGGTGGCTTAAACTCCTGTCATTCATTTTGACGTCGCTCCTGAATCGCACAGATCCTATTTTTCATCTCTCGGAAACTTTTGGCGAGTAAACGTAAATTGCCGGCGACACGAAACCATACAGCAATGTGTATTTGTATGTTACGTCAAGCAGACCTCAGACAGCAAACGCTGCAGATTGGTGAGAAAGGCGAATCGGGATTTAGTTGTAACCAACGAACTACCAGTATTGAGCTTTGTCGGGGATTACTCATCGTATTCTGCCGAGTGGGTCACCGCTATCGCCAGCGACGCGAGGAATCACATGCACATGAGCGTGCGAAACGGTCTGGCCAGCCAGCAGGCCGTCGTTTACGCCGATGGTAAACACTTCGACTCCAAATTCATCCGCTAGGCGATGTCGAACTTCGCCGGCAAGTTTCCAAACCTCTCCTTTTTTGATTGTGTCGAGGGCAAACAACGAAACGACATGCCTCCGAGGAACCACCAACGTGTGATGCTCCGCCACGGGATACCGATCCCGAAACGCGATCGCAAATCCCCAAGAAGTAACGGTATCCACAGGATCGAACTCACAGAACGGACATTTGCGATCATTACCGAGCATTGTGTTTTCTTACCGCGGTCGTAAGTTGTTTCATCGAGCCTGCGATACGTTTTAGGCAGGCAAAAACTGCAAGTCTGATATCCTTGATAGGTGAATTGTTGCAGCGCGAAACTGCCAATGAAAATGCGTTCATTGGGAGGGCATGGACAACAATCAATAGGCCGAGATTTTCATAGACCACCTCAGCGACCCGAAATCTTTGGTCCTTCCGGTTTTCTCGTGGGTCGCACGTAAACATTCCCTCCCTCAGGCACCACCAACAAAGGCAGCCCTGCCATACATCTGCGCCCCATCGGTCGCCAGAGATTAGCGAGCGACCGATGGCTGGCTCCGACGAAGGCAGGGAAACACGGATTCTTCCCGAGAATTCAACGTCGATCAAATCCGTCCGATCCCTACATCTACCATCACAAGTGGTTGTTTGTTGACGATGACTATCAAGGGTTTGATGTCGAAGCCAGTAAGGAACGATCTCGCCAATGGATTGCACTTGGTGACGTGGATCGTTCACGCATTGGAAAAGCCAGCTACTGGAAGGAACATGTCGTGCCAAGATTGAAGCCACACCAAACAGACGAAGAAACTTGGGTTCGCAGTGCCCAGGCACGAAAACAATTGAAACTCTCGACTTGCCAGTTGGCTCATCTTCGCCAAGCTGGCCAAATCGATTTCAAAAAGGTTGGCAATGCTTTCGTTTATAAAATCTCCGACACGGCCGAAAATCCAGAATCGTCTGAATAATTAAGCTGACAACCGACCACGGGTGAAATGCGACCACGGGCTTGCGCCCGTGGCTACAACCTGTCGTCCCGTCGGGACTGGGGAAAAATCGGCGCGCTAGCCACGGGGTGAAATGCGACCATGGGCTTGCGCCCGTGGCTACAACCTGTCGTCCCGTCGGGACTGGGGAAAAATCGGCGCGCTAGCCACGGGGTGGCGATAGGATGTTACCTTGGGCGTAAGACCCTAAACTTCTTTGGCGAAGATTACCAATCCGAATTTGAACGGACTCAGTCACGGTCAGGAGAAAACATAATGTCAACGTTCACCAATCTGTTGTTCCACATCGTTTACAGCACCAAGTATCGCAGGCCGGTGATTGAAAAATCATGGCAAGACCAGTTGTACGGCTATGTCGGAGGAATCGTTCGTGAAAACAAGGGCACGTTGTTGTGTATGGGTGGAGTAGACGATCACGTTCATCTGTTGGCCAAGCTAAGTCCAACGATTGCGGTGTCAGATATGTTGCGATTGATCAAAGCGAATTCATCCAAAATGGTGAACGAGCAGATCAAGCCGCGAAGTCCATTCGAGTGGCAATCCGGATACGGTGCATTTTCCGTTAGCGAATCGAAATTGGACAAAGTTCAAGATTACATTTTGAATCAAGAGGAACACCATCGCAAGCAATCGTTCGAAGACGAATTCATCGTGATGTTGAAACGTCACAGCATCGCGTATGACCCTCGGTATATATTCGAACAGGACGTCATTCAATAAACCCATCACCAGCCACGAAGTGGCGATACGATGTAGCCATGGGCGTAAGCCCATGGAAAACCATGTTTGCGCACGCACAAATTGTCGATCGATCAATCGCGTTGGTCCCGTCGCCTGCGGAATTCATGTCGCACCTTCGGGGCTTTTTGCGGGGGAGCTGATAACCGACCACGGGGTGACGGGTTGAAATGCGACCACGGGCTTACGCCCGTGGCTACAACCTGTCGTCCCTTCGGGACTGGGGAACAAATCGGCGCGCTAGCCACGAAGTGGCGATACGATGTAGCCATGGGCGTAAGCCCATGGATAAACAAAAAAAGCCCAAGCAGGATTAGCTGCTTGGGCTCTTAAATGGAATCAATTAGGTCAGGCAAGGCCGACCGTTTCGATTAATACATGTCGTAATCGCCACCGTGTCCGCCGGCTGCCTTCTTGCCCTTCTTAGGCATTTCGGCAATCAACGCGTCGCTGGTCAACAACAATGTTGCTACGCTGGCTGCGTTGGCAAGTGCGGTCTTGGTGACCTTGGCTGGGTCGATAACACCCGCTTTGACCAAGTCTTCGAAGACGTCAGTCATGGCGTTGTAACCGTAGTTGCCCTTGGCTTCGGCGACCTTTTCACAAATGATACCGCCATCTTTACCAGCATTCGCTGCGATTGTGGTCAAAGGAGACCGGCAAGCGCGAATGACAATTTGGTAACCGGTCAACGCGTCTTCGGACATACCTTCGGCTGGCTTGACTTGGCTGCTACAGCGAACCAAAGCAACGCCACCACCTGGAAGGATGCCGTCTTCAACAGCAGCGCGAGTCGCGTGAAGTGCATCTTCAACACGAGCCTTCTTTTCCTTCATCTCGCTTTCGGTTGCAGCACCGACATTAATCTTGGCGACGCCGCCGGCCAATTTGGCCAATCGTTCTTCCAACTTTTCACGATCGTAATCGCTGGTGGTGTTTTCGATTTCGCGACGGATCTGATCAATCCGAGACTTGATGTTGGCGCTCTTGCCAGCACCTTCAATGATGGTGCAATTGTCTTTGTCGACAATGACCTTCTTAGCGCGACCCAATTCGGTCAAAGTCAAACTGTCTAGCTTGCGACCCAAAGCTTCGAAAACGGCCAAACCGTCGGTCAAGATCGCGATGTCTTCCAACATCGCCTTGCGACGATCACCGTAGCCTGGAGCCTTAACCGCACAGCACTGGAAAGTGCCGCGTAGGCGGTTGATGACCAAAGTCGCCAACGCTTCGCCTTCAATGTCCTCGGCGATGATCAACAAAGGCTTCTTCTGTTGGACAACCGCTTCCAGGACTGGAACCACTTCCTTGATGTTGTTCAATTTCTTTTCGAACACCAAAATGTACGGCTCTTCCAGCACGCACTGCATGCTGGCCGAATCGGTTACGAAGTAAGGAGATAGGTAACCGCGATCGAATTGCATACCTTCGACCCATTCGACTTCGGTCTTTAGGCTCTTGCCTTCGTCAACGGTAATCACGCCGTCTTTGCCGACCTTTTCCATCGCGTCAGCCAATAGCTTGCCGATTTCGCGATCATTGTTGGCTGCGATCGAGGCAACGTTGGCCATTTCCTCTTTGGTCTTGATCTTGATCGACATCTTCGAAAGCTTTTCGGTGATGTCAGAAACGGCGGCTTCGATGCCTTGCTTCATTTGAATTGGATTCACGCCCGCAGTGACGGCGCGAAGACCTTCGTTGAAGATCGCTTCGGCCATGACAGTCGCGGTGGTGGTTCCATCACCGGCAACGTCGCTGGTCTTGCTGGCAACTTCACGGACCATCTGAGCGCCCATGTTTTCATAGGTGTCTTCTAGTTCGATTTCCTTAGCAACCGAAACACCGTCTTTGGTTACCGTTGGTGAACCAAAGCTCTTCTGCAGAATGACATTGCGACCCTTAGGGCCAAGGGTCACTTTTACCGCGCGAGCCAATTTGCCGATACCACGACGAATAGCATCACGTGCCTCTTGGTCAAATGCGATCATTTTCGCCATTGCACTATACTCCCTGATAACTTGATTTATTTAATTTTGAATGATTAACAACGTTGCCCAAGGTCAACATTTCTAACACTTCGAAGATCGGTTCATCCGAGTGGTTATCGAACGATAAATCCAGTGGAAAACGCTTCGAAACTGAACTCAGTCCACTTCAACATTGACTGGCCAACATTGACTGGCCAACATTGAACTGGCCAACATTGAACTGGCCAACATTGAACTGAGCAAAATTGAACTGACGTGTGGGTCGCTGACGCTGTTTCCGGGAAAGGACTTCCCGCTTGGTAACCGTTAGCACTGGACGCGTCGAGGATTTCGGAAGCCAAAATTTCCAAGACCACCGATAAGTCAGAGACTACCCCAGGGGACTCGCTTTTTGGCCAATCTTGACTACTCGATCACAGCCAACACATCGGATTCACGCATCAGAAGATATTCATGATCGTCGATCTTCAATTCTTCTGGTCCGTAAGTGGTGAACAGAACGTGATCGCCCACTTTGACTTGCAAAGGAGCCCGTTGGCCGTTTTCCAGCAGTCGTCCGTCGCCGATGCTGATCACAACGCCCCGCGATGGCTTATCTTGGGCGGAATCAGGCAGAAGAATGCCACCGGCGGTCTTGCCTTCGGCCTCTTCGCGTTCAACGACAATTCGATCACCCAATGGGGTCAACTTGCACTTGCTCTTCTTGGACTTTGCAGTCGCCGTCATCTTTAAACACTCCTTCAATGAACTCGCGTGTTCGAAACGCTTTTTTCAACTTTATGATTACCACGCCCAAACGTGGACGAATTTCTATCTTCCGTAGTTTAACGGCAAAACCCCTCCGCTGCTGGATAGCAACGCTAAGCCTGCCATCGGAACGTTTGGGTGCATATAACCCGCACGCCGGTAGAAGGCATGACATTTTGGCGCCAACGGACTTGGCAAGTAGTAAGAGCAACCTTCGTGCCAAACATTGCCAGCAGCTTCGGCAAGCGAGAAGACGACTGAAAACCTGCAAATTTGAAACAACTGGCTTCGATTCGGTCCTTTAAGACGCTTTTACCCACCAGTAACGCTTGCCTGACCACCTTGGATGAAGGCAAAATAGGGTTGGGCGTTGGACTCGGACCCGGAAGTGACCGTCCGGATCTGTGGATTTTAGACAGGGCGGGAATTAAACTTGTGCGTACTGGGACTGGGCTGACTTGGTGCTGCCAGGCGTTGGTTTTGCCAGGACTTGGTGCTGCCAAGGGTTCATTTTGCCGGGTCAGATGCAACTTCGGCGGCTATATTCCTGCGTCCCGATGTCAAACACCTGCTTCTATCGCCGGCTTCGATCACTTGGTGCGCGGGCGGCAGTAGTAATGCGATTTCAAGCAAGTATCTAAGGTTTAGTTTGTGGCAAGCGACAGCTAACCGCACTATGATAAGTGCCCCTGACTGTGAAAACGCTGGCTGCCAGGACCGATCCTGGCCTAAGCGATAGGAAATTCGCGTTTTCGCCTGCCAAAGATTTTGCCAAAACGCCCGGAACCCGACGTCCCTACCAGTGGGATGGCGAATAGGATGGTTTGATGCGTTTTTTGGCGGCGTGGATGGGGAACACCGGTCGAAGAACCATGTTCCAAAGAACTTGGTGGGCAGCAGGGAGACAGAAGCAACGCGGTATCGGCCGGAAAACTGCAGGGTGCGGCCCGGTTGGCCCAGGTTAAAAAGAGTCAGAACTTATAGGACGGTGGTTTAGAATCGTAGCGACCGAGGGTTTTGCGGTTAGTCTTGACTTGGCGGGCTTGTGAACACAAGCGGCCCTTGAACCCTTAGACTTACGAACCGGGCGGCAGTCCTGGAGTGTGACGCATAGCAAAACCACCCCAATGGTTGCGATTTGGACATTGAAAATTATTGGCTGGCCATCCAGCAGTGAGAGAACAACAGAAATGGCAATCAAAGTAAAGTGCTCCTGTGGCGTTGGGTTCTCTGCAAAAGACGAATTGGCAGGCAAACGCGTCAAGTGCCCAAAATGCTCTCAGCCTTTACTGATCCCATCGCCAGGCAATAAACGTCAGGCGATGGCTTCGGTAAGCGGTTCACCCAGCTTGGCAGGAACGGTTGCGGGGAACTTAGGTGACCCTTTGGCAGATCTGTTGGACGAAATTGGTGTCAAAGGCATGCAAGTTGGGCCTGCATGCACTAACTGCGAAACGCTGATCACCCCAGGTGCCAGATTATGCATCAATTGCGGATTCAATTTTGAAACCGGCCAAATGCTAAATACCGTGTCCTACGACGAGGACGATGAATTTGGTGGAATGTCCGAAACGGAGAAAATGCTGGCCAAAGCCGAGCGTGAAATCGAGGACATGCCGATTTCCGGCGAGGGCGAAGATTTCGGCGACGGCGCAGGGTCCTATCTTTTGGCTGCGATCATTGGATTGGTGGCTCTGACCATCACGGGTATCGCTCTGGCGATCACGATGCAGTTGCAAAATATGGCAGAAACCGACGGCTCGGCCAGAATGGCGGTGTTGGCGTCCGCAGGTTTCGTGTTGGCCGCACATCTTTGGATGGTCATCGCAGCGTTTTTGCAGGAACCAAAACTTGGGGTTATGTGCGTGTTTATCCCTGGTTTCTCCTTAATTTATTCAATCTTGTACAGGTACTGGTTTGCCACATTAATGATGGTGATGGGTTCGCTGGTCTTCATTGCCTGCTACACGGTTCTTCTCTACTCGAAGTAGCCGTCCGGCTAGCCAGAAGAATTGGGCGGCTGGGCTTTTTCAATGTCCCCTGAGGGATCCTTGGAACCAAGTGGCTGGCGGCCCGCTTCGCCGCTTGCCTGGTTTTTCTGCCAGGTAACCCACGACGCAGCAACCTTTAATAATTCTGACCGCTGGGACGGGCGGCAAGGCCTGATCTATGTTGGCATTCGTTAATGGTTGGCAGTCGTTGATGCCGGCAGGGGTTTATACTGGCATTCTGAGTTTGCTAATTTGTCGCGACTGGTTCAACATAGGCAGACTGGCGGACTTCTACGTCCCTAAATGCCGTCCAACGCACGACATCGTCGGAACACACTGTTCTAACTGCTAGTTTTTATCCGATCATTATAAGCGGTTGGACTCCGGATCGGAAAACAACGGATTTCTGGGTGGTGAATGGACAAAAGGGCGAAAAGGCCTTAGCGTAATGGTTCGCTGCGCAGATAAACCTGAAATCCAACCCCTAGTAAACTGAAGCCGATACCAAGCAAGATTGGCGTTAATCCCAAAAACAAGCTGTTTTGGTTAAGTTTCGGGTGACCCAAGGCAGGTTTCGGGTTGCCAAGGCAGGTTTCGGGTTGCCAAGGCAGTTGCGGCTGGGAACCTGGTTGAGTCGTGTTTCTAGTCTACGTGGGTGAGGGTGTTGGCCTGTGTCGGCGAGGTCAAGACATTTGATTCCCTAACTGCCACGCCTTTGGCGAGCATTGTATGGGAGTACTGGTCCGACCACTGGAGCCGTTTAGCGGATTCCCAAACGGGACTTCCCCATGCAGTGGCAGCCAACCAATGCAGTGGCAGCCAACCAATGCAGTGGCAGCCAACCAATGCAGTGGCATCCAACCAATGCAGTGGCATCCAAAGTTGCAAATTCAACGATTGTTTTGATGGTTTTTCCATCCTGACTTGAGTCACAATCGCGGCCTGAGCCTTTTCAATAGATAATTCAAATGAATCGACCTTTCTTGGCCAAACGAATTCCGTTCTTCGGTAGCCTCGCCATGCTGGTCCTGTGCATGGTTTTCTTCCTATTGCCGTTCTTTTTCCGATCGGCTCGGTTCGCAATCGATGATGTTAAGAATGAAGTCTCCGATTGGCTGCCAAGCGATTTCAAGGAAACCGAAGAGCTAGCCGAGTTTCGGAAGTTCTTTTTGGGCGATCAATTCGTATTGGTGAGTTGGCCCGATTGCAATGCTGACGACCCGAACTTCCACCGCTTGGTTGAATTGCTTAAGCGTGAATCGCTTGATTATGACGGAGTGATCTCGGACGAGGAAAAAAAGGCCCATGAGATGGGCGATAAACTGGGGTGGCATTACACCGGAGATTATCATGAAGATTCAGGTTCGGAACAAGAGCGATGGTTCCAAGGCAACGGCGGAAAATGGTTTTTCATTACCAAGCAGGGCAAGGTCTACGAGTGGAAAGGCGAGAACGATCTACTTCAAGGTACCACGCGTTTTATTACCCGCCAGATGTCGGGTCGCTACGATGCCGAAGCAGATGCCGAATGCATCGCCACTTTCGGTACTCCGACCGATAATGAATTTTACAAAGATCCAAGGAAACTGTACGCTCGCTTCTTCAAAGACGTAAAGACAGGTCCAGACATTTTGGACGCCCTTGCCGGAGAAAACGGCAGTCTAAACATCCTGAATTTATCCGAAGATTCGCGACGGTCATTGCAGGTCAAAATTGATGCCAACCAACGATTAACCGGTGCATTTTTTGGCCCAACCCCATCCAAGCAATTCACTTGGTCGGTTGACACTCTGCAGGCCGAATTGTCCAAAGAACGCTTGCAACTGATGCCCGAAGGCTGGCGAGAAGAATTGGGCCTGTTTGTTCAAGATGTGATCGACCAAAGGCATGATGGCGATCGTGATGCATTTCTAAAAGCGGGTGCCGAACAGCGTTTGGAGTATTGGTTCCTTTGGTGGGATCATTTGGGTGTCGAACCGCCTCCCCGGCAAACGTGCTTGATGGTCACTTTGAATGAACCGATCATCGACGACTTTGCGTTTGTGGTAGGCCGCGGCCTGCTAGGGAAACCGCGTGGACGCATCCTTGAACTGGCGACAGGTGAATGTGGCATCAAGCCGGACAATTTGCATATCGGTGGCCCACCGGTTGATAACGTTTCAATCGATGAAGAGGGTTCCATCACGCTTCTGCGTTTGGCCAGTCTTTCGGGCATCATCGGCATCTCATTAGCTTTGCTTAGCTTCCGAAGTTTGCGCATTACTTTGATGCTGTTTTTTGTCGGTGGTGTTTCCGCGATCAGCAGCTTGGGTATCGTCTGGATGATGGGCGATTCGATGGACGCGATCTTGATGTCGATGCCGTCGTTGGTGTATGTGCTTGGGCTCAGCGGAGCTATCCATGTGGTCAACTATTATCGGGACGCTTGCCACGAATCGGGGCGCCGTTTCGCCGTCAGCGAAGCGGTCAAGCATGCAATTTTCCCATGTACGATTGCGGCCTTCACCACAGCTTTAGGCTTACTGTCTCTTTGCAGCAGTAGTTTGAAACCGATCAATAAATTCGGTTTCTACTCGGCGATTGCAGTCATTGGGACCCTGTTTCTGCTGTTTACCTATTTGCCGGCCGCGTTAGAAGTATTCCCGCCAACATTCCGACGCAAGACTGCGTCACAAAAGGGTGGTTTTTTCGGGAACATGGTCGAACGATTCTGGCTGGCGGTTGCTGGGTTTGTAACCAAGAATCACTGGGTGGTTAATTCGTTCGTCATTGTGACCATGGTGGTGGTTGGAATGGGCGTTTCATCGGTTCAAACATCAGTCCAATTGTTAAAGTTATTCCATGAAGGTGCCAAGGTCTTGAAGGACTACCGTTGGATGGAAGACAACATTGGAAAACTGGTTCCGATCGAAGTTCTGCTTAGGATCCAAAACCGTGCGGTAGAACCGTTCACACCCGGCGCGGTAGATCAGGCAGCAGGCTCGGCAGATCAGGCAGCAGGCGCCGTTGCCGGCGTGGCAAATGAACCGAACCAACAAGAGCTGGCGGCGAATTCGACGACCAGCGGCGAAGCGCTGGGTTCGGGTGCCAGCGCAAGCCGAGCGGATGCAGCCAAAGCATCAATCATTGCGCTGGACTCGCCGATCCTGGCACCCGCGTCCAATAAATTGACCCAGTTCACGCTGCTGCAGCGTTTAGAATTGGTTCACATGATTCGCAAGAACCTGGAGGAGGTTTTCGGCGCCGAAGGTCAAGACATCATTGGGTCCGGCATGTCCATTGACATCTTTACGCCGCTGGGTGAAGGCATGCCTGGTTCGATCGTCAACGACATGCTGGAGCAAGATTTCAACCGCTTTCCCAAGGACTTCTTGTATTCCCCAAACATGGCAGACCGTGCGACCTTTGGTGATCCTGACGACCCGATCACGGATGAAGAATTATGGCGAATCAGTTTACGCTTGGGTGCGTTCTCTGATGTGGACTACGGTCGTTTTGTCAATGAAATCAAACAGGTTGTCGAACCTTCTTTGAAGGCTTGCGAATTTCGAAATCAATTGCTTAGCGAATTAAGTGCAACCTATCAGTTTGGCGTTGAGGGCGCGGCTGAGAAGCCCTTCAATGTTTTGTTCATTGGACCTTCAGGCAAAGACCTTTCGGTGGCCTTGGATCCCGCCTTGGTCGATTCCCGAACTGCCGCGTCGACCTCAACGGACCCGGCCCAGTCTCTGGAACCTGGTTTCGATTTGACCCTGGGAACCGCAGCCGATCAAACGGTATTGTTTTCCAAGACATTGTCCAAGCTACTGGCACAAAAGGGGCTAGAGAACGCAGGACTCCCTGGCCCCAACGACACTCGGCGTCAATTTTGGATCACTAGCGATCGCTTGGAAGAGAGTGGTTTCTTGTCGGACCCTACCAAGCTAGAAAAACTGTTGGATCGCTTCTCGGTTGTGGTTTTGATTGAGGACGATTCAAAGATCAACAAGACTGATTGGCAGAAGAACGGTGACTTGGTCTTTATGGACGTGTCACAGCAGTATCAATTCCGAGTGAACCCAGAGAACAAAAACCCACTCAACAAGACCGCCGAAGAACGCTTAGCGTTGGAATCAGGCGCGGGGAAGAACATCGAAGTTTCGGCCGTCTACACGGGCGTGATTCCGATCGTTTACAAAGCGCAAAGAACTTTATTAAAGAGTCTTTTCGAAAGCATTTTCCTTTCGTTTGTGATGATCGCCCTAGTGATGATGCTATTGCTTCGTCCATGGGGAACGCCGCTGACGCTGAAGAATACTTTGAATTTTCGTGGCGGATTGCTGGCGATGTTGCCCAACGTGTTTCCAATTGTAATGGTCTTTGGAATGATGGGGCACTTGGCCCCTTACGGGATCAAGGTGGACATTGGTTCAATGATGACCGCCAGCGTTGCGATGGGGATTGCGGTCGATGATACGATCCACTTTTTGACCTGGTATAGAAAATCATTGAATGCGGGCCTTAGTCGCAAAGAATCGATCATGGAATCGTATCGTAGGTGTGCTATGGCGATGACGCAAACCACTTTGATTGCAGGTCTTGGCCTTTTCGCTTTTGCCTTTAGCACGTTCACACCGACACAGCGATTCGGAACATTAATGTTGATTCTGCTAGGCACGGCACTCGTTGGTGACTTGATCTTCCTGCCAGCGTTGCTTAGCAGTCCTCTTGGCAAATATTTTGGAAAAGAGAAAAGCAAAGAGGAGCGAGAAGCAATCGCAAAAAAAAAGAAAACTAAGGGTCAAATCTCAGATCCAGTCGCGGTCGTAAAATCGCTGGCCTCCAGTGCGACTTCGATTTCAACCAGCGGGCCGCATACTTCTCTCTCTAGAGAGGATGGCCAGCGAGGGACCCCCTCGACACGCGAATCTTTTGGCGACTAATCTGGTAGTGCATTTTACCCCCGATACTTGGCCCAGTGGGTCGACCCTTGGCCCACTGCGATGTCCAGGCTGATCATTGGGATGGGTCCTTTCGGGGCTCAGGCCGTCTGCGTTGGTTTTGCTGACCCAATCCAAGCGAACACCCAAAGGGTCGATCCTTAAAGTCACAGTGGACCAAGCACTCGTGGCATTTGTCACTGGGTGGCCGTGACGAGACTGGGCACTTGCGTCGACGCCCCATATTTTCTGGCAGTCAAGCATTAAGCGGCGTCACCAAGACCTGTCCGCAGGCGGGTTCTGCGATCGTTTTGTCCCAAGTGGCTAAATGGCAGCCGGCGAGTACAATCTAGTGGAACGAATGTGGGCTAGAGGATCAAAGGCTTCAAGCGACGAACGTTGATTTCTGGGTAAGTTCTAGGTAATTTCCAAGACTCAACACAGGCCGATCGCTTGTTTCGCGGGCAATGATTTCTGTTAGAACTTAATGGACAACGCTGGAATGGTTTCTGAAGACAATCGACCGAAGGTTGACTATGGATGCAGCTTCTTGCTGTTGCTGGGGATCACGATTATAGGATTGATCGCGTTAAACGGTTTCGTGATCGATGCCTTCTTAAAACAAGGACACATTCGCCTGCCCGAATGGGTACAGAGCCCAAAAATCAACGGCGCGCTTCGCAAAGTAGCGCCCGTTGCGATGTTGGTTTTCGAATATTGGGTGTTTGACTTCTTTCGCGAACGCCTTGATAGAGATCTTGTCCACGATAAAGATTCAGCCCAACGCCCTAAACCGCCCCAATAGTCTGCCCTAACCATGATTCAATCGCTGGAGACTTGGCAATGGGTTGCGCTGGCGGCAATTCTATTCTCCGCAAGTTTCATGCAAGGAGCGGTTGGTTTCGCCGCTGGCATGATTAGTATTTCGCTGACGTTGCAAATCGGAATCCCAATGCCCGAAAGCATCGTGATCAGTCTGGTTGCTTCCTCGGCGCAAAGCTTGGGCGGTGTTTGGGATTTGCGAAAGGACGCCGGCGGGCAACACTTGTTGATCCCCATTGCGATGCGATTAGCCTTCATGCCGCTGGGCATTTGGGGCTTGTACTGGATGGATAACCAGTGGCAGCCGGATAGAATCAAGCAATTGATTGGCGTTGCCATTATCGCGTCAGTCGCGCTGCTGATGCTTTCCAAAGTGCAGCATCGAAAAGCCCTTCCCACTGGTTTTACGATGGCAATTTTTTCGATTTCCGGGCTGATGCAGGGCTCCATTGGGATGGCCGGGCCACCGATTGTTTTATGGCTGTCAATGTTGGATTGGTCGAATCAAAAGAGCCGAGTCTTTTTGTTTCAAATATTTTTGGCGTCTATTCCGTTCCAAGCAACCGCGCTATTGCTAACCTTTCCCAATCGTTTTCTTCCCGCATTTCTGGTTGCCGCGTTGATGCTACCCGTAATTTTCCTAGGGTCTTGGCTAGGACTGCAACTTGGAAATAGGTTCAGCAAACCCACTCTGCGACGATTATCACTGGGGCTATTGTTGGTAATCGCGATCGTTTGCATTGCCCAACCGTACCTTCAGCCATAACCATGCCAACTGAGAAAATTTCTCGTCATAAACGTAAAGCAAAAACCGTTTGAACACTTCAGCCAATTGACCCTCCCCCCGCCAAACGCTCACTGCCTATCTGCCCAATGCGAGAACGAAGACCGCAAGGCGGGATTCAACGCCGGCTTGCCACCCCTGCGGTCCAATCGCAAACCGCTTCTCGCAATTGCCCGCGATTGGGAGACGTTAGGACCGTTGATCATTGATCCTTTTTAGGATCCAACACCTTTTCGCAGGTAGCCGTAAGCGCTATGATGGTACTAGATTTGCCGGTTATGCTCGGTTTAATGGCATTCCAATAGGTGGCTGGCAGAGGAATCGATCCACTTAAAATTGGTAAGGACTTGATTCCTTTGACATGGAATGCGTGTCATGAATTCCAGAAGAATAAACTCCGCGCGGCTTAGCGATCGGCAGAATCGACGCCAAGCCACATCGCAGACGATGGGCAGGTTCAAACCAAGAGGCATTACCACCGAGTTCTCAGACGGCCGAATGTTTAGCCATTTGGGTTTGAATTTGGCCGCTATTCAATACATAAGAGTTTCAACGGGGCGAACATTCGCTACGTTTTTTGTTCCACTTCCAATTAAGGAATTTACTATGAAGAAATTTGCAATGTTTGCCGTTCTGGTTGCTTGCGGCCTAAGCTTGGGTTGCGGTCAAGCAGACGCAGTCAAAGGCACCATCGACAAGGGCGCTGACAAGGCGAAAGATGTAGCCAAGGACACCGTAGTTGGCGACAAGGCTGACGCTGCGATCGACGACGCGGCTACCGAAGCCAAAGAAGCAGTTGACGAAGCCAAATAGTTCGCCGCTGGGTCGATTGTTTTTGAAAACCTTGATCCCAAAATCCCATGGACCGATGCCTTTGTCAAAGCTAAATCGCATGTGCTTGTTGTACAACCAAGGCACGGCAAACGGGCAGGTACTGCAGACGATCTAGGCGAACCCTAGGTAACCTGATACCGTCCTTTCGGCTTCTACCAAAGCGAAATAGCTGAATGGCTGTTTCGCTTTTTTTGTGTCGACACAACGTCACGACTTCCCCATCGAGAATCGAAATCATGTCCCTGGTTTCACACCCTTGCCCAAAATTTGAAACAACCGATGTGCATGGCAATTTGATCTCACCGATCAATCATTCAGGCCAGTGGTTGTTGATTATTTTCCATCGACACTTGGCTTGACTTCCGTGCCGTGAGCACATGCTGCAGTTGCAGCTGCGGGAAAAGGAGATGGCGGCCGCCAATATTGCCGTCATCGTCATTGCTTTTGAAAAGCCAGAATTTGTCCGAATGTATCTCAAGGATGCGGAATCAACTTGGCCCAAAAGCTGGCCGATGATTTCGAATCCCGATCGCAGTCTCTATGAACTGTTTCAGATGCAAAAAGCCCGTTGGCGTGACATTCTAAGTTGGCGCTCGCTAAAGGCTTACCTTAACTTGGTGTTTGTGAAGCGAAGAAAAGTTAAGGTACCCACCGAGAACGATTATTTTCAACTGGGCGGCGACGTCCTCGTCGACCCGCAAGGCATCGTTCGAATGCACCATCGGAGCGAAGATCCAGGCGACCGCCCAACGATTGATGAAATATTCGCTGTCACCTATCAAGAGTAACATGTGTGCCCGATTCACGACTTCAAGCCGTCGCCCGCTTCTTTTTTCCGTTGCTGCCGAAGCTGGGTAAACTTGTGCAAGAAGACTCGGATTGCCCGAGCCCGATGGCTTAGCATCCTTTTGGAAGCGGCTCCCAGTTCGCCAAACGTCAGGTGATATTCAGGAAGTTCGAACAGCGGATCATAGCCAAAACCACCGCTTCCATGCAATTGAGTCCGCAAAACACCTCGGCAAATTTCTTCACAGGCAATGTGGATTTTCCCTGAAGGATCGGCCAACGCAATGTGGCAAGTGTAAAACGCCCCGCGCTTTTCCAGTGGCACGCCTTCCATTTTTTCCAGCAACAGACGATTATTGTCTTGGTCGCCGGCATTGGGCCCAGCAAATCGGGCTGAAAAAATACCTGGGGCTCCCCCTAAAGCGTCAACGCTAATGCCGCTATCGTCGCAAACGGTCCAATGACCGATTGCCCGAGCATACTCGGTCGCCTTTTTGGCCGCATTGGCTGCAAAAGTGTCCCCATCCTCGTCCACTTCGCCAATGCCCTCGAAATCATCAAGTGTTTTCACCACAATGGTTTGGCCCAGAAGCAATTCTTCCAGTTCGCGACGTTTTTTTAGGTTTCTTGTTCCTAGAACAATCGAGTCAATCATGTCAAAATAACCATGGCCAGAAGGGTGATCGGCACTAGAATTTTCAATGCTGCCGCGAACCGCTATTTTCAACATTTACCTCAAAAGAGAAACCCGCGGACGTGAAATTAATCATCAACGACGAAACTCGAGAATTCGAAGACTCGCTGTCGATCGAAAGACTCTTGGAACACTTGGACTTGTCCGGGAAACCAGTCGCGGTTGAGTTGAATCTAGAATTGGTTTCCAAACCAGAACACGGCGACACTTTCTTGAAAGAAGGTGATCGCTTGGAGATCGTCTCGTTGACCGGCGGAGGCTGATCAGCCAAGAGACTTTCGGTCATTGGTTTCGAAGTTTGCCAACGCTCACAACGCTCACAACGCTCACAACGAACCTGCGAAACCTGCGAAACTGAAGATTGGTCGATTCGGATCCGATTGGCAACCGGCAGGCTCAGTGGGTGGATAACGCTTTTGTGTGGATAGAAACGGGACTGATAAGGTGCAGAGCAAGCCAGGAGCGACGGCAATTTTAAGTTTCGGGGACTTTAATTTTCTGGGATCAGGCGTGACTTCGATTGACGCACGTGGACGCTTGCTAGGGCAAGCGGCAGCTATAAGAATACTCGCACGCCTAAGGTTGATTCCCTGGCGGCTAGACGCGATGCTTTCCCTTGAATTCGGCTACGTTCTCTCTGGCGATGCTCCGAATTATTACCCAGTCCGATCCTAACCTAGGGCTCGAACCAATTCCTATTCGTTGATTACTTTGGAAAATAGTTTGATGAGTTCAGAACGATCAGCAACTTCCGTAACCGGCTCGGATGCCTATCAACCCGGGGCCGCAGTCATCCCAAAATTGATCGTAGGTGGTCATGTAATTCACAGTCGCTTGATCTTGGGAACCGGTCGCTATGAGACATTGGACCTTATGCGCCAGTCGCTGCTAGCCAGCGGCAGCCATTGCGTTACCGTGGCAGTTCGTCGCGAGCGATTATTCGACGAACATGGCCAGAACATTCTAGATTATCTTGATCCCAAGCGTTTCCTTTTACTGCCCAATACCGCGGGTTGCTATGACGCAGAAACCGCAGTTCGCTGCGCCAAAATGGGACGCGAAATCCTGCTGGGACTGGAAAACCCAGGCGCCGATTGGGTGAAATTAGAATGCCTAGGAGACCCCAAAACGCTGCTACCTGACCCAATTGAAACCTTAAAGGCGACCGAAAAATTGGTGGAACTGGGTTTCAAAGTCCTGTGTTACACCAGTGATGACCCAGTCCTAGCCCGGCGACTAAAATCTGCCGGAGCAGCGTCAGTAATGCCAGCAGGCAGTCCCATTGGCTCTGGGCAGGGGATCTTAAACCCAAACAACCTTGGGATCATTCTTGAATTTTTGAAAGATGGCGATCCTGATTATCCGGTGATCATTGACGCAGGCGTGGGAACCGCCAGCGATGTTTCGATCGCAATGGAACTGGGCGCCGATGCGGTCTTGCTGAACACTGCGGTCGCTCATGCCAGAGACCCTGTTTCCATGGGCATCGCCATGCACCATGCGGTGGTCGCAGGCTACCTTGCCGCTGGTGCAGGCCGCATCCCCAAGAATCGCTATGCCACGGCTTCCAGTCCAGAATCTGGCGTCATCACATCTCGCCCTTACATGTAAATACACCAAAACCTGCATCTAAATTTCGCAAATCAAGTGGACCGTTTGCAAACTGGCGAGACTGGAGTTGCCGGCTACGAACCCGAGGACTTCTTGGTCCGCTCGGCTTTTTCAGCCAGCACTTCTTCGGTGCTCATTGGGTCTACACTCTCGCAACAGGCGATCATTTCATCCGCCAAGTCGTACCAAAAATCACTCCATTGATAATAATCGCATTCGCGCGGAGCCACTTCAGCAATCTCTTCCATCAACAAGATCCCGCGAAGCACGTGGCGAAAGATCATACCTTCTTGTTTTTGCAATTTGTAACTGGTGATGTAATTATTGAAGTCCCAATTGAATTCGCGTAGTCGGCCAATCACCCAGACTGGCTTGATCTTAACGTCGTCGATGCCTGGGTATTCAAATTGGAACAATCGTTGAATCTTGTGCGGCAACGAAATAATTCTTGCGGGCGGTTCTTCGGTCCAAACTCTTGGTTCGTCCTCCTCTTGCTGTCGACCGTAGAATTCTTCCATAGTGGCCAAGCCCAGCTGAAGCAATTTGGGATGAAGTACTTCCTGCGCTAACGGTCCCAATGGCAATTCCTCCGGATACGGGATGCGAATCGCTGTACCGACCGAGGCGGGCATTTCTAGCAGGCTTTCAACCGCCATGATTCGTTCATTTGCATCCGCGGACGCCAACTGTTCGATCAAATAAATACCAAACACCGGATGAATGGCTCGCAAGCGCACGAAATCTTCTAAACGCGACGTCGGTGTCGCGTGTAGCGGCTTGTATTGAACCAACTGCTGCCGAGGCGTCAAGCTGGCGTTTTTCTGTGCCGCCTCATCATCACCCTTCTTGGCTGCAGCGTTTGCCTGTTCCGCTTTGACGGCGATGTCGAACAGTCCCGCGCCGAACCCACTATTTGCAGGTGCTACGGGTTTGTTTTCTTTCGTAATATCAGCGGGCGGAACACCAGTACGGTCCTGCGAATCAAGCCCCTTTCTTGAATCATCGTCGTTATCTGGCTGCTTTGCTTTGGCCACCACGGCCAGTTCCACACTTTCGCGAACGACCGGCGGCAATGGGTCCAAATCGATAAATCGGCCTCGCCAAAGTGCGATCAAACGGCGATTCAATTCCAGTTGTTGAAGTTCCAACTTCTGCGGGGTCAACAATCGTTTGGCAATCAATTTCCTGATCTGTTCGACATCCGTATTGATATTCAAAAGGTAAGCCAACAACTGCCAAGGAATGGGGCCACGCGATTCAAGATTGGCGGACGCCGCAGTCTGCAAATGTTCAAACTGTTTTTCAGACCAATAGGCTACCCCTTCACGTCGTTTGGGCATTTTCTTTTTTAGCTGCTTCCTAGCCTTCATCAGTCCAGGGTCTTTGGTATCTTCGGGGATTTGATCAAACTTCACTTTCCACTTGTTGTATTTGACATCATCTTCGTGTGCGACGGCCACCACGTAACCGCGATCATCAAATTGGGGCCGGCCGGCGCGCCCAAACATTTGTTGGGCGCTGCTAGGTTCCACCAAGGTCTTCTTGTTGAACGGGCCTTTCATCAGTGATGGCAACACCACACTTCGAGCCGGCAAATTGATACCCGCGGCTAACGTTTCGGTGCAGAGGGTGACACTTAACAACTTCTGCTGAAACAAATCCTCGACGATTCGACGGTACTTTGGCAACACACCGGCATGATGCACCCCAATTCCACGTTGCAACACTTGCTTCATTTTCGGTCCGGCACCTTGATGCCATTGATACTGATCCAATTGAGCAAGTAAACGCTCTTTTTGATCCTGAGTTACCAGCGACCGCCCCTTCATCAAGTCGGCAATGGTCCAGCATTGATCTCGATTGAAACAAAAAACCAGTGCGGGCGTTAGCGGACCGGCGCCATCACCTTCAAACATTTCTTCCAGTTGATCGGGCAGTATTTTGTCCTCGACCCACTGGAACGACAGTGGAACATTACGATGAGTTCCTTCCACCAAATTTAAACTTCGCTGATGCCGGTGCCGCAACCAACTGACGAAGTCGCGGCTATTCCCAATAGTGGCCGACAGCAATAACGTGCGAATATGTGGCGGTAAAAGCCCCAAGCCGAATTCCCATACGATACCGCGTTCCGGATCATTGAACGAATGAAATTCGTCCATAACAACCGCCCACAGATTTTCAAAACCGGGCCCCGCAGGATCCAACAAGCGATTCAACAAGATCTCGGCTACGACCACCTGGATGGGTGCATCCGGGTTGATCTTGCGATTCCCAGTGACCAGACCAACCACGTCAGGCGAATACCCCCACCGCATAACAGTCTCGCGTAATTCGCGATACTTCTGATCCGTCAACGCGATCAGTGGGGTGGTATAGTAGGCCTGTTTTCCCAATTGCAGGGCTTCGAAAATAGCCGCTTCGGCAATCAATGTTTTCCCGGTACCCGTGGGCGCGCACACAAGCACACCTTGCTGGCTAGAATACCAGGCAAATAAGGCCTCCTCTTGAACGGCGTAAAGCGTAAAGGGCAAGCTCTCGAAATATTGCTCGGCAATTGCATCGCGTCGCGTTTGAGGAATTTCGGTCGAGGGGGAATGATCAGATTCAAGCATAAATTACCGAACAATAAGTTGTGCCCAACGGCAGCTAAGCGGCCAGTGCGCTGACCACGATTGTAGAACGCACATCTTACCGGAACTGTTCGACCCAAAGAACCGGCAAACTGTTCTTGAGGGCATCAAACGTGCATTATCTTTGCTACCGGCGACTGCAGGACCATGGATGCATTGGAAACCGTAGAAGAGGACTGAACTTCCAACGCAGTGTGCCCGATACAGTCAACAGCCAGACGGTGCCACCGGCCGTGGATGGCCAAGGCCAACCGGTCAGGACCGGCGTTCATCCAGTGAACTCGGGCCTGGATTGGCACTCCAATCAACCGCTGGATGACCACGGGGAAACCCTGTGCGACGACGCAATCCGCTGTTGGACTTGCGATCGTTTGATGCCTAAGATGTAGGTGCAGGACCCCTGGTCCCAATCGCCAGGCGTCAGGTCGCCAGGCGTCAGGTCCCACTGCGTGACAAGTGTTTTGACCAGTCAGATGCTCGAAAAGGCGTCTACCAGATCGGTCCACACTTGCTAAATAGTTCGTCCGAACCAAACTGTGGATATCAAATGGACGTCGCGAAGGTCGAGCCTCAGCAAAGCGGCGACAGAAGATTCCACAAGTACTAACCCTACACCCGTTGTAGTAAAAGGATCACCATGGCTGACTTTACTCGGCACCAACAAAAAATCGTTAAGAATTATTACAACAACCGCGAGAACATCTCGCTTCAAAGAGCTCAGGAAATCTTAACCGAACTTTATTTGACCGAAGGCAAGAAGCGCGAAAAGCACTGGGCTTCGCTATTTGAACATCTAAAGAAGCTGGGTGTCAAAGACGAAACGATCAACCACTTGAAAGAAAAAGATGATCCCCAATTAGTCGCCACTCTATTGGAAAAGTTGCTGAAGTAATCGTGCTCCGCTTCGACGTGTGAAATCAATCCCCAAGTCTAAAATCGCCAAGCACCAAGAGGATTCAAACGATCGCATTGGGCACGATTGGATCTGGCGCGATTGAATCTGGATAGGAAATGCGGCAAGTGAAAGGGCTCAACCCCAACAAACCGCACTTGCCCTGCGACATGCCTGCCACCTAAAATTATGCACCTTAAATTATGCACCTTAAATCATGCACCTTAAATCATGCACATTGAACTAGGCCCAGCAAACGGCGCACATTAATCCAGCCAGATCATACTGGTCACGTTAAGGTTGGGGCTTCGCAAAAGGGTTGCGATTGGGCAAACCGTCATGATCAGGCGGGGACCTTCTTCACGCCTTCGGTACTCAGATCAGTCGTTTTGTTTTTGCCAATCGGGGCGTCATCCTCTTGATTCGAATCGGGCAAATTGACCACCAGTTGATGTACCTTATAAGGTTGCACGTTCTGGCGATCATCTTGAGCTAGAATTTCCAAAGACAGATTCAGATAATCTTCCGCACCATTGGAATTGGGTGCATATTGAAAGATCGATTGACCATAGCTTGGCGCTTCGGCCAGACGAATATTTCGGCGAATCTTCGACTGGAAACTGGTCACTTTGCTCCAGGCATTTTCGCGGCCGCGTTCGGATTCAAAGAAGCCTTCGACATCATTGATCACTTCGGTTGCCAAGCGAGTGGACGATTCGCACAGGCAATACATAATCCCCGACAAATGCAAACCTTTGTTAAGTCGCCTGGCAACGATCTCTACGGTTTTCAACAGTTTGCTAAGTCCGTGGAGTGCCAAGAAGTGCGGTTGTAAGGGTAGAAAAACTTCCTTGGTCGATGTCAAGGCATTCAGGGTCAACACGCCCAGCGATGGTGGGCAATCGATGATCAAAAAGTCAAATTCGACATCATCATCCTGCAGCCGATCTCGCAAAATGATTTCGCGTCCCACCTCGCCCGACAATTCCATTTCAGCGGCGGCCAGATCCAAATCGGCCGGGCAAACAAACAAGTTAGGTGACACCTCTTGGCGAATTTCCGACAAAGGTGTTTCTTCGGTCAGCACGTGGTACATCGACTTTTCGCCTTCACCCACTGAAACCCCCAGATGCAACGACGCGTGGGCCTGAGGATCCATGTCGATCACACAAACCCTCTGCCCCATTCCGGCTAGGGCCGCAGCGATGTTGACCGATGACGTGGTCTTGCCGACTCCACCTTTTTGGTTGATTATCGAAATCGTTCGCATTGGAAACTCCTTTTCCCTTTCCCAAACTACCACGCTAGAGCAAACCGTTCACATTCGGTTTCGCCTGCAACCAATGAAAAACGCTTTCATCGCCCGAGTTACTTTCATTTGCCTGATTATAAGCCTTGGCAAGCGGATCCACCTAGGCGAATTTTCGACCACTTTGCGAACCAAGCAAATGCCAACTTGCTTGGCGGCAGCTTTATCCCCCTACAAAGCATTTGGCAAGGCTGTTTTGGGCAATGTTCTAATACGCAAGGTTATATTTCGAAGTGCGGCTCCCCAACGTGCTGGATTTCAGCCCATGTAAGTATTGGTAGCACCTTCGAGTCGAAAGTGGAAAGATAGGCCGAATGGGAATTTAAATCAGCCAACACATTCGCGGGCAACGGCGACGCGGTCAAAGGGCGAATCGTCGTCCGATTCCTTCAAAAAAGTAGATTTTGATGGGTTTTGCACGCTCCCTGACGCTCGATTTCTGATGAATTTCCTGCATAATGAGGAGTAGGACCCAAGCGGGCGTCCGAAACATTTAGACAAACGAGTCTGTTGCCTGAAGTGGCTGGCCGCAACTACGCCGAATTCCATCAGACAAGTCCGTCCCCCCACCCAGACACGGGCGATAAATTCGGGCGCGATAAATTCGGGCACGCCAAACAAACTTTGTGTCATAGCACTGTTTTTCACAAAGTTGTGTACCAGACACCGTTTTTTCATTCAGGCCATCGGCCACCATTTCGCGTGCCAGGTACCAGCTTGAAAGTGTAATGCATCCGATTCGCTGAGGATTGATTCCCGAAAATGCACTCCCAAAAAAACAGCCCCCAAACCTGCGGGCAATGTAGAACACCTTCCAATCACCCCGCAACTTTCCAACCAACCTAAAAGTCCATGCCACACTGGCCCAACTTGGCTTCAGCCGGAAACTGAACGCTGTCAGGAAGCTGGAGAAAGTGTAGTAGGCATCCCGTCAGGCTTTGGTTTCGGTTGAAACCAACAGCGTTTCGACTGGGATTTGACTTTGCTCGAAATCAATTATTTACGGATTAGAAGTAGGACGACCATGAACCCAAAAGTTAATTTCTGCGGTAGAACTCGTCGTGAATTCATGTGGCAGGCTGGAGCCGGATTTGCAGGCACAGCGTTGGCGGGCATCCTAGATCAATCCTTCTTTTCAAAATCGGCATTGGGTGACGACCAGAAGTTGCAAAATCCGCTGACACTCAAGGAACCTCACTTCGCCCCGAAGGCAAAAACCGTCATCTTTTTGTACATGTACGGGGGTCCAAGTCATATCGACACGTTTGATTACAAGCCCAAAATGGTGGGCATGGACGGAAAGACGATCGACGTTAAGACCTTTGGACGCGGCGGTCATAAGAACAAGGGCCGCATCGTCGAACCCAAATGGAAATTCAAGCAGTATGGTGAGTGTGGCAAGTGGGTTTCAGACCTCTTTCCCAACCTTGGTAAGAAAGTAGACGATATCGCGTTCATTCACAGCATGACTGCCGATTCGCCAATCCACGGTTCGGCCATGTTGCAAATGAATACCGGAAAGGTCCAATCGGGCAGTCCCTGTTTGGGATCGTGGGTCAATTACGGCTTGGGAAGCGAGAATGAAAACTTACCGGGCTTTGTTGTCATGCTAGACCACTCCGGTGGACCGATCTCGGGCCCGAAGAATTGGAGCACCGGCTACATGCCTGCCACCTTCCAAGGGACAGTGGTTCGCAGCGAGGGAACTCCGATCTTAGACCTTAGCCGACCACTGGATTTGACAGATACCGCTCAGCGAGATCTGATCGACACGCTGCAAGATTACAACCAAGAACACTTGCAAACGAACTTGGGCAACACCGATCTTGCGGCCAGAATTGCAAGCTACGAATTGGCCTACAAAATGCAAAGCACGGCGCCAGATGCGGTCGACATTGAAGACGAATCGCCTGAAACTCACAAGCTATATGGCCTAGATAATGCAAAGACCCGCTACTTCGGGCGACAATGCTTGATGGCTCGTCGCTTGGTCGAACGTGGGGTTCGATTCATTCAAATCTATTCGGGCGGTTCCCACAATGATTCGAATTGGGATGCGCACGGCGACTTGGTGATGAATCATGAAAAACACGCTGGAGAAACGGATCTGCCCATCGCTGGATTGTTGGAAGATTTGAAGCAACGCGGTCTCTTGGATTCGACCCTGATTGTTTGGGGCGGTGAATTCGGCCGTCAACCAACGGCTGAATACGAAAAAGGCACCGGGCGCGACCACAACGCCTACGGGTTCACCATGTGGATAGCCGGCGGCGGAGTCAAAGGCGGAACCAGCGTGGGCACGACCGACGAATTAGGAGGTTCGGCAGTGGATGATAAATTCCATGTCAAACATGTTCACGCAACGATCCTGAACCAAATGGGACTGGACCCCAATCGTTTGACTTATTTCTACAATGGATTGGATCAAAAATTGGTGGGCGTTGAAGGTGCCGAACCCATCCATTCGTTGATTCGTTAACTAGTACAGAAATAGCCTACTCATTGGCAAGCGTGAATCGATTTCGAAACGGCCCCCAACGCCTCGCCCCAATCCATTGGCGAGGCGTTTTTGTTGACCGTTGGGCAAAGCCTGCCTGCAACAGGTAGCCTCTTGTGCCCGTTAGTCGCGAGCAAAAAACGGGGCAGGGTAACGTCATTTTGCATTGCTCCAAAGAACCGAGTTCAACGAAACGTTGATTTCAACGCGATGACGTCTTGTTGGTTCTGCATTTTGAGTTATGCTGCCCAGGACTTTTTAATGTGTGGCTAGTAGGGAGTGGCTAATTAGAAGCCGGAACTGATTCAAATGGACGATTCAAATACTTCGCTGGCGACACTTAAAGAAGTGTTGCAACAGTTTGTAGACGAACGAGATTGGAATCAGTTTCATGCGCCTAAGAACCTGGCAATGGCGTTGTCGATAGAGGCTGCTGAACTAATGGAACATTTCCAATGGATCAGTGTGCAGGAGTCCCGCGAGGTTAAACTTTCGGCTGAAAAGAAGGCGGCGGCGGCGGAAGAATTGGCGGATGTCTTCTCTTACACCCTGGCAATTGCCAACGCGATGGACATCGATTTGACTGAAACTTACATCAAGAAGATGGCAAAGAATCGAAAGAAATACCCGGCAGACGAATTCCAAGGCCGCTGGGGTCAGGGACACGATCCCAATGAATGACGACGCCCGTTGATTCATCTTGATAACCACTGATTGATCTTTTGCTGGGCCCTAGAAATCTAGTTTCCATTTCGAATTCTTCAAGAAAGCCTTTTGATGTCGACCACTGCCGTTATCGTTGCCAAAGAACCTGGTCGACACGCGATCCAGTCAGGACACCCTTGGCTTCGCAGCAATTCTCTTCAAATACCTTCGGCTCCGATTGAAGACGGCAGTGAGGTCGATGTTGTCGACCGCGATGGAACGTGGCTAGCCCGAGGCTTCTACAATTCCAACAGCTTTCTCAAGGTGAGAATCTACAGCCGAAAACCAGGACAACTTCTGGACGATGACTTTTGGCGGAGTCGAATCCAAGCCGCATTGAAACTAAGACGTGATCTTGGCTTAATTAAGCCAACCGGCGCATGCCGCTTGATCTTCAGCGAATCCGATCAATTAAGTGGTCTGATTATCGACCAATACGCGGGACATTTTGTAATGTCCTTGACGGCAAAGGCAACTCAAATACGCTGGAAATCCATCGCAAAATTGTTCCACGAATGTTTTACCGATTTTCCCATCCAAGCGTTGATCGTCAAAACCGATGCGAACATGGTGGCCAACGAAAAGATGGAAAGCACCGATGCGGTTGAATTCGGCGAATTTCCTAGCCAACCCATTGAAATCATCGAAAACGACTTGAAGTTTCAGGTTAGTTTTTCAGAAGGTCAAAAGACCGGCTTTTACCTAGATCAACAGTTCAATCGTAAACTGTTTAGCGAGTTGGCGTTCGGAAAAATATTGGATATCTGTTGCTATTCCGGTGGGTTTTCGTTGTCGGCCGCCAAGGGTGGCAGAAGCACTTCGATCACCGCTGTTGATTCCAGCATGTCTGCGCTAGAACAAGCGGAAATTCACGCCAAGATCAATGGTTTTGAAGACATCGACTTTGTGAAAGCCGACTGTTTTGATTATCTGACACACCTGAAAAGCGCCGGGACAAAATTCGATTCCATTGTGTTGGATCCACCAAAATTTGCTGGACGACGACAGGATGCTCGTGCGGCAATGAATGCCTACTATCGACTGAATCGATTAGCACTGGACTTGATCAATCCCGGGGGACTCTTGTTGACCTGCAGTTGTTCAGGACGGGTACTACCTGATGAATTTGTGCAGGCGGTCACAAGTGCAGGGCGACGTACGGGTCGCGAACTTCAATTATTGCATCAGACCGGCGCCAGCCCCGACCATCCCGTTCTGCTGTCCTGTCCGGAAACTCAGTACCTGAAATGCCTAGTAATACGCGTTCACTAAACTCCGCGAAACAGAATCAGCCGTGAAACAAAAGAAGCCTTTACCCATGCAGGCAAGCCATCTTAACAAGAGATCGGAAAGCCCCAGGCCGTAATCCGGGCAGACATCTGCTGCATAAAAAGGGGCGGCACCCGAAAGAAACGGTTCGGGACTGCGGCTGGCTCCTGGGTTGCAAACAGACCACAGACCACAACTTGGCGACCCAGGTCCGACCGCTGGGCAATGATTACTTAATGCTCGGACTATTTGTTAGCTGGACATTTGTTAGCTGGACTATTTGCTGGCTGGACTGTAATTCCATCTCTAGCTGCTTGCAAATCCAATCGATCCGCTTCAAGACACAGCCCTCGCAATCACGCTCAAGGAACTTGCCATAGATCCGGCGAAGCCCTTTATGGTGGATCGAGAAATTGTAGGTGATCGTGGACCCAACTTTACCGTCGGTCCGATAGGCTTCAAATTGCAAGTTTTTTCGCCCAAGCTTCACTAAACGCGAGCGCTCATTTTGATCCACTTCCTTTAGATACACGTTTCCATTGTCTCTTCCAAACCAAGTCAATTCAACCTGAGTTGCGTTTTGGAAGTTGGAATCACTGAAGATCACCGCGGGATCGATCGAAAATTCCTGACGCTCGGAATCGACATCAGAAGACACGATATCGGCCAATGGAAAAACATTCGTGCCGGTTACGCCAACGCCAGAATTTCCCGGGTAGCTAACAGGCATCGTACGAGTCAGAACATCGCCTTCGGGAGACAGCAATTTCATGCCCTGAGAAGTAAGTTGCGTCTCGTCTAGCAACTCCAGCCGTTGCACCAATTGCTCGAAGCGTTCGGCCAGCTCTCTGGCCGGCAGGTCAGAATTGACGGACACACTTAATTGCTGCTCACCACCACCCACGACCCACATCGATAGCAGGGCGAGCGGAACAAACAGCAGAAAAACCAAGATCACCCGATGTTGACTATTGCGAGCATTCATAAAGCAGTGGGGAACCTGAAAAGCGAAAACTTACGAGAAACAATGTTCAGTTAATTGGCCGATGGCCGTATTACGCGCCGTCCTCTCTCCCCGTCCACTCTTGCAATTCTCACCTGCAGGAGTGTCCATGGCTTTCACCGTCTCGAGTTACAGTTTAGTTTCGAGTGATCACGTGGTCAATCAAACGATGCTTTTTTGAAACATAGAAACAAGGAAATTTGTACATCGATTTCGCAAAAAAAAATGGGAAAGCCAGAATGGCGGATGCCGGAATAAGCCATCCAATGGCGCCCAGACCGCCCTTGGCAAGAAAAAAGACCATACTCTTGGGCATATGCGAAAGATCTCAGGCCCTGAAGCGGGCGAAAAATTCGCGAAACTTTAACGATTTGGCTGCCATCCAACATTGCCAACGGGCGTTTGAAAAGCATTTGCGGCTTTTCCACCGGCAGCGTTCGGAAACGCTTGCTCGGTAATGCCTGGCAAACGGTTGGGGGCGGTAGCAGAAAACGAACGACCTTGCGTTGAATTACCCGAATGATCGACACCATACAGGTGGCTAAACTCCGCGAGACCTTGACTGCCTTCTGGCAGTCTTTTGCCCACCCACGACTGACCTGGTTCTAGGTTCAGCCCGATAATTTCACGACTTTCGAAAATTTGACCTTCTGCAGTCGTATATTTGACTTCGGCCAACAATTGCCAAGCCGTCGGAGTCTTCTTACTAAAAGAAATCTGAAGCGGAATTCCATCCACCACACCCCTGCGATTGCCGACAAAAACGTTGATTGCATCCGCTGGAAAATTCCAAAACCCGATCTGCGACTCAGGCCCAACCACGGTGGTATCCAAGACTCGGAGTGTAATATTCCCGGCTCTTAAAACCAAACGACCTTGTTCGTCCAAAGGTTGAAGCAGAATTCGCAGCCCATCATCACCAGCCATATTGTCTCGGTCGATCCCGTAGCTTCCTTCGGACGAAATTCGAATGCGCGACACTGGGCCATTTGATAATTCAAGCCCAGCGGTCCGACTAGAAACCAGATTCAATCGGCCATTAGGTGTCCTTGTCCCTGAATTTTCCTGTTTCGGCAGGGCTTCTAGGACGCTGTCGGTTCCCCTTGGATTGTCAAAATTCTCCACCGCTGGGGGCAAATCAAGTGCTGGGTGGTCACTTGGCGCTGCTGGATCCATCCCGCCCTGTTGCAATAGGTGGTGATCCATTGGGTCCAAACCAGTTGACCCTGGCGGATAAACCAACGGCAAAGCCGACGCAGGAGACGACTGCTGGGCCAAAGGATCACCCTTTGCCGCTAATCTGCGCCGCATTTTCTCGTAATCATTGCGGAGCGCGACATAGCGGTCTTCGATCGCAATTTGCTCGGCTCGCATTTCATTGATGCGACTTTGAGCGGCCTCGTCTGTCTTGCAGCCCAGCAGGCCCAGTACGCAAAACGCACAAGCAAACACACCGAAGAACCGAGACGGCAATCTTCGCCAATCAGTGCTTGCTTCATTGGCCACACAGACCGTCACCGCAATGCGTTTGTCAAAATTCGCAGCTTCAAAGCCAGAGGCCAGTGCGCGCCTCTTCCCATCAAGACAACTTGCGTCGGCCTTTGGAATTTTCAGAAAGTCGCTGGTTGGTCCCGCGGCCACATCCGTGTTAGCCGTCATACCGCCAATCTCCCAATCCGTGTTTTAGCTCTGCTTGAATCTGCGGCAGCATTGGCATGCCAACCTATCGTCCACTGCCTGTTCGCGAAAATTGCAAATGCAGGCAGTCAACCGATTCAGTCGACTAAGGCTTCCCTGCTGGCGTTTCAGAAATGCTACTCACCACGTGATCAACCAAATTGTAATCGCGTGCTTCCTCGGAAGTCATGAAATTATCGCGATCGGTATCGCGTTCAATTTCTTCCAGGCTCTTGCCTGTATGCTTCAACATGATTTCATTCAGGCGGCGCTTCATTTTCGCCAGATTCGCAACGTGAATCTTGATCTCTTCAGCAGTACCTTGCATCCCAGCCAATGGCTGGTGAATCATGATACTAGCATTGGGCAAAGCATAGCGTTTGCCGGCAGCACCTGCGGTCAAAAGCAAAGCTCCCATCGAAGCCGCCTGCCCCATGCAGTACGTCGCCACTTCGCAACTTAAATACTGCATTGTGTCATAAATTGCCAGTCCGGCGGTAACACTTCCGCCCGGCGAATGCACGTAAAGATGAATATCCGCTTTAGGATCTTCACTTTGCAAATACAACATTTGAGCCACAATTGAATTGGCCAAATCGCTGGTTACCTGTGTACCCAAGAAGATAATTCGGTCCTTTAGTAGACGACTATAAATGTCGTAAACTCGTTCATCGCGACCGTTGTTATCAACCACGTATGGAATCAATGCCATCGTGATGCGCTCCCTAAATTTTCAAGTTGTTTTCGTGACTAAATTTTTACGATAAACCCGGTGCTAACCCGGTTCACCTATCCGCAAACTGTGGAAATCTTCACTGAATTAGCCGTCGTAGGGCCTTGGGATGTCATCCCTTTGGTTTGATCGCCCTGAACCCCAGCCATTGGCAAAACAAACACCTGCGTGCCTTGTCTAGACATAGTGTCTATGCCTCTATGCCTATGCCTATGCCGAATGTCCATGGGGCCCTTCAGGCAGGCCCAGTCCCAAAGCAGGCCGTGTTCAGTGAACTAGCAATGAACCCGAACCTAATTAAAGTTCAATGCCTTCGTCTTCGGCTTCAACCACAGCCTTTTCAGTGACGCGGTCGACCAATCCATAATCTCTTGCCTCGGTAGCGCCGAGGAAGAAATCGCGATCCATATCTTTCGCAATTTCTTCTGCCGTTTTACCTGTGTGTTTCGCCAAAATCTCATTCAACAAATCACGGTAACGCAAAATTTCTTTCGCTTGAATTTCAATGTCGCTCACCTGACCACCGACACCACCATGTGGCTGGTGAACCATGATCCTGGAATTCGGCAAGGCACTTCGCTTGCCCTTACTTCCTCCCGCCAGCAAGATCGCAGCACCACTCATGGCATGTCCCACGCAGTAGGTCGCCACCGGGCAAGACAGAATCTGCATCGTGTCGTAAATTGCCAGCGTCGCAATCACATCACCACCCGGCGAATTGATGTAGAAGTGGATGTCCTTCTTTCGATTTTCGCTCTGCAAATACAACAGCTTCATCACCAATTCATTGGCATTTCCTGTGTGAATCTCGCCTTGCAAAAACACAATACGATTCTCCAACAGCAAATCGCCTAACGTCATTTGTCGTTGACGTTGGTAGCTTTGATTTGCGTAAGAATTTTGAAAGTCCATTGTTGAGTGACCACTTCCTGCTGAAGACCCGTTTCCATCAAAACTTCCAAAACCGCCCATCGATCCCATTCCATCAAACAAGGGGCCACCTGTGTTCTTCGCAGACGAGTTTCCGCCGAACGATATTGTTTCCAAGCCATTTGCAGACGATCGACCAGATTCCGAAGACATTGGCTGAGGCCGAATTTCGTCTCCGAACTGGCTGTTATTAGAATTCATAGCGACCTAACCTTATTAAAATGAACCTGCCAATCATTACTGATATGGCCTGTGTTTCCACATGATTTGATATACTTGTACCTAACAAACTGTCATCCAACAAACGGGCATCTAGCTTAGCGACACATACCCACCTGCCGTAGGACCCACCTGCTAGTACTCACCTGCTAGTACTCAAGTGCTAGTACTCAAGTGCTAGTACTCAAGTGCTAGTACTCAATTGACTTTGGCGATCAGGCCCAAATCGATGATCTGGCCCCCATGCGTTCAAACTACGTGTCAACCGACCAAGCATTCTGCCCTCAGTCCCAGCGGTTTGAATTGGGTCGTGACCAAGTTCAAGGCGAATCGATTGAACTTGTGACGTTCGATATTAAACTTCCCTTACGCCAGACCGCCCGTGTTCTGGTTCGACCATGTTCTGGTTCGACCAAGTTCTGGTTCGACCGTGTTCTGGTTCGACCGTGTTCTGGTTCGACCATGTTCTGGCTCGCTTGCATTGACCGTCAATCGATCGCAAGCAAAACGACTTCGCAAGGAAAATCGGCCCAGTAAAATCCAGGTGACCTCCAGGTGACCTCCAGGTGACCTCCAGGTGACCTCCAGGTGACCTCCAGGTGACCTCCCAACCGGCGTTCACCAACATTTGTCGGTGCGCGCACTAAAGCCCTCGAACACATTCCTACTCGTTTTCAAAAAAAACGGCAAGGCGGCTTTTCAATCCAGCCATCGCCTTGAACACTCCAGTCTGCCCAAATCCAACCTTCCAGAGATTACCCAATTTAAGAAAATCGCAACGTCTAGACCCGTCCATAGCGGCATCGCGATAACATCCCGCAGTGATTCTGCATGCGATGGTCGTATCGCGAGCATTTGCCAATGGCTATGTGTCAAATTTGAAAACTAGATCTTAGAATGGATTGACAGTCCCTCTTTGGGATTTCATTTTCGATAAGCTGACACTTCGCACCGCTGACAGGTAAATTCGCGATTTCGAGTTTGGCTGCCGATTTTCACATGCTTCCAACGGATTGAATTCGATTTCCAATGCCCAAAAAGAAATCCAAAGCCAAGGCCCAGACCACTTCGGGCGATTCTCCGGCAAAAGCTGCTGTAAAATCAAAAACAATTCAGACCACCGCAAACAATGAAAAACCCAAGACAACTCTGCGAAAGGCCAAAAACGTGGCCTCGGCCAGCCTTGATGATGTTTCAGCGACCGATCGGCCAATCAAGGCAGCGAACTGCATTCGAGTTCGAGGGGCTAGAACGCACAATCTGAAAAATCTTGACATCGATCTTCCCAGAGACCAACTGGTGGTGATTACCGGGCGCAGTGGGTCAGGCAAGAGTTCGCTAGCATTTGACACCATCTACGCCGAAGGTCAGCGTCAATATATCGAGACCCTGAGTGTATACGCCAGACAATTCCTAGGACAAATGCAGCGTCCCGATGCCGAACTCATTGATGGCTTGCAACCGACCATCTGCATCGACCAAAAGCCTGGAGCCGCCAGCCCGCGAAGCACCGTCGGAACCGTGACCGAGATTTACGACTATTTACGACTGTTAATGGCAAAGGCAGGAACGATCCACTGTCGAGGCTGTGGAGATCCGATCCAGCAGCAAACTTACGAAGAAATCTCGCGCCAGCTTCTGATGTTCGCGGATCGAACCAAAATGATCTTGCTGGCCCCGATGGTCCGCGGGAGAAAAGGGGCTCACGCTGATGTCATTGAAAAAATTCGTAAAGCAGGAATGGTGCGAGTCCAAGTCGATGGAGAGATCTACGACATTGATTCGATCCCAAAATTGGCCGTCAAGACAGAGCACGATATTTCGGCAATCGTGGATCGAATCGCGATTCGCGAAGGAGTCGAACCTCGGCTGAACGAGTCGCTACGTCTGGCTTTAAAATTAGGCGATGGAATGGTGGTCGTCCAGCATCAATCAGGCACCCAATCTAACGGCGAAGCGACCTGGGAAACGAAACTCTATTCAACTCACTCGGTTTGCCCAAAATGCCAGATCAGTTACGGAGAAATCCTGCCTCGAACCTTCAGCTTCAACAGCCCGTACGGTGCGTGCCAGGCGTGCGGAGGTCTAGGTTCGATCGAAAACTTTGTCGCCAGTGCCGTCATTCCCAATCGTAATCTGTCGATCGCCCAAGGCGCAATCAATCCGTGGAAAACGCTTACGGGAAAGACGCTGCAAAAGCGCCTGGACGCGGTCGAACCTATCTTCAAGCAGTTGGCATTTACCCTGGACCGACCACTTGCCCAGATGGAGGATTCGGACTGGCAAACGTTTCTTTTCCAAACCGAAAAATCAAAGCCAGGACTGTTTCTGTTGCTGGAAAAGGAAATGGCGACCACCACCAATGACCGCCAGCTTGAACTAATTCAATCACTGCGCGGCCAAGTCCCCTGCTATGCGTGCCGCGGGTGCCGCTTAAATGGCGAAGCGTTGCAGGTCAAACTTGAAGGTGTGGCCATCGATCAGATTCTGGCTTGGGACATCGACACAGCCTTGACGTTTTTTCGTGATCTTGAAAAATCCCCGAATTTGGTGGGCGTTGTTCGCGAAATCGCCATCCCGCCTGTTCGCGAGATCGTACGTCGCCTAACTTTCCTGCAGGACGTGTCTGTCAATTATTTATCGCTGGGACGAGGAGCAGCAACGCTTAGCGGCGGAGAATTTCAACGCGTCCGCTTGGCCACCGCGATCGGAATGGGCTTGACTCATGTTTGTTTCATTCTGGACGAACCGTCCATTGGTTTGCATCAACGCGACAATCAACTGCTGATCAATGTGTTAAAACACTTAAAATCCGAAGGCAATTCTGTCATCGTTGTGGAACACGACGAAGAAGTCATGAGGGCTGCAGACTGGGTCGTCGACATGGGACCAGGCGCCGGAGAACATGGCGGTACGATCGTTACCCAAGGGCCGATCGAGAAGATATTGGCTAACACTCAATCGCTAACGGCCCAATACCTAAATGGGAACCGACATATTCGACGAAATACTCAACTTCGCACCAAAGAGCCCGCCGGCTGGATTGAACTTTCAGGAGCCAGACACCATAACTTAAAGGACGTCAACGCCCGTTTCCCGATCGGCCGTTTGATTTGCGTTACGGGAGTCAGTGGCAGCGGAAAAAGTTCTTTGATCCACGACACTCTTGGCGCTGCACTCCAGCGAAAACTGGGCAGTCCCACGGTCGTGCCCGGCCCCTACGATGCATTGACCGGGACCCATGGTATCGAACAAGTTATTCGCGTGAACCAATCTTCTATTGGCCGATCGCCACGAAGCAACACAGCCACCTACACGGGCGTTTTTGACGAAATTCGCAAAGTTTTCGCTGCCACAAAACTGGCCAAACAACTAGGGTTTTCAACCAGTCGCTTCAGCTTCAACTCGGTACAAGGGCGGTGCCACCAATGCGAAGGCCATGGTCGGCAGCGGATTGAAATGAAATTCCTGCCCGATCTATTTGTTCTGTGCCCCTTGTGTCGCGGAGCCCGATTCAATTCGCAAACACTCCGGGTCAAATTTCGCGAAAAGACGATCGCGGACATTTTGGAAATGAGCTGCGGGCAAGCCAGACAATTCTTTGATCAAATCAATCGCATCCACCGAGTCCTGGATGCGTTATGTCAGGTCGGACTGGATTATTTACCCCTAGGACAGCCTTCAACCACCTTGTCAGGTGGCGAAGCCCAACGAATCAAACTGGCTACGCAACTTGCCAAACCCGAAGCCGGAAAAGCGTTCTATATTCTGGATGAACCGACCACCGGATTGCACTTCGAAGACATTCAAAAACTGTTGGATGTCTTAGATCTGTTAGTCGAAAAGGGGAACACCGTTCTGGTGGTCGAACACAACCTGGACTTGATCAAAAATGCCGACTGGATCATCGACATGGGGCCAGAGGGAGGGTCGGGCGGTGGTCTTGTGGTGGCCAGTGGCACGCCAGCGCAGGTGGCCAAAGTCAAGAACAGCTACACGGGCAACTACTTGGCCCCAATGCTTTAGGCCAATGCGGTTACCCAGTGTTTTCGACCACGACGGTTCACGTGGAATTCAAGTGCACCCGCGGCTTTACGACTTGAACTTCGCAATACGCTTTGCTTCCAATATTTCTTGGCAATATTCGATCGCTGCTGAATAGGACATCAGCGACTGCTTCTGATCTTTATTTCGACGGAACCATGTGCTCACAATCGATTGCATCAGTAATTGGACGACCGATTCGTGAGGAACATCCAAATCATCGACTCGGTGTTTCACGGGCGGAATGCAATTGTGTTGACTTTCGATCAACTGCTTTAAGATTCGCTTGGCAAGAACCTTGTGGGTTGGACGCAAAAGCACACTGGACACCGCCCCTTGGTTAAGCAGTACCCACCACGACTTTCCATCTGGATCCGCAATCTGATAAATACAGTTGTACTCGTATCGAGTCTTGCGAAGATCCTCTAGCCGACGGTCCACCCATTTGAGGAGTCGCAAGCGATCTCGCAAGGCTGCGGCCTTTTCAAAACGTCTCTGACCAGCAGCATCTTCCATCGCGTCCTGTAATTGCTGGAACAACGTTCGATCATAACCACTTAGAAATCCAATCGCACGGTCAACCGCCGCTTGATAGTCGGCTTCGGAAACCTTACCAGCACAGGGTCCCAGGCACGTTCCAATTTCATGCCGCAAGCAGTGGGCCTCGCGGGCGACAGGAAACAGCAGTAACTGTTGACCGTAATCGATGGGGGTCTTCTCCGAGCAATCCCGCAATGCAAAATGATGATTTAGGGTTTCAGCGACTTCCCGTAGATGCTGGCTACCCAATATTGGACCAAAGTATTCACACGCGTCACTGGTCCCGTCAAACGAAACGTATAGGTTTGCTGCTTTGTGCCTGGACACACACAAAAAGGCAGGTCGCTTGCGTTTGGGCTGGCCCTGTACGTTGAACCCTGGGCGGAATTTTGCAATCAGCTCTTGTTCACGCACCAAGGCCAAAAATTCGTGAGAGGTTTCCTCCCAAATGATTCTACGCCCGATGTCGCGAATGCGACGCATTTTTTCATCACTTGGATTTGCCGCATAATAAGTTAGCAACCGACTTTGCAATGATTTAGCTTTGCCAATGTAGATCAATCGTCCAGTCCCATCGAACCAACGGTAGACTCCTGGCGTTTTAGGACACAATCGACGAAGTCTTTGCCGGCACTGCAGCAAATCGTCAACCAACTGCACGCCGAAATACAACTGTCGACACTGATTCCCAATGACGGAATCTTCTCCGATCTGCTCGGCGAAATCAGCATGCTTGCTCGGAACACTCTTGGACTTCCCCAGGGGCGATGATGACTGCGACCGATCGCGTGCCGTGCCCTCAGATGCCCCAATCGCATCAATCGCATCGATTCCAACATTGTTAGCGGAGGGGCACGCATTTGAATTGGACGGAATGGAACCGGGTTGCTTAGAATTGGGGCGTGGGCTTGGGTTGACTCCAGAATCCAGGGACTGCTTTTGCGGTTTCCAGACTGCCGCTGCTTCGTTTAATTGCAACGACATTCGATGAAACGCTTCGATCTTTCCAAGGTCACTGGCCTGGAACGAATCACTGGCCTGAAGGGGATTCCTGTCCTGGCTAGGATTACTGTCTTGGCTGGCGTTGTACGCCAATGACGCCGAATTTTCCTCCACCGGCACAACCTCCATGGTCCTCTTACTTTCAAATCCATCCCAAGCACTACGTTATCGGTTATCACGGACCTCGTAAAGCTAAGGCAGAACGCGGCTTATCAACGTTTGCCAACCAGCGACATCTGCCAATGACGCCATCTGCCAATGAATCCTTAAAACCCAAACCAAAAAATGCTGGCAAACTGCCGTTCAGGGCTGGATTCTCACCTTAAACTAGCACTTATCGTTCATTTAACTTCATTTCTTGGCCTTGGTTCGCTAAATTAGTAAGGTCACGTTTGGCAAACCAATCTCCAAACGCACATCAGAATTTCCTACCCCAGGAGCCCTCATGAAAATCAATCTCGCCGTCTTTGCCGCCTATTTTGTGGCCGGATTTTACGCAGTCCCGCCCGCCGTCGCTCTACAGGTCAGCTCGGTCCCCACGGTTGCACCCGCCAACGATGACGATTCCCGAACCGCAATTCAACCAGCGGTCGTCGAGTTTTGGATTGGCGCTGTGACCAATCGCTTTTCCGACGATCAAACCCAACACCTGGGAGTTCAACGAGCGCTATCCGAATCTCCAGCCGCTGAGGCCCAGATGCTGCCAGGCGACTTAATTGTTCAATACGGCAAATTGACGGTAAAAGATCATTTGGATTTGGTGGCCGCAATTCAAACTCACGGCCTAACTCCGACTCCCGTTGCCATCAATCGTAATGGCCAACCGATGGTGCTGACCCTTAATGCCAAGGCGAAACCCACCAACTACACGGCCCAAGTCTTGGCAGACCAAGCCCAGGCACAACAAGCCCAGGCACAACAAGCCCAGGCACAACAGGGCAGCCAAATCGCTCAAACGCAGGTGAACTCTGCTAACGTGTTGGCGTCAATCAACAATGCAACTCAAACACCCAACCCAGCTGGCGCTGAAATAGGCCAAAACGAAACTCAGCCAACGCTGGAGGCATCGGATGCAGTCGAAGTTTGGGGCACTGCGGCCAATAAAAATCAAGACGCTCAGCCTGTTGCGGTTCAAGAGAAAGACGCCCAACCCCTTCAAGAGAAAAAAGTCATTGACCGACTTGAAAAGGTTCGCTCCAAAGCCTTAGCAACTCACAAAGAAGCACTGAAACGGTCCGAGCAAGCCATTGCCGAAACACGAGCGGCGGCTGAAGCTGCACGACAACAAGCAAGCAGTGCGGCTGAAGCTGCAAGAGCCAATCGACAGCCGGTTCAAGCCGACGACAAGACACCTGAAAATTCCTTGAAGAAAACTCTCGCTGTGGCCGCAAAGGCAAAGGCGGAAAAGAACAAAGCCGCAGCCGAGCGGGCCCAAGCCAATGCCCAGCGTATGGCGATGCAGGCCCAACGTGCGGCCCAAGCGGTAAAGAATGAATCAGGTACCGTCCAACCGACTCCCCCCACGGCGGTTGAAGATCGTTGGACCAAGGAGAGATTGACCCAAGCAGTGCAACGCGTCGAAGCTGCACTCAAACAGATGAACGAAGCTGGCGTTGATTCAACTCAAACCCGACAAAAAATGATGCAAGCCTTCAAGGAACGGACCGGCGTCAGCTTCAACCAAGCTAAAACAGATTCGCAAAAGAAAGATTCCCCTGCCAATCGCGACGAAAAGAAAAAGGAAATAATGACGCCTGGAAAGGTGCCATTGGAACTTAAAAACGAGCAATCAACACCCGGCGATAAGAAACCTGGCAGCATGCAAAGCGACCGAATTACGGAAGCGGTTCGCCGTCAAAATCAGCAGCTAAAATCGCTCCAGGACCAAGTCCAGGAATTGCAAGGTCGATTAGATCGCCAACAACAATTGCTTGCTCGCGTTCTTAATTCAAATCCACCCGGCGCTAGAAATTCCCCTCAACCACCACAGTTTGGATCGCGACCTCTTCCTTCACAAGCAGGCCAGCCGCAACAACCATTTGGACCAGGACCAGACCGCTGGATGCCAAACCAACCGGGGACCGATCGCCCCAACCCGTCGCTTTTTTGGGCGCCAGTTCCAGTTCCCGCAGGTCCAGGGAGGGGCGAAAACTCAGATCCCGCGACTCGCCAACGCCTCGGTGCAGGCGTTCAGCCTCCCATGCCAAACTCAGGGCCGGCCGCACCGCCCAAGAGACCCCGACCGGATGCAACAAATCAGCAGATCTTGAGAGATTTTCAGCAGCAACAGGATGAAATGCGACGACGCAGCATGGACAAACCGTCCACCGACGGTCCCCGTCAAGCCGACCAGAACAAACTTCAGCAACGTTCTGGTAGATCTCCAGCAAAGCGCGATCAGCCTGCGGGACGAACCGATTCACGGCCCAGCCAACGTCCAGACCGAGCGACCGACGCGGCCACCCAAAAGAAGGCCAAAGCCGCACAGCCCACCGATCGTAGGCCGGCCCCAGACAAAGCAAATCCCAAACGCAAAGGGCCTGCCAAAGCGGAGCAAGCCAAGTCGAAAGATCGTAAATCCGATACCAAGACGCGGGCGGAAAAAAAGACCGACGATCAAAATCTGAAGGACAAAGAAGCCAACGCCAAACGCTCCCAAGCCAATCAAAAGGCTAAACCGAAACGCCCAACCCGGGGTCCGCGTTCCGCCGAAAGTTCGGCGCAGGAAACAAAGTCTGAATCTGGAAAAGCCAAAGCAAAAAACGACAGGGATGAACACATTCCGACCAGTTTGCCGCTACCTCGTCCTGGAAATGCAATTCCCCATTCCACCGCAACCGCACCGATGCTTGATGATTTGCAACAGGAACTTCGCTCGATCAATCAAACTTTGGGTAAGATCAAGGACGAAGTCTCGGAAGTGGCTGATCACACCAACGAAGGAAACCGCGAAACGAAGCAAAGCTCCAGCCAACTCAAAGGCCTAATGGAGAAGTTGATCGACGCGGTCAAGAGTCTAAAGTAAACCTTCGCTCAGCATTCCCACCGAAAACAAAAAAAAGCTCGCTGGACCATGGTCCAGCGAGCTTTTTTAGTGTTCATTACGACCCGCGGCAAGAATCATAGCCTAGCCATAGGTTAACGTTGCATATGAATTTTGATCGTTTGATTCTTGTCCTGGTCAATTTGATAGGTGGCAACGTTTTTCAAGTCGCCCTTGGTGACCGTGACTTCGTATTTCCGCCCCTTGACGACAGCAAACGTCAAAAAGTCATTCGTATCTGCTGCTTCATCGCGGCTGGTACCTTTCATCGTCAAATCTACACAGTCCAGGCACTTCACTTCGACCGTAGCTTGAATCCGCTTTCCGCCTTCAGCTTCCAGCACTTGAATAAACAGTTGCACGGAATCTGCCTTGGCAATTGACTTATCTTTCGTATAACGATCGGTGACATTCTCTGCCCAAACATCATCACCTTCACTGCTCCACACCATTGGAAACTTGGCGTCTGTGCGTTGGAAGCTGACCGCATAAATGGAATTCATTTTCGAATCCTTCAACGCCAGCGATGCATCGTGTTCAAACCAACCATGATCCAGTCCTTGATCGCTGGGTTCATCCGCCCCTGTAAAACGCCATTGCCCGTCCCAAACTTCGACCCAGGTATGGTTCCCGCGTTTGTTAACCCAGCTTGGAATTCCCGCCAGCCGCGCTGGAATTCCAACACTGCGGCAAGCATCCACCAACAGAATCGAAAGGCCCGTGCAGGATGCTTTGGATTGCTGAATGCTTTCACTTGGGCTTTGATTAGCTTTCCGTCTTGCGGTCGAATAGTGAACATTGACCATCTTGAAAATATTCCGGTTCAAGACTTCAGCCGCCTCTCCGGGCGTCTTACAGTCCTTGACCAGTGGCATAAACTGCTTCATAAAATCCGCTCGCCAATCTTCTCGCGTTTCATCGATGTTGGCATAAGGCAAAACGTCGTTCAGAAACAGCTCTTTGGAAACTTGCGTCTTCCAACCAGACTGGTCGAACGCCTGATAGGCCAAACGCGTATTTTGAAGCAAAAATTCTGGCGTTAAGCTTTTCAGATCATTCTTGGGCATATGCCGTAATTGAAAAGCAATTCCTTCCCGTAAATCTTCGGGTGTTTCCCTTAGCAGCGTCAACCAAGTGTTCGCTTGTTGGGGTGCATCCAAGGAAATGCGTTTTTCCAACGCAGCAGGCCACCACGATTCACTGATTTCCTGTTGCCCGACAACATCCTGAAGTTGATCCTGATCTTGCCCGACGACGCTGTTGACAAGCGAAACGACTAACCATCCAAAAAGCCCAAGCAGCTTGAAGTTCATTTGACCTCTCCTGGTTCCCGACCTAAGTATCCGCAATTTCAATCCACCACATAGATTGCCTATTAAACAATACTCCAGCCCAAACAGCAACTCGATTCAATCTGCCGGTCCAAACGAAATTAAGCCGACTGATCTTCGATAAACCAAGTTTTACAGCAAGAATCGCTAGATTTGTCGAATTCTAACACTTTGAATCAACGTGATGCCTTGGTTTTTTCAGGTTCGCGAGTATAACCGAGGACATGGCAATTACGAAAAAAACGTGCACTGTGACTGCGGAACAAATCGGCCGCGTCGATCGAGTGATTCAAGGCATGACCGAACTTTCGCGCAGCAAGGTTCAGGCATTGTTTGACCATGGTTTTGTCACGGTGAATGATCAACCGTGTTCCAATGTCGCTCATCGGGTCGCATTGGGCGAAGTAGTTCAACTACAGTACGACCCGCACCATGGCTACAAAGAGAAGAAGAAACCTTGGTCCGATCGAACTTTCTCTAACGTGTTTGAAGATGAGCATGTGATCGTGGTCAACAAGGTGGCTCGCGTCTTAACGGTCGCAACCGATACCGGCGACGAGGATAACACCTTGCAAGCTCGAGTCAATCGATACGTTCAACTTCAGACTCATCGAGATGCGGCATTGGTGGTCCATCGTTTGGACCGTGAAGCCAGTGGCTTGATCGTCTTTGCAAAGAATGCTTTGGCTGAAAAATCGCTGCAGGATCAGTTTCAGAATCGCCGCCCGTTTCGACAGTATTCAGCCATCGTGCTGGGAACCGTTGCCACGGAATCAGGAAGCTTTCAGTCGTATGTCGCTGTCGGCGACAATTTGGATCACTATTCCACTTGGGACAAAGAAGAAGGCGTACTAAGCGTTACGCACTATCAGTGCACGGCCCTGTTGGACAACGCAACCTTGGTCAACGCCTACAGCGAAGCGGGACACCCCAACCAGATTCGCCTGCACTTTGCGCAGGCAGGGCATCCCGTGTTGGGCGACGAGCGTTACATTCGAAAAATCGCAGCAAGGGAACGAGATCGCAATCAGAAGAAAGCCCAAGCGAAACTATCGCATCCCAATTGGACCAAGAACCGGATGGCGATTCACGCATCCAAACTGTCCTTCGTCCACCCCGCAACCGAGAAGACCCTCACCTTCGATTCACCGCTTCCCAAAGCCATGACCAACTTCATGAAAGCCAATCCAGATCGGTTTTAACCGGCAAACCTATCTGACTCAACCGCCTGCATCACATCCGGTGAACCTTACATCCGGTGAACCTTACATCCGGTGAACCCTACATCCGCTGAAGCTTGCCCTGCGTAGTGAAAACGCCTGCCGGCAAATGCTCGCAACTTCCCTAACAGCAGACAGCACCCATTAAACGATATTGCCGTATCGGTGTACGGTTTCTGATATCGATTGCTCGCGCAGGTACAACTGTAACTCAATTCGACCGTTAGCCAACGGCATTTCTCGTACGACGTGTTTGTAGCCCATCTCATTGGAGTAGAACACGTCACCGCCCAAATCACCAATCGCTCGAATGGTTCCGTCGCGCAATAGTGACAAGCGATTGATCAGTTCTTTGTGCGTTTCCACCAACCAGGTAACGCCCGTCAACTCGGTGAACGATTGCAAATAGGGTAGTTCAATCGGAGAGCTGATCGCCAGTCCAGTTCCCACTCGACAGGTACCCAAGGCCGCCATGGCCACCGCTTGCTTGACCTCGGCCTCCAGCATCTTGCCAACCCGCAACACATGCCACGGTCGCTTGCAGTAGCGAAAGTGATTCGTTTCCCCGTGAACTTGCGATGGGTCATGTTCAATAGAGAACTCTTGGTTCCACCAATACTGAAAACTACCGGCAGCCGCGGTTAACGCTTGCTTGGCTTGGTCGCCATCAATCCACTGCACCAAATCGGAAGTCATTTTCCGCAACTCGCCTTGCGGTTTCGCTTGTAATTCAGGCAAGGCGTGTTGCATCCATTCAACAAAACAGCCAACGTAGTTGGGGCCCCCCGCTTTTGTCCCCGGGCCGACACAAGAATCCTTCCAACCACCAAAGGGCTGCCGTTGGACAATCGCGCCAGTCGTTCCGCGATTGATGTAGGCGTTGCCAACTTCAACCTTTTCACGCCATAGCTTGATCTGTTGCGGTTCCAACGAATGCAACCCAGCAGTCAAACCAAAGTCACTGCTATTCTGGATTTCAATCGCCTGCTCCAACGTGTCGACACAAATAATGCCAAGCACCGGCCCAAAACATTCGGTCGTATGGAACCAGCTACCCGGCTTCACACCCAATTTAATTCCGGGACTCCAGAGACAAGGGTTGCCATCGACTATTTTGGGTTCTAACAACCAGCTTTCACCGTCAGAAAGAGTGGTCAAACCGGTCTTTAGATTTTCGTCTGGTTCCCGAATCACTGGCGTCACGATGGCGGTAGGATTGTGCGAAGATCCCACAACGAAGCTACTGGCGGCGTCCAATAACTGGTTTCTAAACTTCTGACTGTGGTACAAACTTCGCTGCACAATTGCTAGGCTTGTTGCCGAACACTTTTGACCCGCGTGGGCAAACGCCCCGCGGACCAGATCCTTGATTGCCAAATCCACGTCGGCATTTGCGGTGATGATCATACTGTTCTTGCCGCTTGTCTCTGCATACAGCGGCATGCGATCCCGCCAGCTCATGAACATTTTTGCGGTCTCCGAACTACCTGTCAAAATCACGGCAGAAGTTCGAGGGTCGGCAATCAACTTCCGCCCAGCTTCGTGTTCATCAACCGGTAGGAATTGCAACACATCTTTGGGAACTCCGGCCTCCCACAACTGTTGCGCTAACAAATAGGCTGTCAAAACCGCTTCGGGCGATGGCTTTAAAATAACGCAATTGCCTGCCATCAATGCGGCCAAGCAACCGCCGGCAGGAATGGCGTAAGGGAAGTTCCAAGGTGGCGTAACCACCACAACGCCGCGAGCCTTCATTCGACTTCCGTCAAACCAACCTGGCATGTCCAGCGACCGAGCGTAATAGTTGGCAAAGTCAATTGCTTCCGACACTTCGACATCACCTTCGGCCAAGGCCTTGCCGCAGTCGACCATCATACCGCCCAAGGTTTCGCCACGCTGCATCGCAAACACGACCGCGACCTTACTCAACACTTGCGATCGGCCGGCCACGCCCAAGGCTTCCCACGCCACCTGCGCATCCACAGCCACCTGCAACGCCTGATCCACCTGTTCGGCATTGGCCTCGCAAAATTGATAAATCTGCTGACTGTTTCGCGAAGGGTCGCGACCGATTCCAGTGGGCTGCTTGGGAATTAGCTTTCCACCGATCTCCAAAGCAATGGTATCAATTACTTTATGACTCCAACGCTCCACAATCCCCTGAGCCCAGGTTCGGTTTTCAGGCAACGAGAAATCGGTGTCAGGTTCATTGCAAAAGGGTACACCAATATCTTGCGGTTCACGCCCTTCGTGCATCCGATCTTGAATCCGACTGGCACGGGACAACAGCTTGGGATCGCTGGACAATTGACACGCTTGCAAGAACGCTTCACGCTGTTGATTCCATTGCGGTGAATCTTTTTGCAAGGCAAACAAGGCTCCCAAAAAGCTACCTTCGGACGTATTTTCGTCCAAGCGGCGCACCAAATAGGCAACCGCCGCTTCAAAATCTTTATCTCCTACCGCTGGAGTATATACCACCAAACTACCGGTCCGCTGACGCACTTCTAACGCTTGAGCATTGGCCATGCCTTCCAGCATTTCAAAATCCACCCGAGCCTCCACACCGCGATGACTGCGCACTAACATCGCGTATGCGATATCAAACAAATTGTGGCTAGCAATTCCCAGGCGAACACCTTCAATATTTTCTGAACGAGTCCCAAATTCTAACATTCGCTTATAGTTTGCGTCGACTTGGATTTTGGAGGTGTAAGGAGCCTGGGCCCACACCCGCAAAGAGGCTTCCACTTGTTCCATTGCCAAATTAGCGCCTTTGACCAATCGAATTTTGATTCCAGCGCCGGTCTTCTGAAAACGGTCGTGGGCCCAACGAGTCAACGTTTGCTGAACCGGAAAAGAATCAGGCAAGTAGGCCTGCAAAACGATCCCCGCTTCCAGATCTTGAAATTCAGGTTCGTCTAGCACTTGGCAAAAAACATCAACGGTCAGTTGCAAGTCGCGGTATTCTTCCATGTCCAAATTAACAAACTTGGGCTTACCTTTTCCGTGTTGGATCGCAGCCCGATACAGTTCTCGCAAACGTCCTTTGATCACTTGTAACGTTTCGCGATAGCCGGTCAAACTAATTTGACTGACCACCGACGACAGCTTCACTGAAACATAAACAATGTCATCGCTGGCCAATCGATCCAGATAAAGTTGAAATCGATGCTGCGCTTCGCGGTCACCCAAGACCGCCTCACCCAATTGATTGAAATTAACTTGGATCTTATCGGCTTTGCGTTTTGCCAGATATCGCTCAAATTTTCCCGGTTCCGCCGAGACGATCACGTGCGCTGATTCTCTGCGAACTTGCCTTGAGATCAACGGCATCACGATCGATGGAACAATTCCCGCAGCCTTGTTTCCCAGCCAAAGCATTGCCCGACTGATGGGTGACAGATATTTGGGCAGACCATATTGGCGTACCAAAGAATCAAGGCGGCGGGCCGACTGCTTTGCATCCTCAATTTTCAAGACCTGGTCGGTCATCGCGATCGTGAACTTCTTGCCGTCCTGATCCTTCATCATCCGAGCCATCTGGGCGGTACGTGATCGATCAAGTGACGTTTCAAACTTTCGCGACGATTGAAGCAATTGGGCCGCCAGTTCAATCGCTTGCTGCGGCAGGTCGGCTGGCAAATCGCCGAATGAGGTTCCGTTGTATTCCGCAGTCACTACTGTCATCGCAATCGCTCCCGAACTGGCAAATTTACCCTAACGCAAGCTTCCACGTCCGGTAAAAGTTACAGACGGGCTGAAGTCTTGCAGTCGCATATTGTGAACCACAGTGCCCCGCCACTCTAGCAAGATTTCGGCACGATTGGCGTGTTTTTTCGTCTATCACCAACCGACCAAACTCGGCTACCCGCAAGCCCAGCCCGTTGTTCACGTTTTTATGAAATTACCAACCGCATAAACGCTGAAACTTACCCTACAAGAGCTCAAATCCCAGGGAAAGCCAGTCTTTGAAGATGCCTAAAGTCCAGCCAACGGACGTAAAACGGTCGAGTGGGGATCGGATCCAACCCGCCGCCAATTACTTTAACCAGGTCTGGCGATAATTGGCCGGAGTGGTCAAGAAGGTGGCACGAAACTGACGGGTAAACGCGCTTTGATCCGAGAAGCCACAATGACTGGCAATTTCCACTAGACTCAATTTGGTCGAGGACAGAAGGTCGGCCGAATGTTCCAGCCGACATTTAATTATGAATTTCTTGGTCGAAAGCCGAAAGACCTTCTTCATTCTGCGATCCAGCTGCTCTGGCGATAAACCGATAATTTGCGCCAAGGCTTCCACTTTCATCGGTTGGGCCAACGACGCCTTGATTGCTTCCACAACCCGACCAAGGTTCGCAATTTTCAATTCACTGTCATTGGGAGCATGCAAATCCTGAGACACGCCCACTAGACCAATCACCACATGGTTTTCATCTCGCAGGGGAAACTTGTTCGCCAAATACCAACCAACGCTACCATCGGAGTTCGTGATTTGTTCCAATTGATCGACGACCGATTTACCCGTTTCGAAAAGTTGTTGATCTTGTTGTTCGTAAACCAATGCCAGTTCCGACCTAAAGAAGTCCGCAGCCGTTCTACCGATCATTGATTGCTTGCTGACGGCATTGACACGAGTCGCAAAAGCTTGATTAACAGACACGTATCGGCAGTCCAGATCCTTAACGCAAAAGACAATGTCCCAAAGCGTATCAAACAGACTTTCCAGCAACATCATTTGTGAGTCGCGTTCCATGGGCACTACAATCAGGCGTCAACCAGTAAAAGCGACAAACCAAAATCGAATTGAGCCAAACAACCAACTAGACGCTTGGCATGCCTTGCACTCGACGCCAAGCACTTAACTGGCCAAGATGAATATTCTCGTGGTTTAGCATTAAGTAGGGCAGGGCGTAGCCGGCCTTGGACATGACTTCTTTCCAGCGTGGCAACATCACCTCTTGCTCAAGGACACTGTCATCCGCGCCGTCCAGAAGCGAAATCACTCGCTGGTGACCAGCCACGAATTCGTCCACCAACTGTTGCTTGGATGCGTAAATCGAACGATCGCTTTCTGGCTTGGACAGCATGCCAAACTTGTGCTGCTTTGGATCGTCAAATTCTTTGCCTTGAATCAAAGCTTCGATGACTGGCAAATACACATTCAGATGACTAAACACCCAGGCTGCATGATTGGCCGGTGCAGCGTCTGCATTGGGCTGCAGCACCATTTGCTCCTCAGTCAAGTCAGCAACTAACTTCGGACCGTAATCCAAATTCTTCTTCCACCCAAACAACAAACCTTCGATGGCAATTGACATTTTTCGTTCCTATTTTTTCTAGATTCGCTGCTATTTCACGGCTTCTAATCAAACGCGACGGGCAAAAAGTGAACTACTTGCTTGCCGGTAGTGGCCCGACGGTTAACGACTTAAAATCGGCCGTGTCATCAAACGACCCCAAACCAATTTGCCCACTACTGAACGATTGGTCCTTGGCGGTCATGATCGGATCTTCCATATCATCAAAGTACACTCGAATTTCACCCGTTTCCACATTCCGCTGAATTCGCACATGATGCCAACCTTCGTCCCAGGCCGTCCCTTGGGTCGTGGTTAGCGAAATCTTCTTGCGATCCGCTTGATTGACGATAAACAATTGATTGGCATGTGGATCCATCGCTTTAGCCATGTGCAAGTAATAAAACCGGTCAGGCCCTTCGAACCCAAAGAACAAGCAGACGTCCCGATGCCCGTAATCCGGATGGGTGCTCTTCACCTGACAATCCAATTGAAAACTGCCAAACTTTCGCTCTTTCACCAAAGCCATATGAGTCGGACTGCGATGTGGAGGCGAATACTTACTGGCCTTCAAATGTTGGCTTAACACCCGTTGGTCACCCGATCCAGCAAACTTCCACCCGGCAGGATCCTTGAATTCCCAAATGTCGTCGGCCTGGGAATCTTCAGCCGACCAAGCGAATGTTCCACGAACATCCTTGTCCTGTTGCCCGGACTTGGTCGCTTGGGCAGCCGACTTTTGGGCTATTTCTTCTATTGCCTGGCCGTCAATTACCTGCTGGGCCAGCACCGCATGACCGCTCAACCAAACGCCCCAGAACATCGCAAACCACAGGAAGCAAAAGGCGGACATTGAACCCATAAGTCGTAGTCGCATGACACCATCCGATTCTTAGTTAAGGCCGTTGGCCATGATCTGAAAACTGTCTAAACACGCAAATTGATTGCGACGCAGCCTAGGGATAAAACTGTCTTTGGATAAAACGAGTGCCGGCCTTGGCGGTCGCCTAAATCGCGTCCGCGATCGCTCGCAATTCTTTCTCGGCCAACGAAAAGAATGCGGCGCCTGCTGCTTGGCACGCTGCCAGTGATTCCAAACTACAATCGCTCTGATAATAGAACATGTAAAACTTGACCTTGGGTTCGGTTCCGCTAGGTCGAATTGCGATCTGATTACCCGCTTGATCAAAATCAAAAATCACCAGATCGCCAACCGGACCGTCCAACGTGCTAACATCCTCTGCCGAACGGACGATACGCGAATTCTTGTAATCTCGCAGTTGCAAAATCTCTCGTTCTGCCAATTGCACAGGTGCTTGGTCGCGAAGACTTGCCATCAAAGCCTGCATGCGACGCATACCATCGGAACCATGCATAAAAATGCTGATCGTTTCTTCAGCGTGGTAACCATATTTTACATAAAGCTGGTTCAAACGATCAAACAAGCTTTGGCCGGCGGCTCGGCATTCAGCCGCCAATTGGCTGATCAACAAACAAGCGACCGCTCCGTCTTTATCCCGAGCATACTGGCCGACCAAGTAACCATAAGATTCTTCGGTGCCCAAGACGAAATTTTCGGCTCCCACCTGATCCATCACGTGACAGATCCATTTGAATCCCACCAAATTTTCATTGTAGCACTTGGCGCCATAGCCCTCGGTGACCCGTTTAGAAAGAAGAGTGGTCACCAATGTTGTGACCGTGAAACTATCGGGCGTGACTTTCCCTTGAGCTTGCATTCGCCCCAAAACGTAGTCAATCAGTAAAGCACCAAGCTGATTCCCCGTCAGCGTGCCCCATTCTCCCTTGGAATCCATCGTCAAAGGGGCCGCAGCCCCCATGCGGTCACAATCGGGATCCGTCGCCAAAATCAGATCGCCACCATCCTTCTGGGCGTGTTCGATGATCGCCGTGAATACCGCCGCGTTTTCGGGATTGGAAACATTGTCGGGCACATTTGGAAAATCACCTGACGGCTCGCGGTGCGGTTGGTAAATTTCCAATTGATCAAAGCCCGATTTCTCCAGCAGCGTGCGAACGTTAAATTCTCCAACGCCATGCAACGGTGAATAAATCACCTTGATATCTCTTGCGCCGCCAAAGTTGAACGCCAAATGCTGCTCCAACAAGGCCGCATCGGCCTCTTCGCGGCACATAATGACTTTGCCGTCAGCCACTGCCTGTTGAAAATCGGCAAGTTTGATCTCAGAAACTTGCATCACCTCATCAATCACACCTTTGTCATGGGGAGGCACTAATTGTCCGCCAGTCGACCAGTAAACCTTAACCGCATTATCGCTGGGTGGGTTGTGACTGGCCGTGACCATGATACCGCAATCGCACTTCTTCAATCGCACCAAGAGAGACAGCTCGGGTGTGCTACGATAATCATCCACAAAGTAGACCGTGAACCCGTTGGCAACCATGATGCTAGAGCACAATTCTGCGAATTCGCGAGACCGATGCCGAGTGTCATACGCGATGGCAAAACTTAAGGGTCCATCGCCTTTGCACTTGCGAACATAAGTCGCTAACCCCTGCGCACTCTCGCCGATCGTCCTGGCATTGATTGCATTGCAACCGATCGGGTACATCTTGCCACGTCGACCGCCGGTTCCAAATGGAATGATGGTCCAGAAGACATCATCAAGAATTTGCCATTTCCCTTGCGTCACATGATCGGCAACCCGTTGGGCATATTCAACATACCGATTGTCCGTCAACCAAGTGCGAATGTGCATCGCCGCGGTGGTGGTGATCTTGGATTCGACTGCGGCTTGATCGACCAATTGCATGACGGCGTTCAAATCAAATTGGGCTGGCACTTCACTACTCATGTTTGAAACAACTTTCAGCTATAGTTCAATTATCAATTCGCGGCTTGTCCGAAACTTCAGCGATGACTTGTCCGAAACTTCAGCGATGACTTGTCCGAAACTTCAGCGATGACCTGCCTTCGACGCTGCACTGCCAATCCAACTGCCAATCCAACTGCCAATCCAACTGCCAATCCAACTGCCAATCCAACTGCCAATCCAACTGCCAATCCAACTGCCAATCCAATTGTTTGGCAATCGGTGGATAAGGTCCACAGGAGGAATGTTTATGGTACGATTTTAATGCCGGCGCGACGAGTGCGGGACGAAATCCTCCATCGACTTTGTTCAATTTTCCAATAGTGTTCTTTGCGATGTCTTCACAAGCCAGTCAAAATCAGCCCATCATCAGCGTTTCTGGACTTCGGGGCATCATCGGCGACAGCTTGACGCCGGTGATTGCAGCCCGCTACGTCGCCGCTTACTCGACCTGGGTTATGCGAAATGCCGGAATTTCCAAGGGTTCGGCGATCCCTCCAGGTCAACGCCTGAAGATCATTGTCGCTCGTGACGGACGGGATTCGGGCCCGATGTTGATCGATTGCGTCGTCAGCACCTTGAATGCCTGTGGCATTGATGCATTGATTGCTGATATCGCAGCCACGCCAACGGTTGGCGTATTGGTCAATTCTTTGGGTGCCGCAGGAGCGGTGCAGATTTCTGCCTCGCACAATCCGCCGCCTTATAACGGAATGAAGCTGTTTAATGCGGACGGCCGAGTCATTCCGGCGACCAGCGGCCAACAGGTCATCGATTTGTATCGAAACGGTGAATTCGATTGGCGAAATCACTCAGAATTGGGCGGCAAGCAAATTCTTGCCGACACCACATCCGCGCACCTAGAACGAGTCCTTTCGACCGTAGATGTGGCTCGAATTCGCCAGAAAAAGTTTCGCGTGGTCTTGGATTCCAATCACGCCAGCGGCAGCATCCTGGGCCGGCAATTACTAGAGGCGCTTGGATGCCAGTTTACGTTGGTTGGCGACTCTCCCGACGGCCAGTTTTCGCATCCGCCTGAACCCACGGTCAACAACTTGGCTGGGGTTACCAAACTGGCAGTTGAAAATCAGGCCCAAGCGGTTTTCTGCCAAGATCCCGATGCAGACCGACTGGCAATTATTGATGAGTTGGGAAATTATATCGGCGAGGAATACACGCTGGCAATCACTTTAGATCATGCCTTAAGCCAAGTGGCGGGCACCAAATTCATGGCCCCCGTTGTGACCAACTGCTCATCTAGTCGCATGACCATTGACATTGCCAATCGATACCAGACGCAGTGCTTCCTTTCGAAGGTGGGAGAAGCGAATGTTACCGACCTGATCTTGGAGAAGAAGGCCGTTTACGGCGGCGAAGGAAGTGGCGGACCGATCGATCCAAGAGTCGGCCTGGTTCGCGACAGTTTTGTCGGAATGGCTCAAACGCTGGACGCCATGGCCGCAACAGGAAAGTCGATCAGCCAGATTGTGGCAAGCTTGCCCAAATACCACATCAACAAAACGACCGTTTCATTACCAGAAGATACACCAAGAGACGAAGCGGTAGCCCAAGCCTTTGCGAAATTAGAAAGCCACTTTGCTGGGCAGGCGATCTCTAAGCAAGACGGACTCCGCATCGATTGGCCAGACGCTTGGCTCTTGGTGCGGCCCTCGAATACCGAACCTATCGTGCGAGCCGTGGCAGAGGCATCGTCTCCCGAACGAGCCCAGCAGTTGTGTGACGAAGCCGCCAAAGTGGTCGAAAGCTAGAATTGAACCCCCAGTGATAGGGTTCCATTCAACCCGACTGGGACAAAAGTCATGACCAATCCAGAAACTTACAGGCGACCGGGATCATTTGCCAACGGTTTGAATCAAGTTCCTTTTCGCTCGTATTTTCTGCGAAAATTGCGGATCTTCGTAGTAAACGGCTGCCAAGTCATTCACGTACGCCGCCTGCTTCAAGGTGGCGAACGGAACACTCTTGTCCAATATCCCCAAATCGTAGGCGTATTTATCAGACAAGCCTGGCAGGAGGATACCAATATTGTAAGGAATTCTACTTGGATTCAGCCGATTGACATGTGACACGATATTGGTCGTGCAGTTATTAACCAAAGTATTGTAGAATTCTGGCTTGTTCGCCAATTCGTTCATTCGCTGCATAATATCCAATAGAAGCAACTTCGCTTGCTGAGGCGTCGCCACGGTTGGATAAACATAAACATCTGCATTCAAGTGCCTGGTCCTGCGTCGAATGATGTCCCGTTCATCCGCCACCAAATAAGTCACTTCAAATTGCCTAGCTGCGCCCATGATCGAAGAATAGTCCTCGCCTTTTTCTGTGCGAATTTCCACAGAAACTCCGAAGTACGTTCCATCTGCTAATTCGAAGCTTAGCATTGTGTGAGCAATCGCCTGGAACGCGAACGGCACTACGACGAAATCGACCGCCTGCACGTCATTGATGTTGATCGTGCGGTCGTAATACTTCAAAACGAAATCTTCTTCGGATAACCATTCAATGTTGCGCACGTTTCGAAGCGTCACAAAATCACCATTGATCTGGGCGGTAGGTAAGCGAGAAAACTCGGGCGACCACTGCCGATCATTTGATGGTTGCAACCGATCCTGAAAGTCATTTACCTCCCAGGCTCGGCAACCCAAAAGTGCCACACTCAGCGCAAGACAGCCAAAAACCAGCGACCCACTCTTGGTAAAACAATGACCAACGATTTTCCTATCCCGCGACCAGCGGAATTTCCTTGCCAAGGTCCAGAGAAGAACTTGAGCGATGAGAAACATGAGACCAACACGCGTCGCCACCCAGAATCGCAAACAAGAGCTCAGCGATGGGTTCAAATTCTTTTTCGTCGGGTCTTGATGGACTGGCAACATGAGCTGAATTCGGCAATCTTGCAAACCTTGGCAAAGACGCCCGCGTATTTTTGAGCGAAGTTTGGGTATAGCAAGAATCCGCCTGCCGACGCAATAGAATCCAGAATTGCCAGTGAGAATCCAGAATTGCCAGCGAGAATCCAGAATTGCCAGCGAGAATCCAGAATTGCCAGTGAGAATCCAGAATTGCCAGTGAGAATCCAGAATTGCCAGTGAGAATCCAGAAGTGCCAGATCCCCCAGGGATGAACATGCGACCAACGACGACTCAAGCAAGCCTAATCTCAAACCAGGCTTAATCACCAACAGCATGGGCTACTTACAGCATGGGCTACTTACAGCATGAGCTACTTATACTGTCCGACGTGGAGAGAATCTGGGCAAAGCAGGTGCCCATAAACCGAAACAGCAGGTGCCCATAAACCGAAACAGCAGGTGCCCGTAAACCGATACAGCGCACCGCAGCCAAGAAATCGCCAGGCTCGAATGATCTGCAGGCTCGGGCTGCCAGCGTACAGAATTACAGAGATAAGAAGTGGTCAGAGGCGGGCTCGAACCGCCGACACATGGATTTTCAATCCATTGCTCTACCAACTGAGCTACCTGACCTAACGTTTTTCTCGCCGAAGCGACCCGATCCAAGCGTTATTAAGGTGCTTATATTAGCGATGTTTCCCAGCAAGTCAATTCCTGAACCAGCGCAGGGGGTAAATTCTTCACTTGAATCAAAAACCATAGTCGGAGTGCAGGAATTGAATTGACTTTGCGGCCATTAGAAACTAGCATACTACTTGGCGTTTCAAGTCTTTTTGACAGGAATTTCGTTTTTTCGCACTGCCGTTGCCTCGTCATGCGAATTGCGTTCAATCTGCCGAGAGTCTCGGGTTTAGCTTGCCCGTTTTTGATTCGTCAATTGAAACTGTCTCGTCAAAACACTTTTCGTTGGTTTACGCTGCTTTTGTTTACGCTGCTTTGATTGATGTTGCTTTGATTGATGTTGCTTTGATTGATGTTGCTTTGGCCGTTAAATTGAAGGCTTACTCGAATGATACGTCGAGTCCGCTTGAAGTAGAATTTATCGCCCGGGTGGCTGTTCGGAGTGCTCGCTCTAATCTGTAATTTCCGTTTGCAGGCCTGTAATTTCCGTTTGCAGGCAGCGAATTTCGGTGGGCGGGCCCAAGAGTTGGCAAGAACGCAAACGGCGGTGCCTCGACTCCAATCGTTCGATCGGAACGGGCCCAGTTGAGGAGGCGGAATCCGGTGGAATTGCCGACAGCGAACACCAAAGTGTAGGGAGCGCTGGACTGAAGGGGTGCCGAACAACCGGTTTTGCTTTTGGTTAATTTCAAGCGTCCCCGGTTTCTACTAGACCGTTTCATTGTACGATAAGCCTGCATTGTCATTGTCCGATAAACCTGCTCTTGATTTGGCCCAGTTTGCCTGATTTTGTGGTGTGAGCTGGGTCGCAGTCAAGTTTTAGGCTGGGGCGCAGAAGAAACCCTTCGGGCAAAGGGAAGAAACCCTTCGGGCAAAGGGAAGAAACCCTTCGGGCAAAGGGAAGAACTGGCTGTCGACAGGAATTGTCGCGGGTCGGTTAGGCAGGATGTATCGACGGTTTTGATTTGAAAACAGGAAGTAACGTCCTAAGAAAGAACACCTAGGGCGAAGCAAGGTCATATCCGATTGACATTGCTTTTTAGGATCGTGGCAGTAAGCAAAGGAATTCGGCAAATGATGACGAGGCAATCAACCACGGCCATTAAGGCGATGGACTGTCATTGGCGTGCAGACTCTCAGCTGCATTTAGACTCTCAGCTGCATGTAGGCTCTCAGCTGCATATAGACCTCGGGCATCCGGTCGCAGGCGTGGCTTCGAAATCATATTTGGCTGACCAGCCTTGGGTTGGCATGCGGGCGATGGAGCCCATTTCTGCTTCTCTTAATGCGATTGCTTTCGCCTTTGGCAACGGTTCCTGGGGCCGCGTGACCAAATGGGCTTTGCCGCTGGCGATTACTTTTGCCTCACTGCTATCGCTTAGTGCATTCGCGAATGCCCAAAAGAAGTACGACCCCGAACACCCAGAAGTTCGTGCCATGGTGGACCAGGGGGTGGCCTACATGCGGACCCGAGTGAGTTCAGACGTGGGTGGGCAACTGATCGAAGGCCTTGCCATCCTTAACAGCTACCAAGATCTAGGGTTCCGCCAGGACGCAGCTGTTATAAGTTCCGTAGACCGTGCTTTGGGCTTGGCAGGGCAGTACCGAAGTATGCTGGCCAACGATTTTCAGGGGAACGATCTGAACGGTTCCCCAGAAGACTTTGCTAGGCGGATGTATGAACCTTGCGTGGCTTTGATGTTGTTGGTGGAATTTGATGACGTCGCTTACGAAGCCCAAATTCGAACACTGATCGATTTCATCGTTGCAAGACGAATGCCGGGTGGTGGTTGGTCTTACAATCGGTCGCCAACCATTGACACCTCGCAAACCCAGTATTGCTGCCTAGCCTTGTGGCTTGCAAACGAAAAGGGTTTCGACATCCCATTAAGCCACGCCCAAGCAGCGGCAAAATTTTGGATTTCAGCCCAAGCTCAAGATGGCAGTTGGGGCTATCAAGTGGTGCCCGGACAACGACAGGGATCCCAGCACATGTCCTTGGTCAGCGCAGGCGCCGGAAGCCTGTACATGCTGGGCGACATTTTAAATGTGAACCCACCGAAAAAAGCTCGAGCGAAGCGAAGCGACGATTCGGACCTGGAACTTCCCCCGTTTGTAGAACGATTAACCAAGCGTGAAATTGAAACGCTGCTGGCCGAGCAAGCCAGTGCTGCTCCGGAACCAGAAATGGGCATTAACGTTGAAGGATTCAACGGCGCTAAAGCCCGAGCCAATCAGTGGTACGGGCAGAACTTTGAACCAAACACCGTACACTGGCCCTATTACGCTCTGTACGGTTTCGAACGGTATGCGTCCTTCCGCGAAAAGATTGATGGCGATGTTACAGAAGTTCCAGATTGGTACGACCAAGGAATTGAATATCTAAAGACGACTCAATCGGGAAATGGTTCTTTCCCGGGCAGCAACGAAGCGAACGCGTCGATTCAAACCGCTTTTGCCGTGTTGTTCATGGTGCGGTCGACGCAACGTTTGACGGCATTGGCAAGGGATGCAACCCTAGCAGGTGGCCAAGGGTTGGGGGGCAATGTTTCAACGCGCGGTGGCAAGGTCATCAGCGAACAGGAAAAGAAAGATATTGCCGAACTGCTGTCTCGAGTCAAGAAAGAAATGTCAGCACAAGAGTTGGAGGATATCGCCGAATCGTTCCGCAACGTCGCTGTCAATTCGATTAAAGATAAATCCAAAGCTCAGCAGTTGACGTTACTTCGTGAAATGGTCACCAATGAACATTGGCAGATTCGAATGGTCGCTGTTCGTGCGTTGGGGCAAGTGCGATTGGTCGATAACTGCGCCGCGCTGATCTATGCTTTAAGCGATCCGGATCCACGTATCGTTCAAGAGGCGAACATCGCGTTAAAATTTGTGAGTCGAAAAACAGAAACCCCCGCCGTTCCAGTAGCTAAAGTTGTGAACGGTCGGTCTGATGTGGAAAATCAACAATATCGCGCCGACATTCGGAAACTGTACGGATTCTGGTCCGAATGGTATCTTGAACTCAAACCCGATGCTGAACTACTGCCCGTAGAATTGAAATAAGCCATTTTTGTGCAGCCAAAAATCTGCACCGTAGAAATGGTGATTAGATTTCAATCGTTGGCATTTTACCTTTTCAAAGTCCTTCATTATCTTTTCGCATACTCCAAATCTTGGGTGATAACATGAGCCAAGTTACCGAACTGGTCCAAAGACCCGTAATACGCGTCGATACCGAGGTTTCTCAGTATGAACGCGTTTCCGGTGGGTTATCTGCAGGCGTGATCATTCTGGGCTTGCTTGCGGCTGTACTGTTCTTTTTGTGGTACAGCTTATTAAAGTCCAACCGCATGACGGTAACCGCTTTGGCGCCAACATTCGCTGGCGATACTTCTAATCCTGAAGGCGTGGCCGAAGATATTGAAGAACCGGGCGTCGAAGAATTTCCTGAAGTGCAAGAGCCACAGTTAGCCGAAGCATTGGAAGCAGTTGACGTTGCATCGACTGTCCGAGCAAACGATAGCGAGGCTGGTGATGCAACCCAAATGGGAACCGGCAAGGGCCTAGGAGACCGCCGCACACAAGGGTTCGGAAACGGCGGAACGGATGTCAACGAACCATGGAAGCGGTGGCAGATCAATTATTCATTGACCACCGTCAGTGACTACGCAAAACAGTTAGATCATTTCAAGATTGAACTAGGAGGCGTTGAAAAAACGGGTGACAACATCGCTTACGTTACCAACGTGGCGTCGTCGAAGAATGTTCGCACGGGGTCCAAGCGAACCGAGAAACGAATCTACTTTTCGCATACGATTCCCAAACTTCGTGAATGGGATAAGCGATTACTGCAACAGGCAAACATCACGAATGTGGGCGAACGTATTCCAGTTCAGTTTTACCCAATTGAAATCATCAACCAACTTTACGCGATGGAAAACGCGAAACTACAGCAAGACAATCGAAAGATACCAAACATCAAGAACACCGTGTATACGGTCGAAGGTAGCGAAGGTAATTATCGATTCACGCTAAGCAAGATCATTTACTTGAACTAAAGCATAGTTTGGATCACTGTATAGGCTTGGTAAATTATGTTGGTTTGGCAACTCGATTTTCGAACGACTTGATTGATCCAATACTACCATTCATTGGTTGGATGATTGCCTAGCGTTTTCAAGGATCAAGTGAACTTGTTTTCTGAAATCACCGAGTACATTTTGAAATAGCCGGGCACCGGACGAAACGTTTCGCTTTGATCAGGGTCGCGGTTGGTTTTGGGTCGCGGTTGGTTTTGGGTCGCGGTTGGTTTTGGGTCGCGGTTGGTTTTGGGTTGTGATTGGTTTTGGGTTGTGATTGATTTTGGGTTGTGATTGATTTCATCTTTCGCGACGTTTGCCTAAGGATTGCCCCAAAAACAGGATTCCATGCATTTTTCCGGACGGTGGGTCCCCACAAGCAGGCGTACGGAAAGATCCCTTGGATACGCGTTGAATAAGTGAGACGCGTTGAATAAGTGAGACGCAGCAAAAAAGTGAGACGCAGCAAAAATTAAAACAGATCAATTCCAAATTACATAGTTAAGCTGGACGGGAACAAATGAGCATTTTTGAAATTGTCGGATACGTCATCTACGCGGCGATGGGCTTGGTTGCGCTTTGGGGCGTTTACTGCATAGTCGTGGTTTACTACCGAGTTCGCGAAAAGAAATTCCGAACCGACCAACAACAGGGTGAATTCTTACAAGCCATGGAAGCACCACTTTCCACTGGCGACTACCAAACGGCAAGTCAAATCTGCACAGATGATCCTCGTGCAATTTGCCAACTTTCGCAGCTAGCTGTGGACAATCGCTTCATGGGCTTTACAAAGGTTCGCCAATTGGTCCAGGACCGATTCCAGCGAGACGTCTTGTCGGACATTGATCATAGAATCAGCTGGATTAATACCGTCATTAAAGCAGCGCCGATGTTGGGCTTGCTGGGCACCGTTTTGGGAATGATGGGTGCGTTCGGCAAACTGGCTGAAAGTAGCCAAGTCGAAGCTTCCAGATTGGCGGAAGATATTATGTTCGCCTTGATCACCACTGCGTTAGGCTTGGCGATTGCGATTCCTCTGGTGTTGGCCGTGAATTCGATCAACATCCAGATCCGAAAGATGGAAGAAATGGTCGCTGAAGGCCTGAACTTCTTTTTCGAAATGTTCCGCGAAGCAACGATTCGCTTCCCTAAATAGGCGAAGCATCATCGTAGTTTTTGCCGAACTGAAAATCGGTTGTGAGCGATTTGGGTGTGATGTTGAACCTGGGTTCAAGTGGATTGCCGGCGAGATCATTTGGCAGGAAGGTCCGCAGCATACAGGCGTGCCCAGCGGACACGACACCTTTCAAAGGCCAAGATCTGCCAATGCAATGGCAAGTCTTGCCAACTGAACATTTAACGATGGCAGGACGGCCCAGGCATTATGGCCGAACGTGTCCCAAGGATGCCACGTCCCAATTGGTGCCACGTCCCAATTGGTGCCACGTCCCAATTGGTGCCACGTCCCAATTGGTGCCACGTCCCAATTGGTTTCACGTCCCAAGGGCCCTGGGCGGGTTTCCAGCGTTTGATTTTCCTGCCAAGGCGGTGCCCACGATGCTGCCAATGACAACTATGACTTTAGTGTTGATTTGTAATAAGGTTTTGCCTCAATGAGTGATCGAGCGGGATCCAATGCGACGTTTAAGGCTCGGCGTAACACCGAAGAAGTAGAATTGGACATCACACCGATGATCGATATTACCTTTTTGTTGCTGGCGTTTTTTGTCGTCGCTTCCAAAATGCAAGAGCAAGCTCCGCTTGCCTTACCTTATGCAAAGCACGGCAACGCGATTGCGGCCCGAGATGCGATCATGATCAATATCGAACAAGAATCTGCCGACACAGAAGCCTTGTTCTATTTAAGTCGCACGATGGAGAAGGGTAGTGGAATCGAAGAGTCGTCCGAAGACTTAGAAGAATTGATTCAAGATTACGTCGTAAATCAAATTTCCAGCAATGACAAATTACGCTATGTGGTCATCCGCGCGGGCCACGAAACCAGGATGAAAAACATCTCCCTGGCAAAGAAGGCGGCCAGCAAGGGGTTTCCCGAAGAATCTGAAATTACAATACATGTGGCGGTGAACGAAGGGCAATAATTTTGTTTCCCTTTTCCTTTGTTCTAGTTGTGATCACTTGAATGAACAATCCAAACGACGACAACCCGACTGACCCGAACGACGAAAAGCCCCTGGATCCAGGAGCGTCGTTTGGTCACTTTTCATTGGGGCGTCCCAATCATCCAGAGTTTGAACGGTATGCTAATCAAAAAGATACGCAAAGCGGCGTCAGCGAAGCGGGACCGGTAGCCGGTCAGCCTAACGCAAAAAATGAGGCCGCGAAGCATCGCCCGATGGCATGGAAAGGCTTTGAAGAGGACGAAGAAGTTGAGACCGTTCCCTTTGGCAAACGTGGTAAACGTGAAGAAGCCGAAATGGATATGACACCTATGGTGGACGTCACCTTTTTGTTGCTGATTTTCTTCATGGTGACTGCTTCTTTCAAACTACAAAAAGCGATTGAACAGCCGCCTGACCAAAGCGACGACCCTAGCGATGTTGTTTTGGACCAAGAAGAAGAACAGACCGAAGCGATTGAAATTTTTATCGACGAAAATGACAATTACACGATCTTATCCAACGAAACCGATGACGAAGAAGCAGCAGGCAAGGTAGAGATGTGGCGAAAGGTAAAGTTGGTCAAAAACAACTCGCCTAACGCAGAACGCATCCTGATCAACGCCAACGAAAATTGCTCGCACGGCGCGGTCATTAACGCTTGGGATGCAGGTGCCGATGCCGGTATTGCGGAAATTTCAATTTCGATCACCCGTGGTGATTGACCCGGTCTTCGGCTTTCGTTGCTTTTTCAAATCTGATTTTTACTGTCAAAATCTTTGGAACAAGCAGCGCAGCTGTTGGTAATGAACTTAATACACTGAAGTTAGTACATTGAAGTTAGTACATTGAAGTTAGTACATTGAAGTTAGTACATTGAAGTTAGTACATTCAAAAGCAAATATTAGGGCTCTTGGATTACCTAGCACTTCCAATCCTAGGGATCGACTTAGGGATTGGTTGGCCCAATTACTGGTTTGAGAATTTCATTCTTAAACTCCAAAAAAGTGGCGGACTTTTCGTTTGATAGGCTTGTTTAATCAATTGAACAAAGACGTCAATTTACATTTTCGAATTCGCAGTGGCACTTAGGTTTGAAACATCAAAGCTTAGCAGTGCAAACGAGGTTTATAGATGGCGGCGATGGAATTTATTGAACAGCTTGAAGCTTGGGGCACATTCGATGCTTCGATCATTGGCAAGCTACGAGCCAAAATTGCTTCAAGTCCCAAAGAACCTACGGCCCAAGCGGTACTTACGTATTTGGTGAACAAGAAGGTGATTAATGCGAAGCAGGGCGAAGCATTACTGGCTCAGTATCTGAATGATCCTGGCCAGGATAGTGCTGCCTTGTTGCAATCTGAATTATTGGACCCGCAGCCGGGGTTCACCGATGGCGAAGATTTGCACGAATTGGGCTCCGCCCCATTTGAACCCAATCAAACAATCCTGGATCAAGGTCAGTATTTGCCAGATCCAGCTGAATTCGGCGACATTGGTGGAAACCAACCCCATCAACAAGTTCCCGGTTACGAAAACCAAAACAATCCCGCTATTGCTAACGCGGCGCAGCCCGAATGGGGTGCCCAACCGGTTGCCGGTTGGGAACAGCAAACCGGTGCCACGAATTCCAACTCGATTGCCAGCGGATTCTCTGGAAAAATCGTCAAGGGAAACCCTTGGGATGGAACTTGGATCTGGATTGGTGCCGCTCTCTTTTTGTTTTTCGCAGCCGTCACCGTGGGCTTAACGTTCTTCCTGAATCGGTTGTCAGCCGATGAACTGTACGAACGCGGCGACACTTCTTACAAGAGCAGTGGCTTTACCGACGCAAAAATCAAGTTCCAAGATTTCGTGACTCGCTATCCCAATGACCAAAGGGCCAGCTTGGCGAAGGTTCGCTTGAACATGTGCGATATCCACGTGCCGATTCGCAGTAACGACTTTTCCAAAGCGTTAAGGATTGCCGAAACGATTTTGCCTGAAATTTCTGGCGAAGAGAGTTTCAGCGACGCCCGAGAAGAACTGGCCGATTTGCTTCCCGAAATGGGAAAAGGACTTGCCGAATTAGCTAGAAAACAACCTGATATTGAAAAGAAACGCGAATGGCACGAAAAGGCGTTAAAGGCCCAAGCGTTGGTCAACAACTCGGCTTACATCACTTCCAAAAAACGCAATAGCAGCATCGTTGGTGACAAGATTGCAAAGATGCAAGAATCAGTCGCGATCGTCGACCGACAATTATCAACCGAAAAAACCAAAGATGATACGCTAGGAAAAATCCGAGCGTTGATTGAATCGGGGGAAACTTCGACTGCATTCCAAACCTACCGAGACATGGTGACGTTGTTCCCAGAACTGGAACAGCGAATGGATGTGCGTGAGGTGCGAACTCTGGTCGCTCAACGCGAACAAACATTGGTGAAGAATCAACCTTCGGACCTTTTGCCAACGCCTGCGGCTGCGGCTGCCAATTCCATTTTGCTTGCAACCAAGTCGGGGGAAACGTTGAACATCTCCGATTCACAAGTAATCCCTGTGATTGCTTCTGGAGCGTTGTATGGATTGAAGGCAGCCGACGGGCAAGTTCTTTGGAGACATTTTATTGGCTTTGAATACGGCTATAGCCCTCTGCCAATTCCTGAATCCACCGACGGTCAATGGATCGTTAGCGAAGGCACTTCGAATTCAATTTATCGACTAAATTCGACCACCGGCGAAATCGTTTGGAAACTGTCTTTGGGCGAAACGTTCAACGAACCGGTACCTACCAGCGATTTCGTATTCATCACGACGATGTCAGGCAAAGTCATTAAGGTTGATATCAATTCGGGGCAGGGAATTTCCGAAGCGAAGCTTCCACAAACCGCAACCTCGTCTCCGTGCGTCGGTGCGGGAGGGCAGTTCGTTTACCAAGTGGGTGACCATTGGTACTTGTACGTCTTGGATGCCCAGGACATGTCGTGCCGCGAAGTTTTCTTACTTAATCATGACGCAGGTACGGTCACGAACGCCCCAATTTCGCAGCGAGGTTTGCTGTACGTATCCGAAGGTCGTTCTCAAAATTCAAGTGTTCACATTTTGGCCGCCAAAGAACGGGGCTGGGAGTTTGAGCGGCCTCAACCGAAGTTGAATTTCCCCGGCCGTTTGCAAATCCCGTTGTTAGCGTATGGCCGAGACGATGTCATCGTGGTTGATGACTTGGGCAACGTGTCGGTCTTGTCGGCGATTGGTGACGAAAATGAACGTCCGGTTCAGCAAGGGATCAATACAAAATTCAAACCAGCTGACGGCATTGTTGCTCAAGCGTTGATCGTCCGTGGCGGAGACTTCTATGTGACGGGATTAGGCATCAGTCGTTTTGCCCTTCGCAAGCAAATGCAAGATTTTGAGAGTAAAGTTTCGGCTGAACCGACAGACACATTTTTAGCACAGCCGATGATGATTGAAGACACTTTGTTTCATGTACGTCGTCGCCGCGGGGCAGCCGTCACCACCGTATCCGCAGTGGATCGCGATTCCTTGGCGGTTAAATGGCAAGTTGATTTGGGGGCGCCTTTGGCGGGTGAGCCTTTTGTTGTCGACGGAATGGCCCGCGTCATCAATAGCCAGGGAGACCAGTATGCTTTCGCCGCCGATACTGAATCACAAATGCTTGCCGACCCTGCACGCAGGGGCTCGACCACCGGTCAAGCTCTTTACTTTACGAATCAAATCGTAACTAGCAGCGGGCTGGGAATGGTTTCCGGACCATTGGATCGCAAGGATCGTTTAACCTTTGATTTCATGGCCACCAACGAGAACGCGAAATCGCGTCAATCGTCTTGGGCAGATTCGTCGTTACCTTTGGCCTGCCCGCCAACCCTATTGGGTGAAATCGGCGTCGCTTGCTCGTCCAGGGGTGAAATATTCCTGGTGAATTTGAAGTCAGGAATTCGTTCCAAGAATGGTTTTCAGCCGGCCATCCGACCAGGCCAGGTCGTCGCTTGGAAAACTCCGGTTGCTTTGGAAGGAAATCGAATCTTTGCAGTCGCCAGCGACGGTTCCTGCTATGTTTTACAGATTGTGGCCGGCGGACTTTCAAAAGAATCCGAAAAATCTTTTGACGACTCAATGATCTTACAAAATCCCGTTTCGACGGTGGATGGTGTTTTGTTGGTGACGCGACAGCGGCGAAGCGAGGCCGACGGCGAAACCGGCAGCACCATCGACGCGTTGAAAGTTATGGGTGCGGACTTACAAGAGTTGCGAACCGCTGATTTGACCGAATTCGTTCGCTCAGGCCCGTGGGTTTCCGACGATGGACAGATCCTGCTTGAAACGACCGCAGGAAACTGGATGATCTTCGATTCAGAATTACAACAAGTCGCATCCATCCGGGCAGAAAACTATGGCGTCATCACGGGCACTCCAAAATTTGAAGACGGTAAGTGGACGTTGCTGACCAAGCAAGGCTTGTGCATCGATTTGCAAGGTTCGGAAGTGACGAAGACCTTGGATTTAAGGCAACCAATCGAAGCAGGCCCAACCAAGTTAAACGGGCACTGGACCGCCAGTACTCCCGACGGTGCTGTGATTTACATTCCTGAAAATTAAGACTGGAAAGTAAACCCATTATGAGCCAAGCCCTTAATGCCCAATCTCAGCGGCGCCGGTCAAGGAGTATTTTCGCTATGTTAAACCTGGAAAATTTTAGAACATTGGTTCGACACCCGTTCGGGAAATCGATTGCGTTGGTGTTGGCTGTTGTGTCCAGTTTTCTCAGCGGCAGCTTTGTCGCAGCTCAAGAACTTGATGACTTCAAGAGTGATCCGCGCCCAATTATTGATCGCGAACCCTTTGACCGCATTACTTTCTCGACCGGTCAAACTTACGACATTTTGCCATTGAATCTTCCCAGCGGAGAACCCGTGCCAAGGCGTGGCAAGGTGATTTTCAATTTGCTAGATGAACCGGACACCAGTTACTCGTATGTGGCACCTTGGAATAATGTTTCCAAAGTGACTCCGTTCCAAGAGGTCATCTTGGACGTGGCGAAAAAACTGGAGCAAAAAGGGGATCTGACCGAGGCTTATCGGTATTACAACTATTTATTAAATCACCCGCAATTCGAAGGCAAACGACCGGTTGTGGATCTTTTTACGATCTTGGTCCGGGACGCAGGGTCATCGTTGAAAACCAAAGAGTATTGGGACGCTTTGGTTTGTTTTGAAGAATTGAAAGAAAAGTTTACGGGGAAACGATTTAGCTTACCGGGTGAAATAAAGACCGCTTCGCAGGGCATCGAATTTTGTTTTTCAAAAATCGTTGACCAAAAATACAGTGAGCAACGTTATCGGCAAATTCGTGACCTGTTGAAGTCCGGGGTCACTCGCCATCCAAGCGAATTGCAAACACTGGATCAACAGTGGACTGACAAAATCCAGCAGGATGCCTTGAAACAGTTAGGTGCCTTGCAGGAGGCACTGGATCAAAAGCAACCCGTTTTGGCTCAAGATCTGTTGCGTCAAATGCTTGAGATTGCCCCAGATCTACCTCAAGCGGTTGAACTACGTCGCATGATATTGGAACGGTATCCAATGGTCATTGTAGGCGTTGACCAATTACCTGCGGTGCGTGATGCCCGACTGATCGAATCATGGGCCTCCCGGCGTACCGGGACCTTGGTCCGCAGCCAATTGATGGAATTTCAACGCCAAGACGAAGACGGTGGTGTCTACCGATTTGCTCACGGGCGAATGGAACCTACGGGAGAAGAAGGCGCCGCGTTTAAGCTGGTTCTGCAAAACGAAGACCAATGGGAATCGATTCCGCCCGTGACTTCGATGCAGTTAGCAGCATTGCTTTCCGACGCAGCGACCAAGGGCAACGATTCCTATCATCCGTTATGGGCACGTATTTTAGAAACGGTCGAAGTCCAAAATCCAGAGACCGTGCAGGTTAACTTGCGGTATCCGTTTCTTCTTCCCAGTGCTTTGCTACAACTGCCATTTATGCCAAGCAACCTAGCCGGCAGTGATGGACCTTATGCGATTGATCGTAAAGAAGAAGAACGTGTACTTTACCGACCCAACAATCCTAACCCGGCGTTCAGTGGCGAATTGCAAACCCGCCCTTTGCTGTTGGAAAAATCGATTGGGGATGCTTCACGAGGCTCGGAAATGCTTCAGAGCGGTGCCATCGATGTTTTAGATCGAGTCTTCCCGGGCGAACTAATCAAACTTCAGCGAGACCCCGAAATCGAAGTTCGCCGATATCAAATTCCCTCGGTGCATTGGCTGATCCCCAATTTGCGGAATGATTGGGTCAAGAACCAAGTGTTTCGCCGTGGATTGATTTACGCAATCGATCGACAGCGTCTAGTTCGACAGGTGATGACCAATGATCAACCGCTAGACGGTTTCGAAGTCATCAGTGGCCCATTCCCTGTGGGCATGGACGAAAGCGATCCGTTGATGTACGCCAATAACTTTAAGGTCAAACCGGTCCCCTACAGTTCCGACTTAGGCAAAGTGTTCGTGCAAATGGCTGCCTCGCAGATCCAAGCGTTGACCCGTCGTAAAGCGGAGATTGCGACGAAAGCTGCAATCGCACGCGGCGAAATCACTGCCGACCAATCCTCGGTAACTACAGATGGCGAAGCCGAGGAATCCATCGAAACACCACCCCTGCCCGAACCGCCAGAAATTGTCCTGGTCTACCCAAAGGGCACTCAGGCCGAGACGATCTGTGCTTTTATCGCTCGCTATTGGGGGTCGGCGGGTGTCAAAACCAAACTGCGAGAATTACCTGAAGGGCAGTTTTTCCCCGAAGACGATGACTACGATTTTGTCTTCGTGGAATGCACGATGCAAGAACCATTGGTTGATGCTCGCCGAATCTTCGGTCAAACCGGTTTGGTCAAAACCATCGATGCTTCGGTGGAACAGGCGTTAGATCGAATCGATCGTGTTCGAAACTGGCAAGCCGCGGGAGCCAGCCTGCGTAACTTACACGAAAAAGTTTACAACGAAGTGACGATCCTGCCGCTATGGCAGGTTCCCCAGTACTACGCGTATCGATCATCGGTTCGAAATATTGGATTCGATATCAACACAATTTATCAGAACGTGGAACAATGGCGTATTGAATTGGAAGAGCCGACCGCGGAAGACGATTAGCCTACCCAGGCGAATGTAACCCCTTCCCTAAATCCAATTGCAACCCGTGTCCGATATTCGTAACAGATTGAATGCCATGAACGAATCCAGTATCCGACGTAACTTCATATCGCCGCTACTCATTTCCAGACTGCTGGCGATCGCGTGTGGCACGATCGTGATTTTTGCGTTGCTGTTTCAAGTAGCATTCGCTCAAGACGCTTCGGAATCGGCATCTTCGAAGGCCGAGGCTGACACGACCAAGGCACCGGCCGAAGTAATCATCCCGTGGAATTATCACCCGTATTCTGTCAAAGTTTGGCTCTTTGTCGATCAAAGTCCGCGATGGTCGCCAGCCGCATTGACACAATTGTGCGATTCGCTGGAACGACAGATGCGGACACTCGAACCATCGGCTTGGACGGTCAGTGCGGAAGCGGCTCCAATGCAATGGCAACAGTCATTGGGCAAACCGACGCTGGAAAAATCAGATTTGACTGCCGAATTGTACGAAGCGATGGACGGATTGGACAAACTATTCTTGGTTCGAATCAACGACAACCTATCCGACATATCGCTTGCCATCAACGAAGTAGATGTCAATGGATGGTCGTTGGGGCCGTTGTATCAAAGCCGTGTAATGGACAGCCGGTCACTTTCGTATTCACTGGTAGATGCGATGGCTGGTTCGTTTCGTCCGATTGCATTGATCGATCATACCGCGGGCGATTTAGCCTTTTTGAAAATCCGCGCCCATGACTTGATGTACCGAGCGGTCGAAACGGCCCCCGAGCAGTTTGAAATGGTAGCCGACAAGGCCAGCCCATGCTGGCTGGAAAAAGGCGAGGTTTTTGAACCAATCCTGCGTCGATCGAATCGCCAGAAAAAGTATGCGTTGAAGGACATTGAAAACTTGGACGTCACTCTACTGGTTCAACAGGACAGTAACGTTGGACAAGATGTGACATGCAAAATCGTATCGGCCAATTCTACTGCCACCGCCTTGGGACGCCGCTCTGGAAAGCGAACGCAACGACTGGGCATCGCCATTCGAGCGCCTGAAGGCACCTCTAAACTCAAGTTGATTACCAAACGCGGGACTTCTCGGCTTGATTTGCAGGAATTTTCACTGAGTGGCTATGAGATTTACAGTCGTTCGATTTATGGCAATCGAGATTCAATGGAATACTTGGGGAAGACCGACTGGACAGGAACGATCGAGATCGCTCCTGGAAGCGAGCGAGTGCGATTGCTGTTGGTGCAAAGCGGGGAACGATCTCTGGCCCGTCTGCCCATTATGCCCGGGTACAAACCACAGATGCAGATCCTGTTACCCGATGATGAAGCTAGAATTACTGCCGAAGGTGTAGTTTCGGGCCTGCGAAGCGAACTATTAGACTTGGTTGTGAGAAGAAAGGTGCTAATCGAACGAGCCAAAATTTCACTGGAAGGCAATGATTTGAAGTCGGCCGATCAGTTCTACACCTTGTACTCAGACTTAATGAATTTGAATCAGTGGAACGATTATTTAGCGACGATTCAGCGGCGTCTGGCAACCAATGACAGGCGCCAACAGACGAAAATCGACAAAATGTTTGTCGAACTTCGCGAATTCGCGCAGGCGGAAATTAAGGTTGAAGAAGACGGGATGATTCAAGAGATGATGTTGAAGGCGAGAAAAGCAAAAAGCTCGAACTAGAACTTTTCTGCTCAGGCCTTCAAGCGCGACAGCAAGCATTGCAATCGCCTGACACATGTTCCAACCCGAAGCAGCACCAACTCTCTTGCCCTAGCATTGTGTGCTGGATGAGTCATTTTATGCTGGGTGAGTGCTAGAGATTGGCCGAAGACATCGATCTGCTCTGAAAATGACATCTGCCCGGGTTGGCCAGCGGCATGCATTGCCGAACGTGCACCAGACGGACCAGACGTCCCCCGTCGGTCTAAATACCGGGCGGTCTACAGACCAGGCGGATCAGGGAGCGTTGGTATTGGTTTGGTCAGTGCATATTCTGTCGCACCAACGTCGCTTTCACGACACCGACCATTGCCCCAACACCGACCATTGCCCCAACACCGACCCTTGCCCCAACACGGTCATTGCCCCAACACGGTCATTGCCCCAACACGGTCATTGCCCCAACACGGTCATTGCCCCAACACGGCGCGAGAATGCTAGGCTTCGGTCTTAACCATTCGCTTTTGGATATCGGTTTCCAGTTCGCCAAAGACTTGTTCGTGGCGCCCGATCGCCATGTGCATTGCGTGTAACAATCGTTTGGCAGTGAAGAAATTCAGGACCACACGTTGGCTGATTTCTACATTTTGGCTACCACCACCCATTGGTTGGGAATTCAAGCCAAAATCAACGATTAATTCTTCGGGTGACCCAGAGACTCGGCAAAAATTGGCGTAGTTGCAAATGGCCTTGGAATCATCAATTACCGGTTGCTTCGATTCACTGGATTTTGTCTGTTCTGCCATTAGATTACTTCCTTAACGTTGACAATTGCGATTAAATACACATCGGGTACCAAAGGGCCCTTCCAAATATCTAGTTAATAAATTTCAACCATTCGCACAAGTGAAGATTTATGGCACGCAAGCGTGTACTACTGCTGCATGTTGGTGGAACGATCGGAATGCGTCGTGGCGATCACGGGTTCTTTCCCGAATTGGGATTTTTGCAAACCCAATTAAATTTGATGCCAGAAATTCACGATCCCTTGCTGCCTGAATTCGAACTGCATGAATTCCAACCGTTGCTTGATTCTTCGAACATGACTCCCGAAGACTGGCTGCCGATCGCCCGTTCGATTCGCGATCATTACGAAGAATTTGATGGCTTTGTCATATTGCATGGCACCGACACCATGGCCTACACCGCTTCAGCGTTACCCCTGATGTTGGGTGGACTCAGAAAACCCGTGATTCTGACCGGTTCCCAAATTCCACTTTGCCAATTGCGAAACGACGCTCGTGAAAACTTAATCACGGCGATGATGATCGCGGGTAACCACGCGATCCCCGAAGTCTGTGTCTACTTCAGCGGCAAATTGATTCGGGGCTGCCGTTCTACCAAGGTCAGCGCTCATCTGTTTGATGCTTTCGCCTCGCCCAACTATCCATTACTGGGTGTTGTGGGAACGACGGTCGAGATCAACCAATCCGCATTATTGACGCCACCCCAGGAAATCCGACCCTTGCAAATTCAAAGTTTGAATCCGCCTCACATCGCGACCCTGCGACTTTTCCCTGGAATCACCGCCGAAGTCGTGGCTCACTTTTTGGCGGAACCGTTGCAAGGTTTGGTGTTGGAGGCGTACGGAAGCGGCAACGGCCCCAGCAACAATGCTCGTTTGTTGGACCTATTTGGGCAGGCCACCGACCGAGGCGTCATTATTGTTGCAGTCACTCAGTGCGGTCACGGAAGGGTTGGTTTGCACAACTATGAAACCGGCCATGCTTTGGCTGATGCGGGGGTGATTAGCGGGCGCGACATGACAGTCGAAGCCGCCTTGACCAAATCGTTTTACTTGCACAGCATCGGTTTGTCCGAAAGTGCAATTCGTGGCAAAATGGGGCAAAATTTAGTGGGAGAATTGACTAACCAGCCCTGCGATTGATCTGCTTTTCTAAAGGGACACCACTGTGCGAAGGCGGCAACTCTCTTTTTTGTGAAATCACACCCAGGATTCGAAGCGACACTGTGAATGCCAAATAAATTGCCTCGGAAAAAGGAAATCAAGGATTGCCAGTGGACTCAAGTTGCCACCAGTGATGGCTTACGCCTAGACGGCATGTTGCACCAGGCCCCATCGCATTCCGCGAATAAGGATTCTTCGCCTGATCCGGCAGATGCTCCAATCGCGGGCAATCCAGTGGCCCTGTTAATGCATGGTGCAGGCGCAAATTTCTATGGACCTTCCTTGATCAATCGTGTCGGCACGCATTTGCACCGGGATGGCTGGTCAGTTCTGCGAGCGAATAATCGCGGCCACGATGGCTGGCATGTGGCATTCCGTGGCGGAAAGATGATCAACCTGGGCGCGGCGTTTGAACGATTAGAAGAATCGATTCTTGACGTGCTGGCTTGGGTAGACTGGTTAGTGCGGAATAATTTTGGCCCCATCTGGCTGGTCGGCCACAGCCTAGGGGCATTCAAGTCTTTGTATGCGTTGAATGCAATCAGGCACCGTACCGAATACCAATCGCGCCTACAACAAATCCAGGGAATCATCGCAATTAGCCCGCCATGCCTATCACAGAGCCTGTTCCAAAATTCGGACCAGGGCGACCTGTTCTGCCAAACCGTTCAGCACTGCCAACAGATGATTGAAAATGGGCAAGTCAATGATGTCTTTCAAGCCACCTATCCATTTCCCATGTTGATTTCGCCCGGTTGTTATCTAAACAAATATGTTTCGGGTGAAGCGTTTAACTTCACGCAGTGGCTAGACAGCTTTGATTGTCCCTTATACTGGATTTTCGGTCAGGACGAACTTGCCAGCCACGTCGCCTTGGCTGAAGGTGTGAAGCACTTGCAGCAGGCCCTACCCGAGGGGCATCAATTGAAAATATTCCCCAACGCCGACCACTTCTTCACGGGTTCGACCCGCGAAGTTTGTGTTGAAGTTGCCCACTGGATCAAACGATTTAGATGATTACCAATCCTATCCCGAATCCCATTCGCATTAGCGGGCTGCGCAAAGCCTTCGACGGAACGACCGTGCTGTCGAATTTGGACTTGGACGTTGCCAATCGCGACTTTGTTTGCCTGCTGGGGGCCAGCGGTTGTGGAAAGTCAACTTTGTTGCGAATCGTGGCCGGGTTAGATTCGGCGGATGAAGGTTCCCTGTCGCTAACAAACGAATCCCAGCAATCACCCCGCCTGGGATTTGTCTTCCAGCAAGCCAATCTCTTGCCTTGGCGATCCGTCGCGGCCAATGTCTTGCTGCCGCTCCAGCTGCAGAAAAGTCAGCATGCCGAACGAAAGCGAATTGTCGACCGAACCTTGCAGCAGGTTGGCTTGCAAGTTTCCGATGGTAAAAAGTTACCGCGCATGCTGTCGGGTGGCATGCAAATGCGGGTCAGCCTAGCCAGAGCCCTGGTCACTGAACCAGAGTTGATGCTACTGGACGAGCCTTTTGCAGCGTTGGACGAAGTTCTACGGCAACGCTTAAACGAAGAACTTTTACAATGGCATTCCCAGCACCGCTGGACAACAATTTTCGTGACTCATAACGTGTCTGAAGCGGTCTTCCTGGCAAATCGAATCGTCATTTTGCGCTCGGTTCAAAATCAACAACTTGCGAAATCAATCGCAGCCGATATCTCGATCAACTTTTCTGAATCGCGAGATGTAAAGTTAAGAGAGAATCGAATTTATCTGGAAAAAGTTGCCGAAGTTTCTCGCTTATTTCGCGAAGCCCAATAGAACATGAATACACCGAAATTCAATTCGACACACCAGCACCCGCTTGTAAGGTTTGCTGCGTTTATTGTTGGCCCATTGTTCGTGTTCGTGAGCGTGCTGTTGCTTTGGCAATGGCTGGTCACGGCCCGAGAGATTCCGAAGTTTATTTTACCCAGCCCCTGGCAGATCATCGAATCTGCAGTAGAAAATCGGCAGCGTCTGCAGGCTGCTTCCATCCGCACCATTGGTGAAGCCGCAGGCGGTTTGGTAGTCAGTTCGCTGCTTGGATTCTTGATCGCCAGTGTTTTAAGTCAATCATCGCTGGTGCGTAGAAGCCTGTTACCTTATGCCATCGTATTCCAGACGATTCCTATCATTGGTGTAGCACCGTTGCTAATTACTTGGTTTGGCAACACCTTTGGCACCGTGGTTTTGATTGCTGCCTTTATCAGTATTTTTCCCGTGATTAGCAACACGACGACTGGGTTAATCAGCGTCGACCATGCGCACTTGGATTTGTTTCGTTTAAACCAAGCCAATCGTTGGCAAGTGTTTTGGAAACTGCAAGTGCCCACATCGATGCCGCTGGCCGTGGCGGGAATCAAAATCTCATCAGCGGCGTGCGTTTTGGGCGCATGCGTGGGCGATTATTTTGTCGGAAGTGCGCAACAAGAGGGATTGGGGTTCTTGATATTCCAAGCCAAAGATCGTGACACGGGAATGATGTTTGCCACCCTATTTGTTCTGACAGTAATCGGTTTGGTTTTCTTTTCCGTAACGTCACTGCTTTGCCAAGTCCTTCTTCTGGGATGGCAAGAACGAAAGCTCGCAAACCGCTAACCCCGCTGAACAGGCTTCATTCAAAATTCCAGCAAGCGAAGTGCGACTTGACAAAACCGAGTTTGGCAACTTAGGGAGACCGCGTAATACCCATGAGTCCCGCGGACCAACATCGCGGCCAGCGTGTATGCCACCTACCGATCTGTGTATGGCACCTACCGATCTGTGCATGGCACCTACCGAGCTGTCCAAGAAACGCAAACCGCCATCGAAATGGTCTATCGTTGGTTTCATTGCAAACACAAAGTCGATTCGGTGCATTGGTACTTGAACCAACCCGTTTCCAACAGTGGCAGACTCGCCCAACGATTACGCGATTTCGCTCAAGCCAAAGCAGGGCAGGGCGAACCGCTTGTTTGGTCAGTCAATGTCGTCAAAGCCCCGGATGTGGTCTTAAAACGCCCTGCCGACGTCGTCGTCTCGTGTGACAGTGCGATTTTGGATCATTGCCAACATTGGCACAATACCGCCAGACAGATCTACACTTGGTTGCGAAGTCATCAATCGATCGACTTGCCCAAGGTCTACAACGATTGGTTGATTGACTTGCATATTCAAAACCGAAGCTATTAATCTAAACCGGCAAGCCAAGCAACGCGGTGGCACTTAGAAGTACTCGCTCGGAAGCGGGCCATGTGCATAGAAAATCCAAGACGCCAGATCTTGCTTGGCCCATAAAGATTTCAATTTCCAATGGGCTTAGCCCGGCCTTAACCGCCACCCAGTCGTCCATTGCTAATTCATAAGCTTCCATAACCGATGAAGTACCAGCGACGCAGCCTAACCGATTTCGTTCAGCAGATCATTCAAGATTTCATCGAATTGAGCACCTTTGAAGCCCATTTTTGCAGAGGCGTCAGCGCAAAGACGTTTCTCTTCTTCCGCAAGTTCACCGTCAATCGCCATCATGTGCACCATGTTTTTCAACAGGAGAATTTTCGCTTCTTCCTCAACGGGAATCGCCAATTCCAACCTTCCTGCTTGAATGTCCGCAATGGTTTCCTCGAATTGCTGCTGAGTGATTTCCCATTGATTGGCGCGAACTGCCAACATTTCAACTTCTGCTTGTTTAAATTCGCCATCACTGGCGGCCATGGCAACTAAATGTCGAAAAAGATTTAAGCGATCCAAAATAAATTTCCTTCCAGACCCGCTGTGGTCGTCTTGGGCCACTGGGCTTATTGGCTGGTATTGTTTGTTGCTGGTTTGAATTCCGATTGGAGCAACCGGATGAACTAGCTAGAATGATGATCTAAGCTTAAGCAGATTCCAATGGGTTGATTGGTAATCCGTTCGAAGCTTCGTGGTTATAGCATGCCCAATCCCACCTGTTTGTGCCGCGGTTGTAACAAAATGCGTTTTTGGGTTCGCAAGCAAGCCAAACACGACTTAGTTTATTCACTGGCTAACGCTTAAGATCAGACTGGGTAGTTTAGACGATTTATGAGGCAACAATCGCCTGGCACTCATTCCCGACACTCATTCCCCCGCACCAATCCCCTGGCTCCATCACCCATTGCCCCTCATTAGATCCGTTCAAATCCAATGACTGAATCCTCTGGCAGCCCACCACATGCTTCGCCGCTTGGTTCGCCGACGATGTCCGATGATTGCGCAAGCCAGGTTTTGCGGCAACCAAAAATTCAATTTACCTGCGACTTACAGATTTTGCACCATCGAATCCCGACGTTTTGGGCGGCGCCGTTGAATCAAATCAGACAGGCCTCTGAATTGTCCGCGTTGCTGTTCTCTCAATTTAAAGTTGATTCCGGAACGACGCGATTGGGAGGATGCGAAATTCAACTGCGGCCGTTGACCTGCCTGTTGAAATTGAACTCGGAAATGAAACCTTCTTTGCTGGCAGCGATTGACCAAGATGGAATTGAGCTTTCGCCCCAGTGTTTGCAGGTATTGTCCATTTTGCAATTCGCAACCGCAGTGGTTCAGCAATTGGCCGCGCCACAAAATCCAGACTTGGCCAACCTACCCGACAAAAACATACACGGCACACGCACAGAAGATCAAAAACAAATAGAATCGGCTGTGCGTGATTTTTCTGCCGTTCATCCCAAAGTCAATTTAGCTGAAGTCAACTTGATAGTCGTTGGCATGTTTTCCTACGTCAATGGGAAACTGACGTTCACTATTGAATCACAATCAGTGAGCAACCAATTTTCAAATTGGTCGGGGATTTTGCAGCAGAATCCGTCATTGTGCCAACCCTACCATTGTCCATTGACGGGTGATTCGGGTAAACACCTTGCTGCCGATGACGAAGGCGATATCGGCTTAAACAAGAATATCATTCCTTGTAGTGTGACTAACCGTCGATTGCTGCAAACCAAAATGGACCGCTGTGGAAACAGCCAGAATTGGGTTTGCCTTTCTAAACTGACCAAGTCCGCGACTTCCGATCAATGGATCACGACGGCGAATTTGACGACCTGCCCCAAGTGTTCAATGCCGACCGAAAAAAGCGGTTTTAGTAGAGGGCAATGTGCCGCCTGCCAAGCTTTGGCCAATGCGGCTGTTGCCGCGACCACAGATACGGCCAACTACTTAAAAAGCAAATGGTTAGTCGACCAGCTTTGCAAAACCGACGAATTTTACGCACAGTTCAAAGACGCAACCAAGTCGATTTTTGCGAACAGTAAATTCACGTGGATCTACTTCCAACAGCAACGCTGTAAACACATCCTGGTCTTTGACCAAGCCGATCAATTCGTCGTGCATCGCTACAAAGATTTCTGGCAATGGAGGTGGAAGACTCGAACACACTTGAGTCCCTAAAACACATTCGCATTTATCTGAAACTCCGGCTCGACATTGCTAGTCGTCGATCACCGAGAAATACAAGTGCTGCTAGAAATTTTTAGCCTGCACGGTTAACAGATACAACGCTGGAACGAAGTACAAAGCTAACAAGGTAGCGCCTCCGACTCCGCCAGCAATTGATATTGCCAACGGAGGCCAAAAACCGCCGCCTTGTACCAATAGCGGAATAAACCCAGCGATGGTGGTGAACGTGGTTGCCAGAACGTGCCGAGTGCAGCGAACAACCACATTCACGGTCGCCTCGAGATCACCTTGCCGAGCTTTCGGATTCGCTGTCAAACTGGCCAGCACCACGATGGAATCGTTAATGGCAACACCGACCAACCCCATCGTTCCAACAATGGCCATGAATCCAAAAGGGAAATTGAACAGATACAAGGACAGCAGTCCCAATCCGATGCTAAAAAAGCCGACCCCGCCGATCAGAAACGCTGCCCGAAACGAACGGAAGCTAAGCACAATGGTAGAAAACATAATCAAACCCAACACCGGCGCAGTTGCCAATAGGTTCCCGACCGCTCGATCCCGTTCGGCAGATTCGCCCCCGTACAAAATCGAATATCCAGGCGGCAAACTGAACCCTTGCTGAACCAATCTAGACTTAAACTCGGACAAGACCACGCTTGGAAGTTGTCCCGATTCCACTTGGGCCCGAATTTCGTTCACTCGCTGATTATCAATTCGCTGGATGCTTGAATCACTGGGCTGCAATTCCCAATTACCTAAGGTCGAAATTGGGATGCTTTGATTTTCGCCGACAAGTTTCCGATTGAATGTCAATGAAGCGATCGCGTCGACCGTGCCTCGATCTTCTGGATCTAAACGTAAGCGAACAGGTATCTCTTCTCGCCCCTCAAGAACCGAGCCCACTAAAACGCCATCCAGTTGTGCACTTAATTCATTGGCAACGGCTTGTCGATCCAGTCCCACTTGTTGCAACAGCGAGGGGTCGAAGTTCCAAGCCAAAGCAGGAGTTACCGTTCCCAACTGAGCCACCGTTGCTGTGACGTATTTCGTAGACGACAAAACGGAACGAACTTGATCTCCCAATTCGTTCAAGGTGTCTCGATCTGGACCGAAAATACGAATTTCAATCGGGTCATCCAGCGGAGGGCCCAATTGCAATTGCTGAACATTGACTCGAACCATCGGAAGATGCATTTGCAGACGATCCTGTAATTGCTGCAACATGGTCTCGTCAGCAACTTCACCGTCCAACTCAACGAACGCTTGAGCAAAATTCGGTGTATCTTTTCGCAATGGAATTAGATTCACGTAAAACGGCGGCGCACTGCGACCGATGTACCAATCGGCCCGTTTGATCCTAGGATCCTGCATCATCAATTGACGCGCGCTCCTTGCAATCTCGACTGTCTGGTTTAAGGTTTTACCCGGGCCCAGTTCCAGCTTGATCGTGAATTGATCACGATCTGCGGAAGGGAAAAATTGCTCGGGCAATTGAGTTGCCCCAATGAATCCGGCGATTGGCAACACCAAACTTATCGCGATCGCCAGCAACGGAAACCGAAATAAGACAAGTAAACTGGCTCGATATATCTCGGTCACTCGACTGTTGGAACAACCATTGACCCAAAATTGCTTGACGACTCCAGTGGTTTTTAGATTTTCTGAACTTGTGCTCATGATGCTTGGATTTGGATTCGAAGTCCCGTCCAGTTCCCGTTGAATGTCTGCAGACGGAACCACTTTTTCGGATCGCGAATCGATTGCTGGAAAATTCACCGGAGCACGAAGCCAACCCAGCAACGCTGGGACCACGGTCATCGAAAAGAAATAGCTGGCGATAATCGCGGCGATCACACTTGTCGAAATCGAGTACACGAATTCGGCTGCTGGCCCAATCATGATAATCAACGGCGCGAATGCCAAAACCGTTGTCAATGTTGAACCAAACAGTGGTACCGCTAAATGGTCAATGCAATCGCGAATCGCATCCACGACCGAGGCCCCTTCGTCCAAAGCCGCTTGCACTTCATCGACAATCACGATCGCGTTGTCAATCAACAAACCCAACGCCAAGATAATCCCAGTCACTGACATTTGCTGCAGCGGTATTTCCAGCATCCACATCGACCCCAAGACCGCAAGACAAGTCAACGGTAGGGTTAGCCCAACTAAAATACTTCCTCGCCAACCCATGATAATGAAAACAACAAGCATTACCGCTAAAGCCCCGAGGCCTAAGTTGAGGACCAGCGAATTCAGACGCTGCATCACGTAACGCGATTGTTGAAAATCGACCTCAACTGCGACGCCCGACGGCAGATCACTTTGCAAGCTCGCCACGACTTTATCGGTCTCTTGGGTCCACCGATCGATACGATGATTGCTTCGCTGGTAACCGACCAAGACGATTGCATCTCTCCCGCCAACCAATACACGCTGGGCAGCCGGATCGTTAACCGATTTGGTTATCGTCGCGACTTGTCGCAGTGTGACCGATTGACCATTTGCATTGATGCCTACAGGAATGTTTGAAAGGCGTTCGAGGGAATCGAAATCACCCGTCATTTCTAATAACGTCGCATCAAAATCACCCTGAATCAAACCAGACGATATCTTTGCGTCACTTCGACTTAACTTCGATGCAAGGTCCAGCATCGACAAACCGTTGGCCGCCAATTGATCCTTAGAAATTTCAATTGAGAACTGCTCACCCGGAAGTCCAAAAATTTCGACTTTGTCTGTGCCAGAAATGCCCCGAAGTTCCGAACGAACGTCTTTAGCGATTCGGCTAATAATTGCCCAGTTGGTCGGCTGGTCGCTGGTCCATTGAACACTGACCATCAGCGACGCGGCTCGAAATTCAAGGTTCTCGAATTCCGGAGGTAGCGAACCCTCTGGCAACTCTGACTGAGCATCGGCCAACTTGTCTCGAATTTCAGACCAAACGGGTTCGACCTCTTCCACATCATCTTGCAGTTCAATTGCAATCAAACTGTAGCCCCGACGACTTCCCGACCGCATTAATCGAATCTCTTCGATCTCTAGTAACCTGCGTTCAATAGGCTCGGTGACCAACGTCTCCACCCGTCCGGATGACGCACCTGGAAAGAACGTTCGAATCGTAGCAGCCCGCGGCTTCATCAACGGATCTTCCATCCGGGGAAGCACTTGTATCGCTGTCCAGCCACATGCAATCACGACACCGACCAATAGGATCAGCAAGCGGGGATTATGATAGAACAGCAGTGCCAAACGACCCACGAGCGAATTGCCTTACGAAAAAGATGAACAGAAACTAGCCCCGAGGAAACTGGCCCCGAGATAAGGGCCCCGGTTACTCAACCGCAGCTGCCTGCGCCAGCAGTCCCTGATCAACGACTTGGACTCTTTGCCCGTCTAATAATCGTTGCGACCCTTCGCTGACAATCCAGTGTTGATCTTGAATTGACCCGCGAACAAAGGACTGTTCTCCACACGTGTAAAGCACCTCGACTTGCTGCTTCTTGACGACACCCAAATGCCGAGGCGGTAAATTTTCTTCCCACGCGACATTTGCGGATCCAGAATTCTCGACGTTAAGGTCCACGTTGCCTGACTTTCCCGCAGCGACCGCAAGATTTGCAACCTCTTCAATATTCAAAATCGACTTTATGTTTAAGGCATTTCCGTCGTGCTTTGCGGCAGACTTAACCGTAGCTGCTTCCCATTCTGGAATCGAATCGGGGTAGAATTCAAAGACATTCCACAGTCCGCGTCGACCGCGACACATCGCATCATTGGGCAGCCAAAAACCGGCCTCTTGAATTGTGGCTTCCCATACCAGTGATACCGAACGTCCCGGAAACAATCGATCGTTTCGCGTTTGCCCAACCGCACCCCCCAGCGAATCTTGACTTACCACCAGCTGATCATTGGCATTTTTGTTAGATACCGCGATCTGTCGTGGTGGTGCCTCCACGGCGACTCGCTTCCCAAGTTCCGCTTGCTTAACTTGCTTAACTTGCTTAACCTCGTCAATACTGAAAATTGCCAGCACGGTTTGCAGTCCCGGATCCAAGGCTGGAACCATTCGATCCAATTTGGCTGGAACGGATTGCTGGTCACACAACAACTGATACTCTTGCCCAATGCGCAGCTGCTCCGAAACCGCCAACGAAACGCCTACATGGGCTTCGATTGGCTTGGCTTGGATTAGCTGAACAATCGGTTGTCCGCCCGCCAAAACATTCCCTAGGTCGGCAAGCGTTTGAGCAATGTAGCCGTCATACGGTGCCAACAATGTCGATTTAGTAACTTGGGTCTCCAGTTGCTGCAAACGGGCAGTGAGTCCATCGCCCAGGGCCAACTGAGCATCGATTTGCTCCTGACGGGTGCCTTCTTCCAATTCGGCAACCCGTTGCCTGACCGCTCGCAGTCTTTTTCTAGAAGCAGTAACCCCTGCGGTTACCGAATCAAGTTCATTAACGGAGATGGCCCCTTTGCGCGCCAGTTCCGACTGTCTTTCGAATTGCCGCTCCAAATTTTCAAGCTCCGCCTCGGTGGCTTCCAGATCAGCCTTGGACGCAGCCAGAGTGGTGGTCCGAGGACCCGAACGCATTTCCGCCAGTGTGGCGGCCGCGGCGGCAACCTCTGCTTGAGCTTGCTTGACTTGCAAGTCTAACAACTGCGTATCTAGCTTGGCGATGGCTTGACCTTTTTGAACCGTCTGTCCTAGGTCGACCCACATCTGAATGACCAATCCACCTTGTTCAAAAGCCAATTCGCTTTGATGCTTAGGAACCAAACGTCCGTTGAACGTGATTTTCTGTTGATAACAATCCACTTGATTTAATTGACTGACAAAGGCCTCGCCTGGATGGTAGGTCTCCGCGGCGGCAGTGGAGAGACCCTGCGGAATAGATTTGTTGCTGGCACTAATGATCAACATGACAATCGCCACGATCAGCATCAATCCAGCGACAAACGCTGACCAGAAGAACAGACGACTTAATACCATTAAAATGAATTTCCGAATTTTGGGCGATCCATAAATGCCCTTCGATAGGCGTTTACGTCGATGTAATGCCCCGCGATTCCAAAAAAAGCGGTTCAACTTAGGCAACCTGCCAGGCGGCTCAAAGGCCGCAGTTGGAACCGAAATGAACCTTGTCGATTAACTGTAGGGTGAAAACGAGGCTTCGGTTAGGGCGGGTCGTCAGGATGGCAAGAAAAACAGGCGTTTCAAACCGGACAACCCTCACTTTTACCCTGAACAACAATCACGGCACATCATCGAATTTACCAAACGTTCGGTACCCAGTTGAAAACTCGATTTCCAAGGCAAGCAGGCACTTGCAGATGCGACTGAGAGCAAACCCACCTGTTCACGAGCCAACCAGAAGGGGCGACCAAGGGACCTCGCAGAAGGAAAATGCCTGCCGCGATAAACTCAGGCAATACCGATCGCCATCACTCCGGCACGCCTCCGGTACGCCAGATGCCCTTCCCGATTTTGCCTGGCACCCTAAAATCGGCAGCCTGGCACCCTAAAATCAGCATGACCTAGAAATGAATAAGACCTAGTTTTTGTCCGTCGGCGAAGGTGCTTCGTCCGCACCAGTTTCCAACTTGGGTTTGGATTCTTCGCTTGGTTGGGCTTCAGGATTTTTAATCTGAATCGTCATTTTTAGTGTTGTGTCGATGGTTCGTTTGATTGGCGGTTCGGCCTTAATGTTCAAGACCATTTTTTGCGTTAGCGACGTTTCAACGACTCGCAATTCCTTGAGGTTATAGACAATGGCTCCGATATTTTCTTGACTTTCAATCATCACCTGATCTTTTTCCGATGCGATTTCTAAAACGGGCGTGACGCTAATGTTGGCCAGTTCTGGCTGTTGGGCATTGGGACCCAGAAACTTATATTCCGAAGTCACCTTAGCTTCCATACCGGGTTCTTTGGGTAGGAATTTGGGTGCCTCGGTCCATTGATACCCTGGCTGAATCGATTGCAAGGGAAACTTAACCATTTCGCCAGACAATTTACTCAAGGCATCTTTGCTTAATAACCGCCCCATTGCGTCTTCTGCGGTCAGCGATGGATCGTCCACCAACTTGTACGACTTCACTTCGCCTAAACGAGTCATCTTCATTCGCATCGCTCGGCCCACCAAAGCTTTCAAATTCTGGTAGACCTTATTGGCAACCGGTGATTGGGGTGCTTCTGCATCAGTATCGACAAAGATTTCGCCAACAACCGGGTAGCTCATTTGCATCTTGACTCGAGTGAACGTCTGCAAGATCACGATTAGTTTCCCTTCGGATTCTTCAACCATCCAATCTTGATAAAGATTCATTCGTACTGGCAACTTGCCAGATTTCATCAACGTACTAGTCGTCTGAGTCGTCGTGCTTTGGTCAACATGGACTTCAAATTCCTGTCCTGGCTGGAACTTCCAGCGGAGAAGGTAACGCCCCTCGGGAACGAATTCTTCCTCTTGCAAATTCTGTCCCAAAGCCAAACCCGAAGAGAACACGTTACACGCAATCAGCATAACCAGGCCTGTTAGCCAGGCACCATGCCAACCCCAACGTCGAAAATTTGCAGAATCCGAAACGCCAGATAAGTTCAAAAGACTGGACCGAGTCCCCGCATCTGAGTGAACTTGTGAACTGCCGTATGCCTGTGAATTACCGGGTGATGTATTGCCAGAGCGTTCTTGCACGATATTGCTTTCAACGAAACAGATAAAACTCAAATCCACAATCAGCTCACGGTAACCCTGTAGCATCTTGCGATGAAAAAGGTCAGCCGCAAAAAAATCCACGCGTACCAAATGGTGAACCATGTTGCCCTGAAATTCAAACATGCTTCAATCATCACTTAGCCAACACATAATTCCACGGACAACATACCTTCGCCATTCTTCCCTTAGCCATTCTTGGGCACGCTGCAATTTTGTATCCATGGGTGTGTAAGGATTGGTACTTACCGCCAAGTAATCGAGCGCAAACAAATTTCTTTAGCCGCCTAGGTTTTGCAGTTCATCCATGCCAATTCTGGATATAATTTGGGCGAACCTTGGGCACCCTCACCTGCCTGGGTGCACGTTGCCATGCTGTAGCAGGTTGTCATGCCGTAGCAGGTTGTCATGCCGTAGCAGGTTGTCATGCCGTAGCAGGTTGTCATGCCTCAGTACACGGCGACTTTGCCACAGCCACTTGAATACGGCGACTTGATGAAGACTGCCAAGCAGTAGCAACGGCATGGGATCCTATTGTAGTCAACCAAACGGGACTTGGTAACAAGATAGAAGTGAAGAGAAATGCATATAAAATCTGTTCAAATCCTGCGATTTCAAATCCGGCGCGCGTCCATCGCTTCGCAGGCTTGCGTTTGGCTGCTACCTTCCTGTTTTTCGCTGGGCATTGGCATTTTGGCCTTGCTTCCGCTGGGGTGCATTCAGCAAACAGACAACCAAGTGGTCGTATTTTCGGCCCTTGACCGAGAATTCAGCCAAAATGAATTTGATCAATTTTCCAAGGCGACAGCAATTCGAGTTCTGCCAAAATATGATACCGAATCTACGAAGACCGTCGGCTTGGCTAATCAAATTTTGCAGCAAGGTGAAGGTAGTCAATGCGATGTGTTTTGGAATAACGAAATCTTGCACACACTTAGACTGCAGAAAGCGGGCCTTCTTCAGACCGTTGAAATTTCAGAGGCTCAGTTTTTCTCGCCGACATTTCGTTCACCTGATCAACAGTGGTTCGGATTAGCCGCCAGGGCCCGAGTGTTCATCGTCAATACGGATCTGCTAACCGATTCTAGTCAATACCCAAGTTCAATCAACGCGCTGACCGATCCTCATTGGGCCGGCAAAGCGTGCATCGCTAAGCCTTTGTTTGGGACTACGGCGACTCATTTTGCGGTCCTCTATCAAATCTGGGGCAAGGACCAGTTCCAAACCTTTGTCTCGCAATTGCCCACCAATCACGTAGCTGTGGTTTCGGGCAATCGGCAAGTTGCAGCCGATGTTGCGGCCGGCAAATATGCCTTCGGCTTGACGGACACCGACGACTACAACCTAGAAGCCGAAGCCGGTAGTCCCGTGGCGATGGTTTTTCCTGATCAAGATCCCAAGTTGATGGGAACGCTTTTGATCCCCAACACTGTGGCAGTGATCAAGGGAACGAAGAATCGCGAGAATGCTATAAAGCTGATTCAGTATGCATTGTCTGGTACTGTAGAAACGTCTCTAGCGACAGGTCCTAGTGCGCAATTCCCGCTGGACACAAGACTGAAAATACGCTCCAAGCTTGAAGTTCAACCCACACCCCGCTACTTAAACGTCGACTGGAACCGCACGGTTGAAGCGTGGCAAGAGTCATCGAAGTTATTGAAGGCCCTCTACTATTAGTGAACACTTGGGCCGGACCATCGACAAAACCGTCACTTCCTTCCAGATATTTTAGTGGAACAGGGAAAATCTTCGAGTGCCCACAGCCACAACTTACCCAAGCGGTACGTTTCTTCACGTCCGAGTAACACATCTTGTTCCACCGTTTTTAGTCAATACACCATCGCTCACCACACCTAAGATCTACACCCAATGTTCGTGAGGCCAGTCGCGTAAACCGCTTGAGGCAGAACTATGGATTTCGCAACTTCAAACCACAATCACGTTGATCTAACTCCGTCGCTTGTTCCGGCGTTACCACTTAACAACCGTTCTTATTTTGCGGTTTTTAATACGATGGCGTCATCGGACAATGACACCCCAAACATTACATTGACAGTGGATTCCAGCGGGAAGATCATTGCCAGGTCTCGTTTAATCGACCATCAATTATTGCCCCCCAGTCGACCGTTTGGCCTGCCGCTTGAAGCCAACTTTCTACAAGAGTGTCAGGCAAACAATGACGATTCTAGTTTGGTTAGTTTGATCCAAACCGCCGAGGCGGTTCGCGCCGTCATCTCTGGCCAAATTCCTCAATTCGAGACCATTTTTCCGGTTCAAATCTCAGACGGCACGCTTTGGTTTCGCAATCGAGCAATTCTAATGGAGTCCGACGACCAGTTGACTTGCATGGTGTCCCACGAGGAAGTCACTTCAACCATTCAAGCCAATGAAGATCAGCGGCTGCAACGACGCGATGAACACTATTTCCGACTCATTGCCGAAGGTTCAGACAAGGCTAGTTTCTTGCTTGATGAAGTAGGAAAAATTCAATGGGTGAATCCCGCCTTTGTGCGTCTGTTCCATTTTCCATTGGCTCAAATCAAAGGCCGGGAAATTGCAGCAGTGTTAAAGCTGATGGAATGCGGAACTCACTACTTAGATCGCTTTCGCACGGCATTGATGGAACGCACTGATTTCAAAGGCGAAGTCTACGCATACGATGGTCACCGGCAGGGGATGTGGCTTTCATTGGAATTGCGATTAGTTTCCAGTGAAGACTTTTCATCACCTCGCCTGGTAGGCTATTGCACCGACGTCACCGAAAGTCGAAACAAAGAAGAACAACTTCGTAAAGCACTTGACCAAGCCGAAGAAATGGCAAGCAAACTTCAGGACCACAAACGAATCCTCGATTTTGCGGTTTCCGGTGCAGACCTGGCGTTTTGGGAATGGGCACCGAAAACTGGCCAGATGACTTTCAATGAGCGGTGGGCGGCAGGTCTAGGCTATAGCCTGGATGACCTTCCACAGCACTTTTCCACCTTTCAAAACTTGTTGCATCCCTTGGACAAGCAGCGAATTGAAACCAAAATTTCGCAATGTTTGAACGATAACGGCGACTTTGGTGATCAACAACTGGACGTCGAATTTCGATTACGCAGTAGGTCGGGCGAATACCTTTGGATGCATTCACGCGGCCGAGTCGTGCAGCGAAGTCATAATGGTCAACCTTCACTGATGTGCGGTGTTCAATATTGCATTCAAGATCGAAAAAACACTGAACTGCGTATCGAAGGTTTGGTTCGGTTGATCGATGAATCATCCAACGAACTCTATATCTTTGGTGCAAACGACCTGAAGTTTGTTTCGGTGAACCGAGGCGCTAGAGAAAATCTGGGCTACACGCTGGATGAATTGAACGAATTGACTTTGCAAGACACCATGCCTGAAATGTCAGCCCAACGATTCAATTCGCTGGTACGACAACTTAATACCAATCCTGAACAACGTATTCAATTCGAAACCACACATCGACGTAAGGACGGCACCGGATACCCTATCCACGTATTTTTGCAGAAGACAAAACTGGTTGAACGTCACGTCTATGCCGCATTTGTCCTGGATCTGTCCAAACGAAAGCTATTGGAACGGCAATTGGCTCAAGCCAGAAAACTGCAATCGATTGGCCAATTGGCCGCTGGCATTGCGCACGAAATCAATACGCCGATCCATTTCGTGAATGAAAATCTCGAGTACATGCAGTCGTTGCTCAATGGTCCATTGCAAGACCACATCGACTTGTTCCCAAACACTGCTGAATCATCACCTGGCGACGGCGATCACCCGTCCGCCTCGAAAAAAGCTCAGTTAAGACGTGATTTCCTGATGGCCTTGAATGAAAGTGCAGGGGGAATTGATCGTGTGATCAAGATCATCTGTGCAATGAAACTGTTGTCTCACCCTGGCAATACGGAAAAGACTCTAACGGACCTGAACCAATTAGTTCACGACACGGTCACGATCACACAGAAGCGATGGAAGAAAAACTGCATTGTTGATTTGGCTTTGACCGAGAACCTAGCCAGCGTGATGGCGCTTCCAAGCGAAGTCAGCCAAGTCATGATCAACTTGTTGATCAACGCAGTGGACGCAATCGATGAACACGCACAAACGAATAGCGTGTCTGGGCGAATTGGAATTAGAACCTGGGCCGAGGAAGACTGCACCGTTTTCGAATTCGAAGACAACGGCCCTGGTATTCCACGCGAATTAGTAGATCGGGTTTTTGATCCATTTTTCACAACGAAAGAGGTTGGCAAAGGCACCGGCCAAGGACTCGCCATTTGCCACAGCATTATTGTCGAACAGCACCAAGGAACGATCACCCTAGAAACACAACCCGAACAGGGGACTCGCTTCACCGTTCGCCTTCCCAACTTGCACGACTCCTCTCCGACCCTTAAAGAACAGGGAGCTTAAACACAATGTCATCTCAGCGACCTAACTTATTACTTGTAGACGATGATCCTTCTGTCCTGTCGGCAACTCAACGCCGCTTGGGCGAATACTATGACGTTGAAATCGCGTGTGGTGGTCAACAAGGACTTGAAGTCTTGGCCAATTCGCCACCTTTTCCCGTGATCATTTCCGATATGGAAATGCCGGGAATGGATGGCATCCAATTTATCCAAGCAGCACGCCGCGATAGCCCAAATTCAATCTACCTAATGATGACGGGCAAGCAAGACCAAGCGACCGCAAGTCGAGCAATGAACGAAGGCGGAGTCTTTCGCTTCCTAACCAAACCCTGCTCATTCGAAGAGATCCACTCGACCATCGAAGCCGCGCTGCGGCAGTACAACCTCGTCAATGCCGAAAAACAACTGTTACAGAAAACGCTTATAGGAGCGATCGACGCCATTGTGGACATCTTCGAAACGATGATCCCCAACGGAATGATTCGCTCCTCTTCAATTCAAAAGATTGTGCGGGAATTGTTGCACGAACTGCGACTTCCCGCAAAATGGGAATTCGTGTTATCCTCGCGATTGGCCCTAATTGGCTACGGACTGGTAAGTAAATCGTATCAAGACGCTTCAACACAGCAGCCCAGTGACGAATTCGATGACCTACTGCTATTGACCAATGCATGCTTGACGTCGGCTAGAATCCTACAACGTATCCCTCGACTTACTACGCCTGCGACCATTATTCAACAGGCCCCGGACTCGGTAGGCTACCTTCCAAAAAATCTAAACACCGAAGCCGAAGTTATCCAACTAGGGGCAACGTTGTTGCGGGTTGCGTTAGAATGGGAAAACAGCAAGCGGCTTGCTCTCTCACCCACCGCATCCGTTTTAGACTTGCGGCGAAAAATGCCGCACTTGCCCGAAGTTGTCATTGAGGCCCTAGACAAAATTCAACTGGAACACGTTGCGCCCCCCAAGATCATGGAAATCCCAATCCCAGCCTTGAAAAGTGGAATGGTCTTGCGTGATGATATTTTCACGCAAGAAGGAAATATCCTGATTGGAAAAGGCCGCCGTCTGACCGCTTCGCTGATCGAAAAACTTACCGCTCAACTGGACGGCAAAAACAACCTGAAGCAGAAGTTAGTAACCGTAGTGCTACCGGAAGTAGCCAGCCAAGTTAGCTAAGGACTTTTGGCCGAACAGGTTAGCGACACGCAAGTCTACCGCCTATCGGCCAAGCCCGTCCGTCGCTTGATCGATCCATCGCTTCAAGCAGTACCTTCGATTTTTTCAATCGTCATTGCAAACCACTCCGTTTCGATGCAACTGCCGTCTGCGACCGCGACGACTCCATTGCAGGTTGCCCCCGAGTGTTTATACAAATGCTTGCACCTAAAATGCAACTGCCCCTGCTGGAAAAACAGGGCGGCTTGATCCAATTCAGGGATCATGATGTGGTCTTGCGTCTGGCGCCCCAACAGGCAGGCTTCTGCCATCAAGATTGAGAAGTCTGTCCGCGGTACCGTTCGCTGTGGCAAAGTATATTTCAACACGGCGGTACTTGTGAGCGGATGCGGGCGAAAGAACTGCAAGCCAACACTGCTTCCTAATTCGAACTTCTGTTCATGCCTAAGCATCACAGTCGTGCCAGCTAGATCTTGGCGGTTTCCTGAGTCTGAAAATTCGACTCGACCTTCCGACTGCAACCAGTACCCGCCATCTTCTCGGCTAATTTTTGCATGGCGTCGGTTAAGATTCGCTTGGAAGGCAAGTTGTACGCCTGCCGTTGGAACCGCTTGCCCAATCCACACCTCATCTTGTGGGCATACCAATACCGTAGCTATCGAATCAATCCAAAGCACGAATCGGCAATTTCGATCAATCATATTTAATAAACAAAAGGCATGAGGGATTGCGAAGCCAGAGGGTCGTGACCGATTGAAAACGTACTGCGATGAAAATCGTCTTGAAAAAACCGCGAAGCTTCCAACCGATCACTGATGATACAAAAAAACGCGAGCTCTGGTGCAAACCGCTCGCGTTATCCTTGTTCAAATTGTAAAGCAAAAACTCTAACGAGGAACCGTGCCATCGGTGGTTTGCGCTTGCTGAATGCTAGGAGCAGCCTTTTCGACCAATTTCCAGCCCAATAAAGTTTGTGGGCGAGGAGAAAATTCGTCTCGCCACAACCGCGCGACATTCAGACCAAGGTCAAAATTCTTCTCACTGCTGGCAAAATCGTAGATTTGGAACTTAATGACTGCCGGATGGGTCGTGCCATCAGTAAGCATTATTTTCTGCGGATTATGATCGGGGGCATAAAGTTGAATCTGAATCGGTAAGAACTCGTCGCCGGCCAACACAATAATCGCTTTACTGTAGTGTTCAGCGTCTTTTCGTAGTTTGGGATAGATTTCCAACCACCACTGCTTTTCAACACCCGCTGGGGTCACGGGTTTGATCCAGTAACGAGCCTTCAGGTCCGCCGCCTTGGCGCCGAACAAAAACGGAAGCGGACTATTCTTGATGCCTTGGCCTTGAAGTTCTGGTGGCAAGTTCTGTTTGATCAACTGCTTTTCGCTGTAATCAAAAAAGTAAATCGCATCGCCACTGGATACATAACGTTCCTTCATCTTTTCCATAGTCGCGCCGTCGACGTCACGATAATCAAGTGTCGGATTGGCAGTGCTGGGTGGAAGCGCAATTCGCTTCTTATCGACCGCAATGATGGCTCGATCCGGATTTTCGTATTGGATCTGACCTCCAGCGATCTCATGGGGAACCATTTGCCCGGTCGCAGGATCAACGTAGTTGCAAACACCAGAATCGTAATTAAAACGATTGAATTGACATCGCAACCGTTCCACCTGGCTACTTGAGGTTTCCCAGTAGCCAAGCACGCCGTCGACATAGCCTTCCAACTTGGGGTCTAAGGGAAAGCCAGCCGGTGCGTTGATTGGAACCGTCTGCATGGGTGTCTGGGCGGTTGGCGATTGTGGCCCAACTTGATTCTGCCCAAATGCCGATTGCGGATCTGCGGATTGCGTATTTGCGGATTGCGTATTTGCGGATTGCGTATCTGCGGATTGCGTGTCTGCCCGTTGCCCGGTCGTCAACTGCTGTGCCGCAGCGCCAGCGGCAAACAGACCAAGCGAAACGAAGGCTACGGCAGCCGTTTGAAAAAACAGTGGTTTAAGCAACGCCGTCATAAATCTTCCCTGATTATTTTCAATGTGAAAACGAAAACCCGCGTGTCCTCCTGACACACCGGCCCTAAATCTATCAAGCCAATCGGAACTGGCCTATAGCAAATTGTTAGTCACTAGGTCAACAACTGGCCCCAAGAGCACACGTTTGACATCTCCGGGGCGATCCGCTTTGCAGAAAGTGTCATCTAAGTGGAGGTTGATTCAACCGTGGCCGAACGCAAAATGGGTCAAAAGTGTGGTTTGGGCGTGCTAGCAAAAGGGGAAACGGACCCTTGCGCGGTCCCGCTTTTGGATTGAAAGTCATCTTGATTTGCCTTGAACTTGGGCTGCGCAATACCTGGCCGACGAGTATAATGTGAAGCTATGTCCCGATCCAAATTCGGCAAATTGGCTTTGCCTTGGTGACGTTACGATTTGTTTTCCTCAAGTGCAAGCTGGAGTCAAGGTTCCATGGAATTCCGTTTTCCCCGCGCCCTAACATTCTTCTCAAATGTGTTTCGCCCATCCAACGGTATCGCAAGAGCTTTGGGTTTGGTCGGCGTTACTTTAGGTGCCGCCATTTTCAACCACACAGTTCAAGCTCAATCTAGCATTGACCACACCAAAGCCGAGGCTTGTGGAAATCCCAAAGTTGAGACTCAGAAACTGCCTGTGAAAATCGTTGCCGCGTTTCCCAGTTTGGAGATCGGACGTCCGATCGTCATGTGTGCCGCCGGTGATGGCACCAGCCGATTTTATATCGCATCACAATATGGCGTGATCTATTCGATCGATCCCACCGATTCGGAAGTTAGCGAAGGCGAAGTCCTGTTTGATTTTGCCCAGTCGGTGAGCTACAAAGATCGCGAAAACGAAGAAGGCTTTTTAGGGATGGCCTTCCACCCTAAGTTTAAAGATAACGGCCAACTATTTATTTTTTATACCAGCAGCCAGAACCCACGCACTTCGGTGATTAGTCGGTTCAACCGAATGAAAGATAACCCAAAGAAAATCGATCCCGCGTCCGAGATGAAATTGCTTGAAGTCCCTCAACCGGCCTGGAATCACAACGGCGGAACGATCGAATTTGGGCCCGACGGATATTTGTATATTGCTTTGGGTGACGGCGGTGGCGGAAATGACATGTTTAAAAACGGTCAAAAGCTTAGCACGCTGATGGGTTCGATCTTAAGAATTGATGTCGACAACCAGGATGACGGTAAGAACTATTCCATCCCCAAAGACAATCCATTCATCGACACAGAAAACGCTCGACCTGAAATCTGGGCGTATGGCCTGCGAAACGTGTGGAGATTTTCTTTCGATCCTGTGTCCAAGAATCTCTGGGCGGCAGACGTTGGCCAAGATCTGTGGGAAGAAGTCAACATCATCAAGCGCGGCGGCAATTACGGCTGGAGCGAACGTGAAGCAATGCATCCATTCGGCCGCAACGGCTCAGGTCCATCGGATCAGCTTGTGGATCCCATTTGGGAATACCATCATGACATTGGCAAATCGATTACCGGTGGCGTGGTTTACCGAGGCAAAGCGATCCCAGAACTAGTTGGTGTCTACCTTTTCGCGGACTATGTTGCCGGAAAAATGTGGGGAATCAAGTACGACGAGAAAGAAGAAAAAGTCGTTGCACATTACGAATTCCCACTTGAAAACAATGTACCGGTGATCACGTTCGGAACCGATGCCGACGGAGAAGTTTACTTTAGTGATCCATCAGGTCACATCTTTAAGTTTGAACCTACCAAGTAAACCTCACCAACGCCAATCCAAACGCCAGCCTTCAGTGGACGTTGGTCCTGGACGAATTGGGCAAACACATTGGGTTATCGGGACCTTGAAAAAGGCGCTCGATAACCCGTTTTTTTAGGCACTGGCACACTCACTCTGGCACGCTCACTCTGGCACACTCACTCTGGCACACTGGTCCTGACACACTGGCCCAACTGAATCGAATTCCGCGACCAGGTTAAATTCAATTGTTTCTTTTGGGATCCGATGCAAGATCAGACGCCATTTTCGTAGTACACCTTAGACCGCGTCCTGGGGAAGTACTTCTCAACGGCACTAATCGCAGGCAAGCAGCGTTTTTCAACCACCCATTTTCAACTCCCAAGTTCAATTCTCAAGGAAACCTTCGGTATGAGTAATTCTGCACGACGAATGGTAGGCGGCATGGTGACTGCCGCTGCATTGACCGCGGCTACTTTTGTATCTCAAACACAAACTGCAGCGCAGGTGGTTTTTTCTACCCCCGGATCGATCCAAAGCGAAACACAGCAAGACGGGGAACCTACAGTGGGTGGAACGATCGTCATGTCGGCTGGCGCGCAAATCGGCGCCGACGGCCCCGTCTTTGGATCGGTCGAAATCTTCAGTTCCGATGGCAACCAAATGATCATGCCAATGCGGAGCCCGATGGTGGACACCAATAACTGGAGCAGCTTGCTTAACCTTCCCGAGGTTCGGGAAGAACTGGAAATCGTGGACGACCAGTTTGAAGAGATCTCTGCAGCCCGCAATCGCTTGGAAAAAGACCTGAAGTCCCGGATCAATGAAATGATAACCTCGGGCTTCGACCCCAGCAAAGCAAAAGACCTAGGCGAAACCATCAAGGAACAGCGGGCCGCCATCGACTCCGAATTGCAACAGATGTTGCTTCCTTCCCAAGTCGAACGCCTGAAGCAGTTGGCACTTCATATCCGGATGAAGCAAGCAGGTGCCGTTGGCGTGTTGAGCAGCAAGGAAGTCATGGAAGAGTTGGAAATGAACGAGGAACAACTAGAAGCCTTGAAGAAGAAGGCGGAAGAGTTAAAGAAGGAACTGGACGAAAAATATGAAGTCATGAAAAAGAAGGCTCAGGAAGAACTGCTTGATGAATTAAAGCCAAACCAACGCAAGAAGTTAGAAGCGTTGATGGGCGCCAATTTTGACTACAAGACTCCTGCGATGACGGACCGCCCGAAGAGAATGTCTCGCTCAACTTTAAAAGATAATTCGGACAAATAACCAGGACAATAGCGCCCCACAATCTATAATAATCCAAGCCAAACGTTTGGACTGTCAGCGTGATAGTTCAAACGTTTTTTAATGGACCGACTGCCCCGCCGCTAGTGGGTACCGCGCGGTTTCGCCGACCACTCAAACAACCGACTCTTTAACCACCAATCACACGAAAGATCTGCTTCGGATCGTTTTCGAGTGTTTCGCAATTTCCGCTCTTAAATCAAAGGCATTCACTGCGCGCCGACCGCGCATCCAGACCGCTCCAACGCATTCATGGCTCGCGGTCCGAAAGACCAAACAGTTGCCGGAGCGGGAAAATTTCGGTTGCCTCACAGCGTTCCAATGGCGACCGGTCGCAGGGTTTCCGAGCGCCGTCGCGGACACTGACAGCCTGACACGCCCAACCTTTTACTGAGGCGACGGGCGGTACCTGATTTGGGCAAAATTTGACGTCGGTCGCTTGTGAATTCACCTCAAATCTTCACCGACGGCTGCCCAATGAGATTCACATCCAGTCGCGATTAAGCCTTGTTTGGGTGAGCCCGTTTTCGGATGTTGCGATTCCGCTAGAATTTACTGACGTGTCGCGCCCCACAGCGAGCCGGTGCGTTTTGTGGCCGGTCTTTGTGGCAAATGCGATGGAGAATGAACCGCAGCAGGCACTCCCAAACCTTCATTGCCTTGAAGGCGATCGGGTTGCGAAATGGGCAGTTGTCCCGAAGCCTGTTGCACCGAGGTCTGTTGCACCGAGGTCTGTTGCACCGAGGTCTGTTGCACCGAGGTCTGTTGCACCGAGGTCTGTTGCACCGAGGTCTGTTGCACCGAGGCCTGCTGTTTATAGCTGGCCTGGTCTACCTGAGGGCGTGCTTCCGTTCTGCTTTGACTAGGATCCGCAGGGGTGACCGCTGACGATTCGAATTCCGAGTTGGGCAAGTTCGACACGTCCTGGTCGATGGGCATGTAATTGTCCCCGGCTTCAGATTCCATTTCGCCTCGGCGGATGCAAGATTCCATCAAGGACAAGGCGTTCTGATTCTCAGGATCCAAATCCAGAGCGATTCGAACATAACGTTGACAGACGTCATAGTTTCCAGAAACAAAGGCATTGGATGCCAAATTGTAGTAGCGATCTGCCTCTTTTTTACGAACAAACCAATTCTTTCGTTCAGGGCGGAAGTCTTCGGCACGTCGATCCACAAAGCCTTCCACAATTCGCGGATCAGGTAACGCATCCGACGGATCGCGAATAACGTGTGGCGTCAACAAAATCAGTAATTCTTCACGAGTCGTATTTCGCTGACGACTACGGAAAAATGGACCTAAAATCGGCATCTTTCCGAGTAGAGGAATACCCCGATGGACATCGTCCGTTTCTTCGCGAATCAGTCCTCCAATAATGATCGTCTCGTTGTCACGGCACATCACATTGGTGGTCACCTGAGTGACCGTTTTCTCGGGCAGGGCCAAATCGCCAACCGAACGAACCGTACCGGTGGATACTTCCGGGTGAATTTCCAACCGAATCATGCCTTCATCGTTGACATGTGGCAAGATCTGCAACTGAGTACCGACTTCTAAAAATTGAATCGATTGTGTCGCTGCGGTTTGCGTTACGGTGGTGTTGGCAAAACCGATTTGTTCACCAATCAAAATTTCGGCCGGCATTTTGTTTAATGCCAGGACGTGTGGGGCGGCAATCACATTGGTTTCGCCAATATCATCCAAAGCCGCCAGAAAGGAGCCAACATGAGCGTCAAGAAAACCCAAACTCAATAGACCTTGCCCAGTTTCCAGGCTATCTAAAGTGCCAGGCAATGAACCACTGACCACTCGCACACCATTGCCACGCAACAGTTCAAGATTGACACCCAATCGATGCTGGTCGTCCAACTTGACCGACAGAATTAACGCTTCAATTGCCACTTGCAACGGCGGCACATCGACCTGACGAATCACTACATCCAGTCGCTGCAACGTCAACGGCATGTCTCTGATGACCAAAATATCATTTCCAGTGTAACCTTCGATCGAACGACCGCTGCTTCCACCGGACGAACTGCCTCCCGTCGAAGATGACGAACCAGAACCTGCACCGGACGACTGCAGGCCCCCGCCGGTTGAACTTGTGATCATGATGCTGCCAACGCCATCGGTCAGCTGCGATTCGATCAATTGTTTCAACTCTGCTGCACTCACAAAACAAGGACGATAAACCCTGGTTTCAGCGACCTGGGAAACCCGTTCCATGCGAATAAAGTCTTCGGGCGTACCAATGAAAACAAAGTTGTCACGATCTAGAATTTGAAAGCCCGTACTAAATAGAATCGCTTGCAACGCTTCTCGCGCGGTAACGTTGCTAATATTTGCGGTCACCGTTCCAGTCACGTTTTCACTGGGCAGAATACTCAAACCCGATTCGACACTGATTAGTTCCAGAACAGCTCGCAGATCTTCATTGTTCAAACGCAAACTGATCTTCTGGTCGTTCAGACGAATTAGTGCTTCGCTGCTGCGCAGCGCATAAGGCATCGGCTTAGTGGGCGGCTGGCTTTCTGCGTTTCCGGGGGTCGAACGTGCTCCGGGGGCCAACAAAGAATCGATTGAAGGCAACACTAGCTTTTGTTCATTGTTTTGGTTAGCCAACCCCGACGGCACCAGACTGATTGTCGGTTCCAATTGTAATGCCTGCCCGCTGCCTTGCTCTTGATAGGCCGAGATCAATTGAATCGGGTTAGCGACCTGCATTCTGCGGTGATCTACACCATTGGTCGATTGACTGGGTTCTAAACGCTGTTGGTTAAAATGTTGGTTTCCATCAAATAATTTCGGTGTCACCATCACCGCTTGCTGTTGCGTTGACGCAGTTTCATTTCCACTTAACTGGCGACCTGATGAATTGAAATTTGCACCTGGAAGGGGTTGGGCTGACTGTCTTGTTTCATGGCTGGACAATGATGGGTGACTTTTAATGGGATCTTGTCTGCCCGAAGGAATGCTGGCTTCTAGTCGCAAATTTTTATTATCTTGCTTCTGCAAATCGAGATTGGAATTTGAGGAAATGTTGCCCGGAGAATTAGTGGAAATCGAAATTCGTAAATCAGTCGACGTGACTTCGGCCCGATCTCGGCTAACCGTAAATCGTTCCAGTAATTGAAATTTCGCCGAAGCGATAGCCAAAGCCATCGCCACCAAAATCAATATCCAAAACTGTTGCGATTTGATGTCGGGGAACATAAATACAAACTTGCGGTAATACTTAGGAGCTTAACGATTTCAAGAACTCAAACTTCTTTTCCAACACTCTCCATCCACGCCTACAAACGGGTACCAGATCGAATGGTTAGTGGTTGGGATTGTCCGATCTGCAATTCAACTTGATCCTCATCAATGCGAATAACTTTGACGCTGGTCCACGTCGATTCGTCTTTCGGCTGGGACAGCGGAACAATCGTACTTTCGCGAAAGTCCACCCAAACCAAGTCGCCTTCTCGCACGATCTTCGAATTCAAGTTTGCAAAGCGACCATTCTTGCTAATCAAAATTGAACGCAGCAAGAATTTTTCCGCAGCACTGGATTCGATTGCCGAAAGCTGGTCTTGCTGTTGTTGGTCCCTTACCGCACCACCGCCAAACGCCATCCCAGTCGTCACTTTGGACGGCTGAAACATATCGATGGTGTCCAACTGGCGAGATCGGTCGTACCAACGGGTGCCTTCGGACTGGCCCAACGCCGCGTCTCCATCCTTGGCGAAACTATTCAGCATGTTCTCGATGGTTGGAACCGAAGCAACCGCGGAATCGTCATTCTTTGCGTTGCCATCCCCCGTGAACAAACTCTGAGGGATCCACATGTAAATGCCTAGCAACAAACCTGCAACTAGAACAACTGCCTTACCCGGCTGTTGGGCCGCTTCGGTTTGCAATCGTTGCAGAATTGTAGACCTTGACATGACCACGCAGACCCCATTAGGTGAAGACGACCCCTATCGTCTATCGGCACAATCAGAAGAAATTGCTTAATTAGATTTTTCAGAAGAACCGGCAAATATCTCCAAAACTAAGAAGACATTATTAATCTGGGTATCCTGGGAAGCACCGGTGGAAAATTGGCTAATTCGCAGCGTCGGATACGCTCGTTCCAACTGATAGATGAAATCTAACGCTGCGGGCGGTGAACCTTCAAGATTTAGAGTGAATCGGTGTTGGCTGAAGGAGGAAAGTGCCTGAGAAGCAAACGGGGCCAACTGGGTAATCTGCAGATTACTTTCTCTTGCCAACTGATGCAGTCTGGCTGGAATTAACACGACGTTTTGTTTGTTCAAGAAATGGACACGAGTGCTGTCAAGTTCATCGGTGATCTCATGCAGTCGATTTTGCTCTGCGTCCAAACTGGTCTTAACCACGTCGGTCAATAGTTCCGCATTGATTGCATCTCGTTCTAATTTAGTTAGTTCCGCGTGTTCCTTGCGATTCGGCCAATAAAAAAGAACGCCGTAAATTACGACACACCCAGAAACAAAGAGTGGCAAGACCCAATGAAGAACCGTCAATTCCGCTTTTTTCTTCATCGCAATTTCCGTTCTCTCGTTTTCAATCCGCATTGGAAGTGAACCCTACATCCATCGCTTTGATGGCCGATCAAAATGCCCGCATTTAACAAACAGTCAGCGGTCATAGAAATTATTGCGAGCATCCAATTGGGTCACCAACTCGGATTCATCTCGAAGGTTCGAATCGTTGTTCGATTTCGGCTCCGATTCCGCTCCATTCTCTGGCAGACAAATCTCTGGTTGTGTCCGATCTGATTGTTGGTGATCGGAATTCCCCCTTAGCGTTCCGCCTGGTTGGGACTTGTTAGAGACCGCTTCGACCTGAACACCGCTGATTCCAGCAGTCGTCTGATTCTGAAGAAATTTGACCCGAATTTTTTCAAACTCATTGTCACGATGAGGATTGATCAGACTCATTTGCAGATTGAATTCGAAACGCTTGCCAACCTGCCGAGTTTCGGTGAACTTGACTTTCTGGAACAGCAATGACTGGCTTAACGTTACTTCAAAGTCGTTGATATCGTGCATCGACGCAACATTACCCGTCAGCAGAATCGTTGTCTCGCTACTTCGCATCACATCGATGATACGCTGCAGTTCGAACGCCGTTCGATCCTCCTCTTTGAGAGTCGTGACTTCGGTCGCAATCCACGCCTCTGGCTGAGTTCGCAACTGAATGTTTGTCAGCGTCATTCCCGGAGGCTTATTGGCGTAGATTACAGCGAAGGCTTTGGATCGCGGGACATTCAGCAGCACGGAATGCAAGGCCTCTCGTTCGACCAAGATTTTGGAAATCGTATCTGACGTCGCTTCATGCTGGAACTTAGTGTTATCCAGAACCATCAATCGATTATCCAGCTTTGGTTTGACGTCAATTCGTCGGCGATGAATGCTTTGTTGATCAAAAACCACAAAAACCGCCAAAGCGATGCCGGCCACAGCGGCAATTCGCATCCTGCGCCACGCCCACAACCGCTGCGTGCATTTCTTTCTGTAGACCGTCGGCAAAAAATCAATGGAATCCATTAGGCAGCAACCCGCTTCAAAGAAAGCCCAATGGCCACATCCCACTGCCCCGATCGCTCGTGCTCTGAATGATTCATCGCGCCAGTTAGATTGGATCGCAAAATTTTCTGCGGAAAGCTCTGATTCAAAAGCCCGAGCATATCATCGTTGGCTTCACCGCCGCCGACGATCAATCGAGACAATTCTTTGCCTCGGAAGGAAACACTGTGGTAGCGGATACACATGGCAATTTCCGAAAGTAACGCTTCCAAACTAGGACGCATTGCCGTCAAAATGGTTTGATTGACCTCGGGGTCCCGACGCTCAAACTTTCGATCATCATTATTTTTCCGCATATCATGTGCTTCATCAAACGAGATGCCCAGCCAGTTGGCCAGCGCCTGGGTGAATCGGAATCCCCCAAACGGCAGGTACTTGATAAACAAAGGATTGGACCCTTCAAAAATTGCTAACAACGTTTGCTTGAATCCAATATTCAAATAGACAAATCTCTCCTGTTGATCTTTTTGTCGCCGTCTAAAAATCTGCGTGCTTCGTAAGATGGCCGAGGGTTCAATATCAATCGCAACTGGTTCTAAATCGACAGCCTCGGCAATTCGAATAATTCGAGTGATCGCGGCGCGACTACAGGCAAAAACTATAAATTCGCGAACGCCCTCGGCGACGACTCCTTGAACTTCGATGCGGCGAATTTCTGCTTCGTGGATCGAATAATCTAATCGGGACGCGATTTCAGTTCGCAGGGCGTTTCCAATTTGCCCAGATTCCACGTTGGATAAGCGAACATTCAATATCTTGATTTGTTCAGCGCCTAAACAATAAACAGCTCGTCGACCATGAAAACGGCGTCCTGCCAGAGCGGTGCGAACCGATTGAATGATTTCCTGGGATGGGTCTACTTCTAACCCCTTCGGTTTTTGTTCACCCGAGGATGGTCTTTCCCAGCGAACCGCTTCCACAATACGGTCGCCCCGACTATTGGTTTGTGCAAGCTTGATGCTATTGCTTCCAATATCGACGCCGATGGGATTGTATCGATTAGAAAACAGTGGAAACAAGGGAACGCTCCAGCTTCGATTCATCAACAAAACGACGAACCCATCAAGGCAAGATTAATGAACTCTACGGAGGTAAAATCGGCCGAATGGCTTGATCGAATTTAGCTTGCCTTTGAATCCCCAAAAGAAAGCAGCTGGGAAATGCAAAGAATTGTTAGCGGCATGCATTGTGCGGCTTGGACAAAGTGGGCAATTTCCGGAGAATATGCCCGTAAATTAAGGCTAAAGAAAGCGATTCAGGGCTGCCTAGTGAACCTTCGCAGCGTCGGACCCCAATCTGCGCCACTTCGCCGTTAAGCTTGCTTTTGGGTTATAATCTTCCTTTAAACGAAAACCGAAACGTTCTTCCGAGTGTTTCGCACTGGAATCTGAACCCGATTGCACAAAGTCTAGTGACTTCCCAAAGGACCCCGCGGTGAAACAAATATTGACACAACATCCGAACCCAAGAAGACCGTACCATTCCCATTTGAATCAAGCAGACGGCCACCCGTTCGTTCGCCCCTTCACGTCATGCTTAAAGCGATTGTCCTCGGCTGGCATTATTGCCTTGGCGCTTCTTGGCGGTTTCGCCGATGATACATTCGCGCAAGAGGGCGGTGGCGGAACCCAAATTACCACCAATCCGCCCGCAGACCAACTAAAGCCAGAGGGCACTTTCGAGAGACAGAAACTAACTGGCACTTTTTATGCCGAAGGTGCAACCCACGCGGACATCGATCAGGATGGCAAGCAAGATATTGTTTCTGGGCCTTACTGGTACGCCGGTCCCAAATTTGAAGAAAAATTCGAATTGTACCCAGTGGTCGCTTTTCCGCCTGCTGGCTATTCGGAAAACTTCTTGACTTACGCTTACGACTTCAACAGCGATGGTTGGATGGATGTCTTAAGATTTGGATTTCCTGGCAAAGAGACCGCTTGGTATGAAAATCCCGGAAAAGATACGGTTCATAACAAAACATCGCACTGGAAACAACATATTGCATTCGATGTGACTGACAATGAAAGCCCGACACTTGCCAACGTCGTTGGCGACGCAACCCCTGAATTGGTTTTTCAAACCGATGGCTATTTCGGCTATGCTACGATGGACAAATCCAATCCAACGGCGAAGTGGACTTTCCACAAAGTATCCGAACAAATTGCGGGTGGACGTTTTACTCATGGTATCGGCGCGGGCGATGTGAACGGGGATCAACGCATCGATATTTTGACTTCGGGTGGTTGGTTTGAACAACCAGCCGATTTAGCGGACGATGCCTCTTGGAAACTGCATCGGGTGGCGTTTTGTCCGGAGGGTTCGCAGATGTACGCCTACGATTTTGACGGGGACGGCAAGAACGATGTCTTGACCGCAATTCATGCCCATCAGTGGGGCGTGGTTTGGCATCGGCAAATCGAAAATGAAAAAGGGGAGGCTGATTTCCAAGTGAACTGGATTGTCGGAACCAAGCCCGAACAAACCGACCACCAGGTGGTGTTTACTCAGGCTCATGCCATCGATCTGGTCGATATCGATGGTGATGGACTCAAAGACATCGTCACCGGTAGACGACATTGGGCTCACGGCGGCAACGATCCTGGCGGAAATGATCCAGCGGTTTTGTACTGGTTCCAAACGCAAAGAGACGGGGGGAAAGTCCGGTTTGTTCCTCATTTGGTCGATATCGACTCGGGAGTCGGCACTCAGGTGACCACAGGCGACCTAAATGACGATCAGAAACCAGACATCATCGTCGGAAACAAAAAAGGGACTTTTGTGTTCATTCAAAAGTAGCTTTCCATTGATTAATGGCCGTTTTCCCCGAGTTTTGCGCGGCATTGGCTGCAATTCAATCGGAAAGAAAACCGGTATTTGGCAAGACCAGAAGGGGATTCGGCAGGGGCGGGCGGTTTTCGAAGATATGAAATCGACTAAACTTAAGCCCCTGCGTTGAACCACACGGTTTGGACTTGGGATCGATGGCTTGAATCCCTGGGCAGATTTCAATACACATACGCGTTGTTTTTGGTCCTGGTTTTTGGTCCTGGTTTTTGGTCCTGGTTTTTGGTCCTGGTTTTTGGTCCTGGTTTTTGGTCCTGGTTTTTGGTCCTGCCCGGTGGAACGGCCAACCGTTAGCGAGTGTGCTTTGGACGCCCGCTGGATAACGTCGCCGATTTTGACGACCGTTGGCAACGCTGGCGGTTCCCCCTGTGCTGAGCAGCAGGCCAAGACGAACAGGTCGCGCCCCATCAATGGACGTTCAGCCTGCTGAGTGTGCTTTTTTGAAGTGCTTTTTGACTATTTTACGTCGCGAGAAAGAATCTGGCGATTTGCGATGTTGTTTTTGCAAACGGAAGAAAAGTGAAATACGCAGCAATCGGTCCTATCTCTACGCATTACCCTCAGAAGATCGAAACCAACGATGATCTTGCGGCGGCAAATCCCGGCTGGGATCTAAAACTCATTGGTCAAAAGACAGGAATCCTGCAGCGCCACATCGCCGCAGATGACGAAACGGCATCTGACCTTGGAGTCGCCGCAGCCCAAAAGTTAATGAAGGATCACGACATCGATCCGCTGTCGATCGACTTTCTTTTGTTTTGCACGCAGACGCCTGACTGCCCTTTGCCGACAACCAGTTGCATGATGCAAGAACGGTTGGGTCTGCGGACCAGCTGCGGCGCACTGGATTTTAATCTGGGATGTAGCGGCTATGTCTATGGCCTTAGCCTTGCCGACGGACTGATTCGCACCGGCAGCGTTAAACGGATCCTGTTTATCACGGCCGAAACTTATTCGAAATACATTCACCCATCCGATCGTAGCCTGCGAACGATATTTGGCGACGCAGCGGCGGCAACACTGATCGAAGCTTACGATGAACCAACGCTAAGTGGTATGCAGTATGGAACCGACGGCAAGGGTGCCAACACTTTGCTGGTCAATCAAAGTATTCGACCTGCGGACCAATCATTAAAACCGAGACATCGCCAGCGTTGGGCCAGCGATCTTTATATGGATGGCCCCAGCTTGATTAATTTCGCAGTCGGCGCAATCCCACAGGTCGTGGAAAACGTTTTAAACAGCGAATCGAAAACTATTCAAGATATCGATCTGTTTCTGTTTCATCAGGCAACCTTTAAGATGCTGGATCAATTGCGAGAACGGCTAGATCTTACTTTTGATCGCATGCCGTTGTATCTGGAAAATGTAGGCAACACCGTTTCGTCAACGATCCCCATCCTGATTGAAGATTTACGCCTTAAAGACAAACTTACACCTGAACTGTTAACTATGATGGTTGGCTTCGGTGTTGGGTGGTCGTGGGCGGCGTGTATGTGGCGTGACGTTCTGGGCAATCGCCCACTAAGCTAAAGCACAAACGCACCACCATTGCCCCGGCGTCATTTTCCTGGCGTGGTTGTCTTACATTTATCGTCCTGCAGTCACAGGTCTCACAGGTCTCACAGGTCTCACAGGTCTCACAGGTCTCACAGGTCTGACAGGTCTGACAGGCGAATTTGTCGAAAGTAATTCACTCGAAAGAACGCGGTAAGGGCTCGACACACCAAGACGCTGAACAACTGTGGGAATCGCATATCAAAGGTGTGCCCTGGGCAAATCACACCCTTTAAGAAGCCGCGATTTGGGTTGGATAATCATTTGGGTCGCTTCGTTCACGTAACCAAGGCCATGGGATTCACTTGTCTGTTATGCAAAATCTAACTGGACAGCTTTTGATCGCCGTCCCCGAATTGGAAGACCCAAACTTCGGTCGGACCGTCATATTGATGGTGCGACACACGCCCGACGAAGGCGCGATGGGCTTGATTTTAAATCGTCCGCTGAACTTCTCGGCGAGTGATATTTGGGCAAAGGTTTCCGATGATCCAATGCCCGCAGAGGTTCCAACTGGCTGGGGAGGCCCAGTGCAAGGACCGTTGGTGATTTTGCATCGTTGGGAACCATTGGCCGACTTGACGGTGTTGCCAGGCGTTTACATTTCGACACAACGTGAACAAGTGGAAGCGATCATTAAAGAGAATCGCCAACCGTTTCTATTCTTTTTAGGATATTCAGGTTGGGGGAATGACCAATTGGAACAAGAGGCTGCCGATGGCGGTTGGTACCATATCCCAGCAACACTGGAAAAAATATTCTCCGACCCGTACCAAATGTGGAAGAGTTGCTGCTTTGATGTCGGCGAAGAAGTCTTAAGCGGCGACCATCGAATTCCAATTGACCGAAAGCCGAATCCCAACTTGAACTAATGACTCTTGTCCAAGGGAACTGACATGCGGGGCCACAAAGTTGCAGTCTCACTGTCGCGAACACTGACCGGTTCTAAGAACTGCCCGCCCATTTTTTTGCGTATCGCTGACGCAAAGACTTGCACAAAAAAACGGAAGCGACCCCGATTCAGGATCACTTCCGACTTTACTGATTCGCCGTTTCTAACAGATCCCCGTCTGATTGCCTCGTAATCTTCTTGGCGGTCGCTTGCGCTACTTAGGTGTTACCCGCCGAGACCTTTGTATTAGGTGGACAGTCGCTGGGAAACGGCGGTTTGGGTGTCCTTTTGGATTGGCTTTAGCTCCAAATCCGAGGGTTTGATCAAGAATGGGTTCTCGCCACCTAAGTAGGGCTTCATCGACCGCAACACGGGTTTACTATCCGCTTCAGACGGGGTAGCTGGATCGGATTCAGCTTCAACCATTCGATTCAAAGTCGTACCCGAACCGATCGAAAGACTGGGATTACTGTCCCGATCGTTTCCACTTAGCTTCGAATCAAAAGATCGAATGGGGCTGCCTGAAAAAGGTTCCGTTGGAGTCGGCTCGCCATACAACGAGTTATTGAGCAACATTGCCGAGCCCAGAATTGGATTCCCCCAAAGGTCTAGCTCTTGGCGGTAATAGACCGTTCGCGGCACATTGCGAATCTCTGTCGACGGCACCAATCGACGCTGGGTGACCGGTTCTTCAACCGTCCGAGTCGTCTCGACCATTTCTTTGATTTGAACTTCGTAAGGTACAACCTTTTCTACCGTTTGCATGATCGTACGTTGAACAGGAACCTCACGTTCGATCACGCTTTCCTTATTGTAAGTACGCTCAACCGGAACTTTCTCGGTGATCACTCGGGTAACTGGCCGCTGATAAGTGTAAGGTACCCGGCGAGTCACCACTTGGTTTTCCACACGTTGAACAGTGACTGGAACTTTTTCGGTTACGACCTGGTCAACAAAGTTGGTCACTTCCACCGGTTCGGTCTTCATTGTCGTTTGAGGCACCAACGCCGTTTGAGCGATCTGTTGAACCTGATAGTTGGGAACGTAAGTCGGAACCAATGTAGCGGTAGCAGGTTGATTCTGGTTTGTCCAATAGAGGCCCGGGCGACGATAGACCTGCCGCATCGTGGTGGGGTCGGTGTAAGTCGTTCCCTGCAGAAAACGCAGGCGATTGCGGTCATTGTTTTGCTGAACCATCAGCTGATTGACGACCGTACCTTGATCCACCAACTGCGGTTTATAATTGGTGACCTGTTGATACGAAGTCACAGGAGTCTGCCGATAGTAAGTCTGTGTCACTGGTTTGCGAACCACCGTCTGGCGATCTTGATACTGGGTTTCTTCAATCGTGCGAGGTACGACGATTTGTTCTTCGCGATAGCCTGTCTCCTCGACATATTCTATCACTTCTCGCTGCCGCTCCTCCATCACAGTCTCTGTCACCGGTTCTACGACGGTGTAACGCTCTGTTTTCATCTCGGTTTCAATTACCGGCTTGAGAACAGTTGAACGTCGCTCACGAGTCTCGGTTCGGATCACGGGCTTTAATTCGGTGATCTGACGTTGCCGAGTGGATGTTTCCTCGACCGCCTTGTAAGTCGTAACTTCGCGAGGTTCCACAATCGTCTGAGGCACTATCCGGAAAGTCCCCGTCGGCTGAACAATTGAAGGCGCAGCAGGATAAAGTGAGGCAGGGTAGGGCTGGCAGATCTGACCCAGAGTTTCGTCGTTCAAGCCGAACGACATCCCCACCGCAGACAAAAAACCGAGCGACAAGGCCCGCAACACTCGACGACTGATCACAAATTCTTGCCTAGGCATGCTGGCCTCTTTTCTTCGGTTACTGATACTCAATGAAATCAATCAGAATGAACCCCAATCCCGCTGGATTCAATCACCCTATCTTCCAATCAGAATCCGTTCCGATCGTTTGCCCATCAATGGCAAACCTACCCAACTACTTCTTCTAGTCCCCACCCGCTTCTTCCAGTTTTGAAACCGTTTGGGTTGGAAAAGCGTGATTCAAGGCATCCCTTTGACACAACGCGAATCGAAAAACATCTTCGGCATATCGCTTTTGAGCTGACAGCTGAATCAACTAAGCGGCGCGTGAACATTAAATGATGCATTTTGAACGTGGGATAGGCTTCGAGCCTGCATTTTGGCCATGCCAGACTGGAAACCTATCCCACTTTTTCTTCACGCGATGCCAAGCATCCCGCGAAGGGATTCAGCTAAGCATCCTGCGAAGGGATTCAGCTAAGCATCCCGCGAAGGGATTCTATCGCGTACCGAGTGGCGTGATGGTTTTTGGGCAGGACGCACACTCGGAATGTGCATCTGTCCTTTTCCACCGTGATCCAATCTATTGTGATCTAAGCATCCGCTCGGTGCACGAATTATCTTATTTTGTCGTATTTAGGAAACCACTGCAAATGGTCGGGGGTCCGATTATGACGGTTTGGCCGTTCAAAGCTTGGCCTGACAGCGGTTTAAAAATATTCGACCTTGGAATAAAATTTCAATTAACGGTCGACAGTTGATTTTTCACAACACCGACACCAAAGACCTTCACCAAACCACCAAACCACCTATTGTGCCCAAACGAAAAAGCCTACCCTTGATCTGTGAAAATTGCGATCGCTTGTCTATCAAACTCACGCGGAAAATTCAAAGCGGAAGTCGACTTCCAAACACCCAAGGTTATGCGGAGCGAATAGCCTAAATTGCAAAGCGAACTTCGCGAAATCGTAAGCCGATGTCATGAAACCCTAGCCAAACGGACCGGGACTTTTGCATCAGTGTTCGCAACCTGCATCGCGTTTGACACCACCAAATCAAGCGCAAGCTGGTGTGATGTTGATCTAAGAGCCCACTTCGCCCGAGCCTAACTTCGCTTCGCGAAGCCACCTGTTCCCAGCACGGGAGCAGGCACACCGCTTTCGATTTACTTTGCGGCGATGTTTGTACCCAAGACCAACCGGCGAGGTTCCAGACTGGGCAATCTGCAACGTGGCGGCCAGCGGCACCGATGGAGGCTAACCCGATTCGAGTGACGCGAGTTTCGGACACGGGGACTCTTGTTACCAAAAGTGACATGTTACCAAAAGCGATATGGAGCAAGATAAGAAGTCTCCTGGTATCAATCTTGGGCGGCTTTACCAAGACAACTTATCAACAAGTCAGTCGATTGGCAGTTGCGTGGCCTAAGCGTTTTCCGACTCAATTGAATGCCCAACTTCGTGAAGGCAAGGTTTGGATAAAACACTATTTTTAGAATCCGTTACTCGAAGGAAATAATGAAAGCAACTAGCCTGCTTTAGCTGACAAAAATGGTTTAAAATAGGAAGTCGAAGACCAGGACTTCAAAGATAATTTTCGCAAAGGAATCCATCGTGGAATTGATCGAACATACGTTCGATACCTACCCCAAGAACTTGGCTCTGGACGAAGCCCTTCTGCTTGCGGCCGAAACCGAATCGGTCGACACCACATCTAGGCAAGTGCTTAGAACTTGGCAGCCCCAAAGCCCCGCCGTTATTATCGGCCGAGGGTCTCAATTTCACACTGAAGTGGACATGGATTATTGTCGTACTCACAACATCCCTGTGCTTCGTCGTCATAGCGGCGGGGCGGCGATCGTAACCGGCAAAGGGTGTTTGATGTACGCGGTGGTTATTAGTTATGTGCAGCACCCGCACCTTCGCGACCTATCCAATGCTCATCAGTTTGTGATGCAGCGAATTCAGGCCGCCGTCGCCACGCTGGTGCCCTCTGTTAACGTGCAAGGCATTTGCGACCTGACGATCGATGGGAAAAAATGTTCGGGTAACAGCTTGAAGGTCGCCCGAAATCACTTTCTTTATCATGGGACGATACTGTACGATTTCGACTTATCGTTAATTCAGAAATGCCTGAAAACTCCGCCTCGACAGCCAGAATACCGACAAAAACGGTCGCATTTGGACTTTGTGGCCAACTTACCCGCCCCGATCGGGAATTCTGGGTGGAGTGAAGAAATTGTGGGCATTTTGCGTCACAAATTAGCAACGACTTGGCAAGCTGCGAAAGTTGAAACCAAGTTACCCAACGAACAAGTAGGCCTGTTGGTAGCAGAAAAGTACGGCAATCCTGACTGGAATTTTCGACGCTAGGCGACAACTTTCAGAACCCGTTGAATGCCTACACGGGCGAATCGTCCAAAATTCCGTTGATTCAAGCAACTTCGTTTTTTCCGTTAGACCGTTCCAAAGCATGAACATCCTTTAGGGACAGTCGCGAAACGATTAAGATTCGATACAATGGGGCGCTGCCGAGTTTTCGGGCGAAGACACGAGGTCAAATTGTCGCCTTGAATTCAACTGGATTACTTCCTTTTTTCAAGGCAGACACGCGTTTTTCAAGGTAGACACGCACATCTCGGGCACTTTAACACCGATGAGATGTTGGATTTGGAACACTGAAGGATCGGACGTAGTGTTACACCTTTCGAACGATTCTCGGTCATTTTTCGGCAGAAGATAATTAAATTGATTTAGGCGACGGTCCATCCGCTGACTTTCGTCGACCAAATAATTTGTGAAGAAGACGTAGTGACAGACCAAAAAAACACAAACGGCTCGCGGCCACAAGATTCTCAAGGCCAGGGCTTGAAAAGCAAGAAACGAAAAGAAAAGAAAAAGAACGGCAAGGACGATGGTGAAACAACGTCGGGCGGACCAAGCCCGATCACGTTGATTCTGTGGCTAACCGTAATCGCCATCGTCGCTTGGATGCTAAGCACCGCATTTTCGGAACCGGCTCACTCGGAAGTTTCGTACACCTACTTCAAACGCCTGCTAAACGGAGTTGATTTCAGTGGTGATCCAATTCTGGACAGTAAAGGCGAACGAGTCGAAAACATTGCGGGCAAGGACGAAGATGGCAAAGACATCCTGGTCCCATGTAATATTCTAGAAGTCAAACGGTCCGGATTCACGCTTCGTGCCTTTTGCAAAGTGGCCCCGCCAGCAGAGCCAAAATCGGCGGCCGAGAAATGGGGAACTTCGGCAAGCTCGTCCGACAATCGCTTAAGTAAATACATCCGAGTCACTTTGGATGCCAGCGACCTTCGGTCAACGGACTTGAACTCGACTTTGGAAGCCCACGGTGTCCGCTTAATTAATGAGGAACCGGTCGAAAATGCCTGGGCTCAAACTCTGATATTTTTTGGCATCACTGCGGGCTTGATTCTACTGATGTGGTTCATGCTTCGCCGCAGCCAAGGTCAAATGTTCGGTGGCGGCGGATTTCTGAATTCGTTCTCCCGCAGCACTGCCAAGCGATTTGAGATCGATGAAAATTCAGTAACTTTTGCTGACGTTGCTGGAGCTGACGGAGTCAAAGCAGAATTAGAAGAAATCGTTGACTTCCTGAAGTCACCAGAGAAGTACCAAAAACTGGGCGGACGCGTTCCCAAAGGCGTTCTGCTAAACGGTGCCCCAGGAACGGGCAAGACCTTGTTGGCTCGTGCCGTTGCGGGGGAGGCAGACGTTCCGTTTTATAGCGTCAACGGATCAGAATTTATTCAAATGTTCGTGGGCGTGGGCGCAAGCCGCGTTCGAGACCTGTTTCAAAACGCGAAGGACACAGCACCCAGTATTATTTTTGTGGATGAAATAGACGCAGTCGGACGCCAGCGTGGTGCGGGCTTAGGCGGCGGACACGATGAACGCGAGCAAACTCTAAATCAGATTCTAAGCGAAATGGACGGTTTTGGAGGTGGCGATTCGGTTATTGTCGTGGCGGCCACCAATCGCCCTGACGTCTTGGATCCCGCATTGCTTCGTCCTGGTCGATTTGACCGGCACATCACCGTCAATCGACCTACCCGGGATGGAAGACTGGCCATCTTCAAGGTGCATGTTAAGAAAGTTCCGCTTCACGCCAATGTGGAATTGGGTGAATTGGCGTCGGCTACCGCGGGCATGACCGGGGCTGATATTCGCAATGTGGTGAACGAGGCCGCCTTGCACGCGGCACGAGAAGGAAAGACGTCGGTCGAAAAAATGGATTTTTCGTACGCGTTGGACCGGGTCCGCATGGGGCCACGACGTGAAGAAATTCTGTCCGAAGACAACAAGATAAAAACGGCCTACCACGAGGCTGGGCACACTTTGGCGGCATGGTTGCTGCCTAAGGCAAACCCAGTTTCGAAAGTTACGATCATCCCGCGTGGTAGATCACTTGGCCAAACCTTCATGACGCCACCAGAGGATCGCCTAGATTACTCTCGGTCGGAAATGGAGCAATTACTTGTGGTGATGCTGGGTGGCCGATCGGCTGAAAAGCTGATCTATAACGAAACGTCCGCAGGCGCGCAAAACGATTTAGAGCAAGCGACCTCGCTGGCTCGGCGAATGGTGTCGATGTGGGGGATGAGTGAAAAGCTGGGCCCCGTCAGTTTCAAGCTTTCCGACGAAGATCCGTTTTTAGGGCGTGAGATGCATCAGGCCAGACTGTTCAGCGAACACACGATGGAAGTGATCGATGAAGAGATCACGAAAATCCTGTGTGCGGCTAGCGTTCGAGCCGATGAACTGCTGGCTGGACAGCGGGAAAAGCTGGAAATAATTACCCGATCTTTGGTTGAACATGAAGAACTGGACCGCATGCAACTGGAAGCGTTGATCGGCCCTGCCGCTCAAACACCGGCGCATGTTCTGCCAAGTGAAAATAAAGCTGAATTGCCAGCTTCGGCAAAGCCAGAGATCGAAATCGGTCCCGCAAGTTCAACCGATGGTTCGGACATCACGACCCGTCCCAACGAGGGCGTTGACCTAGAGTGAGGTTCCAGCCTTACAAGCTTCTCCAAGTTAACGGTGAGCGGCAATCTACCGATTGTGCTCACTTGAAGCGGGAAGTGAAACGCCGATAGCCGAATTACGAAAGCTGCTGAACATAGGTGTTCAGCAGCTTTTTTTGCGGCATGGCCGAATATCTTGAATCCCAACGTTGCCCCAACAGGGCCAATCAATGCTAGCACCCCAGAATCGACTGTAGCGATTTTAATGGTTGTGCCGATGAGAATACCTTAGGTCGGTCAGCCCGTGGGTTGCTTCACGCTTGATGGTTTGGGATTTGTAATGGTTAAGAAAAATAATTCTGCAGGGTCAGAGAACGAAAACCTGCGCAAAGCGGCGGTCTTGCTGACCTGCTTGCCACGAGCGTTGTCGGCACGTTTAATGGCCAAGCTGACAAACGTTCAAATCGAGGCGGTATCGATTGAGATTTCCTACCTTGGTCGAGTATCTGTGGATGAACAGAACCGCGTGATCAACGAATTTGCAGATTCTAGCGGTGCGGCCATGTCGGGCACTCCTGGCAATTTGGAATTGGCCAAGAGCTTGATCAACGATGCGATGGGCGACAACGGTCGCGAAACGATTGAAAACGTTCGCCAAGTTGTCGAATCGCTGCCGTTCAGCTTCCTAAAGAAAGTGGATCCGCAAAATATCCAGACCTTTATTGTGGACGAACATCCTCAGACCATTGCTTTGATCCTATCGCACTTGCCGCCCAATTTTGGGGCCGAAATCATCTCTAGCCTGCCTGCCGAAAAACAACTGGCGGTGATTCGACGAATCGCCAACATGGGCCAAACTAGCCCCGAAGCACTTCACGCGGTAGAACGAGGCCTAGAATCTCGCATGGCCAGCCTAATGAATCAGTCTTTCGACAAAGCCGGTGGAGTGGGTAGTATCGCAGAGATTCTAAACATTACCGATCGAAACACGGAAAGAACCATTTTGGAAAAACTTTCCGAAGAAGATCCTGAGCTGGTAGAAGAAATTCGCCGTTTGATGTTCATCTTTGATGACATTGGCAAACTGGGCGACAAGGATATTCAGCAAGTATTGAAGAGTGTTGAAAATAGCCAATGGGCCATGGGCCTGAAAGGCAGTAGCGAGGCGTTAAAAAAGAAAATCTTTGGCAATATGTCGCAACGAGCCGCACAGATGCTTGAAGAAGAAATGGAATTCTTGGGTTCGGTCAAACTTTCGGCTGTCGAGGCGGTCCAACAACAGATTGTGGACATCGTTCGCTCACTGCAAGAAGCTGGCGAAATCGCATCCACCAGTGCAGGCCAAGAAGAAGAGTTGGTGGCCTAGGGTTTTACCCAAACCCAGGGTCCCTGAAATTGCATGAGAACCAGGGCTTTGGCGGAGGTAACTTGGACCCAGGTGGCCCGCAGCAAGATCTATGTTTCACCCGTGGGACGCGTCCGCATTGCTACGGCGACACGACAATCATCGCTGGCAAGAACAAGTAACCTCCAACCAAAAAAAGGCGTTATCTCACGATCGGGATAACGCCTTTTTTTGTAATTGGCTTTGCCGAAGCTGGAGATGGGTCGCCTGACTATTGCAACCGAGGTACGGTCACTGGAACTGGAATCAAATCCATTGCGACCTTCTTGCCCGTGGGGCCAATAAATGTCTTAGTCTCGTAGTACGGTGCCACACCTGGAATTGTATCCACGACCTTGGCTTTAAATTTGTCCACAATGGCTTGCGCCTCGGGATTGATCTGCTTATCAATCGAATCGGGATTTCGCACGACCCATTCAAACGAACCGACACAAACCATGCTCGAGTGTCGGTCGTGGTAAGAATAGGCTTCGACGCCAGCTTCACGAAGTTTCTCTGTTAAAAAATTGGCGTTGACTTCGGCTTCCATTAAACGACTTTCGGTCAGTCCACGACCACTACGTTTTAGAAAGTCAAATTGCCTGGTCTGCTCTTCAATCTCCTGGTCGTTGAACGTGGAATCGCCTTTAAAGGTTGCGATCTTGACCGTGTACGCATTGGGATTATTCAATAAACTAAACTTATCACCTTTGTTCATTTTGCTGACGATGGGGTCGACCACTTGGCGCTCGAAAAAGGAATCTGGCAGCATTGGATTGGGAATCATGAACGCGGCTCGCATTGGCCCCATCTTTTTCATGTCTTCATCTTTGGTCTGCCGCCGAATAATTTCGCGATACGTGCCCATGCGTTGCAAAGGTCGACTGTTGACCGAAACATGCAGCGTTTTAGGAAATAGATGCTTGATTTTTTCCAACGACCTTAGACCATTCTTATCCTCTGCACCGGCGAAATTGCCAACCAATACTGAAATATCGGTAAAGCTATCTGGATGCAAGGCCCGCATCTTCTTCGACTCGAGCCCAAAACCGTCTGCTACTTTTTGAAACCCAAGGCCTTCAACCTGCTCCGAGTAATCAAATTCTTTCTCGTACAGATAAGCGTCCAAACCCTGAGCCCGCAGTTCCTCGCACAAGGTCTCTGCTTCGTGCTTACCTTCGACCATGAACGAGGCACACATAATCAACCATGGGCCATGCGTCTTTTGCAACACATAACCCTCTTCTTTCTGAGTGTGCGACACCTGTCGAAAAGGCGCAAGCAAGCGATCTCGCAAACGATTCTGAGCCTCTACCAAAGGCGTAGTGGCCAACAAGGTGATCAGCGTCGTAAAGCAAATCGCGGCGAATCTAGATTTTAAACGTAACATGGAGTCAGCTCCCAAATTTATCGAATGACCTGCAATTGCGAGGAGTCCCAAGCGGAGACGAGCGAAGATTAGCAAAATCGTTATTTTGACTAAAGATCGGTTTCAGACGCTGGCAGGCACCGCTTTTCGAAAAATAAACGCCACAAAACGCTATTTTTTGAATAATTAAGGGGTTAAAACTACCATTAAGGAACTTATGACTATAAAATTAGGGGGAGAATTACTGCCCGTTGTTATTTCCCAATGACAGCAATGCCGAATCAATTTGAGTTAATTTTAGTGGCGAATGCACAACCTTTATTTGCTGCCTCGACCGCTAGAAGCCCCCAACCGCCGTTGATTAGTGGGTGGGTCGTTTTCGAGTCGTTGGTTTTCGATGAGAACCTTGGGATTAAACGGGCTTGGCAAAGTGATCGCTTTAGCTGAAAGAGATCGGCAATGAGATATTCGTTTCGACTAGCAGAACTGCTTGGACATATTCCAGATCCAAGAAAGCGGCCTGGTACGATTAAGGCCATCGTGGACTACACCGGTTTGGACCGTCATCAGGTGGCCGCGCTTCTGAAAAATGAAGTCAAGTATATCCCGCTAAAGGCACTGTCTCGCCTTTGTGATTACTTGATTGAACACGGGCATACGACCGCGGACAAATTGCCAGGAGCCCTTTTTGCGGTTGAACCGGAAAATTTCTGGGAACTGTTGGCTCGTCGATCTCGCTTAGAATTGTGTTTGGGTGTCCGAAAAGATGTCGACTCCGATTCGCCAGAAGTCTCTTACGTGGTGGCATCGGACTCGGTGCTGCTAGGCGAACTGCTTAACGGGGTTACCACTCTGGGTGGCACTGCGAAATTGCAGAAAATGCCTGACGGCAACCCAATTCCGCACCCCGAGCATTTGAAGCAATCGTTGGTTTGGTCGCCTGGGCAGGCTCCGCAAGGCGAAGTGGTGCAACGCGCGGAACAAGTTTACGAAGAATTCTCTGCGTCTAGCGGTGACAAGGCTATGGTCGGACTTGGTAGCGCCAAGAGTAATCCGGTGGTAGAAATCATCATGTCCAATGCGTTTAGTTGTGACCCATTTGGATCGCAAGACGAGATCGCAGCGCCCAAGGATCGGTCCGTTCCAATCTTTCTACGGTACCGTGCACAAGATCCCAACGCTGCTTCTTGTTTTGGTGGTGTCAATTTGTCGGCCAGCGAAAAGACAAGCGAACCGGGCATCTATTACGAAGACGCCAAGGGCAAATGGCAGAAGGTCTCTTGCTCCAACGACCGACAGGATGCAGCATTCCTATTTTACATCCATCGGGAATCCCAGGGCCGACTGGAAATGGCATTGGGAGGATTTTCGGGCCGCGCCACTCGCTTGTTAGCGCGCACTTTGTTGACTAGGTCTGAAGATTTCTGGCCGCCTCAGTACGAAGGGCAGGGCATCCAAGTGGGTGCTTATATCGTGCAGTTTAGCTGGACGGTAAGTGAAAAGCCTGTGGATATATTAAGAACCGACTTGGTCGCCAATACAAAAGTGATTTCCATCCCAGCCGAAGCGATTGCCCGAAGACTTGAGGGCAATTGAGGCTTGCCGTCTGGAAGCGAATGGACAGAGGCCATTCCCACTCTTGGGCATGGCCTTTTCTTTTGCGCCGCCACTTTTCTTTGCTTTTTCTCGTATCGTTGATCGCGCGAGTTTCCGCCGTGAAAGCCTTCTTCACTTGCCCGATTTGATTCTTTGGGTGGCCCATTCCCTCGTGTTGTCGAAGATTGAATTGAGCACACCTAAACACCGCATAAGACGTGCAGTAAGATAAAAGGAGAGATACGGACTAATCCACTCAACGCTTGCCCTCGAGACATTGCCGTGAAACCGATCTACTTGGACCACAATGCGACCACTCCTTTGGCACCGGTCGTCCAAGAGGCAATGCTGCCTTTCTTGGCCGAACACTTTGGAAACCCTTCTAGTAGCCACAGTTTTGGCAGGGCGGCATTAGAAGCAATGGAAGATGCGCGGATGCATGTGGCAGCCGCCTTGGGTGCCGATCGCGATGAAATTTTCTTTACCAGCGGTGGAACCGAAAGCAATAATCTAGCCATCATCGGCAGCCTGATTTCTAACGTACCTGAGATCAGTGGCCATATCATCACAAGCCAGATTGAACATCCGGCCGTTCTGGCGCCAATTCGTTTCTTGGAAAATCTAGGCTTCGAAGTGACTCGGCTTCCAACCAATCGCAACGGTGTTGTTTCAACTGAAGACATCCAAGCGGCGTTGCGAACCGATACCAAATTGGTTTCAATCATGCATGCCAACAATGAAACCGGAGTCATCCAACCGCTGGCGGAAATTGCGGAAATCCTACAAGATCGAGAAGTCATTTTTCACTCGGATGGTTCGCAAAGCTTTGGGAAAATCCCCACGACGGTCGACGACTTGGGTGTCGACATGTTGGCAATCGCCGGCCATAAATTCTATGCGCCCAAAGGCGTCGGTGCACTCTATGTTCGGTTTGGCACGGAAGTCCACCCGTTTATGCAAGGTGCCGGGCACGAGCGCGGCTTGCGCCCGGGCACTGAAAATGTAGCCAGCATCGTTGGAATGGGACGGGCATGCCGCTTGGTCAGTAAGCATTTGGCGGCGTCGATCAGTCGCATGACACTCTTACGAGATCGCTTGCAGACACAGCTAACCAGTCACATTCCAGGTCTATTAGTCAATGGTCTGGCTGCTGAACGCTTGCCCAATACGTTAAGCGTGGTGTTCCCTGATGTTCAAGGACATCAATTATTACAGCGTGCCCCCGAAGTCTGTGCATCAACCGGATCGGCTTGCCACAGCGGTTCGGCTGCAAGATCCGCAACGCTAGAAAACCTGGGACTAAGTGAGAAAAAAGCGTCTGGCACCGTTCGACTAAGTGTCGGCTGGTACACCACCGATGCGGAAATTGAACGGTCCGCAAACCTTTTGATTGCCGCTTGGGAAGAACTTGCTGGCGGCGATTTCTAGATTGATCTAAGCAGCGGCGACTTGCCTTAAACCTGAAATCGATCGGAACACTCTGGCGTAGACATCCCGAGATTCTTGAGTGATTTACGACGCCCACACCAGCAGGGCGGTTGCGAAGGCCCACAAAAGCGAGGCCCAAAACAATGGGGAAAGTCGTTGCACCCAAGTCAGTGCCAGCGGCTGAACTCCTACCTCATTTTGCAACTTGACCCAACCCGTTCTACCATAACGCCAACCTTGATTTAGGTCATTGGCATCGTGCGATGATCTGCCAATTCCTAGAGCGGCAGAAACTTCTCCGCTGGCCTTGCCGCTCTCTCCGCCCAGCACATTAGATTCGCGGTTAAATGCTTCACGGTCAAACCAAGCAACAAGGTTACTCCAAAGCAAGCCATTGGCTCCCGTCGATCGTTTTTGACTTGCTACACAAACGGACACCTTTGAAGTGGATTGCCCCGCGATCCGACCTGTCAGCGATGCCTTCATCTCCTTGCCTTCGTACTGCTGCGGGAAAGGGACGTACGTGTAGAGAAAATCGTTTTGTGTTGGAATCGATTTTGACTGCGGTTGCAATTTCAAATTCCGGTAGAACGTCGATCCAATCACAGGCTTTTTCCCAGCGTCCGGCGCAGCCAGGATTCGTTTTACATTGCCCGTGCCTGCAGTCGTTTTCACCCCCCAAGCGTTCGCCTGGCTCGATTCATTGGACTCCAGTTGAGAAAGACTTAGAAGCGTCGTGGACAACATTGCTAAAATAGCAAAGGCCACCCCCGAGGTCAGCGATCCGAAATATCGTCGCATTCCGTAAACGGCAAAGCCTACTTTCCTGCGGAAATGGGTAATCATTATCTGAGGTACTCGGTCAACGGAAGTGGGAATTAGTAACGCTATTACAATTCCCAGATTCCGAAAAAGGACTGATGTTGCCAAAACACCACAGCCCCCCCCAAGCACCCCTCAAGACCAAAAGATCGGTTGCAACGATCGTATCAGCAAAATGTAAGAATGTTCTCCAATGAGATAAGGTTTCGAAAATTCCAAGAATCCCCAATCGTTCACGTCCTATGATTCGTCGAAGCGTCTCCATCACTCTAGATTGCCGAGTCCACGATGCCTGAAACTCAAACTCAATTATGCCTTGACGAAGTTATTGGCAACGACACACTTGAAGCGATGCCCCAAAGTGCAGTAAAGCTACTAGAAATTTCGCGCCAACCCGATGTCGGCCCAAACGATTTGGCCGTGCCCATCGAATCCGATCCGGGACTCTCGGTCCAAGTGCTGAAGTTCGTTAACTCCTCATACTTTGGCTTCTCGCGAAAGATCTCTAGCATCCCGCTTGCCATCAACTTGGTGGGCTTTAAAACCATTATGAATTTCACCCTGTGGAACGCGATTTACAGCATGATTCCCAACCCAAAGTGTGACAACTTTGATCTCAAAGGCCTGTGGCAAGACTCACTTCGCCGAGCGGTTTTCGGAAGAATTTTCGCGAAGCGATGTGGCTTAACTTCTGGTGAAGAGGTTTTTGCGGGCGCTTTGATGCAGGATCTAGCGGTTCCTCTTCTGGTCGCTGCCAAACCCGATGAATACGCGAAGCTGCTGGAACGTTCGGTGGTTGAATCCAAACGCTTAAGCGAATTGGAAGAAGAACACTTTGGCTGGAACCATGCCGAGGTGGCGGCTCAATGCTGTACCCGTTGGAAATTTCCGGAAAGTTTGGTTTCAATGATCCGCATGCACGTTCAACCAACCAGCAAATTTCCAAAAACGAATGCCGAACGCGTCGTTTCGGTTTGCTCATTGTTACCCTCAGTGACTTATGAATCGTGGCCAGAACAGGCACGTTTTGGGAAATGCGTTCGAGCGTTGGTGGCCAAGGTCACACCAGAAACTCTACTGGAAGAAACCGACGCCGAATTTGCCAAGCTGGCACCCTCAATCAATGTGGACGCAAATTGTAAACCGCTGTTAGGCTGGACAAAAATTGAAACCACCCAGTAAACACTTGCGTAAGCTATGATAAAGAAAGTACGCAGACCGACCTTGGTCCCTGGATCGCCAAAACGCCAAATTTCACGGGCAGAATGACCTCCCCAATATTGGGGGCACATTATGGAAACCATCCAAAAAGATCGAACCGTTCGAAAACAATTGCTCAAGACGGCCGAAGGCTATCTTGAATTGGCGATGGTGTTTGACGACCGCTGGACGCTCCCCAACGAGATCAAGGCGAACCTGGTCCATCACGCCTTGGCAGCCCTGGAACAGGCAGAACAGAAAAAAGGTGACAGTGCACCGATCCTGTATCTGCGGGGTTGCGCCTACAAGGTGGCGGGGGAATTCGAAAAGGCAGCGCATGCACTAACGCAAGTCTTAGAAATCAACGACCGCTTCACAGGTGCTTACTTAGCCTTAGGCTGGTGCTACAAGCGGTTGGACCGTTTGGATCTGGCGATCGAGGCCCTGCAATTTGGCGTAATGCGTCAACCCAACCACGCGGTTCTGCACTACAATTTGGCCTGCTACTTTGCGTTAAGCAAACAATCTGAAAACTGCATCGGGCATCTAAAACAGGCTCTGGCACTGGACGGAACATTAGTTCAAAGCGTCTCCAAAGAGCCGGATTTCGATCAGGTCCGAACTTTTCCCGCGTTTACCGCTGTGATGGAAGTCCTGATCTAAGCCTCTCTCAAGCCTTGGCAATCCCACAAGCCTTGGCCGTTTGGCAAGCCTTGGGCCATTTGCAATTGTGGTTGCTGTTCACTAAAGGTCCGATAGGGCTTTCGCGGCCTGCTTAGCGATCTCGAGCGAAATCGTTTGAATTTGTGCTCGAGTCAACCAGATTTTTGCTTGGCGACGATATTCACCTTGAACCGCAAAATCAGTCTGAGCCTTGGACAAGTCGAGCAGGATCAAACCCATCTCGTATCCCGCTTCGGCTTGCAACGTCTGCACTTCAGCGGATGGCGATTCTCCATAGGCACCGTTTGCCAGCGGGCCAAAGTAGTCCTTAGCCTCCATCAGCAGGCCCTGAACCTTAGAAATTTCTCCTAGGGCAAACAAAGACCGCGCACCTATTTCGTTGGGCAGAGCAACCAACTTCCGGAAATAAATTTTGGCGCCCTTTAGATCGTTCAACCCTCGTTGGACGTAACCTGCCTGGAACCATAACTGATGAGCCGCGGTCGGAGTCAAATCAGAGTTCTTGGCTAAGAAATCTACTTGATTCAAATCCAAGGCCCCCAACCATTGCTCAGCTATCGAAAAATGATCGGTTTGAATCGCCGCTTGGGTCGCATTGATCAATGAAGTCCAGCGGATATCAGACTTCACTTTGGCCAAGTCTTGAATGTTTGCCAACGCCGACCGGTAACTGTCGAAGGCCTTGTCATAGTCCTTATTGGCAAAGTAACTTTGCCCTATCATCAAACGGGCTTCGTCGGCCAAAGGTTGCGATGAATTATTCTTCACCCACTGCGAGAAACCATCGGCAGCATTTTCATACTTACCAACGCTAAATTCAGTCCAAGCCAACATATAAGTAGCATTACGTTGCAGTTGCGAATCGTCTGTAACCTTGGTGGCTTTGGAAAATTGCAATTCCGCATTCACAAAATCACTGGCGTCAAATTGGTACCGCCCTAGGTAATAAGCGGCACGCGAAAGTAAGCTGCTTTCAGGATAGGTGGCGACAAAGTTTTCCAATGTCAGCTTCGCCTGAGCCGTCGACTGAGCGGTTTCCGACTTTCGCCGAGCCCAAAACAAGTTGTATAGGAATTGATCGCCACGCGAATCGCTACCAGCATTACGCACCAATTGGGCAAACGTCGCTTCGGCAGCCACCCAATTTTCTTCAGCAAGCTGCTGGTTTCCAATCGCAAAATCTGCATCCAATGCAGGATTCAATTTACCCGAAGTTTCCGCCATCTTCGGGTCAACCGATTTCGGATCACCAGCATCTAACGTCTTGGGCAGGTCAGTGCTTGCGACTTTTTCACCTTCAAAATCTGCCGCTTTTAGATTGGAATCCAAACGCTGCAACTGGGAAATGGCCGCTGCCCGTTGATAATGACTGGGATAGGATCGGACAAAATCAAGTAGCACATTCTTGGCCTGCGATTCTTGATTCAACCGCAACATTGTCATGCCCAAGTTAAATTGACCGTCTGACAGTACAGCCACCCTTGCTTCGCTTGTCGGAACCGAAGCCAAGACTTCGGCCAAGCGAACAAAATCATTTTTCGCATCATCGAATTGTTCTTTTCCGAAATAGGCAGTACCCCGTTGAAGCTTGACGGCCGCCAGATCAATCCCGTCCAAGTCAACTTCAAGCTCATTGGCCAAGCCAATCACTTTGGCAAAATCGCCTTGTTGGTTGTATAAGAACAGAGCACTGTTGATCGCGTTGACTCGCAATGGGAACGATTTGAGCGTTCGAAAGGACTTTTCAAACGACCGCGCTGCATCATCAAACTGTTCCGAATTCTCTTGAATCTGGCCTCGAACAAAATAGGCAGCAGCCTGATCGGTGGCGGGCAACTTCTGCACCGCTTCCTCGGCCAAAGTAGTCAGTGCAGCACTGGCTTGGTCAGAATTCGCCATCCCTGTCGCCGCATTAACCAACCAAGTGCCAACCAGCGAATCGCTTGCATTGTCTTGCATCAACTGTTGGTAAACCGCGGTCGCCGCCGGAAATTTCCCAAGTCCAAACAGTGAATCTGCCAACCAATTCTGGACTCGCTTTCGACTTTCTAGGACCGCCAATTGCGCTGCGTTCAGGTTGGCCGGATTTTGCGGAAAGCCTTGCCCACTGAATTCAGGCAACGCCAAAATCTTCTCGCAATGAGCAACACAAGTACCCAAGTTCGATTCGAAAATGGACTTTTGTTCCTGATCGAAATTTGGACGTGCGGCGAACTGTCGATTCAACGCCCCGCCACTCTGAAACCTTAACTCGGCCGCCTCTAGAAGCGCGGCTTTGTTGAATTGATTGGCCGAATCCTGCGCAATCGCTTCCAGCGACTGCAGTCCCTTTTGGGCGTTTTCCTTGTTCTGGTCATGACCTTCCCAAAGGGCCGTTAGGTATATCACCTCCGACGCCAACTGGGCATTGCTAGAAAGCAGTTCCTGGAACTGGTTCTGCAGTTTCGCGATCGTTGGAAAATCGTCAGCGTTTTCGGCGATCCGCATTCGCAAAACAACGGCATCAGCTTGCAACGCCTGGGGCGCAACATCAATTCCACTCAAGGCCCATTCAGAATACTCAAGAGCCGTTTCCATTTGGCCCAAACTTAAATAACATCTAGCCTGGTTGTAACCCGCGGACCATACCAATCCAGCAGAGGTCTGGATTTGGGCAGGACGATCGATCTGGGCAACAAGTTTCTCAAATTGCGTAATCGCCGGTTCCGAATCGCCCAACAACTTAAAACACATTCCTAAATTGTAAGCAACAACATCGGGCGACTGGGCTGGATAGCTCTCCTGCAATTCGATGTAGATCTTCGCTGCTTGTTGCACACCAGCCGTCACTAAATCCAGCTGGGCAGGGCTGGACGGATCCATTGGGTTATTGATCGCGGCTTCCAAGCGATTTTCTGCAGAACCTAACATTGCAGAGACTTTAATCTGCGCTGGCGTACTTAGATCTTGAACCAACGCGTCCAGCAGGTCAGTGGCCAGCTGGACCTGTCCGGCACTCTTTTGAGTAATGGCTTGATAATATTTTGCGGTCGACTGGACCGAAGGCAACGACGCACTGGTTGCCAACGATCCAAAGGCTTCCGCCATCGCTTGAAAATCCGCTTGGGTCGCTTGAGGTTCTCGGATTAACTGTTGCAATACCGTCAATAACTTTAATTGCTGTGCCTGCTGAACAATCTCCACCGACGGTTGGCGCTGAATCAGGCGGGTCGCCGCGTCCCCCGATTTGCCGAAAGCTGAGAATTGATCGCTGATTTTTTCAGCTTCCAACCCTAAATGGTAATGAGAATAAGCCTGCAAGTTCAAGGCTTCGGCCAGAAGGTTTCTACGATCTGCGAATGTACTGTCCGCTGCTGCACTTAAGTTCAACGCATCTTTGACAGCATCAGGCTGAGTCGAAATCCAAGAATCAAATGCCAGTATCGCTTGGCGATAATCAGACAATTGATAGTAACTTTGCCCAAGATAATATCTTGCATCAGCGCCAATCGCAACGTTGTCGTCCTTGGCAATCACCGCCAAAAAGTTTTTGATTGACGTTTCATAATCGCCAGCCCGAAACGCCTGCACTGAATCTGTCACCAGTGTCTTCAACGCTGCTTGATCGACCGAACCGCCGCCAGCATCTTTGTCCTCTTGAATCCTGACCGCTGCCGTCATTGCACCAGCGTGCACTGCCTGAATCGTCAGACTTGAACTGAAGGAAAGGCTGACCATACCAACGGCAACCACCGCGATTCCAACACGCCTGGCAGATGCGTATGAACTGGCAAGCCAAAAACTGGCAAACGTGGAACTGGCAAACGTGGGACTAACGAACGTGGGACTAACGAACGTGGGACTAGCCGCCACAATGCTCTGCCCGCCGTTAGAAACACAGGTCGTTTCTGGCGGCATGATCCCAAGCCGCGACATCACTCTCCATGCCTTGGCTGATCCCACTTGGGCCAGCTTATCAAAGACATTGTTTCGCTTTTCGTTTGTCATTTCTTCATCTTCCAAACGTGATTCTAGTTAGCAAGGATGTCCGTCTAGGGACGCCGCTACTGCTGCAAAACGAGCAGGATCCAATCGTGTCGATCCCGGTTTAGTCACCCATTAAGTCAAAACAATTCAAAAAACGCGAAGCCAATGGTCGTTACTTCCCGTTCAAAGTTCCCGCCTTCGAGCAGTATAAACCCGATTCGCAAGTTCTCCTCAACCGCCGGTTTGTTCCATTTCGGTTCCACAAGCAGTCTTAGGTCTTCCCCGAAGTGGGATGTGACAAAAGTGGGATGTGACAAAAGTGGGATGTGACAAAACCAGGATGTGACAAAACCGGTTTGCGTGTTTTGTCTTCGCCCGTGGATAAGGTTGCCAGCACCTCGGGACTTCAGCCTCATTCTAGCAAGAACCCACCTATAGCAATGTGACTTTTGCGTTGGAAACCCTCTTTCAAGCGGATTGCCGTGGAACCGTTCGTTGCAATCCAAAGACTTGTCCCAGTTCGCCGCTTTTGGACAAACATCCTGATCAGACTTCGATCGTTTGACATCCAGTTTCAGGGCTGTGGGTAGGGGTTATACGCGAAACAGCAAGAATTGGTTCAACCAGCCAGCCGATGTTCCTGAAAAATCATACCAATTTTCGTTAAAATCCGCATAACCGTCAGTAATGTTTGAACCGATCAGACGACCATATACGACCCGCAACGGCGCCGGTGTCCCAATCCGGGGGTTTGCAGTTATAGTGTGTTCGTAAGTCGCCGCAAAAAATAATCGCCCGTTTGAATCGGACTCCACTGTTTGAATTCGGAACCAGTATCAGATTCGATCGCTCCGTCCGAGCGGGCCTCGGTTATGGACCGCCTTCGGCAACTGCCTTGGTCGATGTTTTGGGCACTGGCGGACCAGGGCGTCGTCAGTATTGCACGACTAGCAACGTCAATCTTGATTGGCCGCTACGGTTCCGCAGAGGAACTGGGCATTTATTCACTAGGTTTTACGATCTTGACTTTGGTGATTTGCCTGCAAGAGTCGTTCGTGAATACGCCTTATACTGTTTTTGTTTCGCGTTATCCAAACGAAGACCGGCCCAAGTTCGCCGCGAATCTTCTGGTCATTGCGAAGTTATTGACCGTGGCCGCCATGATTTGCCTGGGTTCGATCGTAACGCTGGTGTACTTGGTTAACCCATCTTCGACTCTTCTTCCGATCCTCTTTGCGCTACTAGTCATCTTGCCCTTTAGTTTGCTGAAAGAGTTTTCAAGACGTTGGCAAATCGCTCATTTGAAATTGAAGGAAGCCACCTTTTTAGATTCACTCAACACCCTGATTTTACTAGGCGGTTTGTTGGTTCTTTATCGGTACGAAAGTCTGACCGCATTCAACGCGTTTATGGTGACAGGCTTGGCGGCTTTATTGGCTTCGATTGTTTGGAGCGTACGAAGCCTTAAAGAATTCCACTTCCAATTTGATTCGCTAAAACTTACCGCCAAGTCCTGCCTAAGCTTTGGAAAATGGGTTGCGGGCGAAAATCTGCTCTCCGCATTCCAATACTTCTTCGCCAATTGGTTCTTGTTCTTTGCCTGTACCGAGCAGGAGGTCGGTGACTTCGCCGCATGTATGACCATCGTAATGTTATGTAATCCTTTCCTGTTGGGAATCACTGGCTTTCTGGCCACCCGCAGCAGTCAAGAGTATTCGCGGGCCGGCGAAGCAGCGGTTCGGACCATGGTGAACAAGTACAACCTAGTGGTCATGATTGCGATGAGCGCGTTTTGCCTGAGCATTTACTTCTTTGGTGATTTTCTACTGGAAACAATCTTCAAAGGACGAATTCAAAACCAGCACTGGACGTTGGTCACACTTTCAGCCGCAATGATCGGTTTGGGCTTAAGCTTCTTCACATCATGCGGGCTCAAAGCCATCAATCGCCCCGAGGTTAATTTTTACGCCTCGATCATCGGACTGGTCGTCACGGCGGCGATCCATTTTATCTTTCTCTCAGCCGCATCACCGTTCGTTTCGGCAAACGCATTCTTGGCCGGTTGCCTTGCCATGGCAGCGTTCCGCTGGTGGAAATTCCTGCCAACCCCAACACCAGAGACCTAAGTAGAATTCAATCGGCCATGGCCGATTAGCATGGGGCAAACGCAATGCGTCATGCAAAGAAAGTGCCGACATTGGGAAACGATGACGCGCTGAATGTGCAGGTCGTCGCATTAACAATGCGAACACTACAAGTTGGGGGGCAGCCCGCTAGCCGAGCCGCAGCTTATCGCAAAACGGTGCGATTGACGAACGACTGAATTTGCTTCAAAACTTTTTCAGGCGCATCTTCCACCACGTAATGGTTGGCCTCTGGGATCTCTAGCGTCTGAGCTTGAGGGAACAGTCTCTGAAATCGGTACAAGCATTCAGGACGAAAACACCAGTCGTTCATCCCCCAAATCAGCTGCACGGGAACGTCGGAAAACTTGCCTAATGATTGCTCGATCCGTTCCAACACTTGATAGGTCGGATGCTTGGCGGTGCTGGGAATATCCTTAACGAACGCGTCGGTTGCGATCCGACTTTCCCAATCGTGATAAGGCGCGATCAAGCCCTGCTTGACCAGCTTGGGCAGACCCTTCGGCAAACTGGTTGCCATCGTCAGGGCAGCGGCGGCAAAACCGTTCAATCCGCGAATCGCCAAGGTTCCCACTACCGGAATTCGGCACAATTGAATCTGCCAGGGAATGTAGGGTGGCGGGAAAGCCCCAGTGTTCATCAACACGATCCTAGCAATTCGGTCCGAACGCTCCAATGCAGCGCCCAACCCGATAGCTCCGCCCCAATCGTGAGCCACAAGGGTGATGTTCTTTAGATCAAGGTGATCAATCAATTGGCAAAGATGATCAACATGCCGCGCCAACGTGTACTCAAATTGCTGCGGCTTATCGCTTAAACCACAACCGACATGATCCACTGCCACACATCGACGCTCAGGCGACAAACCTTGGATCAAATTTCGCCAATAGAAAGACCATGTTGGATTGCCATGCACGAACAAGCAACACTCGTCCGGTTTACCATTCTGGGCAGCCGACGGGTCGGTAGGGCCTTGATCTACATAGTGCAAACGAACACAACCGCTGGCCGCATTATTAGACTGAGCCGATTGTTGATTTCCTGGCGAATGGCCACCCTTGGACATTACCGACTGCAGGTCAAGGAAGTGGGATTCGAAAGGATAGAGGTCGCGCCAACTTGCTTGGCGATTACCAGCGGGGTGCTCGACTTCCGAAGCACGGTTCGATTGATTTTCCATGAATCCTAATTTCTATCCAACCGAAAACCGCACACGATTTCCAGAACATCAATTGCACCACAGGTCAAATCTATCCACGACTTAACCCTATCGGTACCTATCGGTAACACCAAACCAAGTTGCTTCAGAGACGATTGCGTAACAGAACGTGACGTGACGTAACAGAACGTGACAGAACGTGACGTGACAGGAATTTGCGTCATAGCCACGCTGGCAATGTTTTGGGGCGCAGTCTGCACAACAACCTTGGATCCGTTCCTAACTTGGGATAAACTTGACCTACGCCTACAATTTCGCAGGTTTCAGCGCAAACACAAGGTTAGGAAAACCATCCCCTACAAATCACCCGGCCAGACCGCGGCCGACTTACGATTCGCGCGATCGCCCATTCTCAGAAGCTAACCCGTACGAATAAAAAACGCCACAATCCCTGCGGACAATGGCGTTTTCCTGTTTCTCATGGCTTCAGCAGTGAAGTCCCAAACTAGATCGAATGGATATGCAAACCGCGTTTGCGACGCTCTTCGCGTCTGGCATTATCGATCAAATCAGCAACCTTCTTCGCGTCGGCGATTCCCACCATGATCAGCAATGGGTGCGATTCATCACTAGAAATCACGTGGATATTTCCAACATTCAACATTGCCTGAAAAGGGCCTTGACGCAATTTGACGTCGCTAATGTCAATCAATTCGATGCGATCTTGCGAACGAAAGATGAAACCTTCGCGGTGCTTGATCCGTTGTGTGGTTAGCTGATAGTAAAAACTCAACTTTCGATAGTAAGTTACACTGAAATACGCCAACCAAATCAAAACCAAAAAGCCCAACACCCATAGCCAGATCGTTAGGGTTGCCTTGAAAACAATAGCCAAAACCACTGCTGCGATCGTCAGCAGGATGGCCGAAAATCCAGTTCCCGCCATGGACTTAACCGAATAGTTACCGTCCCACAGCTCTTGTTCATCGCCTAAAGTGGCTGATCCCACTGCGTCTTGCAATTGCTGCTTAGTAGCCTGAGGATTGGGTTCTTTTGATTCAGTATTGTTATCAATCACTTTTAATTCCCTACCAAGTCTGAAATTTGATTACTTGTTTCAATGGCTGCACAAATCTTATTCGCTGCACAAATCTTATTAGTAGGCGTCACCATGGGCGGCGGGCGGCTAAATCGACACTTTGAACGACATCCTGAAACGCCAGCGGCAGTGCTCGCCCAGCCATGACTTCGCTGTCAGGGAGTCATTGTCGAATGTTTTGCGAACGAATCAAGCAGACTGTACCAACAATCGGGCGTTTCGCCGAGTCATTTTCCGTTTCCACTAGATCGCAATCGCGTCAAACCTATTCGACCCAACGAGGCCAAAATTGGTAATTAATGGTCGCTTTTCCACAAGAACCGTCAATTTTTGGCACCCGTTGGCGGCGAAATCACTCTCGTTGACTTTCCAAACACTTGGACAAGGCATCGTTGGCGGACCCGCGATTTTCAGCGATCGGCGTTTCCAACTTGCAAAGTTAGCACACCCATGCAACTGGCACGCCAGGGGCAAAACGACAAACCGGTTCATTTTCTTCCCGGCAAAGATGATCCTCGATTGCTTCACTCGGAAGTGGTCTGCGGATTGTAATTGGGCCTCAATTCGAATACCTTTGCCGATTGACAGCCTATTTTGCCACCTTCAATTGATATTGATTTCCCCCTATGCGATGCCCATTTTGTAAAGAAGATAACGACAAAGTTATCGACAGTCGCATCAACGATGACGGGTTTGTGATCCGCCGACGCCGACACTGCAACGAATGTGGGAAACGCTACACAACCTTCGAACGAATGGCTGATTTACAGGTCACCGTGGTTAAAAAGGACCAGGAAAGGGAAGCATTCAATAGCGAAAAGATCATGCGCGGGGTAATGCGTGCCTGCTGGAAGCGTCCGGTCACCCAGGAACAGATCGAACAGCTTTCTGCGTCTGTAGAACGAGAAATTATGACGCATTACAATGGAGAAATCGAAAGTTATCAGATCGGCAAGGTAACCATGAAGTACCTGATCCATCTGGACCAAGTTGCCTACGTGCGTTTTGCAAGCGTTTACCGCGAATTCAACGACATCCAAGACTTCATCAATGAAGTGAAACACTATCATGAACAAAGCCGAATCAAGCTGGAAGAAGACTTTGACTAAATCTCCTCTTTCTACTCGCCCGCCAGTAATTCAAAATGCACTCCGCGTTGTCGGCCACCGACACCGCGATGTCTGGTCCGGTCTTGCGATCCCCAGCTACCGCTGGTCCCACCTGGCGATCTTGGCAACCACCGTTTCCCTGACCTTGGCAGTATGGGCTTCCCAGACACTGGCGCAGGAAAGTTCAACGGTGCCTGCCCAATCGGCCGAGACCATCATTGCCAAACCTGACCTTTACCAGCCGTTGACCGAACCACCTTGTTCGTATTGCGTCAATCAAAATCTTAAGAACCTGGTTCTACCCAGCGACCCTGTGCTGGCCTGGATTCGCGGAGCACATAACGGCGGCATGATGCCGCTTCGACATTTCATTGCCGGCACTCGAGTGGTCAACGACACGTACGGTCTTTTCTTTTACGACGCTGATGGCGGCTATATTTCCGCTTTCGAAAAAGACTACGGCTACCGGTTCTACGGCTGGCGAGGCGGAGTGATGGTGGTGAAATCCAGAGATGGGTCACTGTTTTCGGCGCTGACCGGATTGGCGTTTGAAGGGCCTAAAAAAGGGCTGAAACTCAAACGCGTTCCCAGCATGACTACCCACTGGAGTCATTGGCTGATGCTGCACCCCGAATCGACCGCCTATGATTTGTTCGATGGTGACAAGTACAAGGTGACTGAACTTCCCACTAAAATTTCTGCCGAGGCATTGGCCTCTATCGGAACCGTGGATTCACGCCTGGACCGATTCTCTACCGTTCTTGGGATCGACGCAAAGAACGAACCCTTGGCCGTCTCATTGCCCGTCGATTCGGCTCGGGCTTGCGTTATGGCAAACTTAGACGATCAGTCAATCGCCGTTTTTTGGTACGGCCCAACGAAAACGGCGGTCGCATTTTTGGGTGAACTTGAAGGGCAAACGCTTACGTTTTATGCCGATGAAATTTCACCCGAAACCGCACCGTTCAAGGACCGTCAAACCGGCAGTCGCTGGACGTTGGCCGGACGGGCGGTCGACGGGCCTTTACGCGGCAAGGAACTGACTTGGGCGCCGTCAATTCAATGCAAGTGGTACGCTTGGAGTCACGAATACCCTTCGACAAAATTGCAAAAATATGCTCAATAAATTGTCCATGTCTTGGCCACGAACGAGCCTTCCTGCGCTGTTGTTCGCAGTGTGTGCTTGCTGGATGATCGGTTGCCAGGAAAACCACACCACCGACCTAGCCGCGTCCAGCGTTATTGATCGGTCGGCCAGCCATCGCGAATCAATGACCTCGCTTGCCCAGAAATCGGCAGCGCATGGATCTTCCTTAACACCATCTTCCTTAACACCATCTTCCTTAACACCATCTCAGGCCAATCAACTCAACGCTTTGCAGAAAAGCATTGCTGTCGCCGCTGTTGAAATAAACCAGGAAAACTTAGACCGCTGGCAAAACGAATTTGATACGATCGTGATCATTCTGGACGATGACACCCAGAATGCGGTCGTCAATCTTGCGGCCAAACAAATCACACAAGCTGGCCTAAAGCTTGGTTACTTTATCGAAGTCGGCCGCAACCCGAAACTAGCCGATGCTCATCCCACTTGGATGGCCAGCCTGCAAGGGCACGCCCAATGGCGACAACAATTTCCAGATTCTGCCATGCCTACAAAGCGGCAAGTGGTCAAGAATTATCCCTGGGTTCCGATTCTGTACAAGGAAACCTTTGCCGCGCACTTGGAGCGTATCAAAATCCTAACCGCTTCCACGCTTACGCCGGCCACGATCTATCTGAACGATCTTCAAGGCGCGCCTTCTGCATGTGGTTGTGGACATCCACTTTGCCGTTGGACCGCTGATTATGGTCCAATCCTGACGGCCACGCCTTTGGGAAACGATGCCGCAGCGAAGTTCACACAACAGGTTCAACGACTCTTCCCGGAATCGAATGTCATCCCAATTTTCGTCAGCGAATGCGAGCAGGCCGACAAAGACACCGTTTGCTGTGGTGTCGCCTGCTTTGAAGGGCGTTGCTGGAAGGACTTCACCAAACAACTAGATCCCTTGGCCGATGTGGCGAATCAAATTGGGGTCGCCTGCTTTTTTAAAGAATTTCAGCGAAATCTACCGCGGTACCCGCAGACGGCCGGCTTTGTCCGTTACGCATTGGATTCGTTTGAATCCATGCCAAAACTTCGCGCCGGGAAAGGCGTTGCCCCAACTCGCCTGATTGCGGTGCTGCAAGGCTGGGAAGTCACGGCCGAGGAAATTCAGGCTCAAATCGATCGAGCCCGCGAAGCAAATGCACTGGGCTATCTCTTGATCAAAACGCCAATCGATCAAAGTTGGGAACCGCGAATTATCGACCTACCCGACAATATTCCCAGCCCCGAAGAACTCAATCACAACACTACCGATCACGACCACGACCACGATCACGACAAGAGCGACCAGAACGACAAGAACGGATCCTGACCTGATTTCCCGCCAACGCAGCAAGTCGCTGCCGCCTGCAGCAATCTCGCAAAACCGCCCAGATGCTTCCCCCAAACGAACGCCACTCCAAACGCTCACCCCAAGCGACTGCCGTTGGGGATTGGCTGGTCTGGGCTCACCAGCACCACAGACTGATTGGCTAACACAAATCCTGTGACCAATACCTCGGAAACGTAGGGGCCAATTTGCTTGGGTGAAAAATTGCAAACGCAAAGCACCTGTCGATTCAACAGATCGTCCATGTGATAAAGAGTTGTGACTTGGGCACTGGAACGTTTTACGCCTAGCGGGCCCAGGTCAATTTTTAGCTTGAAAGCCGGCTTTTGAGCCTCGGGGAACTCCTGGACATCTACAATCGTCCCAACCCGCAGGTCAACTTTTTGAAAATCATCCCAAGTAATCTCCATCGCCAACCTCGCTAAAACCGCCAAACTACTTCGCCGGGTCTGCCATCACAGCCCGCCGCAAAATCTTAAGGCTTCACCGCTTGCCAGGGAAGCGAACCAGCGTTTTTGGCTGAAAATCGCATTTCCAGTCCACCTTGGGGTCAGCAGCACGAACCTCCTGCCGCTTAGTATTCCCTGGTTTCAGCCAACCCGTTGGGTCAAGAGTGTTGCCCAGGGTTGGGTGGAACCAGGCCCAACGGCCCAGGTTCAACCCGTAGCCAAAACGACCTTTTTTTGGCATCTTTAAAGCGTTGAAAACAACTGACGTTATCTGGCGACCTCATCCATCGCAATCTGCGGGAGATTGAAATTGTCTACGGGACAAATTGAAGGCAACATGATCGAAAAAGATTCGAACACAAATCGACTTTGGCAAATCGAGATCCTGCCTGGGCAAAGCCAAAGCGACCACGGAGCGTCCGCAGTGTTGTCCGCTGCAAAAGATCTGCAGCTAGCTGTCGCTTTACAGGTTCGATCCGCACATGGCTATTTGGTCGAGGGCGATTTAGATGCCCAGTCGATTGATCTCTTAGCCAAACGCTTGCTGGTCGACAGTGTCACCGAAACATCGTTGATCCAACCGGCCGGCAACATGGCAATCAATCAACTCAGTGGCTCTGAAAATTGTTTTTATGTTCTGCTAAAGACTGGCGTGACAGATCCCGTGGCACTCACCGCTTTGCGAACCATGCAAACCGGTGGCTACCAGGTTTCCGCCGTTCGCACGTACCGAAAGTACTGGATCAGCGGCGCATCGGCGCAAACACTTGAAACGCTTAAACGCCGCGTCTTGGCGAACGCCTCGATTGAAGAAATCGTTTCTGCACCCTTGGAATTGCAGACTTTGGCCAGCGGTTCGCCCTACGATTTTCAATTGCAAACCATCGACTTGTTAGAAGCGGATGACCAGCGATTATTGTCGATCAGTCGTGAAGGTGGCCTCAGCCTTACTTTGATCGAAATGCAAACAATCCAACAGCACTTCAAGTCGCTTGGTCGTCAGCCAACGGACATCGAATTAGAAACCGTGGCGCAAACTTGGAGCGAACATTGCAGTCATAAAACCCTTGCCGGTCGCATCGAATATTCTGACGAAAACGGAATTCGCCATTACAACAACATGCTCAAGGAAACCATTTTTGCAGCAACCACTGATTTGCGAAAAAAATGGGGAAAAGATGATTGGTGTGTCAGTGTTTTCAAGGACAATGCAGGCATTGTGACATTTGACGATCAGTTTCATGTTTGCTTCAAAGTGGAAACTCACAATCGCCCCAGTGCCATCGAACCCTACGGCGGAGCAAACACCGGCATTGGTGGCGTCATTCGTGACACACTTGGCACCGGTTTGGGTGCTAAACCGATTTGCAACACGGATGTCTTCTGTTTTGCGTCCCCTGAAACTGAAAACAATTCCATCCCGGAGGGTGTGCTTCACCCGGCACGAGTCATGCGAGGCGTGGTTGCAGGCGTTCGCGATTATGGAAACCGGATGGGCATCCCAACGGTCAACGGCGCGGTCTACTTCGATGACCGCTACCTCGGTAACCCTATAGTTTTCTGCGGCAACGTTGGCTTGATTCCGTGCGACAAGAGTTTCAAGCAACCGCAACCCGGTGATTTAATTGTGACCTTAGGCGGACGTACCGGCCGCGATGGAATTCACGGTGCTACCTTTTCATCAGCGGAATTGACGGACAAGAGTGAAAAGGTAAGCGGTGGCGCGGTTCAAATCGGAAACGCCATCACCGAAAAAATGACCATGGACGTCATGCTGGCGGCTCGTGATTTGAATCTGTACAGCGCGGTGACTGACTGTGGCGCCGGTGGTTTTTCAAGTGCCGTCGGAGAAATGGCTGAAGAAATCGGCGCGATCGTGGACCTGGAACAAGCGCCGTTAAAATACGACGGACTTAGCTACACTGAGATCTGGATTTCCGAGGCCCAAGAGCGAATGGTATTGAGTGTTCCGCCAGAAAATTGGGAGCAACTAAAGTCACTTTGCGAAAGTGAATCGGTCGAAGCGGTTGTTATTGGCAAATTTTCAAACGACGGACAATTGCACCTGCGTTACCATGGCACTACCGTTGGGCAGGTTGATATGAGGTTCCTTCATGACGGTCGCCCACCCATCATTCGCAAAGCCGTTTATCAGCCTGCTGAGATCAAACCTCTAGCTGCGGCCAATGGGCAGAATGAATCGAGCCTTGCGTTTGATCAAATCGCCGTAGAAGAAACGTTGCTGCAATTATTGGGTGAATTAAACATTGCCAGCAAACATTGGATCATTCGCCAATACGATCACGAAGTTCAAGGCGGTTCGGTGATCAAGCCGCTTGTGGGTGCCGCCGGCGACGGTCCTAGCGATGCGGCAGTCGTTCGCCCAAGGCTTGACAGTGACCAAGCGATTGTCGTCAGCTGTGGAATGGCCCCAACTTTCGGCGATTTGGATAGCTACCACATGGCTACCAGCGCGATTGACGAAGCGATTCGAAACTGTGTCGCAACAGGCGCCGATCCAGCGAAAATTGCGGTTCTGGATAATTTCTGCTGGGGCTACACTGACCGACCAGAAACCTTAGGCGCGTTGGTTCGTTCGGCGATCGCTTGCCAGGACCTGGCTATGGCTTGGGAAATTCCATTCATCAGCGGCAAGGATAGCTTGAACAACGAATTTAGCTACATTGATGCAAACAATACGCGACAGACCATTTCAATTCCCCACACCCTTTTGATTAGCGCCTTGGGGCAGGTTAGTTCAGCGCAACAGTGTGTTACAATGGATCTAAAACGCAGCGGCAACTTGCTGTTTCAAGTGGGTGCCACTCGCGTTGAATTAGGTGGTTCGCACTTCGCCAAAGTGCGGCAATGCGTCAACGGCCAAGTGCCGACAGTGAATCCCGCTCGGGCGAAGAAGATCTTTACTGCGGTCCATGCGGCGATTATTGCTGGCGACATAGCCTCATGTCACGACCTTAGCGAAGGTGGTCTCGCAGTCGCCGTTAGCGAAATGGCATTTGCTGGACGCGTTGGGGTGGAGATCCATTTGGATTCCATTTCGATCGAATCCACTCAAAATGCTGCTGACGCGGAAGAGCAAAATCGGGTCCCTGCTGATTTAGCCAAACTGTTTTCCGAATCGAACACCCGATTTGTCGTTGAAGTAACGCCCGAACGGGCAGAAGCATTCCTTTCGCACTTCGCAGGACTGCCTATCTGCGGAATCGGAACCGTCTCTTGCGATGATCAAGTCGTAATAACGTCCGGTGGTAATACATTGGTAAAGCAATCTTGTCAAACACTTCTAAAGCAGTGGCAACAACCACTCAATTGGTAGCCCTATGAAAGCTTCATTCATCCGACGGACAGGAACACCCGACGTCATTGAATATGGTGACCTGCCCGAACCGGAATGCGGAGCGAAGCAGGTTCGAATAGCGGTGCATTCGGTTGCCGTCAATCCAGTCGACACTTACATTCGTGGAGGCGCGAATTATTGGCCCTTGCCAATGCCGTTCATTATTGGCTGCGACATGGCAGGCGAAGTAGTAGAAGTCGGCGCCGAAGTTTCTGATGTGTCTCTTGGCCAACGGGTCTGGTGCACCAACCAAGGTCTACTTGGGCGGCAAGGGACCTTTGCCCAACAAGTTGTCGTTGACCCCCAGTGGCTAAACCTGATCGAAAATAACGTATCCTATGATGATGCTGCCTCGACGGCATTGGTAGCAGTCACCGCTCATTTAGGACTATTCCGCGAGGCGAATCTGCTGCCTGGGCAAACCGTTTTCATTGTGGGTGGAACCGGCGGTGTCGGTTCGATGGTGGTGCAAATGGCCGCAGCATTTGGTGCCCGAGTCATTACCACGGGAGGCTCGGCAGAAAAAGTCCAGCGATGTTATGAATTGGGCGCAGATGTGGCAATCAACTACAAACAAGTTGATCTACAACAGGCCCTCTTGGACGCGACCGACGGCGCGGGTGTCAACGTCTTTTGGGAAACACGGCGGGAACCCAACTTTGACTTTGCCACGGCTGTTCTGGCCCAACGCGGGAAAATGATTTTGATGGCCGGCCGAGATGCTCGTCCTGAATTTCCAGTCGGCCCTTTTTACGTAAAAGGCTGCAGCATCCACGGCTTTGTTATGTTTAAAGCAACCGCTGATGAAATGCGAGTCTGCGGTGCGGATATTAGCCAGTGGCTGTCCAACGGGAAATTGAAATCACAAATCGCTATGAAACTTCCCTTGAGTGAAGCCAAACGCGCACACCAAATTCAGGAAGCCAGCACCACGCATCAAGACGGCAGTCTGGCGGGAAAAATCGTCTTGAATCCCGCCCTATAAATTCTTCCCAAACAAAAACGCCTAGTGAGGCCGGCGGAATTGGGCGAATCTAGCGTTGAAACCGCCACCGCTTAAAACGCCAACGATAGACCGGTTCCCCAAATGCAACCAGGGCCGCTACTTGCTTTCACTGGGTTCCAGCAGAGACTTTAATACTTTCAGGTCGCTTGCCATGGCCGCCAGATTTTCCGTAACATTGGCCTCAGGCAAGTATTCAACATGGACGGTAAACAATTCATCTTGATATTCTCGGCCCAATCGACGAATAAATTCTGGATCGACGTTCCCCTTCCCAAATGGGGCGTACTCCAACTTCCGTCCAATCCACCGATAATCTTTAATCGAGAAAGCCGCAATGTGCGGCTTGATCACATCGAAGTAAATCGGCCAGGCTAAACCGCCCTCAATCGCAGCGTGCCGAACATCGAAAATATTACCGATTTCCTGCCTAGGGATCTCCTTCAGTAATTGCTGCAAATCCCAAAACGTCGCGCCAACGTATCGAGCGCCCGAATGATTTTGATAGACGCCCGAGATCCCAACTTCGCGATTTAGCTTCGCAAGCTTGGCAAACGGTTCTTTCAACGCGTCCAACTGAGGCATTATTGGCTTGGACAGATTGTAGTGACAAAAACCCATGCGATAATGTGGGATGCCAAGCTTGGCCGCGGTCGCCAATACTTCGTTCGTACTTTTGCTGCCTGCTGCAACAATATCCGTCGTGATGATGTCGATCTTTAAACCGTGGTCATCGAACACTTCCTGAAGTTTGGGGAGTTCGACGGTCACATCCTCTGGTAGAATATAGCCACCGTTTCGTACCGTAATTTCTGCACCGCCATATCCAGCGTCAACCAACGCCTTTGCCATTTCCGAGTAGCTCAGCGATTGAATGAACTTAACAAACCCGCAATATCGAAACTGCAAACCTACTCTTGCCTGCTCCACTCTCGCCTGCCCAACTCCCTGCCCAACTCCCTGCCCAACTCCCTGCCCAACTCCCTGCCCAACTCCCTGCCCAACTCTCGCCTGCCCAAGTGCACCGGCCAGCGGCGTCAATGTTGATGTCAATGATGATGAAGCGGCAATCGCAACCGAAGCGGTCGCTGCCTTAACAAATTCCCTACGATTGCGATACTTCATCGTTGGCTCCGATCAGTGTAAGTTCAGTAATAAAAGTGAAGGCATCACCGCTCCTCCCAGAGAATCACCGGCTGACGAGCAATATTCGCCAAGCTTAACACTAGATGAACTTCAAGGTGCGTCGAAATGGCGGCAACTGCATCTGTGGTGTTGAGAATGATGATTTCGGAAGATAATGATCTCAGAAAATAATGATCTCAGAAAATAATGATCTCAGAAAATAAGGTCGCGGCAGAAACCACTTTTGCACAAAACCTGATTTCAAATCATTACCAACCCAATCGTTTTGCCGAATCATTCTCAAGCAAAAACGGCTCGACTTCATTTAGAACTGACACCTTATCATAATGCTAGTCTACGGTTTAGATTTTACGAGCGCCCCATCGGTCAAGGCCTCAAAAGCGGTGCACCAGAAACGTTTAACGCTGGCCACCTGCTGGCTGGAAAACCGACAATTGACGGTTCAAGAATTCCGGTCACTCAATGGTTCCCAGCCCAATGACTTCACTGAAATCAAGCAATGGTTAGAAACGCCTGGCCCCTGGATTGCGGGTCTTGATTTTCCGTTTGCCATGCCCGCACAACTGGTCAAGGAACTCCATTGGCCCTGCTCTTGGGACGCGTATATCGACTTAGTTCATGGCCTGGGAAAACAGGGCTTTGTTGACTTACTAGCCGACTACAAACAGTCTAAACCAGCTGGGCAAAAAGAACTGCGTCGAATTTGTGATGCTTTGGCCGGTTCCATCAGCCCGATGAAGATGTACGGCGTGCCCGTCGGAAAGATGTTTTTCGCGGGCGCCCCGCTGTTGCGAAATGCCATGATTTCAATACCTTTTCTACGTCCAATCCAACGCAAACCCATTGCGGTAGAAACTTACCCTGCGATGGTTGCCAGGAAATTCATCGGACGAACACCCTACAAGACCGATCAACGCAGGTTGGCAACCAAGGCGATGTCCGACGCACGAACGCAATTACTTCGGGCCATCTCCAACACCAGCACAACAAACGTCGAACCGACGATTTTGAATCAATACCAACTGTGTGTCACTATTTCTACAAAGCTGCAGCAGCAATGCATCGATGACCACACCGCGGACCAACTGGATTCCGTTCTCTGTGCGATACAAGCGGCCTGGGCTTGGACGCAGCGTGACAATCGCTTCGGCTGCCCACAAGACGTCGACCGCTGTGAAGGCTGGATTTATGATCCAGCGGTCAAACACACCCCTTAACCGCAGTACGCCTGCCCAACCGTGCTGTGAAGCTGATTCACTGGTTAATAAAGCGAGTCGAAGCCATGAATTAATCGTTAAGAAATCCAGGGACCGGTTTTATGCCTGGTTCAATCGATTAGAATCGACTTCTTCGGAGTCTTGCCAATGCTTGCGTTGGGGCTGCGGAGCAATCTCCTTAACATGCCTACGGAGTCCTACCGTGTTTTCGTTTTCTAATTTTTCGACCCTGACCATTCCAGCCAACTGCTTTTCAGTAAATAGGGATTGCAGTAACCAGCACTGCCGCCCAAAAGTATCCAATGGCCACAACCCAAAAAACGTTGGGTATGCTGCGAAAATTGGACGAATGTCGTTTCACTGGGCAACGTTGATCGCGATTTATTTTACCGCATTGCTGTCTGCAACTTGCGTCACCGCTGCAATCACACAAGACAGCGTTGCGGCGATCCCAGACAAGCAGGTTAGCGACTGGCTTGTACCAACCGGTCGGTTGTTAACCCCGGCCGGCGATTCGTTGTTAGTTCCACAGCGTCCAAATGATCTTTGCTATTACTCGCCGTTGGATCTGGTTTTTGTCAAAGGGCACAAGCAACTGTTGATCGTTTCGGCAACGGACTGGAAACTGCAGCAAACCCTCAATTGCCCTGGTGGTGCGTCACTTACCGGAATTATCGTCGACAAGAATGGTGCGGTTTATGTTTCCAATGCCTCCAACGGTGTGCATGTATTCACAGCCGATCAAACAGCGAATCTAAAGCAAGACCAGAAACCGACCTATCGCCTGGATCATTCCTTGGACCTAGCCAACGACAGCTTTCCCTGCGGACTGTGTTTATCTCAGGATCAGCAAACACTGTATGTGTGTCTCTCCAAATCCAACTCGGTCGCCGTGGTTGATCTAAAAAGCAAGGCAGTGACTGGGACCATTCCGGTAGGAATTGCACCTTACGACATCCAACTGGTGCCAGGCACATATAACTCAGGCAGCGTTGACCGCCTGTTTGTCAGCAACGTGGGCGGCCGCCAAGCAATCGACGGTGAAGAAACGGCCCCGAGTGCTGGCACGCAAACCCCAATAGACGACCGCGGAATCGCCAACACTTCATTGATTTCCGTTATTGACATCAACTCGGGGCAAGTGACTTCTGGCATTAAAGCAGGACTGCACGCAACACAATTGTTGTTGTTACCAAGCCCACAGCCCGCAGGGAAAAACGGCACGACGGCCACAATTTTGGTCACAAACTCGAATGACGATTCGATCACTTTGATTGATTCTCGGTCGCTAGAGACCAAGACTCAAATCACCAAGCCGATTTCTGACTTGCCGTTTGGTTCGATGCCTGATTCGGCATGCCTTTCCAACGATGGCCATTGGCTATTTGTGGGTCTAGCCGGAAACAATGCGATTGCCGTCTATGACATCAGCAACGGCGTCAATTGGAAAGACGGCCTGCCGGAACCGGCGGGCTTCATTCCCACCGCTTGGTATCCCGCAGGACTGGAATGTAGCGAGTCTGACTTGCTGGTTGCCAACTTGAAGGGAATCGGATCACGTCACCCATCTCGCCCGCTGGAAAAGGGACTCAATTCGCATGACCACAAGGGCCAATTGCAAAAGGTAGCCTTGTCCGATGTCGCAAATCAAAAACAACTACACAAGTGGACCTCGGCCGTCTTGTCACAAGCAAAGATGTTACCCGTTGCTCGAGTCGAAGAAAGACAGCAACAGGGTGACCTTTCCCTGAACGCAAAGCCAGTGCCTGATAAATTGGGTCAGCCCAGCACGTTCCAGCATGTCATCTATGTGATTAAAGAAAACCGAACCTACGACCAAGTTTTTGGCGATATGCCTGAAGGCCGAGGCGAAGCGGCGCTTTGCACGTTCCCAGAAAAATACACGCCCAACCATCACGCGTTGGCGCGTCGTTTTGGCTTACTGGACAACTATTATTGCAACGGAGTTTTGTCAGCGGACGGGCATTCTTGGGCGACCGAGGCCAATGTCACGCCCTACCTGGAACGTGCTTTTGGTGGTTTTTCGCGAAGCTACACTTTTGGCGACGATCCTATCACTTATTCATCCAGCGGTTTTCTATGGGACCATGTTCTTTCAGCCGGACTATCGTTTCGAAACTACGGTGAGATGAACTATTCAGAACCACCAGCGGGAATGAAGTACCAAGAAATCTGGGACGCTTATCAGAAAGGCGAACCGATACAATTTCAGAACAAGATCGGCATTGATCGCCTTCGTCGCTACTCTTGCCCCGACTACCCTGGCTGGAACATGGTGATCCCAGATGTCTTACGGATGGATCGCTTCTTGGCTGAATTCGAAACCTTTAAGCAAGAAGGCGGACTGGCGAACCTGAGTATCGTGTATTTGCCGCAAGATCATTTGGGAGGCGGTGTGACTTCGGCAGCTCACATGGCCGATAACGATCTGGCGATTGGCCGTTTGGTTGATGCGGTTAGCCATTCGAACTACTGGAAGAATACACTAATTTTGATCAATGAAGACGATCCACAAAACGGCTACGATCACATCGACGGTCATCGATCGATCTGTTTGGCGGTCAGCGCGTACAGCAAATCAGGAGTGAACCATCACTTCTACAATCAAACCAGTGCGATACGAACGATGTTGCACGTATTGGGTTTGCCACCGATGAATCAACAGGACGGACGGTCTAGGCTAATGACCGAATGCTTTGGCAATACTGCCGATCTAAGTCCCTATGACGCGATTGCGGCGAACTTCCCACTGAATCAAAGGCCCGGCGAAGATAATAAGCAGTCAGCCGTTGAACGAAAATGGCGGAACATCTTGTCCACCGTTCCCATTCAGCGAACCGGTATGAAAACCGAACAAGATGAAGACAACCTAAACCGTTTCATCTGGCACGAAATGAAAGGCTGGCAAACTCCTTACCCAGAACAATGGGCTGGTGCCCACGGGCGAGGCCTAAAAGAACTAGGCCTACAAATTGATCTCGATGCGACCCAAGACCGATAAAACGGAATCTTAAGGCATTCAATTGACACTCAGTAAACCGCGTTTCATTTGACCGCAGGATTTGTAGTTGCGTCCTGCAATTAACCTGCAATGGGTTTAGGCTAGAACGCACTGGTGGCTTGCCGATGCCCAAATACAAGTCGTTTATTTGCACCTTGCTTAAAGGACCCCATGAATGCCTGTGCTGCTTCTCCGAATGTTCGTCGCGTTCGCAATTGCTTTGACATGCGTCGCTAAGGGCCATAGCCAAACGGCAACCATTGAAGATCCGACTTCAAACCAAGACCTGATCAAAGCGGAGAATTCGTCCCTTGATCCGTTGGCGATCAACCAGCAAGTTCCCGACTCGAAGCACGTGGTTAAACTGCTTGGCAAATGTGATTTGACCGGCCTTCAAGAAGCGCCCTATAGTGATTGGTTCACGGCAGGCTTTGACCACTACCTAGTCGATTCAGACATGCTGGATCGCTGCAAAGACAAACTGGAAAACATCCGCATCGTAGTGTTCATGGGAACCTGGTGTGAAGACAGCCAACAGCAAGTGCCACGCTTTGTCAAAGTAATGAACTATTTGGGCATTACGCCCAGCCGCTTACAGTTGACGTGCATTGATTATGTTCCTGGCCGCTACAAGCGAAGCCCGTTCGGCGAAGAAGCCGCTTTTGGAATTCATCGAGTGCCCGCGATCATTGTGTTCCGCGGCGAAAAGGAACTGGGACGAATGGTTGAATCGCCCGTAACTTCCCTGGAAGTGGACTTGGCTCAGATGCTGCACGACATGGCACCAAGTCCGAAGTATGCATTGGTACCCAAAGTCCAGGCTTTGATCGCCGAACGCGGTGCCAAGCATGTCCTTGAAAACATGGAACACTTGAGTAAAGAATTTGCCGGCATTGATCGAGGCTTTTCCGAATTGAACACTTTAGCGAAAGTCTATTCTGATTGCCAACAATTCCAAGAAGCGTTAGCGATTCTAAAGCTGAATGCCACTTTGCACTCCCAAGATGCAAAGGCGATTTTCGAGTTGGGCATGGGGTACTCAAGAACAGGACAGGTTGATGTCGCGCTGATCCAACTTGCTAAATCAATCACATTGAATCCCTGCGACCCTGAAGCCGCAAAACAATTGGAACGCTTGTCCCAGGCAATGTCCCAAGCAATGTCCCAAGCAGACCAGCGTTAAGTTGCAGGGCCCAACCAAAGATGATCCAACCAGGAAATCGGCAGCTGACACGCCTGGTTCGCGCATTGACTTTCAATGCAAAAAGGCAGCCAATCACTGAAGATTGACTGCCTTTGATGACACATTTAGTTAATCATCCGAAAACTGAAAGCCAGCGTTTTCATTCAAGCCTGGCTATCTAAGTCCTGGCTATCTAAGTCCTGGCTATCTAAGTCCTGGCTATCTAAGTCCTGGCTATTTAAGGCCTGGAAAGCTGGCAGCGAAATCTTAAGCAGACATCGCCGACACGCCATGCCAAGATTCGCCGGCGGATTAACGATCTTTTTCACTGTCTTGAATTGCCTGGTCTAGATTTTGGTCAACCAACCCAAAGGCGCCACGACCTTCGGCTTTGGCCCGACGGGTGGCAATTTCACGAATCTCTTCAATGTCGGCTTCCCAATATTTCTCTTTGCCAGCCGTATCTTTGGGTGGTTCCAGCGGCATAATCAAACGCATACCTACGCCCGTTGCAGGGTACGACGTATGCCAATAGGGGCTGCGCGGAATGTTGGGATCGGAATCACGCCAATCATCTTCGCTAACCAATCGCGCAGCGACACGACACTCGGCTGCGGTAGACTCAAAGGAACCACCCTTGGCGACACGACCAAACCACTCCGTTGGCCACTTGAAGGCTGTCGCCGCCGTCAGGTCCTCTGTTTCAACCAATCCCGCATATCCGTCTTCGTAACGTTGATCCAAAACCCATTCGGCAACGTTACCATGCATGTCATACAAACCGAATGCGTTTGGCTTCAAACTGCCCGCATCGTGCCGAGCGTAATCAGCGTTGTCTTCAAACCAAGCATATTCCGTCAACGTTTGACCATCTTCGCCAAAATAGTAAGCCGTTGTACTACCGGCTCGGCAAGAGTATTCCCACTCGGCTTCGGTTGGGATCCGAAAGAACGTTCCCGTCGTCAGTGACAACCACTTGGTGTACTGCTTCGCTGAAAACTGGCTCATGGTTGCGGCGGGTTCATTGGGACCTTCGCCCGCATCATAAGTAAAACTGGGTTCATACAAATTGCTGGGAGCCGCAATGGCGCTCATGCGATTTTCGTCAGTAATCTTGCGAATACCCTTGTCTTCAAATCGCTTAAAGACATCATGCAATCGCATAAAATGTTTGAACTCTTTCCAAGTCACTTCGTGTTTTGCGACCCACATCGGAGGAATGGAAACCTGGACTTGAGGACCTTCAATTTCTTCGCGTTCTTCTTCATCATCTGGACTGCCCAGCATCACCATACCGCCTGGCACTGGCACCATTTCAAAGCTAATCTCGGTACCAGGAATGGTCATCGCGAACGGTACCATGAACCCGCCGTCAATCGCCACAGACGGCCCCTGGGCCGGTTTGTCCTGGGACAGGCCCTTGAAATCCTTGGGGAACGCAGCAGCCAAATCAGATTTCGCAGCGTCTTGGGTCGCTTGCAACGCTGGCGATTCAACTTCGCTGGTGGCAGCATTGGTGTTGGTGTTGGTGTTGGTGTCGGTGTTGGTGTCGGTGTCGGTGTTGGTGTTGGTGTTGGTGTTGGTGTTGGTGTTGGTGTTGGTGTTGGTGTTGGTGTTGGCGTTGGCGTCGGTGTCGGTGTTGGTGTCGATCATGATGTCGGCATTGACCGAGAAACGCACATTGGTCGAGGCAACCAAATTGGATTCAGGTAAGGTCGAGTGACTAGCCGATTTGTTCTCGGCTTCCTTTTTCTCTGGTGCGGTTTGGGAACCACCACAGCCGGTCAAAAGTGGAATCGCCACCAGCGAAAGTGCTGTAACTATCTTGAATCGTTCTAAGCAACTGAAGTTCATATTTTGCTTTCAGGATGGATGCCAGAGAAGTCTTTGCCAGAAAAATCGGTACCCAAAAAATAATTGCCCACAAGATCGCTAGGGTGGGATGTTCAAAACTTTCGCTCACCCTCGACATGCTTCGCCGGGCGACCGTGTCTGTATTATGCTTAAAAAATCGACACTTGCCAAACCGTTGCTACCATTGCTGGCATTTTGGCGGTCCAAAGTTTTCAACTTGCAAGCTTCTGGCAAGAACTTTACTAGGCTTAGCCGACTGGAACATCATCGATTACGGCGTAAAAGAAGCCTTGGGATAATGAATCCCAAGGCTGGACGAAATATTCAATTTTAGACGGATTGCAAATGGATTTCACACATGACCCGAGAAATTGCTAGGCATTACTTCGCATGAGACGTGTCATAGTGTCCCTTTAGCAAATCTTCGCCAAAGTCGCCGTCAAACTGACGCCAAACCAGATGCACGTGGTTGGCATCGTTCTGCGTATTATCATATTCAAATAAATATTCAGGAGTCTGAATCCGGTAATAATGACCTTGACCCGGTTGAACGCTTCCCATCCACGCGAAAGTCATGTGGTTGCCATTGGAAATCGGTTGCCGCTTATCCAGTGCCTGGACCAATCTGGGCTGAAATGTTGCTACGTATTCATTGACCACCTTCAACAACGCGGCTTGTTGCGCTGGGTTAAGTTCCGCGAATGCGATTCCTGCATTGGGATTGGTTGAACCTTCTTCGGCCTTAACGCTTGTGCCGGTCACAATGTCGGCTGGCGCTTTTTCAGATACGATTGCTTTCTTCTTTTGTTGTTCGTCCAATGTCGCCACAAATTCCCTAGCCAGCGACTCTTCCGAGGCCAAGACTTTCAACCCCTTCATTTTCCCCGACTTGACTTCTGCTGGATTGGTTCCAAAAAACGAAGGCGTCATCGCGGCCGCTTTCCCCTCCACAACGGTGAAGTTTAACGAAAGATGATGCCCTTCAAATCGCCAGCCCCAGGTGCCCGTTTCTTCAGGCGAACCAAACAGCGAAAGATAGTATTTTTGAGGATTACGAATTGGATTATTGTCCTCCAATTCATGCAGCACCTGTTCCAAGGTCATGATCGTTACGGTCTGACGATAACCTTCGCTAGACAACACACTGTTCAATAACGCATGGGTCAACAACCGCTGTTGCACGGTCATGTCAGCAAGCGACAAACCTAATCGTTTTCCGCCAGGTTGAATAAATTTGTCTGGCACAAAATTCCAAGTTTGCCGCTGGGCATTGTCAAACGGAAACACGCAGGCAGTCTTCTGCGAATCGTCCAACGTGGCCAGGATCCGCTGAGCCGTCTGAGTCATCTCAACAATAACCGGGGCATCGGCCAGGACCCGCCCGCTACCCGGGCAGATAACGTTGGCAACAGCAAACAGACCTAAAGTTAAGGTCAGTATACGCTGGCCATAACGCGACGATAAAAATTCGGTGGGCGAAAATGCAGTCAGCAAGGTGGGACTCCTAAATTTGTTGGGCAGGGCTTAAGTCTACGCACGAACGAAAAAACCTCGAGCAAAATTCCCACACCCAAACCGGCGTGTAGAAATTTCAATCGAGGCCCATTCTAATTCAAACTGCATCACAAAGCACGCTGTGGCACCGGCCTATTACTGCAGAACGTTAGACTCCGGCGGCTGTGGAGAGAACGGCTGTGAAAAATACCACCCGGGTCCAAACCCCGGCATTCCGCCCAGACTTGTCGGCCAGCCCAGTTCATCGGCCTCTGCTTCAACCACTTGCAAGCGCAGGCGAACCATATCATCCTTCGCCTGACGACGCCGTTGCAACTTCGCCTTCATCTCCGCCAACTTGCTTTCTAAATCATCCAAGTAAACTTGGTATTCATCCATTCGTGCGTCATAGTCGTCGGACAATGCAATAGACAGTTCTGACTTCGCCGCATTTCGCTCGTCTTCTCCTGTTGCCGACTTCAACTTGCCCGTCGCCATAGCGATTCGATTTCGCAATTGTTGCCACTTGGGACTATTGGCTTCGGGAAACCGAGCCATCGCCAACGGGTTCTGCAAATTTGGTATCCCATTGAAGCCCTCGGACAAGCGCAAACCGGCACGATTCGCTGAACTTGGCGGGTCCGTATATTGCGGATTGAAACCCCGCAAGCGCAAACCGGCACTTGGCCCCTCGGCCCAGCCTTGCCCAGGTCTTGAAATGTTCCCAGTTCCTGAACCTCTTGGTAGGAACGTGGATCGTTCTCCGTTGGGCTGTTGGACGCTTGGTGGCAATCTGCTATCTTGCCGTCCGCTATCTTGCGGTCCGTTATCTTGCTGACCGTTATCTTGCGGTCCGCTATCTTGCCATCTGCTATCTTGCCGTCCGCTATCTTGCCGTCCGCTATCTTGCGGTCTGGGATCTTGCGGTCTGGGATCTTGCGGTCTGGGATCTTGCGGTCTGGGATCTTGCTGACCTTGCCCGACTGCCGCTGGATCCTGCCAAGGATTGAACAGCAAACCAAGCGTTGAACACGACAATAACGACAGTAGCAAAGTTGATTTTGCTAACATATTTTGCACTCCTTAAAGTTCAATTTTCACATCGAAATGGGTCATTGCTACCGGTTCAAACTATTGCAACTGTTGATCAAGCACTTGCATTTGATCCTGATAATCAACAATGTCTTGATTAAGTGATTCGGTGCCCCAAACCTTAACGGACTGACCAAACGCTTCTTCTGTCGCAGAAAAATCGTCCTGCAGCTGCCTCAATTGAGTCTGGAAGTCGTCCACCGAATCGATTTGATATTTCTGGCTAATTTCAAGCAGCGTTAATGCCGGTGGTGTCACCGGTGGAACGCCCATAGGTTGGGCCGGGGCACCACCCGCTGGAAACCCATTGGCCGCTGGAAACCCATTGGGCACTGGAAACCAACTGGCATGCCCCCAATAAGGCAATGTCACCAACAACAAAGTTAGCAACAGTGTTGTCCATGTAGTCAGTCGCTTGACAGCAGTTGATCGGCTCAGAAAATTACCGGCATCATTTTGCAATGAACGATGACCGGCATGCTGCCCTGGCAATGTTGGCAAATCAAATTTCGTCGGCTGATGCAAATGGCTAAGAAATTCAGTCAAAAACGCTTCAACCTCGACTGCCGATTGAAACCGATCCTCTGCCTTTCGCATCAATAGCCGATGAATCACTTGGCTTAACGTGGACGAAATTTCGGGGTTTAAGTCTTGCACATTTGCGGGATCCTGGTTCCCAATTTTGTGTAAAACACCCATGGCGGACGATGCTTTGAAGGGCAGTGCACCGGTGGCCAGGTAGTAAAGCAGACCGCCCAAGCTAAACAAATCACTCCTGGCATCAACCTCTTCGCCGCGACTTTGTTCGGGCGACATATAGTTCAAAGTCCCTGCCAGCCAACCGGTACGGGTCATCGAATCATCCGAATCCCGCTGAGCCAAACCGAAGTCGGTGATTACCACTCGGTTGACTTGGTTATCCACCAAAATATTTTCCGGCTTGATGTCGCGATGCACCAAACCTTGACAATGTGCCGCCGCCAACCCGGAAGCGATTTGCATGCCGATGCGAACAATTTCACGCTCGGGTAATGGCCCCTTCTCCTGGACTAAATCTCCCAACGAGGGTCCAGGCACCAACGGCATGACAAACCAAGGAACGCCGGCAGTTTCATCGATACCATGGATGGAGATCACATTGGGATGCAACACTGCGGCAGCAGCCCGTGCCTCGCGAGCAAAACGTTGCTTGGCAGTTCCGTTGGTCGCTAGGCGTGGCAAGATTAACTTGATGGCAACCGGCCGATGCAAATCTTGATCGAAAGCCCGCAGAACCACACCCATCCCGCCGCAACCAATGACACCTTCAACATCGTATCGCCCCAACTTGCCCAACATTTCAGGATGACTTGGTGCCTGCAGGACCTGACCCAACATCTGATCAACCGTCTGCAGATCGAACGCGTCGCCCGATCTTGAATTTGAAGCCAAGGATCCTGGTGATCCCCACATTTGGGCAGTCGCCTGACCCACCGCAGAATAAGACGGTAATTCCTGCAAGCTACTAACACATTCCTGGCGCCACGTTTCGTCAGCCGCCACCTGCAGAAGACGATCTTGACAGTGTTGGCAACTGGACACATGCGACTCAACAAAACGATTGGGCGTATCGGTGTCTTGCTGAGCAACAATCAGTCGCAAGTCCTCGTCAGATATATGTTGCTGATTCACCCGATCGTTCCATTACACAAAATGCCATCAATCGCTAAAGACACGTCGAAACGTTCACACTTGGTAGACAACACGTTCACACCTAACCTTCAGTGGTTTCAGCCATTCGTTTTTGCACCTCTTGCCGCATCCTGGCGATGACTCGCGATCGAGCCACATAGATCGCGCCCGCGGTCATGCCGGTCAACTCGGCAACTTCGTCAATCGACTTTCGCTGAATCTCACTTTCCCAAAACGCAGTCCAAGTCGCAGGCTGCACCTGCCCCTTAACCTGCTGGGCGACGATCCAAAATATTTGTTTTTGGAACTCCTGCTGAAACTGTAAAGCGAATCGTTCAGCCGGCTTATGATCAACGATCGCTTGCAAGACTTGGTCGTCATACAAGACCGGCCGTTTGGCCCGCTGACGCAAAAAATCAATGACCAGGTTTCGTGTGATCTGATACAACCAAGCTCGAAAGCTACTGCCGCTGCGAGGCGAAAATTTCTCGATGGCGTTAGCGACCTTGGCTAGAACTTCCTGGGTCACGTCGGTCGCGTCTGCATGCTGCAACCCTTTAGCCACAGCGATCCGAAACACCACTGGTTGATAAAGACCCGCGAACTCTTCCCACGCTTGTTCATCCTGCGAATTTCGCAGTTTTCCAATCAGGGTATATCGAGTTTCTGGAGTCAATTTCATCGTTTTTCCTTGGGCTTCACCGTACTAAACGGGGAGGGAACAGGATTCTTACACCAAGGCGAAAAAAAAGTTGGAAAATAGTTTCCGCACGCTAAATCTTGCAATTGCCAGCTTGAATGCCAGAGACACCAATAGCAATCGATCAGAATTTTGGCCTATTTTAGCGGACTGATCGACAAGCGTTCGAACGTCACATCGGTCTTGGCATCATGTGCCTGCAAGGAAATTGGCCCCGCCTTTAGACTTAGTCCGCGGCGAGGGTTCGGATCTTCCTTGCGATCATCGGTAAAGCTGGCCACTGGAATTCCGTTGACCCAAGTTGCCATAGTTGGCCCGCTGGCTAACACCGAAACGTACGTCGCCTGCGTTCCATCGCCAACGACAACTCGGGCCGCCTGGCGTCGAAAGATGGCTCCGGCGCCTGCATCCATAGGTCTCGTGGGATCGTTATCTTTTACCCAATGATTCAATTGGCATTCGTATCCATCCAACATTGCATCAGGTAGGCAGCGAAAAAAAATGCCCGAATTCGTCTCTGCCCCGGCAAGGTGGTATCTGGCTTGCAGGAAGAAATTGTCGAACGATTGCTTTGACTGAATCTGACCTAAGCCCCCCGTCAGGCGCAAACCAGAATCCGAAGTGCTGACCACCATATTCGCGTCTTTTTTCTGCATGAGATTCCAATCGCTTGCCCAACTCGAGTCCATTTTAAACTTCTGAGATTGGATGGGTCGTATCAAGATATTTCGAAATTCGACGCGACCTGAATTCAATTGCAAACTGATGTGACCCGAGGGCGACACTTGAACGTTTTCAAGCTGCACAATGGGCTGTCCATCGAGGGTCACTTCGACGCTGCGATCTTGGATTCGAATGCTGTAAGTATGCCAAAGTTCAGCATCAAAGCCGGGCGAATCTTGCCCTGACAATTCATCCAGTGCCACACGCTTTCGCTGAACAAAACTGCCTGTTGGAAAAGGATTGTCCGCAGGGGCAATATTCAGTTCTAAACTCTCTTGAGCAACATTTCCTGGGAAGGGTGGTGTGCGCAGGAAAACACCACTATTGGTGGTCGCATCGCTACGAAAGTCCATTTGAAGTTCGTAGTTATCTAATTGAAAATTCGTGTAAAGATAGCTGCGATCCCCTTGATCCACAGAAATCGCTCCGTCACGAACCTGCCAATTCCCGTTCCCCGCAATCGACCAGCCAAACAACGTTTGTCCATCAAACAAACGAACCCACCCGTCTTCCAGTCGCTCGCTTGGCAATTGCATGGCCAGCAATGCCTTGGCATCCAATTTAACTTCAGCATTCGGGCCTGGCTTGGTTTGGGCATTCAACCGGGTTGGCGGACAAACGCCTATCAGCAACACGGCGGTAACCACAACCAGGCAACGGTTGAGTCGATCACTCGTTAAAAACATAACCATTCCTTAGCAAAAATGAACTTTCGGCGACGTTTCGACGAAACGGCAGGATGCCTACGGATTTTCCATTGGTGGTTCAAAATGTAACGATTTTATCGAATCCACGGAAGTTTCCAGACGACCGGTACAAATTCTACCTAATCCCGAAGGATTGCCTAATCCGAAGCCTAAAATCGGCTGCATATAGTCCCGCTAGAGTGTCAAATGCCCCATTTTCGGAAGCTGAAGCCATGTCCAATGAACGCCCTAACACCGAACGAAAAGCGCTTGCTGTAAATCTTGATCCGCGTCGATACGGATCGTTTGCCGAAATCGGGGCTGGCCAAGAGGTGGTGCGTTGGTTCTTTCGCGTGGGCGCAGCCGCTGGCACTATTGCCAAAAGCATGTCAGCCTACGACATGTCAGTTAGCGACGCCATTTATGGACACTGTGAACGATACGTTTGTCGCAAGCGACTGGAAGATATGCTGGATCACGAACACGCGCTGAACCTAGAAAGACTTCGAGATAGCCGAGGCGACACCACATCGTTCTTCGCTTTCGCAGATACCGTTTCGGCTAGAAATTTTAGCGGCACCAACGATTGCCACGGCTGGATGGGAATCAAATTCCAAGCACACCCTCGTGACCAAGACAGCCAAATTATTATTCACGTCCGAATGCTGGACACGGAAAATGGATTACAACAAGAAGCACTTGGAATTATTGGCGTCAACTTGATCTACGGTGCATTCTTCCTGAATCACGAACCGGATCAATTGATTGAATCCTTGTTGGATAACCTTAGCACTCGCCGGATTGAAATCGACATGATCGAATTCTCGGGCATTGCGTTCCGCCACGTGGACAATCGCGTGATGAGCCTTCGCTTAGTTCAACTGGGATTAAGCAAAGCCGCTATGTTCTCGGCTAAAGGCGAAGTGCTACAACCTTCCGAAGTGCTGTACAAGAAACCAATCTTGGTGGAACGGGGAAGCTTCCGTCCTCTAACCCACGTAAACGTAGACATGCTTCGTTCGGCCCAAGAGAAATTCCAACTCGAAGACGGTGTTGACGCCGATCAGGTCGTCACCTTGGCAGAAATCACCATGCGAAACTTGCAAGCCAATGGCGACATTGACTTGCGAGACTTCTTGGCACGGGTCGATGTGCTTGCGGCCGCAGGCATGACCGTCTTGATTTCGGACTACTTTGAATACTATCGCTTGGCTGCGTATCTGTCGCGTTACACGAAAAAGAAAATTGGTATCACCATGGGTGCGGCCAGCCTGATCGAACTGTTCGACGAAAAGTACTACACTAAACTGGATGGCGGTATCCTAGAATCCTTCGGACGCCTTTTTAAGAACGATTTGAAATTGTTCATCTATCCATTGTTGAATCGGAAAACCGGCGAATTGACAACCGTCGAGAACCTGAAGGTCGCTCCTGAACTTCGCAAACTGTACCAATACTTGGTTGACAAAGGGAACATCGAACAACTAGACAACCACAACCCTAAGTGCCTGAACACGTTCTCCCGCGAGGTTCTTCGCCAAATTCAAAATGGCGAACCGGCATGGGAAGAGCACGTCCCCGCAGAAGTCGCCCAAGTCATCAAGAGCCGTTGCTTCTTTGGATACAATCGCCCAAAACCGACGGTTCAAACGAGAACAAAACCGATTGTGCCGCCAGTGACTTTGGACATGGCGGCAATGCTGATCGCCCAAACCACGCCAAGCTAATCAGGTCGGTGACCCTACCCAGTAAAACTCACCCAGCTAGTGGGCTGGAGTGGAATCCTGGACACAAGTGGCACATTCGCTTTTTCCAGTAACCACTGGCTTAGCGTCCATGCCCAGATGCCAAACCAATAAAAAAACACGGGCGGCCCAGTGCCGCTCGTGTTTTTTTTGGTTCTTGTAGATCACCCTGTAGATCACCCTGTAGATCACCCTGTAGATCACCCTGTCGGTTTTCGAATCCAACCCTCTGCATACCGGTCAGATCCAAAGCCAAGCATTGGCAGCCGTTGCGGTTTGCAGAAGCACGCGACTGGGCCCAGAAGACCACGCTTAACCTTGTTTCAGGACTTACCCCTATACTCCTACTTACCCCTATTGTACTACTTACCCCTGTAAGGCGCGATCCCAAGTCCACGCCTAGCGCGGCAAACCGTCGTTTCCTTCAGTTTCAACTGCTTGGCCAATTTAGCGTCGGGCATTGTGCCCAACTTATCAGCATTGGCTTGCAGCCAACCTTCGGACGGATCGGGTTCCATCATAATCCGCAATCGGTTTCGATAGGCCGAAATCCGGGACTTAGGAACCTTCATCTTCTTGGCCAGAACACCGTCAGGCACCTTACCCAATTGGGCTTTAATTTCCGGCGTCCAGACTTGTCGAGCCTTCTTAGCGTGAAGGTTTTCGATTCCTAATTCCAAACGCTTCAGCGAAACCAAGCGTCGATGGACACCAATTTTTTCGGCAACTTCGGTATCGAAAAACTTGCCAAGCATCGAGATTTCTTGCTTGGACCATTCGCGACGGGATTTCCGCTTCTGCTTCCCTACCGTACCCACGCACAGCGTGCGGCGTTTTCGGTAGACGGTGGAAACGTCCAATCCCACACGTTCAGCGATTTCCGAGTCAGGAACTTTCCCCAACCATTTCAGTTCAGCCTTTGACCAGTGGTACATCGTCTCTTGACGATTCTTACCATGGGGCGGAACCCCATGGCGACGTCGCTGAACAACGATCGAGGTCTTGGTCAGTCCCAATTTTCTGGCGACTTCCGTGTCCGAAGCGGTGCCAAGCATGGCAATTTGTTGCTTTGTCCAGCCGCTTTTCCGAACTCGCTTGATCCCTCGGATCGCACGTTCAGCCGCAATCCGTTCGATGGGCAAGTGGTACACAGTCGACAAGTCGCGATCAGGCACAACCCCCAATTGTTTGATGATGGCCTGGGTAAGTGGCTTCACTTGCGACACAACTACCGCGGAAGCGACCACTTTGGTTGTGGTCTTTTTTGCGGCCTTCTTCGTGGCCTTTTTGGCAGCCTTTTTAGCCGGCTTGGCTACCGCCGATTTTTTAGTGGCTTTCGAGGCGGTTTTCTTGGGAACGGCAGACGTTTTGGATGCCTTTGGAGACGATTTCTTAACCGCTTTTGGAGATGCTTTCTTTTTCTTTGCCATGTTTTCGCTTTTTCAAAATATCAAATTAACATGCCTGGAACCAACAAGACCCATCTTGCCGAATCCTTGTTGTACCAAACTTTTCTAGAAAATCGAATCGTAGGAGCGGCTTAATTGTAGCGAGGTATTGTAAGTTCGCTAAAAAGCCGCAACCATAGTCGGTCATCCAGCAGGACCAAACTTGCCTGATTGATCCCGTATCTTGTAAATTTTTCGGTTGAATTGCAAGCCAAGTAACCTCAGATCACTTAGGCAACTTTGTAAAAAATGTAACATGATTCTGCACAGAATTTTTCCAGATATTTATGGTCCTCTTCCCCTTGCCGCTGGCTCCTGCCAGATTACCACAGGCCAAAACACCTGGGGTTCTTCCAAACGACCTTTTTACCAACCAGCGCCGCCACAGGATTTCTTTCCATGCCCAATCGTTTGATTGACGCCGCCAGTCCTTACTTACAACAGCACGCTCGAAATCCGGTGAACTGGTACAGTTGGGGGGCCGAAGCATTACAGGCGGCAAACGCCAACAATAAGCCGATCTTCTTATCCATCGGTTACTCTGCCTGCCACTGGTGCCACGTTATGGAGCACGAAAGCTTCGAAAATGCGGAGATCGCCGCGTATCTAAACGAACATTTCATCAGCATCAAAGTCGATCGCGAAGAACGCCCGGACTTGGATCAGATTTATATGCTGGGCGTGATGTCAGTCAGCGGTGGCCGAGGCGGTTGGCCCCTGAGTGCCTTCCTAACACCCGATCAAAGATTCTTTTACGGTGGCACGTATTGGCCACCCAAATCACGCGGCGGGATGCCTGGATTCCTGGAAGTCTTACGCCGAATCCAACAGGTGTTCACCCAGCAACGCCAACAGACCGACCAACAAGCCACCCGTTTGACGGAATTCATCCAACAGCGTCTGTCTGGGAAATTGGATACCACCCAGGTGCTACCGGCCGACGGTGATTCGGAGCCGTTGATCGATTTTGCCTCGCTCGCGCCGGACGTCAAACGCGAAAAGTCCACAGAACTGCTTTCCGAAGCGCTTAATAATCTGATCCATTCCTGCGATTGGCAGTGGGGAGGATTTGGCGACGCACCGAAATTTCCGCACGCGATGGATATCCGCTTGTTAATGCAACTGGAACGTCGTATCGACCACGCGTCCAAAAGGAAGAAGGAAGTAACCGATGGCGAATTCCAAGCAGAGACATTGCGATCTAGCGTCGAGGTGACTTTGGACCGAATGGCCGCCGGGGGCATTTACGACCACATCGGCGGCGGTTTCGCTCGCTACAGCGTCGATGGGCAATGGCTTGTACCGCACTTCGAAAAAATGTTGTACGACAATGCGCTCTTGCTACAGGCTTATAGCGATGGATTCCTTCGCCTGAACAAACCTACCTACGCAGAGGTGGTTCGTCAAACGGTGGCCTATTTACAACGCGAAATGCTGCATCCTGCCGGCGGTTTCTACAGCTCACAAGACGCCGACAGCGAAGGTGAAGAAGGGAAGTACTATGTCTGGACGACGGACGAAGTTAAGCGATTGCTTCCTGGTGACCTGGGGACTCGGTATTGCACCGCTTTAGACATCACGATGAACGGAAACTTCGAAGGGAAAAGCATTCCCAATCGCCGGAAGTCCATCGGCGTGTCACTTAAAGAAATGGGACTAAGCGATCAGGATATGGACCACGCCACGGCAACGCTATTGGCCCAAAGATCAAATCGAATTGCGCCTGGCACGGATTATAAAGTATTAACCAGCTGGAACGCCTTGATGATCGCCGCGTTGGCAGACTGTGGCTACGCGTTGGGTGACTTGCCGATGATCAACTTGGCAAACAACGCTGCCAATTTTATCAAGCGTGAACTACGACGTGAGGATGGGCGATTGTGGCATTCCTGGCGCGACCTGAGTATCTCGGCTCCAACGGATCAAGTCGCTAAAGACTCTTCCGCATGCGATGACCCGAGTCTAAAGGAGAACCATCCGCAAGGCATTGCTCAAAGCGCGAAGCCCGCCGATTCCCAACGCGCTTACATCAACGCCTTCTTGGATGACTATGCCGGAATGATGGTGGCTTTGTTGGCACTGCACCGCACAACCTGGGATGAATCCTGGCTGCCGTGGACCCTTGAACTGGGCGAACGCGTTCTGAATGATTTCGCAGCACCCGACGGCGGTTTCTACTTTACCAGCTGTGACCACGAATCCCTAATTGCGCGCGGGCGTGATTTGCAGGACAATAGCAATCCAAGCGGAAACAGTCTGGCAGCAAGGGCGTTCTGGACCCTGGGGCGAATGACGGGCCAGCCACGTTTTGTCCAGGCCGCGCAGTCCGCAATTGATAGCGCGTGGACGGTGACCCAGCGATCCCCTATGGGCGCCGGACACTTGTTGGCCACAATAGATCAAACCCTTGGCCCAGCGAAAGAAATCATCTTGCTGCTGCCCGAAGGGGACGATGTGAAATCGCGTTGGCAACGCTTGCTGGGCAAGTCTTACTTGCCTACCGAACTAGTCCTTGTTCGCCAACTAAATCCACAGGGGCAAGTCTGTGGGCACCGTTTTGACGGATTGGAGGCCCACTTCGCAGGTCGTGGTCTTGTTGACAACCAACCAACACTTTACGTTTGTGAAAATCAAACGTGCCAGGCACCGATCGTTGGTGACCAAGCGATTCAAACTGCCCTGGGCTTAAGCTAACCAAGAACGCACAGAATTGAAACACAGGACGGTTAAAACACAGGACGGTTAAAACACAGGACGGTTAAAACACAGGACGGTTAAAACACAGGACGGTTAAAACACGATGTCGTGAAAAGCTAAGACAAACACTCCAGTTGGGCGGTACATTGTGGGCAGCGAAGTCATCGCCCAGAGCCCTACTGGATTGTGCAGACTTGCTGAATGTCAGCGGCCTAAGTGTCAGCGGCCCAAGTGCGAGACCGGCGATGAGCAAAATCCAGAAAATTTGAAATGCGATCTCACCCATTGAACTCGCTTTCTTTGAACATCTACTAATACAGGCATTTGATTGATGAACGCAGAAGCAATCGTCCAAGAGTTGAACCTCACGTTTCCGCCAGCCCCCAAGCCAGTGGGTGCTTACAAGACGGCAATGACGGTTGGCAATTTGGTTTATTTGTCAGGCCATGTTCCGCTACTTCCGGATGGATCGCTAATCAAAGGCCGAGTTGAAAGCGAAGCAGACCAACAAGCGGGCTATGACGCTGCCCGTCAGGTTGGCCTAACGCTATTGGCGACCTTACGTCAGCACTTGGGATCCCTGGACAAAGTCAAACGAGTCGTAAAAGTGCTGGGCTTGGTCAATTCGGCGCCCGACTTTTACGGCCACCCTTATGTCATCAACGGATGTAGTGAACTATTCGCCAAAGTCTTTGGCCAGGAGGCGGGCGTCGGCACCCGGAGCGCCTTTGGCGTCGCGGCATTGCCTCTGGGAGTGATGGTCGAAATCGAAGCGATCTTCGAAATCTAAACACTTCCCCAGTGACTGAAATGGCTTGGCGAAGCGTTCGCGCTGCCTAACACTCGCTGTGCTTTGAATCCAGTCCTGTGGTCAGGTTGTGAGTGATTCTTAAGATTGCGTCAAAGATGCAACAAGGCAGGGCCGCTGGCTTGTTGCGGTCCCTTGGTTGTTGGTTGTTTACAGGAATCAGGTTCAACTGTGCACTGGCTTATGGTGCACAGCAGGAAGTTTAGAAGGAAATCGTCAATGACGTTGCCGCATCAACTCTTATTTGACTTCGCCGTGACGCCCTCAAATCCATTGGAGCAATTTTCCAACGATTTGGCTCACCTAAAGGCTGGACTGCCGACTGATTCCGAACCGGCCAACCGTGCTGCCAAGACGAACAAGACGAACAAGACGAACAAGGCGAACAAGGCGAACGTCTGGCCATTCACCGGCGTCCTTCAAGGCGATTGCATTGAAAACATGAAACAGATGCCAGGCGCCACCGTCGATCTGGTTTTTGCCGATCCACCTTTCAACATTGGCTACGATTACGACATTTACGACGATCAGAAAACGGCGGACGAATACTTGTACTGGTGCGAAGCCTGGATGTCCGAGGTCTTTCGAATTCTGAAACCTTCGGGAAGTTTTTGGCTAGCAATTGGTGATGAATTCGCGGCTGAATTGAAAGTCATCGCGCAGAGATCGATCGGCTTTTCGTCCCGCAGTTGGGTGATTTGGTATTACACGTTTGGCGTCAACTGCAAAAAGAAATTCACTCGATCGCACACGCACTTGCTGTACTTCACCAAAGAACCGATCAACTTCAAGTTCAATCAGGACGACCCAGAATTACGAATTCCGTCGGCCAGACAGCTGGTTTACAACGACAAACGCGCCAACCCCAAAGGCCGCCTACCGGACGACACCTGGATCCTACGCCCTCAGGATGCAGAAAAAGGATTTAGTAGCGACGAAGATACTTGGTACTTTCCAAGGGTCGCCGGCACGTTCAAGCAGCGGGCCGGATGGCACGGCTGCCAAATGCCCGAGCAGTTACTAGGTCGCATCATTCGCAGCTGCACTGCCCCCGGTGATATTGTCTTGGATCCGTTTGGTGGAAGCGGCACTACCTTATTAGCGGCTAAAAAAATGGGACGTCACGGGTGCGGGTTTGAACTTTCAGTTGACTACGCCCGGCAAATCAATCAACGATTCGAAGAGATAAAGTCGGGCGATCGACTAGCAGGAGCGGACGATCCGCTGACCAGTGCCCCAAAAACTTCCCAGGGCAAACCGCTTCCCCAAGCGACCTCCGAATGACACCTAACCTCCCAGTAATGCCTACTTCCACAGAACACGCATGCGGTGATGCAGGTGATACCTCTAGCCACATCCTGCGATTACCCAACGATCCGAGAACATCAAAACTGTCTCAAAACAATACACTCCTTGGTGGAGCAAGGGCTAATCGAACGCCTTCAATTGGCAGCAACTGACGAAAGTGCATTCTTTTTCAAAGTTGATCATCGCTCGCTACGATTGCAAAACAGGATCCAGTCGTGGCCTGAATTCAGCGCTGATCAACCCCCATTGTCAGCCCCGGTGAAACCCATAAGCAAGTTGGATCATCGCGAAAACCACCGGCATTCCGTGAAAATCCAAGATCATACGCAACCAAGACAGCGGCAAACTTAAGCAGGGACTGCCTGGCAGCAAAGACGGCATTATGGCAAGAGCACCCGACCCAACCGACGGTCAAATATGATTTTCAGATGGACAAATTGCCACCTTGATAGCAAAAGTCGACGCAATCCTTAGCGACCACCCATTCAACGCTGTTTACGCGACCGTTAGAATCACTAATTCGCAGAGCCATTCGTAGAGTGGTTCGACAACATGGAAGTTCGACGTTTCACCGGACTTAAATCAAAAAAGTTTTTAGGAGGACTTGAGGCATGCTCAAAAATATCGCCTTAATGTTTGTTTTGTTGCTGACCCCAGCAACCGTATTTGCTCAAGACGCTGAAAATGTAGCTATTGCTCCAGTAGCAGTCGTCGATGAATCGACTCCACCGCAACCTGTCGCCGCCGGCGCAGTTGCAATGGTAAATCAAGGCTGCACCAACTGTGGTCAAGCCGCAACTGCTGTAAGCATGGGCTGTGGCTCATGCGACACTGGTTGCGACAACGGCTGTGCGCAACGCGCTCCTCGCCGTCGCATTTTGACTGCTCTTAAGAGCAACAAGGGCGATTGTTGCACCCCAGCTCCAGTGGCCGATTGCGGTTGCCAAACCGTTAGCTGCGCTCGACCAGTACGCACTGGCTGCAACAGCTGTGGTACATCCGCTCCTGTATACAGCACACCTGTTTCTGCAGGTTGTGGTTGTTCAGCTTTGGTTGCAACACCTGTTCAAAGCTACGTTGCTGCTCCTTCAGGCTGTGGCGTTCAACAAGTTTCTTACGACGCACCTGCGGATTGTGACACTTCGGCTCGCCCTCGCTTGCGTTTGTTCAGCGGTTCGGTGTTACGTAACCGCCGTTAATTTTCTTCCGCAACTGACTTTGACTAGGTTGGCGCCGCTCAATCTTCCGGTGAAACGACAAGGCTTTTGAATAGCAACTTGGGTCACTGTTAGTTCGTAGATAGAAATCTGATTTGAAAACCAAGAGAGTTTGATCCCGAAACGGGTCAAGACTCTTTTTTTTTGATTGGAATTCAAATTCCAATGTTTCCCAGTTAAAAGCGACACAGACCCCACCCGGTGGGTTACTTCAGCCCAGACCGCATGCCTTTGCACCAATCCGCCCCAAAGTAATTTCCCGGAACGGATCGTTGGACGACCCTAGTCACATCCGGATGCGGCTTTCACCGCTGGTGGACCTCGGATACGCGGTAGAAATACCACATAAAACCCGCAAAAAGCACGGTTACCACCCCCTGCGCAACCACCAGACAGGCATCACCCAGACACTCGAATTCACCCATTTGAATCCTGTCCTAATCGCGATCCATTCCATGGGCACCTGTTCCATTTACACCTGTTCCATTTACACCTGTTCCATTTACGCCCTGTATCCGATTTGCGATGGGCAGCATCTTTGTGCAGATGAACCTTTGGGATCGGGTGCACGACTGCCATGTCTTGCGTCTAGAATGCTGGACGCGGATTTGCTTCTGCTGCCTGACTTAAAACATTTCCAATGCTACTTAAAGCCGCTGGCCTTCGATGGTGCGGTGCGGCTATCAAATCCAGAAGGAATACTGATGCAAAGCTCACGTCGTCTCGATTGGCACTGCCATCTCTGGTGTCCGCTCTCTTTTTTACTGGCATTCGTGTTCACTCTGGGCATGAATTTTAGCCATGCCCTAGGCCAGACACCTTTATCAATCGTAGTTCAGGGCGACGAAATTCAGCGGACCGACCAGATGGTCCATATTCCCATCCAGCGTTCATTGATTGATCCATCAGCAAAGTTTATCGTTCTAGAGTCCGAAGCAACGGGTCCAATCCTAGCCCAAGTGGGCTCGGCCTGGTTACTTGACCAACCGGACGCAGCCGCCATAACAAACCCAGATGATTCATCACAGGCGGACGATACTTCGCAGGTTTGGCTAACCATGATCCTGCCTAAGGTCCCGGCCCAAACCACGGTGACGCTAAAAATTTCTGCGGATCAGAACCTGAAAAAAGGCGCGGCTGAATTTGGCTGGAATTCTGACCAACAACCAGCCAACGCCACCTTAAATCTAGGCGATCTTCCAGCCCTGCAGTTAATGGGGCAGGCGTTTGATGATTCGACATCCCAACAACGCGATTTAACCTACAAGGTATTCCATCACGTTTACATGCCAGGCTTTGAACTGCCGATCACCAAAGGGGCAGGCGGTCTTTTCCCGCATCATCGTGGCTTGTTTTACGGCTTCAATAAAATCACCGTAACCCAAGATGAAACCCAGGCAGAGATCGACACCTGGCATGCTCGGAAAGCCCATCAATCTTTGGACCAAGTGGTGAGCCACGAAGCGGGGCCCGTTTTCGGACGCCAAGTACTGAAAATCAACTGGGTTAACGAAGCGGTTTCTCCAGCAAAGGTCTTTGCGGTCGAACTTCGCGAATTAGTGGTCGTTGCCATCGGCGATCAACGGTTAATACAATTCTCGTCGCGTTTGGAATCCAAGGCCGGTGACATCGAGCTAAAGGGAGACCCTCAACACGCTGGCTTTCAATTCCGAGCCTCGCAACAAGTGGCAGACGTCACCAAAGGCAAAACCTACTACGTTCGGCCCGATGGTAAAGACGAACCGGGCAGCTTCCGAAATTGGCCTGCTGACACGTCGCATGTGGATCTACCGTTTCACGCAATGAGCTTCGTGTTGGATAACAAACGTCTAACCTGCATCCGACTCGATCAACCACAAAACCCCAGACCGGCTCGATTCAGCGAACGCGATTATGGGCGTTTTGGTTGCTACTTCGAATACCAATTGAAACCCGAACAGCCACTAGAAGTGAAGTATCAATTGCAGTTAATTCCGGGCGAAATCGATGTACCTACCGCGCAAAGATTGCAAACACAATTCGCCACTCCGCTCAAAATCAAAGTCGAAACGGCCAAGGCTCAATTCCCAGAACCACTGGCTGTTCAACTAAAAAATCTGCGGCAAGAGAATACTCAGCCACTATTTCAGGGGCAACCCAACGGTTGGGACACCGCTATACGTGAACGTGGTTGGATCATGTACGACGTTGATCATTATAAAATGTGGTACACCGGATACGACGGAACCCGCGAGGGGAAAAAGATGCTGGGCTTGGCAACCAGCAAAGATGGCCTGAAATGGGAGCGGAACGCGGGCAACCCGATATTCACGCAACATTGGGTCGAGGACATGTCGGTAGTTAAACACGACGGTAATTATTGGATGTTTGCCGAAGGCCCCAAGGACGTCGCCCACTTGCTTCGCTCAGAAGACGGAATCACCTGGCAATCCTTAGGTCCGATCGACATCCGCTTGACCAACGGTCAGCCGATAAGTTCGGGTCCTTATGGCACACCGACCGCCTTAGTCATCGACCAAAAATGGTATCTCTTTTACGAACGTCACGACCAAGGCATTTGGGTTGCCACATCGACCGACATGAAAACCTGGGCAAACGTCCAAGACACCCCAGTCATGCAGCCGGGGCTCAATGGCTTTGACAATCAAATGATGGCACTAAATCAAGTCTTACCCGTCGCAGACGGCTTCCTGGCGATGCTGCACGGTTCGGGCGACCAACAAACCCCAAGAACCTGGGCCTGCACGGCAGCCTTTTCCAAGGACCTGATCCATTGGACGGGAATAGGAGCAGCCATTACACTGTTACCCGCCAATCAATCTTCGGGCCTAATTGTCCAAGGTCCTCAGGACGCCTGGTTCTACACGGTTCATGGCAAAGTGGATCGATTTTCGGGAATTTCTGCAGCCGACTTTCGCTAAAAGACTCGGGCAAACCCCAGGCCAAATTAACCTGCCGGGCAATCGCCCCACCTTCCCTGGCCAGCCCCACATCAACACAGCGTTACATCAACACAGCGTTACATCAACACAGCGTTACATCAACACAGCGTTACCCACCGTCTCCTGGCAACCTGGAAAGTAGGACGTTGTCCAGTAGAAAACGATCGTGTAAAGTCCAGCCAGTTAAAGCCAGTACTTGAACGTTGTGGGTGCTAATCATCGTTGATTTCCGACAAACCCTGAGCCGGCGTCTTGCTGGTTGGCTTGAGCGACTTGATTTTCGAGTCAATAAACAAGGTAATTTCCCGGGTCGGCTGGTGCCCAGAATTCTGGCACTAAGGCTTTCACTAACTCGCACAATCGATAGAGAACGATGTTTGCGTCAGCTTTCGGTGGTAGCGAGGCAGCATTTCCACCCGAACAGGTGGAAATGCTATGTGTCCAGGGAAATTTTCCAGCCATATTTTTTTGTTTTTGATTGAAAGCAACTTGCTTTAAGATGAAAAAGTCTTAAGAATAGATCTCGATGTCGTCGTGTAACATTCTTTTCACGAGAACTTGGCCGTTCGGCCAGATAACAGCAACAAACTTCCAAAAACGTTGGTCCAGACATTATTCCTAATGTTACAGCCAATTATTTGCCGTTAGGTTACATTCCGACTATCCTTGAGTAGAGGTTGCTTGAAAAACCAATGATGTATTTTTTATATCAATTAATCTGAGGTTTTTCGATGTTTGCAATCCTTTCATCATTTATTCGTTTTTCTTTTCGGAGGGTGTCTACATGACGCTAAATCGTAAGAAGGGTTTTACCCTTGTGGAACTTTTGGTGGTGATTTTCATCATCGCTGTTCTGATCGGCTTGCTATTGCCAGCTGTACAACAAGCACGCGAAGCGGCTCGCCGTGCACAATGCCTAAACAACTTGAAGCAATTTGGTTTGGGCGTTCTCAACTATGAATCCGCAATGAAGCGCCTTCCACCTTCGGGTTTGGCAGGTGACACACTTCTTCGTCCCCAATACGGTGGAGGAAGTGCAAGTGCTCCGTTCCAACAATTCATTGGAACTTGCGTTTACTTGCTACCATTTATCGAATTGAAGAATCTGGACGATCGTATCACGATCAATCGTGCTATTGACAGGTTCAAAGCTAATGGTGCTGCTGTACCTCCAGGAAGCTACCCACCAGGACACCCGAATGCAGTATTCTCGTTCTGGGAAGTAGCTGACTCTTGGACAGCGGCTCAAGCTCGTATTCCTGCATTCTTGTGCCCGTCACAGCAAATCACTGAAAGCGCGGAAAATGTGTTCGTTCAGATGGTTAACGGCCCAGAACGCGGACCATCAGGTGGTTTGACATTGACTGGTTGGTACTTCGGTGCGCCAGACGGTGCTTTGCTTGGTAAGACCAACTACTTGTCCAACGCAGGTGTTATCGGCAAGTTGCCTCGCGGCAACGCTGCCTACTACGTTTGGGAAAAATGGGAAGGTCCTTTCACTAATCGTTCGAAGGCCACCATGGCAATTCCTGACGGAACTGCATACACCATGATGGCTGGCGAAACCGTTGGCGGTTATGACACCGGACAGTTGAATAATGGCATCGTCAAGCTACTTTGGGCTCACGCGTGGATCGGTAGTGGTGGTTTGCCAACAGCTTGGGATCTACCTAAGACCATCTACAACCCCAATTACGACATCATTGACCGTGGCTTCCGTTGGTTCCGCTACAGCAGCGAACACCCAGGCATGACTCAGATGGCCCGTATGGACGGATCGGCTAGTACAGTGCAAAATGGTGTAACACGAGCTAACTACCGAAATTTCTCCGGTATGTATGATCGTCAGTCATTCGAATTGAACTAGTTTGTATTTGCGGGAAGAGTGTAAAATGAAACGTTATGCATTATTGGTAACAGTTGCGTTTGCAACCTGTGTTTCGATCAGCGGTTGTGGAACTCCGGAAGCTGTCATTCCTGAAAAGGGTGAGGGCACCAAGATGACTACAGAGATGACCGAAGGTAGCAGCACAGCAGAAGCACCTGCACCAGAACTATAATCACTGCGATTGGCAGGCTTGCCTGTCCTAAGCAGTGAACGTTTAGAAATTTAGCTTGTCCACTTGAGTAATTCAGGTGGATAAGCTTTTTTTATGCGCCGATTGTACGTAGGAAACTTCGGACCAGATCCCAATGCTGGGTGGATGACGCTGGTAGTAGGCAGACCCGCACCGGGCACAACTTCGTTAAGAGGGTCGCGGCCTAAAGAACAAGTCTGCCAGCTTAAACCACCGTGAAAACGCGCGTAGGACTTCGATAAAGAGAAGGCATTATAGACTGCCGGGGATACATCGCACGACGACAGCGTATATCCGTGAAAATCAGTGTGAATCGGTGGCCAAAAATTGCGAGGCGCGAATATGGGCTCCGGATAGACACGGATCAACACAGATAGGGCGAACGAACGACCCCGCACCCAAACCGCTCCAATGCATTCATGGTTCCCCGTCCGAAAGACCGAACCGTTACCGAAGCAGAAAAATTTCTCGCGTCTCACGGCGTTCCAATGGCAACCGATTACAGAATTTCAAGTGCCGCCGCGAACACCTACAGCCTCAGACTCGCAACCTATTGTTGCGCAAAGTTGCGGCAGTCATCGTTGCAGTATTTTTCCGGCGGCAACGTGGGCCACTTCGATTGAGTTCCGCGACATAAAAATTGCACAATCTTCGTTGGTTTCTATTTAGCCAACGATCAACAATCGGGTTGAAGCAGCATTGCCATGCATTGAGAACACGCTGCTGCTTCTGTGACGGATCAAAGCACCAATTACCTAAACAACCGCTCTAAGACAAGCTTCCAAGCGGTGTCGCATTTTGAAAGCCGGGCGCGAGCTCTATGGTTTTGGGCATACCGAACTTTGCGAACCGAACTTTGCCACTGCTGCGGGACAGGCGGACGTTTTACGCAGCCTTGCGTCGGCCTTGATCTTGATCTTGATCTTGGGCGAAATCCTGTTTGGCGTTGGGAAGTGACAAGATTTTGGGTGCACTTGCTTTTCTGCAATTGGCTAATTCAGGTACAAATTCTTCACACAAACGGGCAACCTTTTCGCCGTAGTTGTAGAATTGGTAATCACCGCGAACTCGTTCCGATGCGGTTGCCCGAACTTGGTCAAACGCAGAGGAATCGCCAACCAGACGTTCAATAATATCGATCACCTTTGTGTAATCACCGTAAGGCACTACGAATCCCGCATCGTGACCGATTGCTTCGGGGGCTCCGCCGGCACCAGCAAACGCAATGATTGGTATTTGGGCTGCCATCGCTTCATGAATGACACAGGGGAACGGATCGACACGCGACGTCATCATAAATCCGTCGCCGCCGCTAAAGTACTTTTCGACGCTATCCCGTTCGCCAATAAAATGGACAAAGTCCTTGGCCACCGAATGCTTCAAATCAATATCGACAAAATGCCGAGTCGAATGACGCCCCGCGAACCCTCCGCCAATCCAAACAAAGTGGACCGGTCGCTGATGGGAACTATTTTGGCAATGCCATTGTCGCGCGATGTTCGCAAAGTGATCGATTCCCTTTCGCATGTCCAGTGTGCCGCAGCCAAGCATCACAATCGCATCTTCGGGCAAGCCTAATTCTTCGCGAATTTCTTTTCTCGCTTGTGATCGGTCAAAGCGAGTGCCAAACTCTTCATCCAACAAACCTTGCGGAAGAATAACACCTTTTCCTGTAGGCAAAGGAGCCGCTTGATTGGCCGCGTCGCTAACAATTTGAGCAGGAAAAATAATCTTCTTACTCAAGTCGTAAACGGACTTGTAGTCTTCTGTTGAATAGCTGGAGGGCAATTCATGAACCAAGTACACAATTGGCAAATTGTATTTTTCCAAGGCCTGAGCAATGAACCGCGATTCCATCGAATTGCAAAGAATCAACGTCGGCTTGGTTCGATCCAGAGACTTGATGAAACGCGAAAGTTTGAAATTCAACTTCCAAGAGGCCTGCCGCTTTAAATTCAGGCACGTCACATGTGAACGTACTCCAAATTCGCGATAGATCGGGCCTGGGTTGTGCAAAATCGTATAGCGATTGACATTATAGTTTTGCTGAAAATGCCCCAACAATTGGGCAATAATTTTGGGCGCACCTGTTCGAGACGCCTCATGCGAGATGGCAACCAGATTGACCGGATGAATCGGCTTAGGAGCTTTGCTTGACTTCTTCCAAAACTTTAGCTGCTTCAAAAATTTCACAGTCGTTCATCCTTGTTGACGTGTGCAATTCAACTTGATTCCGAGCAACCGTCCTTGGTTGGCGACGAAACTTCAAGTCCCTAACTCATTCTAATTGGTTGACATCCTACTCAACCAAGCATTGCTGCCGCCGCACCCAGTACTGCTTGCGAAACTTCGGGGAGAATGCTGTGGTTCAAAGGCTATCAAGCCAGTGCCGCCTGACCAATGTCAATTTCGCCAATCTGCTAGCGATAAATTCGGGTGATTGTCGCGGGCAAGACCGCTTTGAATTTAGTTCTCTGCCTGAGTAAAAACAGGTGCGACAGGGAATACCCAAATGTTCTATTGACCGGTTGAATCAGTCGACGTAATCTGACGGTTCACCCAAAATGCTAACCCATTTAAGTGATCACTTTGCAATTCAATTTTGCACAATTGACTAACACCCCATGACTAACTTCCAAAGGGGTCGACGGCGAGAAGTTACCTGGGCACTTGGTGCCGATGCGTAATTTAAGCACCTGCTGGAGATACCGAGTTAGTCTTGCAAAATTGTTTTTTGGCCTTCCCCGAGCAAACGGATTTGCTTGCCGAAAACGCAGACGTGAGTTCATCGTTTATTCCACGCGTGTCTTTGCACGGAGGCAATTCGCGTCTATGACTGCACCTCATCAAAATTTGCCAGCGACCCACCACAACGCTATTCCGTTACTAGATGTCCCCCGCGGAAATTTAGCAATCCGCGACGAAGTTCTGAGCCTGTGGACAGAAGCCTTTGACAATGGATCGTTTATCGGCGGGCCGCACATCAAACAATTGGAACAACAGATCGCTGAAATTTGCCAAGCCGATCATGCGATCGGGTGTGCATCAGGCAGCGACGCCCTAGTCTTGGCATTAATGGCAGGCGGAATTGAACCGGGCGACGAAGTCATCGTGCCTGCGTTTACTTTCTTCGCGACGGTCAGCGCGGTCTGGCGATTGGGAGCAACGCCGGTCTTTGCCGATATCGACCCAATCACCTACAACATGGACCCGATAAGCGTCCGGTCGCTGATCAACAACAACACCAAAGCCATCATCCCTGTCCATCTGTTCGGACTGTCTTGCGATATGGCCCAGTATTCAGCCATTGCCGAAGCCGAAGACTTATGGCTGATTGAAGACTGCGCCCAGTCGATTGGCGCCAAATACAACGACCAAATGGTAGGCGCGATCGGAGACATCGGTTGCTTTAGCTTCTACCCATCCAAGAACTTGGGCGGCTTTGGCGACGGTGGAATCATGACCACCAATGACGAGGCCCTGGCCAAACGATTGAGAATTTTCGCTAACCACGGCATGGAAGCAACTTACCATCACACGGTAGTAGGTCTGAACAGTCGCTTGGATTCGTTGCAAGCTGCTGGCCTGATCGTCAAAGCCCGTCACCTGGATCAAATCGCTGATACCCGGCGTGCAAATGCCGAACGCTACTTTCAAATGTTTGCCGACTGTGGACTTGATAAGATACTGACGTTACCCAGTCAAACCAAAAATTGTTACCACGTATGGAATCAGTTTACGATTCGAATTCCAGGTGGTCGACGTGACGAAATCAAGAACTCGTTGGCCGCAAGAAAAATCGGTGCGGCGGTTTATTACCCAACCCCGCTACATCGGCAGCCTTGCTTCTCGTCACTTGGGTATTCCGAAGGCTCTTTACCTGTGACCGAACAAGCCTGCAAAGAGGTACTGTCGTTGCCGATCTTCCCAGGTCTTACCGCAGAAGAACAGCAGCAAGTCGTACACGGACTAGCCGCAGCATGGCAGCAACCATGCCTAATTCGAGCAGCCGGTTAATCTAAAACGCCATCCGTTTTTTCAAAAGCAAGACAAACGTCGCCTGGGAAATTCTTCCAGGCGACGTTTTTTTCTGTAGCTACGATTCCCTATTTCTCACGAGAACAATTCAAGCCAACTCGCTTGCCTAGCCCGCCTGAGCGTGAAGCTTACTTCGCGAATGCCCACTTCAATAGATCCATGAATTTTGGCGTCTTCCCTTGCCATAGAATCCCCACACGGAAGATTCGTCCCGCTAGAAAAACACAGAAGCTAGTGGCCGACAACAGTACCACTAAGCTTAACAAGATCTGCCATATCGGAACCGTGATTCCTGTGGAAATACGCAACACCATGACGGTAGGCGCCGTCGGCGGAAACATCGACAACCAGAACGCCAACGCCCCGTCAGGCTTCTGTACCAAAACAAACCAAGTCAATAGCGGGATCATCAACATGATCCAAACCGGCATCATCATCGACTGGGCCTCTTTCAACTGAGAAACAGAAGCACCAATGGCCATAAAAATCGAAGAGTAAAACAGAACCCCCAGCATCTGAAACAAGAAGAACCAAGGCAATACTCCAAACGGGATCGCATCGAGATAGTTTTGCTTCAGGGCAAAAACGTATCCGCCGATCACATAGAACAGGAAGATCGTCAATGAACCGGCAACGGTTCCTAACAGTTTACCCGTCATCAATTGCATTGGGTTACAGCTGCCCAAAAGGACTTCAGCGATCCGTTGCGACTTTTCTTCTAGCACGCTTTCCAGCATGGGCTGAGCCGCCAGCATGATCACCATAAACATCATCATCATGATCCCCATTGGCAACAGCAAAGCCGTCATCGTATCAGCCGCTTCCTCGGAATTTACCGTCCCATCGTTTTTCCGAGTGACCAAGCCCATAGTCTTGATCGACAGTGGCGTACTGGCAACGGCAACTTGAGCCGCGTCGATTCCTAGATCCTTGAACCTTTGCTGTTTCACCGATTCGTTGAGCACATCACCCAACCAGCGTCGGGCTGGATCCAGTCCCGTTGATTCCGAAAAAAAACGGATCGAAAGCTCCGTTGCTTCCGCATCAACTTCGTCAAGCGGACCAGAATCAGCACCGGCATCCAGCGCTAAGTCGTCAATCTGACTGTCAGCCGATTCACTTGTGCCAGTTTCTTCCTGGCCAGTTTTTCCCTGACCAGCTTCCACGGTATCCCCATTGCCGGGCGCTGAACGATCTAAAACCGCCACCCCTGAAGGGATCTCGACAAAGGCGTGAAGTTGTTTTGTGCGGACCAGTTGGGACAGTTCCAATCGCTTCTGGTCGGTTAAGCTGGTCGAATCAATGCGTTCCAAGGCAAATCGATCGATATCTGGAATTGGACTCTTGCCCTTGTCTGCAACCTTGTCTAAATCACCATCCAACGGATTATCGACCGAGGCAGATTTCACCATTTTTTCTAACACCTGATTTCTCGCATCGGCCGCAGTTTTCAAGGTGTCGTAAAACCGATTATCCGGATCCCATATCGCGATCTTTAACGTCTCGGCGTTGGTCAACCGATCCATCACACTCATCGCCAAGATGCCACCAAACATTAACAGCGGCATGACCAGTAACGATATCAAAAAGGCTTTCGTGCCCACCATCGCCCGATATTCACGGCACGCAATTGTGAAGGTCTTTCGCATGTTCTATCTCGGTGTTTCAAAGGGTGAACGCTTACAATCAAAGACAGCGGCCTGTGCCGTCGCAGGCATTGCCTGATGAGCCCCGCTTAGATGACTTCATCATAAACGGTAGATTCACAAATGCGTAGCATGCTTGACCGCACAGTACGTATGCTGGATTCATTCGCCACCGACAAGAAAAGACAAACCCGCCCAGGCAATACCTGGGCGGGCATCGAAAAGTCTTTATTTCCAAGAGTTAGCGACCGTAGATTTAGCCAGCAAGCTGAAATCTAGAGTATCAAACCTTATTCAACTTCCATCGAAATACTTTCGCTGTGGCTGTTGAATTCTGGAGCATACATACACTGGAATTCAGCAATGCCGGTTTGATAGGTTCCTCGATGTTGCACGCGAACCGAATACTCAAACACGTAAACACCTCGCGGCAAGTAATCGATGAAGAAGTGGCTTGCGGTATCTTTGGTCGATTCGTAATAATACAAACCGTCCTGGAACTTATATTGCGACAAAACATTCACCGGTTCGGTTCCGCTTCCGCGATAATCCTTCAAGTGAACGTACTCCATGTCGCGATCGGTCCGTAGTTCGACACGAACCACAACTTCATCACCCACATTGACAGCACCCTTGATCGGCTGAATCACAGGACCTTTTTCAGTGTTCTTCTTGACGTAAAGCGATTTCTTCAAAGTCAGCGGTGTACCTTGGTAGGGTTTGATTTTGGCAACATCTTCCAAATACTGCCAATGAACGCTGCCCCAAGCCACTCCCTCATCCTTCTTTGAAACCACGATATTGGCCATCTCCGCTTTGATTTCGCCTCGCACAAAACGCTCTTGATAGAACCCGGTACCGGTTTGGGTATCGGTTGGCTTAATCGTTACGCCGCCCAATTGCACCGTAACCAACTCGCGTGAAGCCAGTTGACTGGTGCCTCGCAACAGCAGTGCATAAACGGCATCGGCGGTCGCCTTGGTGGTCTTCCAATTCTGAGTCTGCTTCTGCTTCAAAAGCCAGACTTTCAAATCTTCAACTTTGGGTTGATCGTCCATGATTTCGTCATAAGCTTCAATCATCAACGCCTGCGTTTCGATAGGAGCACGGTACCACCACCACGCTTCCGCACTTTCACGCCAAAACATCCCCATCTCATCCTCGGATAAACTGCGTTCAGTCAACGAGGCCATGATCTTCTTAGGCGTTTCCAAGTCACCAAATCGTTTCAACGCGATTGCTAAATGACCTTGAGGCTGGCGGTCGCCCAATTTCACCCAGTTCGTTTTCCCTTGTGCCAAGAAATAATCAACCGCTGGCTTGTACGCAGGATCGATCGGTTTATCCTGCAAAAAGAAGCTTCGACCGTATAAGTACATACAAATCGTCGCAGACAAATGGTTGTTATCCAGCCCTTTTTGTTCCACGATTCGTTGGTACGTTTGCTCAACCCAATTATCCAAGCGATCCAACGACTTGATCGCTGGCGACACATCAACGTCCGCCCCCAGATGCCGCAGTCGGCCAAAGCCCGTCGTAACATACAGCGTGATGTAATCATTCGCCTGCCCGCCCGGGAACCAGGGCCATGCACCGTCGCTATACTGCATCTGAGCAAGCTTATCCGCAGATCGAGTCAACTCGGACTTCAAGCGATTATCGTCAAACAGGACACCCACGTTGCGGCGTGCTTGACTCTCCTCTTTCGCATCTTGCAACCAAGGTGACTGTTCGATCAACACATTGCGAATATCTTGGTTCTTCTCCAAGGGACTGTCCAATGCATCCGTCGCCCGCCACTGGGCGAACACTTGCTTGATCCGATCGTCGCTGTCCACAATATGCTTGGCCAGCGAATTGGCATAAAGTCGATTGAATACTTGTTCGCTACATTCGTGCGGATATTCCATCAAGTAGGGCAGGGCCATCACGGCATACCAACTTGGATTGGATGTCATTTGCACGGTCAACGTTTGACTCTTCAAGGAATCGCTATCACCCGAATTTAACAAACTTTCGAAAGTAAATTCCTTCGTTTGCTTGCCCCGGATCGGTAACAGAATCGACTCGGTGACCAACAGTCGCTTGCTAAGAACGGGCAAGAACCCTTCTTCACCATCCGACAGGCGATCAGTCGCACCGACGACCTTGTAACCCAACACACCGACAAAGTCAGGAACCTTAATTGTCCAATACAAACTCTTCGACTGGCCTGCGGGAATTTCAAAAACCAGTTCGTTCTGCTGGTTCCCCAACGCACTATCCATGCTCTCACCCGATTGCAAATCGGTAAACGACAATCGAACCTTACCCGTCTGCTGGGTCGGCGATTGATTGGAAACTTTAACCGAAAATTCCAACAAATCCCCTTCACGAAGAAATCTTGGCGGATTGGGCTGAACCATCAAATCTTTGCTTGTCACAGCCTTATCCGTGATAAACCCGCTGCGTAACTTTGCATCATGGGCAAACCCCATGAACTTCCATTCGGTCAAAGCTTCGGGAACTTCGAATTCCAAACGGACAACCCCGTCTTTGTTGGACTTTAACGTCGGGAAAAAGAACGCGGTCTCCTGCAGATTCTTACGTGCTGAAACCTGAGACAAATCAACCTCTGGTCCAGAACCAGGTTGCTCCCCTGCCTGACCACCACCCAGCTCCTCGGCAACCCCTTCTCCGCGGAATGCGTAAGACTCCGTGTCCATCGCTGAGTCTGCACTCCTGCTCTCCATCGCCATCGCCATCGGTTCGCCGCTAAAACCGCCACCCATACCACCCGAAGGCAGTGCACGGCTATTTTTTCGCATGCGAATATCACTTCGCGCACTCCAATCGTTCAGGACCAACCCGGCCGCAAACTGTCGGTATGAAAAACTTACATCACGAAATTCAACTGGCCAGTTGTTGACGTAGGCTTGCAGGTAATGCATCTGATTGGAATACCGAACGGAAACGGGACTGTAGTCTTGATAGAAAACTTGAAACGCCTGTTGCCAAACATGAGGCGCAAACGCATCCAAAGAGGCGTCATAAAGCGTGCCCACCATTTCTGCGATCGCTTTTTCGGTGCCTGGGCCACTAATGATCGCTGTCCAAGTCTCCTTACCGCCGGGCGTTAATTTCGAAACGAATCGCTCCCACTTTACGTCCAGCTTCTTTTCGGTCCATGGAACATCAACTCGCCTAACTTCGGTGTAGCAACGATTCTCCTTCACAAACGTGATTAGCAAGCTGAGGCCACCACGATGCTTCTGTGTTGGCGTAAACTTGATCACCGACTGGGTCTTGGATGGGTCTGTCCAGAAGGCTTGAATCACTTTGCCGCGATGCACCCACTGAACGTAAGCCTGCCCCGACTGGTAACCCGTACCCCAAATTGCAGAGAATTCTTCTCCCGGTTGAACTTTCCAAGTTTCAGCTTGCAACAAGCGAGGAATCTTCACCGAAAAATTGTCGCTGGTTGGATCCAAGACCAAGAAGGTTTCTTCCGCTTGGATCTTATTCCCAGTTGCGTCAACCGTTTCAAATTTTGCACGATAAGCGCCCGCTGCGAGTGAAATTTCGCTAATTGCTTTTCCTGCCCCATCTGTCTTTGCTTCAACCGTTGAAACTAATTCTCCTAATTCCCAAAAATCAATTTGCGACCTATCAGGCTTAATCGAATCAGAATCTGGCCTGCCACCGTTACGATACAGATTCGAAAAAACTTGCTGCCGAATACTATACAGACCGGCAAGTTCGCCACGCTGAACTGTGTCGGGCGCCTTCAACGCAAACACGCTTAACGTACCGGTAACCGCTTGGCCGTTCCCGTCCAAAGTGGTCACCAAACTATTGATTAGCGTCGCTTTCTGCGCGACCAACCATCCTTCAACACTTAAGCTGGCCTGCAACGAAGTGTAACCCAAACGAACGTAAGTGCTTGAAGATCTAGTCTCGCCCGTGGTGTCAGTAACGTCCGCGTAAACGGTGTAGGTAAAGACTGGCTGACTTTCGCGATCCACACTTTGATCAGGTACCGCAGTAAAAGGGACCGTGAATGTGCCATCCACCTGGGTCACCGCAGATCCGTTGGCAATCTCTTGCATCTGCCCGTTGCTTGGCGGGCAATACCAACAGCGTGACATCCACCAAGCTGGATAACGCACTTGCCGAACGACACGCCAGGTCACTTTAGCACCGTCGATTGCTGCGCCCGTGTAAGCGGATGCTTTCCCTTTTATCACGACGTCTTGATTCAGTTGGTACTGAGTGACCGGCTTCTCCACTTCGACATAAAATTTTGGACGCTTGTACTCTTCGACTCGCAGCCACTGACTGCCGTCAAATTCGCTTTCGATCGTCCCAATGCGCATCTGACCTGTCGCCCGATCTTTGGGAGCAGTAAAACTTCCACTGATCGAACCAAATTCGTTACTGGTCAATTCCAATTGTTCCACTAATTGGTTATTCACATCCCATAAACCGACCTTCGCCTTGCGATTTGCAACCGTCGTATAGTCGTTACGACTTTGATTGGACGAAAACAATACACCTTTAAATTGGATCGTTTGACCAGGACGATAGATTGATCGATCCGTGAAGAAAATCGCTTGCTTGCTGATGTCGTTACCGCGATTGGATCGGTAGTAACCTTGCTGATCTACGATGCCCAAACTTTGATCACCACTCGACGCAACCACCCTATAGCTACTTCGAGGAATTCGTTTGACGCGAAAAAATCCATCCACGTCGGTACGCAAAGTGGCGACCTCTTTTTCGCTGCTATTTCTTCCGTCCTGTGCCCAAGCATGGACCGAAACCTTCGCTTCGGCAATCGGCAATCCTGTCAAAGCATCCAAGACCTGGCCCTTTAACTCCGGGTCTTCATAATTGTCCTGCAACAATATGGCTAGATTGGAAACCCAGACTTCAGTGGTCGACAGTTGATTATTCTCGGAAGAAAAATCTTCGTTAGCACTGGCTAACAATAAGTAGCAGCCCGGCTTAACGTCGTATTTGGCGACCGCTTGATGGTATGCCTGTTTGTAATCCTCAGTCCGCTTCAACTCCACCTGCCATGCCGCCACCGTTGGCTTTGCTACCAACTTCAAACGATCCTGGTATTCCATATTGGAAGGTTCACGATATTCGCCCCATTTCCAATCGTTGTAATCAAATTCAACCAGGCGAAAATAGACATTATCGAGATTACGGTAGGCAATTTCAATCGTTGGCTTCGCTGAATTCCAAACGCGTTCGGTTTGCACTTGAAGCTCACGAGCCTCAATTTGTTGAAGCAAATTGAAGCACATCCGCCCGCCCAGTGAATCATTGAACCGTCCCAGGCCAATCGTGGCAGCTTTGTGCGCCTTAACTGCTTCACCCTCTTGATAAAGCGAATCAGACAACTTGGCCAAGGCCATCGCCGACAATGAGTGCGTTTGATTTTCATCAGCAAACCGCTGCAGTGCTACTTGAAATCGAACGGTTGCTTCGCTGCCCACCGCCGCCAAATTGCCAAATTGCAAGCGGTGCAAATCGGCATCTAGAAAGGCGGTCTTGTCGGCATCTTCGGCGTGAAACCGAAGCAAGTCCTGGTATAATTTCACCGCTTCCAACAAAAAGGAATCACCCTCTTTGGACTTGGGTTCCCACGCTAAGAATTCAGCGTTCGAAGAAAAAACGGGACTATCCGCACGCAAGTCGAACGCGTCTTGCTGGCGAACAATTTGTTCATCTAGCTCATAAAATTTTAGTGCCTCAAATGCGACAAAATCATAAAGGGTCGGCCGGTGTACATCCGAAACCGTAGAATCCGACAACAGCGCTTTGTACTCGCCGATCTGAATCGACTTCAATACCTGGGCATCGGCTAAGACTTCCCGGTACAACGCGTCCACGTGATTTAAAAAACGTGGCAGATCCCAAGTTTCAAAGTCTTCGCTAGGAGCCTCGGAAGTTTGCGATCGTTGCGCAAAACGCCAGCGGTTCTGCTGGAAGTAACTGAAGTACCAATCCGCCAATAAGGCCTTCATTACCGGTCGGATTTCAACGGGTGTTTCTGGAATCGCAGCCTCTAACTTCCGAATGACATTGGGCAGCACAGGCTGATCAATTGAACCTTCCGCCATAAATTTTGCCGCCAACGCCTTGATCGCTTCCGGTAGCTGGTCTTGCCCCATCGCATCATCGTAAATTAACTGCAGTTTTTCGATGGCTGTCTTGGGCAAACCCTCCTGCTGCGCTTTTTCAACCTCTGCCCATAACTTCTTCCGACTCGCTTCGTCCAATTTCGCCCCCCCGTTTGCGTAGCTATTTAACGCCCAAAGTCCGCCAGCGGTTACGCAAGCAATTAGTAATGTTAATATCCCAAAACAACGATTGGGCTTCATGTCGCGGAACATGTGCTACCTTTTCTTAGAATTCATCGCAAATATCGAAGATTTCACTCCTCGAAAGAACACGGCAATATCGCAAAACCTCAAGGTTTTGCCCTGCTTCTGACAAGCGTGCGCCAAAAGAAGTTCCCAGATTCTACCAATATCTTCTTGGGGTCGCATGCGTCTTGGCAAGCGGACAAGCAGTCGTACCCAACGCCAAACCAGCGAATTTTGGTCAAATCCTGATAGAGGGCGATCGGCAGCTATAAGAATGCCAGCACACACCACAAGCGAGTGGAGATTGCCTTCCTTTGCTTGCGGTGAGTGCTTGGATTGCAGCTCTTCTTCTTCTTCTTCTTCTTCTTCTTCTTCTTCTTCTTCTTCTTCTTCTTCTTCTTCTTCTTCTTCTTCTTCTTCTTCTTCTTCTTCTTCTTCTTCTTCTTCTTCTTCTTCTTCTTCTTCTTCTTCTTCTTCTTCTTCTTCTTCTTCTTCTTCTTCTTCTTCTTCTTCTTCTGCTGCTGCTGCTGCTGCTCGCCTAAAGAAAGCCGTACCCACGCAAATACACACAGCGCTGCACAAATCGGTCGCGGGACAGGCCGTCGCTAGTCACCGTGAAGGTCAACCGCCATCGAGAAGGAGAAAAACGAGTTGAACGGGCAGCACAGCGGCCTTGATGCCAGCCGCAAACACGACCACACAAACGAAAACTCGAATAGAAAAATAGTGAACGCGGGCATGCTTGGGCTCGACCATTGCAAAACGCAACACCGCCTCGCGGACAGGCCGGTCACACGGCAGACAAAAGACTTAAACGGGGATACGCAAACGGGCAACCGCTTGCCAACTACTTCTGCGAAATTTCAGCAAGTGCAGCAGGATCCTCGATCACCAAGTAGTGACCGTGATCTGCGGTCACAATCAAGACCGAATCGTTCCAATTACTGTTCTGCTCCACCCAATCGGTAATCACCTTCACAGCAGCATCGCCACTGAAAACAGCTCCGACCGAGTTGTCCAAATTGTTATCGTGATTGGCCCAATCCACATCCCCCGCTTCGACCATCAACCACATCCCTTGTTCGTTCTTCTCCAATACCACCAGGGCAGCGGCGGTCATCTGAGCAAGCGTAGGATTCTCCTCCAGATCAGCCGCAGCATAAACTTCGCTCTTATTTGTTCTACCTTGCACGGGAACATAATCACCATTTGCGGTTGCGAATGGCAAGTGTCCACCGTTGTCTTTCGCACCGTAAAACCCCAACAAACGATCTCCGCCCGCAGCCGCCTGATTGGCAACCATTGCCAAGTGCTTGGCCCCGTTCACGCCTGCGGTTCGTTGGGCAATTCGATACTTCCCTGACTTCGCAGCATCCTTAGGATCTTTTTCAACAGCCGCCAAGTCGGCTGCGGTAATGGTTGCATTTCCAGGTACGAAGTTCTCACCTTGCCCAGAATCTTTCTCTCGTTCGGTCCCAAAGCCGCCGCCAATGACAACATCCATCCCCGGCATCGGATTTCCTGGATGACTAATCGACGGCAAACCCAACATGTCCCGCGTCAAATCTTGGTAATCGTTGCGGTGGACATTGTGAGCATACGCACATGCGGGCGTCGCATGACTGATCGGCACACTGCTAACGGCGCCCACTTTGTACCCCATACGCTGAGCCGCATGAGCAATTGTTACCACTTGATTCCCCTGGGCATCGACACCGATCGCATTGTTGTAAGTCTTGATGCCAGAAGTCATGCTGGTCGCAGAACTTGCGGAATCGGTATACGCATGCCGGCTAGAGCCACCCTTACCGACAAGATATTGCGGGACACTTTCCTGAGACCAAGGCTGGTCTCCCGCTTGCGACACATCGTATCCACCTGCCATTTTTCCCCCCGGATTCTGCACACTTTGCGAATCAACATTCACATTGGTGCCGTCATTGTGAGGACTGGTCCCCATGGCGGCAAACTGAGTCGTGCGGCTGGCGGTGTAATCTTGAAAATGCAAACCCGAGCCTCGCCCCTCGGCATAAGGCACCTTGCCGGTCTTGACGATCGCCGCAGCCCAAGTCGTCTGCCAATCCATGCCGTCAAACACGACCAGAAAGATATTCTTCTTACCCGCTTCCAGTGCCGCTTGTTGCAATGAAAAAACTTCGGTCTGATCCATGTAATTGGCTTCAGGATTGACGGTAGCTTCTGTCACCTGCCCAAACAAACGAGTCAACCTAGCTTGATCACGGTAAATGCTATTTTCACCCGTGTAGGATTGCAGATCGATACCTTTGCCAGCACCCTTGGTGCCGAACGTGTAAATGGGCAACAAACGATTGGAATGAGTCCCCCATAGAACATAATTTTCAGGGTCCCAACCCCAGTGGGCAATCGGAGACGATTTGGCGGCAATGGCGTGATGCTGAAATTTCGCGATCGCATCCAACGAATCCACACCGACTTGATCCGCTGTATCGTTGACAACTCCTGCTGCCGGCTGGGCTAATCCTGCTGCCGGCTGGGCTAATCCTGCAACCGCTTGCGCACCGACAAAGCCAGACTGACAAATCCAAAACAGTGCAATCGTCGGACAAGTCAACACAACCAAATAGACTCTGGCGCTTAACCTCGACGCAGCCTGCCGCCCTACGCCGAACCTCACCAAACGGCGGCGGCGACTAGCCTTTGGCAACCACTTTCCATCGCAACCTAAAACCCGACCGATCCAAGTTAACTTCGCCTGTTCATTTGAAAACATTTTCAACCATTGCTTCGAAAAGATACTGTACGCCAAAAGATACTGTACGCCAAAAGATACCGTGCGCCAAAAACATACCGTGCGCCAAAAGATAGTGTACGTCAAAAAACATTGTGTTGGGTGCCATACCTGTCGACCACGCTTGGGTGGCGATTGGTTTGCAGACAGACTATTTTTCGGCACTAGCCGCCTCTGGCAGCAAGTGACGGCACAAGTATTCCCAGCGAACGCTGGAATAAGTGCTGCCAATGCCGTGCCGAAATCCAGGATAAATTTGCATGTCAAATCGCTTGCCAGCCTTATACAACGCGTCGGCCAACTGCCAAGTATTGGATGGATGCACATTATCATCCATCAATCCATGAACTAACAACAAACGACCTTTAAGACTGTCGGCATATTTCATGCACGAACCCTGTTCGTATCCTTCAGGATTCTCTTCAGGGGTTCGCATGTAACGTTCGGTATAAATCGTGTCGTAATTTTTCCAGTGGGTTACAGGTGCCCCAGAGACACCGACATGAAAGACCGCAGGAAATTTCAACAACGCCAAAGCCGTCATGTACCCACCGTAGGAATGCCCATAAATACCCACTCGCGAAGCATCCACATAGGAACGCTGGGAAAGAAATTTGACACCGTCGGCTTGATCTTGAAGATCAGGCCCGCCCAACTTTAGATAAGTCGCTGATTCAAAGGCCTTGCTTCGGCCGCTGGTCCCACGATTGCCAATCTTCGCGATTACAAATCCAAACTCACAAGCGGCATTCCCTGCCGAGTATCGATTGTTAAACGCCCCTGACTGAGGACCGCCATAGACGTCAATCAACAGTGGATACTTCTTATTTGGATCAAAGTTGGTGGGCTTGTACAACACACCCCAGATTTCGGTCACACCATCATCGGCTGTAAAGTGAAACAATTCGGGCGGTGTCAACTGATACTCCGCTGCTACTTCCGAGTCGTCTGTGGCCACGACCGCCATTTGATTTCCATCGGCGGAATAAAGAGTGGTCTCGGGTGCGACTTCAGGACTTTCGCAAGTGACAAAAAAGTAGCGATGATCAGGCGAAACCGTCAACGATGTGTGATTCAATGATTTTCCGGTCAATCGAGTGCCCTGAGTGCCGTCCAAACGCACTCGGAAATATTGAAGATTGTAGGGATTCGAATCTGGAAACGCCGAATAATATAACCAGCCCGCTTCTTCATCTAACTTCTCAATACGATTGACTGGATAGTCACCAGGCATCGTCAGCGGATTTAACCGTTCACCTTCAATGCTGCGCAATTCAAAAGCCCGATAACCCGATTTCTCAGTTTGCCAAATAAAGCGACGATCATCTTCGAGCAAATCGAACACCGGTGAATTATTCTGCCAAGTAGATTGAGTTTCCGAAACAATCGTCTTCACCTCGCCCGAGTCCACATCGGCCGACATCACATCCAATTGATTTTGCCAACGATTGGTTCGGTGAAACTTCAAAGATTTACTGTCCGGAGCAAATCCAATATCAAACAGATACTGATCTTCAAGACCGTCCACATTCACTTTGATTGTCGACTTGGCCGCAACGTCATAGATCATCAACGCCACGTGGGGATTGGCTTCGCCGGCGGTCGGATACCGAGTCGTTTCTAAACTTGGATAAACGTCGACATTTTTGACCGACAAGTTGTAATCTTTCATGTGCGATTCAGCGACGCGATAAAATGCTAACTTTTTACCGTCAGGTGACCACCACATCGCATCCGATTGATCCAGTTCTTCACCGTATACCCAGCAACAGGTTCCGTAGCGAAGTTTGACATTACCATCGGTGGTAACCTGAATCACATCAGTCGCTTCATCAGTCGCTTCATCTTCGCTTGAGTCTTCACTGGCAGAAACCGGCAACAATTGCACATTGAAATCTTTGTAAATGGCCTTCCAACGATTGTCCGGAGAGATTGTCCACAATCGCTGTTCGGCCCGCCCCACTGGTGCGACCGCAACTTTCAATGATTTGACAGCAGGCCCCTTCGAGTCCGCCATTTCAAATTTTTCGTAATCCGAAATAACTCCTGTCTCCAAGACCACCGTCTTCCGCTTGCCCGAATTGGTAAATGCCGCAATCTTACCATCAGCCGACCATTCGATCCGCGACACTCGGCCCGCTTCACCAACGCCGCGGCGAAGTCCGCTAATTTTCGCGAAAGCTGAATAGCCGGGCAATTCGTTCATCACCGTTGGGTAAGAGACACCTGCAGCCTGGCCAAGTTTTGCATCCGTTCCCGCCTGAGCCCACAAGCGGCCAGGTGACGTCCACATACTTGTGATCACGACACTCAACATCGTCACCAACACTACTACCGCTGGAACACCACGTCGTGACGCAGGCAATCTTGCGATTTCACTTTTTCGAATCGTTTCCACCAATGATCTCCTCAGCTATTCACTCAAGTAAGCTTCGTTCAAGTAAGCTTTGTTATTGTCTGTCGCATTGGGTTGGCCTGACGCTTTAAGGCCCCCAAATCGGATCTAACGCAATTCGTGCTTGATGATCTCTTGTCGTGAAAAACCCCATGTCACGAAAAATCCAAGCAACGAACAAGATCACGTCACAAAAAATCGAGTCATGCTGGACACGCAGGAACAGTCATCCCACCATTCCTAAACACGGATTTCGCTAAATCGGATCTTGCCGACCACGCCGTCCCCCAAACCGATATTCTAGCCCATAGCTACGGCGCGAACATGGCACCCATTCCGCCAGCAAGTCGCATTTCACCATGCTAATTTCACCATGCTAATTTCACCATGCTAATTTCACCATTTTAATTTCACCATTTTAATTTCACCGTGCCATTTTCACCGTGCCATTTTCACTGTGCCATTTTCACTGTGCCATTTTCACTGTGCCATTTTCACTGTGCTAACAGGCGTTTGCTTTATTTTTCGACTCCGCCAAAATGCTGTATAATCCAGTTGCCCAATCATGGTTGCCTACCCCAAAAAACATCTTGCGAGATTTTCAATGTTTCCCACTCTCTGCTGCACAATCGCTCGAACCTATTTGCTAATTGCGATCTGCTGCCTGAGCGTCGCGTCAAACCCATTGAAGTGGGCACAGGCCCAAACCGCGACCGCCGCAGTAACCTCAAAACCACTGGAAAACCCCGTCTTACTGGATATCAAACAAGAAGCGGTAAAGACCGTGGACTCGAAAACCAACGGGAAGGTCGCCGCTGTGTTGTGTGTGAACTCAAGGCAACTATTACCTTTTCTAGAAACAGAAAACACCCTAGGCTTGATGCCAACTGAAATCGAAGACATCATCCAAAACCAAGCACTGGTTTACCGGGCAGCAAAGGACTCTTATTTCGACGATGGCACGATCGTACTCTTTCCGTTTACTGAAACGACACCTTCGGCACAACCAAGCATTGAACAAACAAGTTTCAAACTAAAGAATACCCGACCTGGAAAGTATTCGATTTGGCTAAATTGTCATGGCGGAAAAAAACATGCCACGATCACGATCAAGATAGACAGCAAAGTCATCGGATCGGTACAATCCCACGAAATCTCTGACGCCCAAGGCGTCATGCCCCAGAAGATCACCGACTTCTACTTTGAAGAACCCGGCGATCGCTTGATTCAGCTTTCCAGTCAAAATCCAATCGCGGATGTTGCAAGCTCACTCATCTTAGTCCCAACCAGCGAAGGAATCGCTCGATTGCAACCCGAAGCCGATGGCAATATCACTTTGCACTCAAAGAATTCAACGGTTTGCGGCACGCTGCTAAGATACGAAACCAACCCCATAAAAATCACGCTTGGCTATTGGGCGAAAGAATCAGATACCGCATTCTGGGAATTCCAATTGAACGAGTCGTCCCAGTTTGACATCGAAATTTTCCAAGGCTGTGGAAAAGACAACGGGGGTAGTCAAGCGTCGGTTGAAATCATTCGACTGGATGCCAACCAGCCACCTCAGCAGTTTCGTTTTACCGTTGAGGATACAGGGCATTGGCAAAATTTCGTACCACGAATTATCGGCAGGGCGAATATGGAACCAGGCGTCTATCGACTGAGATTAGTCCCCCATAAAAAAGCAAAAGTTGCGGTCATGGACGTTCGCCAAATCGTCCTGAAAAAGCAAGATTAACCCCGCCAATATTTGCCCATTGGTTTCTAGGGAATTGTCCCCAAAACACTTCCCGAATTCAAAAGCAGGGAGTCCGCAAGCCCTTCGATTGTTCAGCACTGGACGTATCGGAACTTAACTGCGGACGCTGCCTAACACTAACACTAACTCTGGATGACGACGCCACTCTAGTTTCCCAAGAGAGTAGAATGCAATGCGATTTCTTCCCAAAAATTCAATGACTTGGATTGCCTTGATACTGGCAACGCTAGGATCAACACGTTGGCAAACCGAGTTACTGTTTGCACAAACCACGGAATCAAAATTGTCTCGCGACGAAAAAGTTCGCTTAGACAAAGCAAAATTCGAAAGTTCGGACCGATGGATCTACAACGAACTGGAGATCGGATTCACCGAAGCAAAACAAGCCAACAAACCACTATTGGTCGCGATGCGATGCATTCCGTGCGAAGAATGCGTGAAACTGGATGACGATTTGATCGAGAAAGATCCTGCGGTCCAGATTCTGTTGGATGAATTCGTCTGTGTACGCTTGGTTTCGACAAACGGCCTGGATCTATCACTATTTCAATTCGACACCGATCAATCGTTCAACATTTTCATCTTCAACCCCGATCGAACTATTTACGGCCGATACGGGACTCGATCAGCCCGTAGCCGGTGGCAAGATGATGTATCGGTCGATGGATTAGTTGATGCCTTGAAGGGTGCGTTGGACCTACATAAAAACTACGATCAAATCAAAGATTCACTGACAGGCAAAACAGGAACCAAGCCCCAAGTAGTTCGACCAGAACAATTCCCAACACTCAAAAACCAGTTCACGGCCAGCTTGGACTACGAAGGCAATGTTGTCAAAAGCTGCATTCATTGCCACCAAATCGGTGATGCCCAACGCGACCAGTTACGACTACAAAACGAACCGATCCCAGATGAACTACTGTTTCCTTACCCTCATCCCAAATCGATCGGATTAATCCTTTCGCCTAACGAAAAAGCGACCATCAAGCAGGTTTCTCAAGATTCACTTGCTGATCAAACCGGACTGCTTGCTGGCGACAAAATCCAAGCGATCAACGGCCAACCCATTCTATCGATCGCCGATATCCAATGGGTGCTTCACCATGTCCCTGCAAGTGGCGGAAGCCTAGAAATTTCCTTGCTGCGAGGCGAAATCGCGGCAACCTTTGAACTGCGGTTGCCTAATCATTGGCGTCAACAAAGCGGCATTCAGTGGCGAGTCTCAACATGGGGTTTGCGACGAATGGGATTGGGTGGCTTGATGCTGACTGCCAACCTTCTGGACGAAAATGCGACATCGATCCAGCAAGACACGTCGGCAACGGTTTCAGTGAAATCCGTTGGACAATATGGTCCACATGCGGCCGCCAAACGAGCGGGTTTCAAAGTCGGAGACCAAATTATTAAGTTCGGTAAACTGGAAAACATTCAGTCCGAACAACAAATCCTGCGATACGCAGTCCAACAAACAAAGCCCGGTGACTTAGTGACCGTCACAATCATCCGAGATGGAGAAGAAGCAACGTTACAACTACCGATGCAACGCTAGACTACATTCACTTTCACGCGGCAAAGCATCGGCCTGATTTACACTCGCCAATATCTCTATCTCCATCTATACCTCTATCTATGCGCACAAAAAACCTTGCGGCACTCAAGCGATTGCTTTTGCATGCTGCAAGGTTTGTTCGTCTAGTACCGGGTACGGCGATCGCTCAACATTTTTTTATTGAACGCCCATTTCTTCCAGTAAATGCTGAGCCTGAAAGACCGTTCCGGTAATCCACAACACATATCGAATATCAACCCCGATCGATCGACTATAGCCTTCATTCCAGGCAAAATCATTGATCGTCGCTTCGAATGCTCGATCAAAATTCACACCCACCAATTCACCCTTCGCATTCAAGATTGGGCTTCCTGAATTGCCACCGGTCGTGTCCGAATCGTACAGAATATTTACGGGAACTTGGCCCAGTTTTGGATGAACGTAAGATCCGAAATCTCCGGCCTCGTACCGTTCAATCAACGCACTTGGAGTAACAAACGGTTCCTTACCTGTGGTCTTTTCAATCACTCCACGCAACGTCGTGATAGGCGATTTGTAAACCGCATCTTCTGGTGAAAACCCCTTAATCGATCCGATTGTCAAACGAAGCGTCCCATTGGCATCAGGAACGAATTGCTTGCTTAAAAACTGTTTCTTCACCGTAATCAAGTCGCCATAAAGTTGATTCAACTGCCCTTCACGCTGCTTGTTGCGACTGCGAATTTCCATTAGCCGGGGATACATCGACACGACCATCTTGATGGCCGAATCATCCAACGCTTCCAACTCTTCAACGCTCTTAGACAAACTGTCTTGCAAGAACGCTTGATCCGAAAACTTGGTTCTTTGAAAAAACTCGCTGGCAAGATCGTCCATGTCCTGCTGGACCTTGGCATCTGCGTCATGGCTTTCGCCTTTCGCAATGGCCAAAAACTCCATCATCCCAGCCATGATTTGCGTGTCGGTCTGGATATCCAAATCGTTTTGCGCCAGCAACAGTTGCTGAACCGTTTGGTCAAAATTACGATCCATGTATGCGGATTCACGATCTAAATCTTCCTTCTGCCTCTCTTTTGCGGCATCATAAACGGTGTAGGCCAAATTCAAAGTTCGGCAAGCGCTGACCATGTTGGTTTCGATCAGTTCGCGGTAACCGCTTTGGGCCATCTCCTGATACACGGCGGCAATTTCAGGAAGCAATTTTCCGTAGCGACTGCTTCTCTCGGGGACGGCGTCGATATACGCCTGCAGCATCGCTTCTTCTGCTGCTCGCTTCTGAACCAACTTCGCTCGATTGAGTCCCTTCAGCTGACCCCGGGAACGTTTTTCGACATTCGCTAGACCTTTAATTCGGTCGGCGTGCTTGAGTGCAACTCCGCGGTCGTTTTCACTGGCAGCTTCCATCAACGCAATTTGCCACTGGTACAAATCGACGATCGCCGGCAAGCGGTGATCGCGCTCGTACGCTAAGAATTCTGCGGTTTTGTGACGAGCGGTTCGGCCTGGATAACCCAACAACATAATAAAATCGCCCGAATCCACCCCAGCAGGAGCCACTTGGATGAAACGCTTGGGTTGGTATGGGACGTTCTCTGGCGAATAATCGGCAGTAGAACCGTCCGGCGCGACGTACGCTCGCATGAAAGAAAAATCGCCTGTGTGTCGAGGCCATTCCCAATTGTCATTCTCGCCACCAAAGTTGCCTACCGACGCCGGCGGCGCAAATACCAGTCGCACGTCCTTGATGTAAGTGTAAAGGAAAAGGCCATAGGTTTCACCGATAAACATCTCAGCCACTTCGGCACGCATGCCGGGATTTTCTTTCTCAGCTTGCTGTTGCAATTCCTTGGACTGCTTCTCAATCGCAACCGTTCTTTCAGTAAAATCCATTCCAGCGGTGACGACGCTTAACACCTGTTTTGAAACGTCCTGGTAAGCTTCGGTGATTCTAACGGTGTAGCCTTTGGAGGGTATTTCCTGTTCACGATCTTTTGCCTGGAATCCATCGGCCAAGTAATCGCGGGTTTGAGAACTGGCAGATTGAATCGCACGATACGCACAGTGATGGTTGGTGATAATCAAACCGTCTGGCGAAACGAAGGACCCCGTACAACCGTTGACGCGAACAATACCATCAACCAAACAAGTCGCTTCGGTATTGAAAATCTCTTTGGCTGTCAGTTCCAGCCCGCGCGCCTTCAAGTCCATGCTGCCAATTTCGCTGATCGGAAACATCCCCTCATCCGCTGGCACAAGCCCAACTGGACAAGCAATCGCGACCAGCAGAAAATAAATGGCTGCACCGATTGTGCGGCTACACTTTGGAGACGAAAACAATCCAGACATAAACGAAGCATCCTAAATTAACGAAAACCTGCCAAAAAATGGTCCAAGTCCAAACACCTGGAGCATTCATCCATCAGCTGACGGCGATTTCAAATCGCGCCCAAGAATACACATGACATGCGTTCTGCGCCACTTCTAACGCCAACCCGTGCGACAACGCCTTTTCGCTTGCCGCACGCAACGACGACTTCACTTATTCGATTCGTCGAATAACATGCCAGCCAAACGGACTTGCTTTCTTTTCGTATTCGCTGACTCCGAATTCGCCAGGTTTCAGTGAAAACGCAACGTCACTAAACCCCTTAACCATATCACCGCGACGAAATGCTTGGCCCGGATACATCATGGTGTCGACCCCAGCATCACCCAACACATAAATTCCCGGCGGTGAATCGTCTGTGTGCTTGACCACCAACGCATCGAAGTCTTCCCCTGCTTTGGCCTTGGCTAATATTTCATCTGCCAAGGCTTTGGCTTCGGCTTCCGTTCGTTCAATGACCTTGCCCTGAATCGAACCCTTGAAACCGATCAACACGTGCTGAACTTTTACAAAACCCTCGGTCGGCACTTTAAGCTTTTCCAACGGCGGTTGCTTGACCGACAAGGGCTGTTCGCTTGCCATATCTTGGCAACCCGCCAACAAACCCAAGGAACTACCAACGATGACAACTGACAATAATCGACGAAACATGTAAATAATCCTGTCCAGCAGAGAAATAACAGAGCCCAACATTCAAGCCTGCTCTACCAATTTAACGCACACCGCCGTAGAGGGCGATAACCAGGCCCAGACAGTAGCAAAAGAAGTTCCGTCTGGGGAGGGCGGCGACTGGGGGCAAATGGCCTCAAATCCATTGGGCCACCCGCATAGAAAACCCAACATTTGACATCTGCCACTTAAAAACGCGTTGTAAAGAACACGTGTACTCAAATTCCGACCGCAGCCACCTTTGTACGGCAGGACAGATCGTGTCCGCACAAGCTTATCTATTTAGCCGGCAAGGTTTTTCCTGGATCGACGGTCGGGCATACCGTCCCACCCATACGGATCCCGCAAGAGCCTAGCCTTTGACCTTGAAACCCATCCCCTGCAACGATGTTCGAATTCTCTCTAAATGGTTGCCCTGAATTTCAATCGCTGGATTATCAGCTTCCTGGCTGTCGATCGTACCGCCCGCACCACAAGTGTTCTTCAGCTTTGTCAACAATTCTGGCAGATCATTCCCAATCGCTGGTAAACCGCGAATCACGGTCACAATCTTGCCTTTCTTACGCTTTTCAACCGACAAACGGGCCGTCTGCTTCTCTGGCGGCAAGCGAAAGATCCCTGGGGCAGGGCACTTGCATTGTGTTTCCAATTCACCGCACTGGTCGCAATGGGCCGGCAAGTCGAATTCAGTTCCGGCAAACAATCCCATAACTTTCACTTCTCTCTATTCGACACAAGCCCGCAGCCAGTTGGCTAAAACAAGGGTGATCGCTGACCTAAGACCCTAAAGCAAAAGACCTTGCCGACATCATCTTGCCAGCAAGGCCTTGATTACCTACCAAAATTCATCAATCAGACATTACTTATCATCGTCATCGTCACCGTCATCGTCATCGTCATCGTCATCGTCGTCCATACGTTCCAAGGTGAACATGAAGAATCCGTTTTCTTGGGTGCTGTCAAATTCTGTTGGGCGTTTGCCGCTACCGTAGGCGTCATAACAAAGAACGAATTTATCGCCCTCCATTTTAATAATCCCAACCGCTTCACCTTCACCGGCGGGCCCCGATTCGATCTTCATATCGATGGTGGCAGGCGACTTCTTGGCGTCAATCTTGAACGACATCACAAAGTCTTCGGCTCCGGTCGGGATCGTGAACTTTCCGTCTTTCACTTTGACATTCATCGCCAATCGATCTTTGGCGACCGCTTCACCTGCACGCTTACCCGAAACGTATTTCCACTGACCTTCCAATGCCTTTGCTGACAGTTCTTTTGCAGCACGCTTAAACTCGAACATGTGCAGGCCGTTTTCGTCAGTCGGCTGGAAGGTTTCTGGTCGCGAGTCACCCGAGGGATCATAACAAAGCTTCATGGTATCGCCTTTGATCATCACGATACCTTTCGAGCTTATCGATGGCGCTGGACCGGATTCGATCTGAATGTCGATCGCAATCGGCGACTTGCTGGCATCCAGCTTGTAAGACATTACAAACTCTTGTCCAGGCCCGGCGGCAAAGACAAACTGCTTGGAATCAATGTTTACTTTGGGCGGCAAACGATCAGGACCCGTTTTCGCACCGCCACGTTGCCCGGCAGTCGTTACCCATTGGCCAACCATCACCTTGGGGTCAAACTTTTTAACTTCTTTCGGCTTCGAAGTTTCATCCTCTTGCCCAACCACTATTTCAGCAGGACAAATCGGCGCCGCAAATAAGCAGAACGCCACCATCTTCAGCCAGAGACCAACTCGACGATTCATTCCAACACTCCTAGAATAGAAAGCGGTTAGATTAGGCCCGAAGCAGGCCGAAAAACAACCAGACTCACCGCGGTAGCAGCATATCATCCGCCCTCAGCCCACGCAACAATTCTACCTACAAAAGCAAGCACCTTCACCCGTCCTTCGTACCCAAACGTTCAGCCACCCAGCGACCATTCCCGATTGCCGCGGCTTTGGACTCCATGCTGCCAACCGCAAGTCAGTCGATCTTGCCAAGAATCGGCCCTCCACCCAAAAAGCCGGTTCCAATGCCAACCTTCTCTTGCCCTGACCGCAAGGCTAACCCGATCGGTCGTCTAATCCAAGGAATCTCGATTGCTTTTTGGCAGCACGTTTACATGCACCCCTTGATTGATGTAGGTACGCAGTAGGATCTCGGCTTCCGAAGGCGGAATGGCGACCCACCGGCGTTTCTTAGTTTTGTAAGCAAGGTTCCAACCGATCAACTTACGAATCGCATCCGAGACTTCAAAATCAATCTTTCGGCCCAAATTCTCTTGCAAGAAGGTTTCCGCCTCTTCATCTAACTCCCGGATCGTCCACCCTTGAGCAGGTGCCTTATGCCACAGCAAGAAGTACGCCAACAATGTTTCCCTTAACTCTTGCTCTTTGGCATCCTCTAAAATTCGAAACAGAACGCTTGAATTATTTCCCAGATTGCGAAAATACAAATTGTTCGTCAATTGATTTTGATGATCACGCGATGTCCGAGAATAAGAAAGAAAGTACTTGACCGAATAAAAAGTAACCGCTAAACATCCGGCAATTAGCCAACCCGTAAAATTCAAACCATCGCCAGTTTCGTTCATGGCAATTTTTGAAAACCAGTCGCTGCCTCCGATCCACTTCAGAAACGATGTCAACGCAGCGAACCGCAAGAACAGCATGATTCGCGGCCCCCAAACCACCAAGCTCTTGGCAATTTTAATGCCCGAGAAAATTCCGCCGATGGCTGGCAAAAAGATTTTACCTTGATCCGCCCAGGAAAATACCGCTTTCGATCCCGGGATCATCATGTCGACTTCGGTTTCGGGAATATCCTTGAAGACTTTCATGTAGATGGACTTAGAATCCAGCTTGTCGCCAAAGCGGTGCCCTGGTTTTGCACGAAAGATTAAAACCACTCGTCTAAAGAAATCGATAACCTTGGTTTCCGTCTTCCCAAACTTCCACCACACTCTGCGGCTTACCACTTTCTTTTCGATACCCCGAACGTGGATTTCCAACAAATCAAATTGCTTAAAATCGACGGTATACCGGACACCCCACTTGGCGGAAGTTTCCAAGGAGGCCTTCAATTTTTCTTGCGAAACCGAAACATAATTGCCTCGCCGCAATATCTCGCCAATCTGCTGAGTAAACCGTTCCCCGCGCAGCGCCAACAACGTGCGACTTTCACGATACTTGAACACTAAATCTTTGTCAGGATCGAAGCTAGAGTAGTCGTCGATAAAATCTTCTAAACGATGAAAGTACGCTTGGTGATAGAGTCCCGAAATTAAATCGGACAGCGTTTGAAATTCTTCAATTTGCTTAGCGTTCATCGACCGTTGCCGAAGCAACATGCGCAGCAGTTGCGCCGCGCGAATCGGAATAAAATGTTCGCGAGGTTCAGACCGCTTCCAACCCGAAGAGGTCATCGTGTCAGATTGATCAGCAGACGTATCCATTTCACTCAATGAACAGATTTCCCCGCAATACAAAGCACAGAACAAACGAAGGCCTAAAGCTGGCAATGGCTGATGGAACACCGACTGCGCGATGCCCAACCACGCTTGCAAGTCTTCTTCATTATTGCCTACGGGTAAGCCCGATTGGTTTCCTTAGGCGAATTCTGGCGGCAAAACCGTTGCCAATGCTCTTGGATCCGCTGTAAACAGCATAGCCAAACCCCAAAGTCCACACGATTGGCAGTCGTCTACTATTGATTCAACACTTCCCCCAAGCGAAAGCCTGCCCGCACCGCACAATTTTTTGCCGTCTGCTGGGCAAAGCGAATGTACCTGGGCGGTAGATCGTATTCAGGTACGACATTCTCTCTGGCTGCTTCTAAGCGTACCAAATGGGCCTTCACTTCTGCGGCACAACCTGCCGCGCGATAGTTCAAATTACTTTCGGTCCACACCGCTTCAACACTCAAGTCTTCAATTGCCCACCGACCCATCTGCTGCTTGGTCTCCAACATCGCCATGGCTTGCTGCTGGCAATCAAGGAAACCTCCGCCATCAATAGGGCCCAACCCCACGCCCAACAGATTGTCCCAAAACGCATGTAAGTTCCCGCCCTGTTTGGTCGGTATCCGATTCCCACCACGACAACCCGCCGGAAACAAATTTTGCGAGTACAGCGCAGTTGAGTGCAATGGCTGATGCAAATCCGCATACAAATGCAACAGCCAGCACAGCATGATGGCGTCTTGTTCAGGCGTAACTTGGACCTGGCCACTGACTCGCAGCCGAGCGAATTCAATCGCTTGAACGGCATTCATGGCTTCAACCTGCTGTGCCGGTGGAACGACCGATTGATTGATATCAATCGCCCCCATTACTTCTTCGTCCGCAGGCTGCAGATATTCAACCTTATTTATGTAGTGCCAAGTCGAATGGTTATATTTTTCTTTCTCGGCCTCGGGCAACCCTCGGGCATAATCGGGCCAACAGGCGGCCATTTGAAAAATCCACTCCGCTTGAACCTGCGGGTCAGCCGATCTTACAGTGCCAGGCATCTTTTCAAGAAAATCTTCCGCAAACCTAGGATGCTTGCCGATGCGATTGGCTACCGCTAGCCGCTTGGCAGGTTCCATCCGGTGAAAGGCTAGTGATGCAATCACGCTATGCCCGTGGTCATTCCAAGCTAATACTGGCGAAATCACAAGAAGCACAACCAAACAAGTCGACACGAAAATTCGATAATTCATGAAGGGAACTTAAAAAGGCATTCTGGGAAAAGCAAGCAAAGATCAACCGCGGTTGGCCGACAGGCCACCGCCAGCAACACACCATTGGCAGCGAACATGTCATTAAAAACAGGCAACTTGGTGCCAATCGATCCTGATTCTTGATCGGACTGCACGCCCGTTGAAGCCACTCGACGGACTTTATCATACCCTAGTTGCCGCCCAAACAATCGCCCAGTGGCGATGGATCGACTTTGGCATCGTTGGCTCAGTCTGAATGGGTTAATCGCAACAACACCCCCTGCCAAACAGGGGCTTTCAGCTTAAAAAAGAACGCTGTTGTTGATTTTACTCGACCAAGTTCTAATAAGCTGCAATGAAGTAATGCCCGCATTGGACGGCATTTCAAACGACAAACGCCCGCTAAGTTTCAAAGAAATATTTCGCCATGAACCAAGTGCAAGACGCCACGAACCAAGTGCCAGACACCACGATCAAGAGACTGCCCAAACGATCGGATGTTCCCGTAACCGACACCTGGGACCTGACCTATTTGTACCCAAGTGACGAAAAATGGACGCAAACGCTGGAATCCATCAAACCACTGGTCACCCAATATAAAGCGTTTGAAGGTCGATTGGGCGAAAGCTGCGATGTGCTGCTTGAATGCCTGGAATTGGATGCCAAACTGGAACGAATTGCGGACAAACTTGGCAATTATGCTCACCTAAAAACGACCGAAGACCAAACCAATAGTACTTACCAGGCGATGGTGGGACGATTTCGTTTTGAAGTCACCAAGGCCGCCGAGGCCGCCAGCTACATCCAGCCAGAACTTCTGGCGTTGCCCGATGAGCAATTGCAGAGCTACTTAAACGACCCCAAACTGGCGCTTTACAAATTGCAATTAGAACGACTCATCCGCAACAAACCGCACACACTGTCATCCCGCGAAGAACAGATTTTGGCCATGCAAGGCGAGATGTCGGGCGCGGCGAATAATGCATTTCGCCAATTGCATGATTCTGACATGAAGTTCGGAATCATCACCAATGAAAAAGGCGAGCAACACGAACTAAGCAATTCTACGTTCTCCCAGTTCCTACAGTCGCCCGATCGTGAAGTTCGCAAGACGGCCTTCAAACAGTATTACGCTCAGTTCGAAGGTCATAAGCATACATTGACGGCAACGCTGTCCAGTTCAATCCATCGTGACATTTATTATTCACGGGTCCGTAATCACGCCAGTTCATTGGATTCTGCACTTTTCCCGGACGACGTTCCCAGAGATGTGTATGACAATTTAGTATCTTCAATTCACGATGGATTGCCTGCGGTTCACAAGTACTACGACCTTCGCCGCCGAAAGATGGGCCTGGAAGACATTCACCAATACGACACCTATTTGCCCATTTTAAGCCAATTGCAAGCCAGCCACTCATGGGACCAGGCAGTGGACGTTATCTTGGCATCGCTTCAACCCTTGGGTGAACCGTATGTTGACGTTTTGGCCAAAGGCCTTAGAGGTCGTTGGTGTGACCGTTATCCCAATGAAGGCAAACAAAGCGGTGCCTTCAGCTACGGAACGTTCGACGGCCTGCCTTACATCATGATGAACTACAAGCCGGATGTTCTAAACGATGTCTTCACCTTGACGCACGAAGCTGGACACAGCATGCATTCGTGGCATTCATCCAAACATCAACCTTATCAGTATGCGAGCTACAAAATTTTCGTCGCCGAAGTCGCCAGCACGTTCAACGAACAATTGCTGGCACGTCACATGATGGAAAATACTTCCGACCCACAGATGAAAGCGTTTTTGATCAACCAGCAAATCGACGACATTCGTGGCACCATTGTTCGGCAGACGATGTTCGCTGAATTCGAGAAAATCACTCATGAAACCGCCGAAGCAGGCCAGACTCTGACGGTTGATAAATTCGCCGAAATTTACTGGGACTTGCTGAAAGCCTATTTTGGCGACGGCTTTGTCTTGGACGAAGAACTGAAGCTAGAATGCCTGCGAATCCCGCACTTTTACCGTGCGTTCTACGTTTACAAGTACGCCACCGGACTGTCGGCAGCGATCGCTCTGAGCGAAAACGTACTTAGCGGTGGCAAGGCCGAACTTGATGCCTATCTTCGCTTTCTCAAGGGCGGGTGCAGCAAAGATCCACTTGACCTGTTGGCCGATGCGGGCGTTGACATGAGGGGCAAACAACCGATCCAAGCCGCAATGAATCGACTGAGCGAACTGGTCGATCAATTAGAAGGACTTCTGCCAGACAAAATTTGATTTCCCACAATGCACGACGTACGCCGTCGATGTACGCCATGGATGTACGCCAACCAGCGGAAGTCCATTTAGCTGGTTATAAAAAAGCCACCCGTCGTAAGCTGGGTGGCTTTTTTACTTGAGGGATTCGGCTATCTTAGGGATTGATAATCAACTCGACAGGTCGATGATCACTGGTGGTTGCGTCGTCAGGAAAATCTCCTTCTCGGACGATAATCTGACACTTCAGATTCCAAGTCTTCGCCTCGCCCGCAACAAAAACAAAATCAAGCAGCGAATCAATGTAATCATCCTCACCATCTTGAGCCTCATCGTACCAATTAGAATCAACCATCGGCACGGGACGAACCCAGGTAAACACATCATCTTCCAAGAAGACGTCGAACGCCGGGTTACCTTTATCGGTCGCGAAAACGTAATCGAAATTGTAATCACCAATCGCAATGATCGGCTGGGCTTGATCCTTAGCCCACATGCGAATAGCTAACGCTTGTTCCTGCCGTACTTCTGCTTTGCCTCGGGCCAAGTGATTCAAAACGACTAAGAATTGCTTGCCAGAAAGATTGTCCTTGACTTCGAAGACAAAAGGAGAACGATAGTTTCCAGAATTGATCACATGCTGGCCAAAGGCAGTAAATTCGTACTGATCGATGAAGTCAAAGCGATCTTTGCGAATCGCGAAGGCTAATCGATCATCGAAGCCTGACTTGCTGTACTGAACATAGTAGTCGGTGCCCAACGCGGCCTTGATCGTTGGAAAATCTGTCGGACGCACTTCTGAAAGTCCGTAGATATCATAGCCTGGCATTTGCTTCAGTTGAGCGGCAATTACATCCGGATTAGCACCACCCGATTCAATGTTCCACGCCAATATCTTTAGCGGTTTGGCTGCGATTAACTCGCTGCCAGATCCAACGGACGGTTTAGCAAGATCGTCAACCGAAGTTTCTGCCCGCGCGTTGTCACGAACCGCCGCTTGGGACTGGCCAACGTTACCCTCTTCAGCTTCGCTTTTGCCAACTTCACCCTGGGACGTTTCAACTTCCATGGCATCGCTGCTGCCGTCGTCGTCAACCTTGGCGGCCTGGGGATCAGCCAACTTGGAATCAACTGGCTGAGACTGGGCCGGGCTAGCATTATCGCTGGGTGTACAGGCAAGCGAAAACATAAACATTGCCGAAAATAAAATCACAAAAGTCGCTTGAATTTTCATCGATCTTTTGAACTCTCTAAGAATGAAATCGGATTCAGAAAATAACGCCCTTGCAGGGGACTGGACCACGCCGCCAATGCAATAAAAAACGGATTTCACCCCCAAAAATTCAACCGAAAAACCAGAATTCGACGTCACTTGAAAATTCTAGTCCCTCGCCAGCACGGTACTATTCTCAATTTTTTGAGATTACCAAATGTGATGCTGACGTATCAGGGGCTTCAGAAAAAAACATCGCTCCACAAAAATCTGATCCGATTCCCAAAGACCATTGCCGTCGATGCACTGCAGAAATTACCGCCTGCTGAGAAACAATCGTTCAATTTGCGAAGCTTTGATGAAGACCCTTTGCCCGTTAAAAGGCGGCACGTCCAGCGCTGCTGGTTCGCCGGTGGGATTCTGCCTGACCGCAAGTGTGATAAGTTAGTCTTTGCTGGCTTGCCGACAGTCCCATCTGCCTGCTTGCCACCACGAAATCATGGGCGAAGTGCCCGAATTAGTTTCCTTTTTGACTGTAAATTTCGAGAATATACGACGATGGCCAAAAAAACGATCGCGGATGTAGATGTAGCTGGAAAACGAGTATTGATGCGTGTGGATTTTAATGTTCCGCTGGACGACCAACGCAACATTACCGACGATCTTCGCGTTCGGATGGCAGTGGATTCGATTAAATCGGTTACCGATCGCGGGGGAAGACTGATTTTGGTGAGCCATTTGGGACGCCCCAAGGGTGAAGGTGTCGAACCCAAGTACAGCCTGGAACCCACCGTCGCAAAATTGGCGGAACTACTGGGCAAACCTGTCAGCTTCGCCACCGATACCGTTGGCGATGACGCCAAAGCAAAAGTTGCCGCACTGGCTGATGGCGACGTTGTTATCCTAGAAAACCTTCGCTTCGACGCGGGTGAGAAGTCCGGTGACGAAGCCTTTGCCTCGCAATTGGCTGCCATGGCCGACATTTATTGCAACAACGCGTTTGGCACTTGCCACCGCGAAGACGCTTCGATGTACGCCGTTCCCAAATGCATGGGCGATAAACCTAAAGTTGTCGGGTTCTTGGTAGAAAAAGAAATCAAATATCTTTCGGACGCGATCAGTAACCCAGAACGCCCCTTCGTGGCAATCTTGGGCGGCGCCAAAGTCTCTGACAAAATTAAGGTCATCAGCAATTTGCTGGTCGTGTGTGACAAGGTCTTGATCGGCGGCGCAATGGCTTACACCTTCTCGCTGGCCAAAGGCGGAAAAGTCGGCAAAAGCCTTGTCGAACCCGACAAACTAGAACTGGCCAGAGAATTACTTGCCAAAGCCGGAGACAAAATTGTCCTGCCGTTAGATACTCACTGCGGCGACGATTTCAGCGGCGATTGCAACAAAGTCGTCGTCGATGCGGGGCAAATTCCAGACGGTTTTGAAGGTCTAGACATCGGACCCAAGACCGCAGAACTTTATTCCAGCCTAGTGTCCAGCGCCAAGACAGTCGTTTGGAACGGACCCATGGGCGTTTTTGAAATGCCACCCTTTGACTTCGGAACCAAGGCGGTTGCTGATGCCATTGCGGCATCGTCGGGAACCAGCATTATTGGGGGTGGTGATAGCGCTGCAGCCATTGCAAAATTTGGAATGGAAGACAAAGTCAGCCATGTTTCCACCGGTGGCGGTGCCTCGCTGGAAATGTTAGAGGGCAAAGCTTTCGCGGCCGTCGATATTCTTGACGAAGCGTAAACTTGTAAAGCCGGACGCGTAAAGCGGACATGTCTGGGCTTTGGGAAACTTAATGGTGCCCCAGTCGGAGCAAGCAGTAACGTTCCTTGCCCTAGCAAGCGGATTAAAACAACAGTCGGCTAAGATGCGGGCTGTTGTCATTTGCTTCACATTCGGTTTCTGGCAGAAACTTCTTCCACCGGCACTCTGAGTGATGACCAAGGTGGCCGAAAATGCTTCCTCTAGAATTAAGGAATTTCATCAATGAACACGTCGCCCGAACACTATCGTTACTTCGAAGTCAACGGTGACCGTTCACTTCCTAACACGCCTGTCCAGCAAATCGTTGACCAGCGAAGCGTGCCCGCTTCCAGCACCGTACCTGACGCGATGGTACAGGTGACGATTTCTCATTCATCGGTCAATTACAAGGACGCATTGGCAGCGACCGGCCACCCCGGTGTCGCAAGAACGTTGCCATTAGTGCCGGGTATCGACGCCGTTGGAACGGTTTCAGAATCGAAATCGCCTCAGTGGCAAGTTGGCGATCGAGTCTTGATTAGCGCTGAAGAATTTGGCACAGCCAGCGATGGAGGATGGCGACAAATTGCCTGGGTGCCTGACACCTGGCTGTTGCCGGCCCCCCAAAACCTGACGAATCTGCAAATCTGTTCCTTAGGAACCGCCGGAATTACTGCCGCTTGGTGCGTGGACGCACTGTTGAAAAATCAGGTCGATCAAATACAAAAGCCGATTGTGGTTTCGGGAGCAACAGGAGGCGTAGGTTCCTTCGCAATCGAAATCCTTAGCAAACGTCTGAGCTTGGAAGTTGTCGCAGTCAGTGGAAAGACCGACCAAACCGATTGGTTAAAGAGCTTAGGTGCCACACGAGTTATCAGTCGCGACGAATTTGTGGACACTACCAACCGCTCGCTTTTATCCGCCAGGTGGGCAGGCGGCGTCGACACGATTGGCAGCACTGCCTTGAATTCCATGCTGCGATCGACCTCCGATGGTGGCTGCGTTGCCGCTTGTGGACTGGTGGGTGGCCCGGACCTGAACATGACCGTCTACCCCTTCATTTTGCGAGGCGTCATCCTTTACGGGATCGATTGCACTCGGTATCGCCAAGATCAGAAGTCAATCATGTGGAACCGCCTGGCAACCGATTGGTTCCCTGATCAATTGGTCAACCAAGCGAAAGTGATTACGCTGGACGACGCTTCCCAAGCGGTCTTTTCCTTACTAGAGGGCTCAAATAGTGGCCGTTACGTCCTAGACCTGCAGAACGGTTAGGCACTCGAAGGGCGAATGCCGACCGGTTCGACAATACATTGTTGAAGGCTACAATTGCCCAGCTCAAGGCTACAATTGCCCAGCTCAAGGCTACAATTGCCCAGCTCAAGGTTACAATTCCAGCTTTCAAGGTTACAATTACAGCAGACTTGACTTGATGCGTCCCAAGGCTGGAAACCGCTGCGGTCGGCAGGTCAATTTGAAACCAATTTTATTCCATTCAAATTTAGCGGTAAGTTACCCAATCCATTGGAGCATACGTTATGGACAAAGCGATTTTGGCTTTAGAAAATCAAGCCGAAGAACTACGTGGTGAAGGCAAATTTCCAGAAGCCATCGCTAAACTAGAAGAAGTGTTAGCAGCGGACCCCGACTTCGTCCGAGCCCACTTGGGGCTGGCCGTGCTTTATCACAACACACAGAACTATGAAAAATCTGTAGTTCACGGCGAAAAAGCGGTCGAACTGGAGCCAGAAGATCCGTTCAACCACACCGCGCTTAGTGTTACCTACCAACGCGCCTTCGAAGGGACTCGTGACCCAATCTTCATCCAAAAGGCTGAAGACGCAAAGGCTCGCGCTCAACAAGCCTAGTCAACCGGCTGCCCAGCCAGTCATGCATAGATTTTATCAACGCATAGATTTTATCAACGCATAGATTTTATCAACGCATAGATTTTATCAACGCATAGATTTTATCAACGCATAGATTTTATCAACGCATAGATTTTATCAACGCATAGATTTTATCAACGCATAGATTTTATCAACGCATAGATTTTATCAACGCATAGATTTTATCAACGCATAGATTTTATCGCAGACCTGCTAGGCCCTCTGGCGTAAGACCGCGTTGAAGCACGGGGCACACCTTGCGCTAGGGGGAACACCTTACGCTAGGGGGAACACCTTACGCTAGGGGGAACACCTTACGCTCCTGGGCATATTGAAAACCGCGATGAAGGATCAACAAGTGATCATTCAGCGCGTTTTTTTGTGCTTATTTCCAAAGCCGGCTAAAACAAGTGGCAGGCACCCAAACGTCTCAATGGCTGTAACTCTGCGGCAGTTGTGACCCGGCGATAATTATGGCCCGCCGTCACTGCCCAGCGTGCCTCAACGAAAACTTCTGTCCAACGATGACTCAAACCACTTCAAACAACAACGGAAAGAATTGACCTTCTAACGGTTGCCCCACACCCACCGCTGACGTGCCCTCTAGCAAGGGTTCGTCGCTTTGACTGGTCACACCATCCCGCACCATATTGACAACCACGGCACGCCTAGGCCCAGCGGTTTCATTCGCGAAAGACCCGTGGACCAACAGCGGGTGATGAAACGACGCGTACCCTTTCTTGAGTGGAATTGCGACAGGCCTTTGAAAGATCTCCCACTGCTGGGGTGACAACACTCTTTCGATCGCATTCAAGTCGCCAGCCAATCCGGTTATCGGCAACAAGTCCCACTGATGACTACCTGGAATGTACTGCAAACAGCCGTTCTCCTGAGTTGCCGGATCCAGCCCAATCCAACAGGTCAAATGCGCCATGGGTGTGGTTCTAGTCCAGTAAGAATAATCCTGATGCCAAGCAACCACTCCGCCGTGTTGCGCCGGCTTGCAAAACAACTGATCATGCCAAAATCGAACGCTGCCTTCCAACAACTGTGACGCCGGAACCAACATCCGCTGATTGAACAGACAATCGTGAAGGCCGGCACGTAAACGCCAAGCTCCTAATGCATGGAACAACACTTTCGTCGGATCAGCACTTTCGTTCGAATTGTATTCGTACCAAAGTTCACGCCCGTCGTGGTTGGGTTGAGTCAACTCCTGCAATTCATCGCAAATTTGATCACACTGGTCTTCAGTGAACACCTGAATTCCTGCAACATAGCCGTTCTCTACAAAAAACGACAATTGCTGATCACTTAGACGCAGCGGTTCCAAATCCTCAAATGCAGGAAATAGATCGCCGACCGGAGCGTGATGTTGCGAAAGATCCATAAGTCGTCTCGATTGAGGGGTAAGTTTGAATTTGAAACATCCGATCGCGATTGATCAAGGCTGTGCCCTCGAAGCACGCGCCGAACAGACCCCCAAAGCCGCCTTGGTGAACGCCACGATTAACGGGCGCACCAATAAACAAACACCGCGTTAAACAAACACGACGTTAAACAAACACAGCGTTAAACAAACACAGCGTTAAACAAACACGACGACAGTCAGGGACGGCTGCAGATAAAGCTGGCCCGCCGCGTTCAATCGCTTAAGTCCACCCGTATCTTAGGCTAATCACCAGCGGTTCGTACCGTAAGGCCGTAATTCTGATCCAAGCCAGTAGCAAAGTAAATCCTTGAGCACGTTGGAAATAACGTATAGAATTGACATTCGCTTCGACCTGAACCAATCCACGCTGTCACCAAAATCGTGGACCCACCCGCGTTCCTTACCCCATGGGCTAACATGCACGAGCAATCGCAACTAAACGATCGAATTGGTAGTCTAATCCATGATGTCAATCAAGGTTGCCCCGATGCTCGCCAGCAACTACTCATCGTAACCTCGGATCGCCTAGAATGCCTAACCCGCAGCATGAAGAAGGATTTCCCCTCGGTTAGCCGATGGGAAGAAACCGGCGACGTCTTTCAAAACGCGATGATTCGCTTGAACCAAGCGTTAACGAAAGTAGAAATCAATGACGTCCGACACTTTCTTCGACTGGCCGCATTGCACATTCGACGTGAACTTATCGACCTGTGCCGAAAGCACAATCGCAGAAATAAATTGCATCAAACCCAGCAACCCAACACCAACGAAGACTCGGGCGCGTCGCCACTCAACGAAGGCTTCGAAGTCACAAACGATCCGCAACGGGTTGCCCAGTGGGGCGAATTTCATGCGACCATCGAAGCCTTACCCGACGACCAAAAGGAAATCGTGGAACTGCTGTGGTACCATGGCCTAAGCCAAACCGCAGCCGCCGAAGTCATGGGCCTGACCATCAAACAAGTCCGAGGGTTGTGGCGATCGGCCCGACTTCAGTTGCATGAAGCGTTGGGAGGGCAGGGCCCCGAATTATCCTAAGCCCATCATCCATCGTAGCATGTCAAGCTTGGAACACGATTGAATTTCCACCCCGGCGAAGTTGAATCACTAACTTTTCAGTCAACACGAACCTACAACTTACCGCAGTGTTGATTACCGCAGTGTTGATTACCGCAGTGTTGATTACCGCAGTGTTGATTACCGCAGTGTTGATTACCGCAGTGTTGATTACCGCAGTGTTGATTACCGCAGTGTTGATTACCGCAGTGTTGATTACCGCAGTGTTGATTACCGCAGTGTTGATTACCGCAGTGTTGATTACCGCAGTGTTGATTACTGCAGTGTTGATCACCGGAACGGCCAAGGCATTCGAAGTGACGAACACCCCGTGCCTGTCCCGAAAATGCGGATCACCCTTGACCAAGGCGTGAATGCATCGCGTCCAAGCACTTGCCACATAAAACTTCTTTGCGGCAACAGGGCTTCCCTAGAATAACAAACCTCCAAATTGTACACGCCCCACCAAACGCATTTGATTTCATTCAAAGAATCTGTGATCCAATGCACACCGTGCGTCGTTCGAGATAGACAGCACTTCAACTTCGCCCTCACAGTCCCAACTCACAGTCCCAACTCACAGTCCCAATTCAAATGATCATTGGCCCCCTATCGTGAACCACCAACAACGTATCGACGATCTTCTGGATCAATGGGAAGTCGCGTTCGACGAAGGAACTGACTTGTCTCCAGAACAGCTTTGCGTTGCTGCACCGGATCTATTGGAGGTGGTCCGCGGTAAAATCGCCGCCCTGAAATCAATGAACGCCAAATTGAACTCTGGGGCGATTCCAAGTCCATTCCAAGCCCGTGATTCGCAACCGTTACCTGGCCGCTGGGACGCTGGCCAGGATCAGCATGAACAAGATCCTTGCGGTGTCAAAGGAGCCTCCCTGGAGACAACCGTTCGCACCAAGGTGTTCACGTTCTATCGCAGAGGGGGAGGCGGCGCAATTTATCGAGGCGAAGATGTCGACTTGGGACGCCAACAGGCGGTCAAGACCATGTTGCCCAACCATGCAATCGATCCTGAGATCCGAAATCGTTTCGAAATCGAAGCCCGAGTGACCGCTCGGTTAGAACACCCCGGCATCATTCCCGTCTACGGCATGGGACAGACCGCAGAGGACTTACCCTTCTACACAATGCGGTTTGTCGAAGATTCATGCCTGGACGACACGATCGTCGAATTCCACAAAACAGCCAATCGAATCGATTTGTCAGTCCCCATATTCCGCGACCTTTTACAACGGTTCATTTCGGTTTGCCAAACAATTGCCTACGCTCACAGCCGCGGCATCGTCCATCGCGACCTTAAACCGCATAACATCTTGATGGGTAAGTACGGCGAGACCTTGGTGATCGACTGGGGATTGGCCCAGCAATTCAAACGCGAAGGTCATTTCAAGGCAAATTCCGAACATACACTTGTCATCAACGAAGCGAACGAAGAAAAGAAACTGACTCACCGCAGCGGCACATTGGCCTACATGAGTCCCCAGCAACACTTGGGTCTTTTGCCATCACCCTCAGACGACATCTACAGCTTAGGCGCTACGTTATTTAAGGTTCTGAGTGGAAAATCGCCTGTCGATGGATTTGAAGAATTTTCCGAACAGCAAATTCGAACCGCCATCACCCAAGGAAAGATTGCCCCCATCGGACGCGCGAATATCGAAGTGCCAGCCGCATTAGTAGCGGTGTGCCAAAAGGCAATGCATCACCAACCCAGTCAACGTTACCAAACTACTTTAGAATTGGCGAATGACGTTAGTCGCTACATCGCAGGCGAGGTCGTTTCGGTCTACCAAGAACCGTGGACCGCAAGAACCTTTCGGTGGTTTGGCAAGAATCTTCGGGTCGCACAATTTCTAGCGGGCGCTGCCTTGACGTTTCTTATCGTTTGGATGTTAGCGTCATTGTTCTTTGCAAACTTGGCAGCCGAACGTCAATCCGCCAGAGAAGCGAATTTAATTTCATCCGCCGAAAATTTCTCCCGCTTACTAAGCGATGAACTGGATGTCCGCATTCGAATCTTGGAAACCGAAGCTAGATCGTCGGTGTTAGCCCAGGAACTTCTAGCCATCGAAGCCAAGTTCCAGGAAGCAGGATCAGATCCCGTAGATCAAGAGACGATTCGACTGTGGGCCCAACCGTTGCAAGACTGGATTGTCGCTACAGGCCAATCGTATGACGGCACAGCCCAACGCCAGTCACTGGTCTTCAATTCACTGTGCGTCTTTGACCAGCGGGGCTACCAGGTCGCTCGCTACGGTGCCGATTTCCCGCTAGATCAAGACCAAAACCCAACCCAGGCCAGTTCGCGATACAACGATCTAAAGAATTCGGGACCAGGCACCAAAACCATTGGCGCTCGATTCAACTACCGTGGCTACTTTCGCGGCAATCCATTTGATGCCACCCAGCAAACGCCTGACCAAGACTTGCAACCTCATCAGTTTCCGTTCTACATTTCGTCGGTTTACCAAAGCAAATCATCATCTACTTTCAATTTTCAGATAACCGTCCCAATCTATGCCGCACCCCAAGGGTCGCCACAAAATCGCAGCCAACCTGTTCTGTTGGGCTTGATTGGCATGGCACTGGAAGTGGGAAAGTTAGGCATTCCAGACAACGGGATGGTTATCAGTCAGCAAGAGGTCCGTTTATCGTCAACCCAGTCGTATTCAGGCTTGGTACTGCACCACAAACAACAACTCGAACAGCAAGAGTTGATGTACCTAGACCCATCAGATTTCCAGCGAATTGTTGCTTTCCTAGCACAAGAAACTAGTAAGCCTAATTCACCAGCCAAACTTCTACCCTTCCCATTGATCGATCCGGTCACGCGCACCAAACGCGAAGCCCTTCGCGTTGCCTATCCATTGCGAATCTCCAGCCGACTTCAGAAAAATCAAACTCAAACAGCCCAACCCTACGACACAGGTTGGTTCTTGATCACCGAAGAGTCCGACACCGATTAGATCAAATCCTTCGCAATGTCCTGTCATCCATTAGAAAAAATTAACTCGGGATTACGTTGAGCGTTCGCAAAATGAATTCGGCAGCCAAACGCCCACCCGGCAGCATCTTGGGTTAACATAGTGGTTTGAATATTCCCAACAAGAGTTCCCTCCAAACAAAGACCGTCTCGGACCTTACGGACTCGGTCGCTACGCCTAGTCAACGCGACCTGGCATGCAAATCGACACTGGATCAAGCGTTTAAAGGTTGAAAATGTACCCAATGATCTCGATGATCTCGATGAAAATCTGGCTTTTATTTCTGGTGATAATCATGGCCGATCCGGCATTTTCACAGGAATTCAACCAAGGCCAAAAGACATTGCCCATGCCAGGCGATTCATTCAAATTAGACGGGCACGATGCGTTTGTGATCGCACCCCCCCAGATTAAGCCTGACACACCTTGGGTTTGGTACGCGCCGACGCTGAAGGGCTTGCCAAGCGAATCGGAAATCTGGATGTTCCAGCGTTTCCTGCAGGCCGGCATCGCCATCGCTGGTATTGATGTTGGTGAATCATACGGCAGTCCCAAAGGGCGTGCCGTCTACACGTCGCTTTATAATCACTTGGTGGAAAAGCGGCAATTCAGCAAACGCCCGATCTTATTTGCCAGAAGTCGCGGCGGCTTAATGCTATACAACTGGGCGACCGAGAATGCGACCGCTGTTGGCGGAATCGCAGGCATCTACCCCGTTTGCAATCTTGAAAGTTACCCGGGCCTCGATAAAGCGGCAGGTGCCTATGAAATGAATGCTGCACAACTCAAGCAAGCGCTCAACCAACACAATCCCATTGATCGACTCGCTTCACTGGCCAAAGCAAAGGTGCCCATCTTTCACATTCACGGCGACCAGGACACCGTAGTTCCATTAGCGGAAAATTCAGCAATCATTGCCCAACGGTACAAAGAATTGGGTGGTGAAATGATGTTGGAAGTCGTCCCAGGCCAGGGGCACAACATGTGGTCAGGTTGGTTCCAAAGCGAAAAACTGGTCCAGTTCGTCATCAATGCTGCCGCGGTAGCGGACCCGACACCGGTTCCAGCCACGCAACCCGTTCCAGAAAGCGAACTTTGGTTAACCTTCTTTGGCAAAGAAGGACCTGGACGGGGCAAGCATATTGTTTTGATCGCTGCCGAACAGGAGTATCGCAGCGAACAGTCGATGCCCATGTTGGCGAAAATACTGTCCCTGCATCACGGTTTTGATTGCACCGTTTTGTTTTCAGTCAATGAAAATGACCAGGTCGACCCCACCTTGCCAGCACCCTTCCCCGACAAAGCAAAGAAGCACAGGATTCCTGGGTTGCACTTGCTTCAGCAGGCCGACTGTGTCATTTTGCTCTCTCGATTTATGCAGTTGCCCGACGATCAGATGCAGCATTTCCATGACTACTTCGATTCGGGAAAACCATTAGTCGCGCTACGAACGGCCAATCACGGCTTCATGGGTGGAAAGCGATATTTCAAAGACGAAAAACCAGTGCCGCTTCGAGATTTGTTGGGCGGTACCTTCATGGGGCACCACGGCGGATGGCACAGCGAATCCACCCGCGGCCTCATTGTCCAGGAAAATATAACGCATCCGATCCTAACAGGAGTGACCGACATCTGGGGGACATCGGACGTTTACCGGTGCCATGACGAAAATTTTCCGTTCCCCAAGGACTGCACATCGTTGGTGCTTGGCCAGCCCTTGATCAATCTTCAGCCGGACGCTCCGGCAAACGCGGAAAAGGAACCTCTGCCGATCGCCTGGACCAAGACCTGGGTAGGCAATAAGGGGCTCTCTACACGGATCTTCCACTTCACCATGGGATCCGCAGAAGATTTCCAAAACCAGGGCGTCAGACAAATCAGCGTCAACGCCGTTTATTGGGGTCTTGGACTAGAGCAAGCGATCAGCCCAGACCGTTCAGTCGACATCGTGGGCCCGTACCAACCACTCCAGGCTGGATTCAACTATGAAAGTTTGGGCGTAAAGCCTCACAAGCCAAACTACTACAAATAGCCACAAGTCCTAAAGGGGCCAGGCCTGAAACGACCTGAAATCGACTGCTACTCAAACAATCGACAAGAAAAACCCCGGCGGGACGCTTGTCCCGCCGGGTTCCATTTTTGGATCGATTGCAACCAACGCAACCTAGATCAATTTCTTCAAACGATATTGCACAATTCAAGTTTGACCAAAGGCCATCAGAACATCGCCTACGCGCCCAAACTGTCGATCTTGCTTTGCAATACGCCTTTGGGCTGAGCACCCAATACCTTGTCCACGATTTCACCATTCTTGAAAAACAAAATCGTTGGGATATTGGTAACCTGGAACTTCATGGCCGAATTCTGGTTGCTATCCACATCCAACTTGCCAATCTTGACCGTGTCGCTGTTTTCCATCGCCAATTCGTCGATGACTGGAGCGATTTGGCGACAAGGCGCACACCATGTTGCCCAAAAATCCACCATCACCAACTTGTCGGATTCTAGAACTTCAGATTGAAAATTGTCGTCAGTAAATTCAAGTGCCATCAGGTTGAACCTCTCCACCAAAATATCGGCTATTTCAACAACGCCGGTGCCCTAGGGCAACAATTATAAAAATGATCCGCATTCAACGAATACGCACCCTAATGAACCATTAAAACATAATGCCATCGCCACCGATCGACAGCAAACCCTTAAAACAACTTGCCAAAAAATAACTTAAGGCAACGCCGTACCAAGTCTTACCGCAACGCAGGCAAAAGGCATCTCTTCGCCGCTGCGACTGTCTACTGCATTGAACAGCAGTTTCAACCACCGGCGGGAATCGCTTTCCCCATTATCAGCTTTCGCCCAATGTGGCCCTGAATTGTAGTCTTTTCTTGGCTTGGGTGTCAATTTGCCCAATGTCATTTACCGCCAGGGTTTTTCCTAAATGTCGACCAACAGCAAACGTCTGGTAACCCCCCCCAAATCAGGGGCTCGAAAAGATCGAACGCTGCCAGTCGCAAACCGCCGGCGACCTCGGCCAAAATTACCACGGGTCTTCTTGAACTTGATTCAAAATCTTGCTCTTAACCAAAGCCTCGATCTCATCTTGCCCGGTCAAAAATTGCAACTGCACCTCAAGTGCCAGCAACGATCGCCCCGCAAGTTTGTGAACGCCCAGCTTCACCAGATCCTTCCGAGTGGTAACCACAATCAAGTTGGTTTCACCCACTTTGGACGCCTCCAAAGATTCGGCGCTTACCCACCGCTTCAATTCTTCCAGATCAGCCCTTTGATAATCAAAATGATCCTCAAAAACCTTTCTCGAGACAATTTCTGCCCCCAGTCCTTCGATCGAGCGGAAAAACGACTGTGGGTTGCCAATTCCGGCGATCGCCAATACTTTGCGACCAGACAGTTCACTAAGTTGCACCTGACCGCCATTGCAGTCAATAAGCCGCTGGGGCTGATGGACGCAGGTTGCTATCGGGATCGCCTGCCCCCTGGTAACCCGAGTCAATCGCAGTTTGATCTGTTCCACAACCTCACCGCCCACTTGGTCACAGCGGGTCAGAATCACGGCATCGGCTCGGGATAGCCCGGACAAGGGTTCGCGCAAGAGACCCCGAGGCAAGCAATGGCCGTAGCCAAAAGGACAAGTCGCATCGATCAAGACCAAGTCCAGGTCACGATGTAAACGCCGGTGCTGGAAACCGTCGTCCATCACCAGGGCTTGGCTGGCTAGTTCTTCAACCGCAATTTCCGCGATCTTCACTCGGTCGGGATCCTGCAAATGCGGCACATCGGGCAAGGATAATTGCAATTCCAAGGCCTCATCGTTCATGCCAGCACCGTGACTGCCGTACCCTCGACTAAGCAAAGCCACCCGAACGCCGCCCTTTTTTCGTAAAAATTGGCACAACCATTCGACCATCGGTGTTTTTCCGGTACCGCCGGTTGTCAGGTTCCCCACACTCAATACCGGGACCGAAACCCGACGGATCATGCTTGTTGACCTAAAACGCCTGTTTCGGACCAGGATCGCTATCCGATAAATAAAAGACAGTTTCCAAAGGATCCATCGTTGGAAACCCGCCCATAGCCCCTTTTTTTCGCCGCTGAGGATCGGCAGCCATCGATGAAGTGAGCGACCCGAGGTTTGCGTTTTCATAGAAGATTGTGGTCTAACCCGTAAGATTTGTGCCAATTTACGATTCGTTCAATATCTTCCAGGTTTCGCGACTTCGTTGAAGCCCCAATTGCCAGAAATCTGCTGGCAACCTCGCAAACGATTTGTCACGGGAAATCACGTTGGGTGGAAACCGTCGGTCTCTGGGAATTTAAACGGCTACCCAACGGTCCTGCCGAATCGGCCTAACGTCCAAGGGTAGCATTTTACAGACCTCGCAGCGAACTTGGTCTAGAATGGAACGTAGGTCCGTCAAACGATCCATCGATTGGCTTATGCCAGCGATTGGTTGACTTAAGCCAGAACTTTCCAGTCAGTGCGTTGTTTTTTCCTAGAGGCGTTTCCTGTAGGCACCCGCTAGGCAGCGCCTGGTTCTAGAAACGACGCGCCGCCGATGCCAACCCGACAGTAACCTGCGACAGTTTTATTTGACAGCTTTCAGTGTTATTTGACAGCCGAGATTGCGAAAATTACGTCCAATGGCCTCATATCATCCTGAATCAAAGAACGTTTGCTTATCCATTGCGGCGTCCAACTTGTGATCCGTACCCCAGGTGTCTTATGAATATTGCAACCGATCAACCGAGGCTAAAGTCTGCGATTGGACCTGTGGCAGCACTCACTTTTGGCCGACAACGCCGTGGTTGGAATCCGTTAACGGTTAAACTTGCCGCCATCTGCCTCTTCGTGTTCCTATCAGCGACGACCTTGCTTCCGGCCCCAATTACGTTTGCTCAGATGAGCAACGAAAAATTGCTTGCTTGGAAAGAACGCCAGGCAATGGTCCGCCAAGTTGTAGAAAATGTGACGCCCGCAGTCGTTGCCATCAGTGACGGCGAAAGCTTTGGAAGTGGCGTGATTGTCAGCAAAGACGGCCTGATCTTGACTGCCGGGCATGTGATCATCGAAGACGACCGTGAATTCGTTATCTTATTTCCGGACGGACGAAGCGTCGCCGCCAAACCGCTTGGCAAAAATCTGAATCAAGATGCTGGCATGATGAAAATTTCCCAGCAGGGCGATTGGCCCTACGTCGACCTTGCCGACGACGGGAAAGTACGCCGCGGCGACTGGGTTGTCACGTTGGGCCATTCTGGCGGTTACGACTTGGGACGAAAGCCACCGGTTCGGTTAGGGCGAATCCTACGAATCGAACGCGAGGCCTACACGAGCGATAGCCCCATTATTGGCGGCGATTCCGGTGGACCACTATTTAACCTGGATGGCCAGTTGATTGGCATTCATTCGTCCATTGGTGAATCCATCGCAGAAAACCGCCACGTCTCGATCGGGACGTTCTTGCGAGACTGGGATCGAATGGAAAGCGGCGAATCGTGGGGAGCCTTGCCTGGCACCGAAGAACCACCAAAGCGTGATAAGGAAGACTCTCCCAAAGAATCCAGTAACGAAGGCACTGCTGCCCTGGGCGTCGAAGTTGATCGGAACGACAAGGAGGCCATCTTGAGAAAGATTAAGCCCAATTCAGCCGCAGCGCGTGTCGGGCTAAAAGAAGGCGATGTGGTAGTTTCGTTCAACGGAGTTGCCATCGGGTCGCCCGCCAGTCTGGTGCGTTTGATCTCCAGCAAACGATCAGGCGACTCGGTAAAAGTGATTGTCCGCCGCGGCAGTGAACAATTGGAATATCAGATTATTTTAGGGCAACTGCAAACGAACTAGAAACCTTACAAAATAAGCCAACTGCAGCCCCTGGCTGAATCGACGATCGTTGCATTCACATTGTTTATCGGACCGCTAAGAATTTTAGCCAGCCGCTTTTAATAGTTAGGAAAAGGCATTCAATGCTTGACACCATATCACGGGAACTGCGAACGCCTGAAGTCCGTACCAAAGACAAACTAAGCTCACTATGCCTACACCAGCCGGTCAGGAATTTCGCCGGTGCTTGGATCGTGGCGATTGCGATTTCGTGCCAATCGCTTCAGGCACAAATACCTCCGGCACAGGTATTTCCGGCACAGACATTTCCGGCAATGGATCCCCAAAGCAGTGACAGTGCCGGGACCCTGCACCTAGCTGGCGGGGTACAGCGTATCGCAAGGGTCGCAGCCGACGACGAATTGCCTGAAAGCCTGGACCGCTTAAACAAATCCAAAGGCAGTCGAACTCAAGAGGAAATGGACGAAATTCGCTATCGTGCCCATGGCCCTTACGAACGAGAGAACGACCGAATTTTGAAAGAACTGGCTCCACTGGCCAAGCAAGTCAAAGAATCGACGTTTGAAGTGATTGCAAGTAAGTATTGGGTCAGCATGGGCGTGGTCATCTCCGCCGAAGGTTACGCCCTGACGAAGGCCAGCGAAATTGAGGACGAAACCGATATTAAGTGCCGCTTCAATAAGAACTTTTCCGTCACCGCAGAAATTGTAAAAATTGATAAAGCCAATGATATCGCACTATTAAAACTAGCAGCGGGAACTTACAAGCCCGTCACTTTTGCGAACAACGAACCCGTACCTGGCACGATCCTGCTGACGGTGGGGGTTCGCAAGGACGTGGTTGCCATGGGCGTTTGCAGTTGCGAATCGCGGAGCTTGATCGAACGCGGAAGAGGCTTACTAGGTGTTATGCCTTCGGAAACTCAAAAGGGCATTCTGGTCAGCGAAGTTCAAAACGCGGCTCGGCGGGCTGGCATTAAAGATGGTGACATCATCTTTCAAGTCCAAGGCCGGAAAGTATCCAAAGTCCCTGAATTCGTGAATATGATCCGCCGATACCAGGCCGGTGATGAATTGACCGTCCACACGCTTCGCGGCGATCAAGAGATTGTCTTTAAGGTGGTCTTGGGGGGGCAAAGAATCCGCGGTGGCATGGCACCTCGATTTGAAGCCATGAACATGCTGGGAACGATCAACAGCAAACGTTCAACTGCGTTCCCATGGGCATTACAACACGATACTCCACTGATGCCCGAACAGTGCGGCGGCCCACTGATCAATCTGGATGGCGAAGTCATTGGAATCAACATCGCCCGAGGCGGAAGAATCAAGAGCTTCGCAGTCGCCGGCGAACAACTTGAAGAGGTTATCCAATCGTTTGAAATCCCGAAGTTGTCACAACCCACCACAACTCCAAAGTAACATCGCTCGCAAACAACATCCCGTTGGCGGCCGATGTTTCAGGATAACTCACACGGCGTCTGACCCATTACTCAACCAGCATCGCTTCCTCGATTATCCAAACCAAGTGGCATTTGCCGACTTCCCTGGATTGTTAATACATAGGCCTGTAAAGACATGGGCCTGTTAGTACATAGGGCTGTTATTAGATGGACCTGTTAGTACGTAAATTGAGCTGAACGAACACCGCTGGAACCTTGATTACGCCCCAAACGCTCCGTGTTCTGCTGATACCGCTGAATCTCTTCCAGCACGAAACGCGTGATATCGCTGTCAAGGTCATACGCCAAGACTTTGTCCGTCAATATGACCATGCCGAAGCCTTCATTAATCGCAATCTGCTTAACGATCGGCTGCAGACTCTCTTCGGCACTTTCTCTATATTGACGTATCTTCTCTTGGATCTGAAAACGAGCGATTTCTTTTTTCTGATCGAATAGTTTTTCTAGCAAACTTATTTCGTTTTCGGATAGAAATTCTAACTGCCTAGCAACGGCGTCCTTATCTTTTTGCAACTCTAGGTTGGACTGAGTTTCCCAAACGCGAATTTGCTGGCTTAGATTTTCCTGCAAAATCACTCTTAAATTACAGACAGCAATTTTCGATCCGCCAACCATCGAACCAGATCGCACGTTACTCTGAAGTAGTTGCGGAGAATTGTCCGAAACGCTGGAGCGGTTTTCCACCAATGTGGCTTGGCTTACGGGATTGATTGGCGGCGAGTTCTGGATTTGAGTTAGGGGCGTTGCCGTGTCACGGGTTCCCCCCGCACTTGTGGCAGTGGTAGCACCTGTGGCAGTGGTAGCACCTGTGGCAGTGGTAGCCTCGGCTCCGCTATCCTGTGTCGGCCGAGCGGTTTCGGGTGGATTGGTGAACCGCACGCCGCCACTCACCACGGCGAAGCCTACCAATATTGCCAGGAATATTACCGCGACTAGTAAGCCGTTCTTCAAAGCATTTTCTTTTTGATAACTTTCACGAAGAGAAACCAATGGCTTCCAGTTCTTAATTTCTTCGTATCGAAAGTCTTTTACGCGCTCTAACATTGGATCCAACCTTTAGGCTGTTAGTGCCTTCCATGCACTAGCTGTACGTACTTAAGCCAACGGGCACTGTAACTTGAACTAAATTTTCCGCCTAGAGCAATTTCGGCTAAGCGATTGTGTCCTACGTGATAGCACTTATGCCCAAGCTCGGATCAGCAAACCTGCTATTGATTGAAAAGTTGCGATTTCCTACAAGGTCGACTAAAGATTTCTGGAAATCCGTTTTCACAAATGTCCATATCGCCATCGATCCCCTAGCAGGATCTGGAAAGCAAATGCAAATCCATTCCGCCACAACTCGCTGGATCGCCGTAGTTTTGGTGGTCATGTTTTTCACCAGTGTGATCAACCATTCCCACAGCCTGGCCACCGTTTCGCCGCAAGATGGCGGCATTGTTCGTCAGATCAGTCCGCCCCAATACGATCCAGCCCAATACAAATCAGCCCAGTCTGATCCGCTTCGACGTCCATCCCAAAATCCGGCATCGACCAACCCGAGATCACGGCAAGACGCTGCCAACCCAATGGATCGCCGCCTAACAGATCGCCGCGCCGCCAACTTAGGAAGTGTTAGCCCTTCGATGCAGCGGCAACTGGCACAGGCAGATCCTTCGTTCAGTCAAAACACAGCACCAGCGGAAGCATTCCCTTACACCTTAATTGCCGCCAAAAACAGTGTCGCGGTTCGCAGTGGCCCGAGTTCCAACGATTACCCAACGGACCTTTTGCCCGTAGGTTCTGAAGTACAAATATGGCGCCACGACCCTGATGGCTGGATGGCTATTCGACCACCACCAGGTAGTTTTTCGCTGGTCCGATCAGACGACTTGCAAGCCACCAACCAACGCGGCATCTATCAAGTGATCCGCGAACGGGTCAAGGCTTGGGTGGGCACCCGAGTTGACCAAGACCACAACCCAATGTCTCAGGTTCGATTGAAGCAGGGGGAGTTGCTGGCCGTCACTTCATCCATTGTGGTGGAAGCCGACGGTAAGTCGCAGCCTTGGTTTCAGGTGGAACCTCCCGCTGGCGAATTCCGCTGGGTGCACGTAAGTGACTTAGCTGCCGCACCCGGCCGAACGAATGTCGCCTCAAATGCAACCCCACGTTCACTCCCAAATGGGAACTCGCCGTCAACTAGAACGCAAACCAATGATGCGGTTACTGCGGGCCAACTGAATGCCACCGGTGCCAATGCCAACACGAATACCGGCGTGAACCTTGTCGCAAATGCCACGACTCCCTTGCTGCAAAGCAATGAATTCGCATCCAATTCAGACCAACCTTGGACAACATTTATCCCGGGCGAAAATTCCAACGTCGCACAGAATTACCCCAACACCCAAGCTACCCAATTTCCTGCACCGCAGGCTTTTGCCAACCCTTCGGCGAACGCTCAAAATTTCGCCGCAGTGCCAACAAACAACTCAATCCCGTTCCAGCCACATTCCAATTTAGACCCCGTCGATTTCCCCAGCTTAGACCTAGAAAATACCACACTGGCCGGGGCGGGTGATCTTGGCCAAGAAGAACTCTGGCGAGCCGCCCAGCAAGTCACGCCGGAATTAGATTACGGGGACAATGTACTGGGTAACCAGTCGCCAGATGCGAATCCATTGCAAACCGTTCAAGGCCGCAGTGCGACCGGGACTACCCAGGCACAAATGCTTCAAGCTGGCTATCGCCAAGACCAAGGCAGTGGCAATGGCAGTGGCAGTGGCAATGGCTTTAATGCAATGCCTGCCACCGTGCCACAAGAACCAGCGGCTGCCCAACAATGGGACCAGGCCTTATTACAACTAAGACAAAGTAGTATTGGAAAAACTTCTGCTGACTCAAATCCACCTACTCCCAACACAGCCTCAGGGTTGGTATCGCCCAACCCATTCAATCCGCCGAACCCGAACCCATCGTCAAACCTGCAATCGTTCCAGACGATGTTCCCAGGCAACGATTGGAATCAACAATTCAACTTGGTCAATAGTCTGTTAAGCCAAGAGGTCCAGAAACCGGTGCAGCAGTGGAATTTAGCGAACCTTTTGCAACAGGCAGAAGTCCTACGCCAGTTCGCTCCGTCACGCCCGCAACAGCAAGTGACCGTTGAATTGCAACAACGAATCCAAGGATTCTTACAATTGCAAAGGACCCAACCAGGGGCTAACGATTTGACCGCTGGGGTTGGCAACAGTCGATTCGCTTCAGCAAACGGATTCGTTTATGGCGCTGCACCCGCAAACAATCCTGTGCAACCAGTCACGGGTCTGGTTGAAAATCCATACGATGCGGTCGGATATTTAAAGGAACTGGTGTTGCAACGTGGCAAACAACCCAACGCGTTTGTGCTGCAAGATATTAACGGAAAGTCTCTGTGCCACGTCTCAGGACAACCAGGCGTTAACCTGCACCAGTACCTTGACCTAAAGGTCGGGGTCATTGGTGCCCAAGGCTTTCACAGCCAATTAAAATTGCCGCATGTCACCGTGGAACGAGTCCAAAAGCTAGAATAAGCACTGCCAACTTCCAAAACCCAACGCCACCAGCCAGCCCGATAAGCAAACACGACCTGACAGCGCCGCAATAAAAAATCTTGCAGGGGCAGTAGGCAGGGCTTGCAACTAAGTAGTCAGGGCTTGCAACTAAGTAGTCAGGGCTTGCAACGCGGTAGTCAGGACTGTGTGTGGCGCAGCAAGTAGCCTCACTTGCAATTTGAATCCAACCGCCCTGAACCAAATCTTAGCGAGTTTCCATCTTTTCGATGTATTGTCGTAGGCGTTCGTTTTCGTCGCTGACATTCTTCAGCTGCAGCATGTTCTCAACACGTTTCAGAAGTTCGATTCGGTTGACCGGCTTCGATAAGAAATCGTTCGTGCCAACATCAACCGCGCGTTGGATGTCACCCAATTCATTCAACGCAGTGACCATCAAGATCATAATCGATCTGGTCTGCGCATCGGATTTCAACTTTTTGCAGATTTCATAGCCGCTGAATTTAGGCATCATCACATCTAGCAAGATCAAGTCAGGCTTGAACGAAACAACCTTGTCCAAGGTCTCTTGCCCATCTTCGGCGATTTCAATTTCGCAAGCCAAACCGGCCAAATACGCCTCAAGCAGTTCACAGTTGGCTTGATTATCGTCGGCGATTAAGATTCGATGAGTATTTGACATGGTTGATCTCGCGCCCAGCAACGTTTTCGTTTTCAGGGATTCGAATAAGTTAGAACTAGCTTTAGAATCCGAGCCAAACCAAGGCCCGTCCCCAGTGGTAAAGAATTATAAAGCAACCATCCAGTTTGGTCGACGTGGCCTTTACGCATTTCAACTAGGTGGCTTGCAAATCATTCATCGCGGCCAGCCAAGTCGAATTCCGCAGCACCTGAGTACCAGCAGCAAGACGAACCAACGCAAGAATGAGGCGAAATCCAGCGACGAAATGTTGCGACTTACCAAGCAGTTAACCGGCACCGCGAGTCCAAGCCCAACGGTGCATTTAGGAAGTTCAAAACCAACGGCGATCCAGCACTAGGCCGTAAGCTATTGCCAGCACATCTGTAGCAGACTAGCTGAACTTCTATTTTCTCGGTCGTGCCAGCCAAGGTCAGCCAAGGCCAGAATAGAATTTCTTTTGCTGCCCCCAATTTCATCCAACGCGTCGGCCTGCTGGGTCCGTTTTTGAAGCATTTCCTGTACGAATCGTTTTTGCTGAAGCAGCTTCCCAACAAGCGGTTGAACGGCAGCAGCATTGAATTGCAACGTCGTTCGAATCGATCGAATCCGGGAAGACGACGGTGGGCGATTGCCTGACCGGCTAATTCACGTGCCAAATCGCTGAGCGCTGGCATTGAACGATCATCACCACTTTTGGAACCCTGAATCAGGCCAACGGGAATTTTCCAATAAAAGTCAATCTCTAACCAATCGCCACGCCGGCGGGCTCAACAGCCCATGAATAACAAATTGCCTGCCAACCCAGAAAGGGCAACGACCAGAGTGGCGTCTAAGATTCAATAAGTCTCGTGATAATCTTGTGCCGTAAGTCCAAGTGGGAAACAATGGGACGCAACCCTTGTCCAGACCGCTTCATTCGATCGCTTTCGGTTAAAACTTATGCCACCCACCAGTTCCCAGTCAGATACACCAGACGGTCAGCGGCGTTTTGCCACAACGTCGTGGAGCCTGGTTTTGCAGGCCACTGGGAAAGATGAACAGTCGGCCAATTCTGATGCGCTGGCACAGTTGTGTGAAGCGTATTGGTATCCGCTGTATGCCTACGTTCGCAGGTTGGGGAACGATAAATCCGAGGCCGAAGACCTGACCCAGGCTTTCTTTGCCGAACTTCTGGAACGTCGCATCCTGGACGCTGCCGATCAACAACGGGGCCGTTTTCGATCTTTTCTTCTGGCCGCCGTCAGTAACTTTGTGTCGAATCAATGGCGATCTCAACAGACTCAGAAACGGGGCAGTGGGCAGACCATCCTAAGCCTCGACTTCTCCGACGCCGATCGCCGATTCCAGGCCGAACCTTCCTCCGATTTGACCGCGGACAAGGTCTTTGAACGACAATGGGCGATGCAATTGTTAGCATTAGCCATGAACGGCTTGCGGTTGCAGTACCTAGAGACCGGCAAAGAGGACCAATTTCAGGCCATTAAGCCTTTCCTTAGCCCCAGCCATGACGTTCCTTACGCCCAGATCGCCCAGCAGTTGGGAATGCAGGTCGGAGCCATCAAGGTCGCCATTCACCGCCTGCGGCAACGTTACGGTCAACAGTTGCGGCTGCAAATTGCTAAAACCGTCGAAAAAACCGAAGAAGTTGATGACGAATTGAAGCGGCTATTCCAGGCTCTTTCCCAAAATTAGCCTCGAAAACTGGTGTTTCCAACCAAAAACGGGGCTGCCGCCCGTCGATTTCTGAATTCCCCTATTTATTTCTGGTTCACCTGTAACCTTTATTCATCGATCGGTTAACTAAGCATAGAACCGCTTCCCCTTGAATCAAAACCATAGGTCCGCTTGATGAATACGCAGCAAACTTGCCAACAATGTGGAGCCCCCATTTCCGCCGCCGCCAACGGCCCATTTGGCGACCAAGGGGTGTGCCCAACTTGCCTTTTGGGGTTGGGTATGTCCGACCAACAGGCGACACAGGCCGGATCGAATTCCGCTTCCGCCCAGTTTGTGCGTTCCAAAGCGAAATACCAAATTCCTGACGTGGATCAATTGATTGGCAAATTCCCGAACCTTGAAATTCAACACCTGATCGGCTACGGCGGCATGGGAGCGGTTTATCAAGCCCGTCAAATCAGTTTGGACCGCAACGTTGCCCTGAAAATTTTGTCGCCTCGCTTAAGTCAAGACCAGGCGTTCGCGCAACGTTTTATGCGAGAGGCCAAAACACTGGCACGCCTGGCACATCCCAATATTGTGATGGTTTTCGAGTTCGGGCAAACCGCTCAAATGCATTACCTTTTGATGGAGTATGTGGACGGCATCAATCTTCGCGACGCCATCGTAGAAGGAAAGTTGACCGCCAGCGAAGCCCTGGCGATCGTGCCTCAGATTTGCGACGCCCTTCAGTATGCCCACGACGAAGGCGTGGTTCATCGTGATATCAAACCAGAGAATATTCTGATCGACAAAAAAGGTCGAGTAAAGATTGCGGATTTCGGACTGGCCAAATTGCTACAACCCAATGCTGATGATTACCCGCTAACAGGGACACAGCAAGTGCTTGGCACTTTAAACTACATGGCTCCTGAACAGATCGAAGGGCGAGCAAACATCGACCATCGAGCCGACATTTATTCGTTGGGTGTCGTGTTCTATGAATTACTGACCGGAGAACTTCCAATCGGCCGCTTCGCGGTACCCAGCGAAAAAGGGAAATGTGATTCTAAACTGGACGATATCGTTTTACGCACGCTAGAAAAAGAACCCGATCGACGCTACCAAAACGCCAGCGACGTGAAGTCTGCAGTGCAAAACACATCCATGGCAGGGCTTCCCACTTCGATGCAAATCGCCTCCCAAAGTGGTGTTCAATTGATATCCGATACCTTGAATCGAAATCCCCTGAACGCTTCTAGCGATCGATCGATGAAGGTCGCCGCTCACGACCTACACCGACGAACGCCCGGCATCAACCCAGCAGGCACGCCGCAACTGTCGGCTGAACCGGTTTGCAATCAACAGCCGATGGCGGACGCGTTTAATCGCCCGTTGGGTCAGGCCGCTAGTCCGCCCTCAGCCCCCACACACTTGGCCAATGCACAATCACGAATTTCAGTACCGTTTACCATTGATCAAGTTTACGGGGGCTTTGCCATGGCACACGGCATCATGACGCTAGACAATTACGGTTTAGAAATTGAATTCGAAATATGTGATGTAGTTCTACGGACGATTAAATCCAAAAGCAAGAAGATTCAAATCCCTTTAGAAGCCGTGGCGGCCCTGGAGCACAAAAAGGGAATTTTCTCGGACCGGATCCTTGTGCAGACCAACAGTCTCTCAGCGTGTAGCGAAGTCCCCAACAGCAATAGCGGCAACTTCAAAATCAATGTCCAGAAGATTCACCGCGATCAGGCGGCACTTCTGACAATTTTCGCAACCGCGGCAATCGCAGGGAATACGAACCAAGCGATGCCCACTCCGTCTCTAAAACCTGCACCGATCAACACCGCCAATGACACAAGTACCTGGACGAATATTCTAGATAATTTCAACTGGATTCGTCACTGGCAGCCTCAAGTTGGCAAGATCAACCCAATCAAGATAAGTTCGCGATTTTCCAGTGTTCGATTTTGGTTCATCACGTGCGGCGTCTTGAATTTCGTCATGCTGGGTGGCAGCCTGCGAAGAATCATTCATGATGCCCTAGTCGAAAATTTAGAACAGCACCAGCAATCGTTTCTATTTCCAACGGTGATGTGGTTACAATCGATTGAATTAGTTGCCAACCCATTTTCCAGTGCCTTCACCAATGGTTGGTCGGGCTGGATTGTCCCGTTTTCAATTACACTTTTCGTTGCCGCTGGAAAACTAGACGAACTAAAAAGCTACATCTTCGTCTGCCTGATCTGTGCGTGGGCGCTGATCCCGTTCTACCCAACTTACTTACTATGTGCTCCCTGGGCATTGTGGGGCCTTTTGATCATGTTGATGCCTAGCACAATTACCACGTTCGATTTTGTGGGCAAAGATGGATCGCTGCAACCGCAACCCCTGGACATAAATGGGAAACCCATTGACGACAGCGGCGAAGGCATTCTTAGCCACCGCTCTCAGACTTTCATCTCTCGTTTCCTGTTCGCCTGGATTGTGCTTGGCCTATCGTTGCTGATCACATCAGGATTAGTCTATTCCAAAATATTAAACGCGTCGGGCAATAACAGCAGTGTTACCAAACAGAAAGAGGAGCCATCTTCCTCGCAATCCAAGAAAGAGACGATCCAATCCAGCAACGGGGAAAACTCTGATAGCAACGCCGTATCAGAAAGTCAATCCGCCCCCACAACTGCCCAAGAAAGCGAAGAAAAGTCAAAGGCGACTACCCAACCAAATCCAGAAACACCCAAGCCTCCCACAGCCTCCACCAATTCGCCCCAATCCAAAGCCTCCGAAACAAAAACCGACATCGATGACCAGAATTTGTCGGTAGATTCACTAGGCAGTAAGGGAACCGCCGAACTCTAACCTACCTTCTCTCAGTTTGAGCACTCAGTTGGTGATCAATTTTGATCAAACAAACCGACTTAATATACTTGGACTTGGAAAATTCCAGTGGCTGAATGAATCAACCAATTCCTGTACCGAACCATTGCATCAACCGGCCCCGTACCATTGCCGCCGTACCATTGCCGCCGTACCAACGTCGCCGTACCAACGTCGCCCGCTGTGAACCGCAGAATCAATTGCCTATTTCTCCATTCGAACCAAGCCGCTTCTCTGTTTGTTCTTTAACGAAATCAACGGTATCCAAAAGCGTCAATACATTCATGGGCGTCTGACCACCGATTTCAAGCAATTGAATCTTATCCGACAAAAGCAATTCATTTTGATTCACTACTGGAAATAATGTTCGACTTGGGTAGACGAAAATTCTTTCGATCCCATCACTTTCCAATAGTGCATCAAGATCTCCTCTTTCAAGTAACTCACTGTTGACGAAGACGCAGCGCAATTTGGGAAGCAACAATAGTTGCTGAACGTCAAAACTGTTCAACTGCTCCGCAAGCACCAAGGTCTCGATATTTGGAAAATTCTTAGCTAATGGAATTGGATCGCCGTTGTATGAAGGACCATCGATTGCCAGATGCTTTACATTGGAAAACGTTCGCGCCAGTCCTGGATTCGTCGCCGAAAACGAAAATAGTTCTTCACAATTTGCGGAAATCACCAAAAATTCAATTTCTGGACTTAAATTCGGCGCAAGCTTTTGCAAAGCCCGCACATTCTGTGCGCGCTTCAGGTTCATGCCGTAAATTCGCGAATCACTATCCGTCAATAAAAGATTGCTTTTTAGATTCGCTGGAAAGCGTTCTTGCATGAACAATTTACCCACATTCATAACCCATTGCGATTTGGCGTTTTTGTCGCCTAGCCGAATCAGAAATGGAAATTGATCCCTAAACGTTATAGCATTTGCGATTGGAACTTTGATGCGCCAATCCGAATACAGTAGATTTTGAACCAATCCTACAGCTTCCCAATGGCTCATATCACCTTCTAGCTCGATCGCGTGATTCGATTGACGTGAAACAAAATCGGACGCAGCGGCATCAAAATCACAACCTTGAAAGTAAAAGCTGGAGCCAATCATCGGATAGCCGTAAGTCGCGTTGCGATGTTCTCCGAAGATGAATTTACAGTTCACAAATTCAACAAATCGGTTTGCATTTATCGCAATAAGGTCTTCGGGATGAACAACCGCGTCTTCAATTCTCACCAAGGTACGACCCAAAGGAAACGGTTTAGCATTGGGCAGATCTGTCAACGACACTTGTTTGCCATCAAGCCAATAAATCATCTGGGAATTACTTGCCAATGTTGGACTATTTAACTTTCCCGAATACTGCGATGTGATGGTGGGAACAAATGAGGATAGGCGTTTTTCGAGTCCATTCCATCGAGGATCATTGATCTTCGAAAACGCGACTTGAACCATCAAAATTTCTTCCCGATAAATACTTATTGTCCAATTGTTGTAGATCGCGAGACTAGAATCCTGAGGAAAATCTGATGGATTGGGTTGAATCGCAAGAACTTCGGCGGCGAGCGTAGCTTTCTGTAACCAATTTTCTTGACTTGTGAAAACGAACACCAAAGAATTAAATCGTGTTCGAATCAGTCCAGGAAGCCAAATCGCCAAACATGCTGAGAAGAGACAAATTATTGCCGCCAATACTATCGGTTTGTTCATCGCAGCGGTTAACGACCGAGAATTTGATTCAACCGATTCGTGAACCTCTACGAATTTTGAACTTAGTTGCCTTTGAGGCAAAGTGTGACTGACCCAGTGGATTGAACTTAGTAACAACTGGAGCATAGCACTAGAAGCTAAAACAGCAGTGATCATGATCTTTGACGGAAGTGAAAGAACACCTATCCACTGGGCAGCCGTAGTCAAAAAGCCCGGCAGATAAACTACCAATCCAATCCCAACAACCAAGGGAAACCAACCCGAAAACCACTTCACCCAGCCTTTCTTGATCAAGGAAACAATCAAGAGCTTAAGCAAGGCCAGGCACGCAAAAACCATAGCAATGCAAACTAGTAATAGGTCTTCATCATTCAGCGATGGCCGCCACTGCTTAACGAGATTTACAATGAAGTAAAGCGTCAACGCACCGCCGAGTCTTCGAAATAATCGCCACCGTCTCGTTCGTATTGCAGAATCAGTTTGCTCAGCGACACCTTGCTGTTGCTGTACATCAAAAACCAATCGAAGAATTAGAATGCCAACTAAGAACAGGCCAACCATGTACGCCACGTAAAAATGACGCGCCGAAACCAGAAATGATTTAAATCCGCCTAAATGATCGACTCCACCTAACTTTAATACATAGTCAAAGTACAAAACGGGTACCAATATCATGACACCACTCAATGAAAATCGAAGCCACCAAACGCGCGTCGAAAAAATTCCATATTGAGCGATTGCAGTACCGGCGGCAAGCGAAACTCCCAATAAAACACCCATCACCCGCGAACCATGATCCCCAAGGGCAGCCAGCCCTTCTACATGAATCACTTTATTATTCGGATCAATCAAACATATCAGGAACGTCATTGCGAATGCAAAAACGATACAAGAAAAAATAAAAACTCGATCTCTGGCATCGACCCACATCACTAAGTTCCAGTGTTCAATACTTTACTGATTCCCCTGCCTGTAACCCACGATCAGACCGCCGCTATCCCAGAGGAATTCCAACCGATAGCCAAATCTCACGTCACAAACGCTTAAAATCTATCGAGGAAAACATTGGCTCGTTAACTTGTCCAAGCACCTAATCGATAATCGCAACTTCTTTACCTTTTATGGTGCCAAGCGTTTTAAACATTTCACTATCAATGTCATAAGAAATCAATCGAACGCTTCCGTCACCCACTGCAAAACTTGCCCCACCGGGATGCTCACTCCAAAAATGCAAGGAGTCACATTGCGACCGATTCCCTTTCGCGTATGGAAATGGCCCAGGTCCACATACAGCATTACCAAACAATTGACCATTAATGTCTTCGGTCCCCAGCAAGGTTCCATTGTTCCCCAGACCGCAATACCACCACCCTAAGTACTTGTCTAAACTTGGAGGGCGTTCGCCAAAAGCAAGCGTATTGCTCATCCCATCAACCACCTCGCTGGAACGTCGCTTGGTGCCTATGCAATACATCCCATCTCGGCTTAAGTAGTTTGTTCCGTTGACACCCAAGTAACAGGTCAAGCCAACTTTACCAAATTGAGTATTCGAATGATCGGCCAACTGGTAAGCATCAGGGGAACTTGGGCAAATAAAACCAGGAAGCACTTGAGAATAGCCAACGTGCAGTTCCGAATTGTATGGAAACCATTGTTCTCTATAAGCCTGTTGCGTCTGATCCCAAAGCGATTGTTGTTGTAAGTAGGGCAACAACTGCGGCAGCAATGCCAAATAAGGTGTTTTACCATATTTGGCGTCATACAAAGGAGGATTCGGGCCCGGATGAAACCCAATTGGGAAATACCGCTTACTCGACTCATAATTGAGACTTGCTAACGAAATCTGTCGCATATTGTTATGGCAGGACAGCCGCCGGGCTGACTCACGCGCCATTTGAACTGCGGGTAACAAAATCCCAATCAGAATTGAGATGATTCCTATAACAACCAGCAGCTCTAACAGGGTAAATGCATCTCTGACAACACTGCTTGACTTAACGTGATTTTTCATTTGCTGGCGCCCCGCTTTTGCATGAAAATCCCTATACCTACTGCCAACACACCCAAAACGATAAAATTCCATGGTCGAAATAGACTTGATGCTGGTTCCACGGGTTCCACTAAACCGTAGGTTAAAAGATCAAAAATGCGATCTGGTACTGGCTCATTAGACAATCGTTCCATTTTCAAAATCGAGTGTATGGGGTCCTTATTGGCCTGCATATCTTGCAGGGATGAAAAGAATTTGGAATCGATTCCTTCGATATACAAAGCTCCGTTGTTCGATTGGTAAGAAAATCGCTCGACGATCACATTTCCATGAATATCATGCATAGTCGATCGAATCGGAAGATAATTCTGCAGTGGATCCAATTCCAGAGTGCCGTTTTTTAACCATTTGCAATTGAAACGTTTGTCGTCTACTTTATTTGGATCCACGGTATACCTAATCTCGAAAACCGAATCATCATTTACATTTTCTGGCCATTTTTCGACTTGAATATAATCGGCCTCAAAGTCAAAAAATGCTAACCCCAAAGAACTGCTGAACTGGACCCGCCACTGGACAGAAAATTATCGCTCTTGCGTAGTACAGAATCACCGTCATCGCTTTTTTCCAATTGCGACATCTTCCATTGGCTTTTATCGTCAAACAGACTAATGAATTCAGGCGCTGAAGCGATCGCAGTGTAACGTGAATTGAAGATTCTTAGCATCGAAATTTCACCCATTGGCTCAGCCGCGACTGCATCATAGGCCGTACTAAAGAAAATCTTCCCGTCCTGAATCTTAACGCGGTTTATTTCGGTCCCCGAAACATTACTTCCAGGCCGTGTCCGAACGACCTTATAATCGAACTGCCGAATCGTCGAAGCCGAATCAGCCACCTTGCTCCAACCAGATTTTACTTTTTCCAAGAGGTCTTCTGCATGGCAATAAAACGGCGCAAAACTCATTACGCTTAAGCCACACACGAACCACCCATAAACCATGATTCTTTGGGCGGACTTTAATGACAGATACATGATCTAAATCCAATAAGTGCAAAATAGAAAACGAACCTAGCAAGCTGCACCCGCACCAAGCTAGGTCCGACGAAAAAAGTCACGCCGCCAAAGCGGAATTCACCCAATTTCCAAAGCCCACATTATCATGCCGGCACAATGCAACCACACTCGCCTGGAACCATAATACCACTGCAATACTTATATGTGCATCTATTAGCACCAGGACAGTTCGGAGGCGTATTTAATCCGCAACCAATGTCACTCCCCTCAGGAGCCGGCAACCAATTAGAACCAGGACCCTGAAACGCCGCATGTACGGACATGGCAGAACCTAGCAAAAGTAAAACACACCCAAAAGAAACAATCTGCCTAAGAAACACATTCATAAACAATCTTTCCAAAAACAGAAGCTACTAAGATGATTCAACCTGAAGCATCACAATGACCTGTTCTGATCGATCTGTGAACAGAGCGACCCGTTTGAAAGTAATCTCTGTAATCCGCCTGCACGTCGACCCACACACTGAATTCGATCGAATTTCTTGGCATTATTATCTGCGGCAAAGTTGAAACGGACAGACAACTGCATGACAATTGTGCCGACAAAATTTGAATCGGTTGATCACTGTGATTTTGAATTACACACTGATGCGTATGCTGTACCCCGGATTTTTGCACGGAATTTAAAGTCACCTCTGCAATCACGTTCTGATCCAGAAAAAGTCTTCACCCCTCCTGCGTACGAAAAACGACGAACACTGAAGTTAGCAAAATTAAACTCCAAACCACAAATGTGGGGGATGGAAAGATCGTCTTCTTGATCCACTGAAAAACTACAAATTGTTGGTCAAGTCGACGATCCAAGAAGTAAGCCATCAAAAGCAATACAACGCATGTACAATTAACCGAGAGCATCACAAAACTGGATAGATCCAAACTTCCGAAGCAGCGACAACTGGAATCGTAACCGATCAAAATTACGACTAGATGATAAACTGCGGACAAAAACACAGACATGCAATCCAAGCGACAACTAATTTCCTTACGAAACGTCCGAGGATTGATCCAATCAACAGGTAAACGACAAGAAGATCCAATGGAATAGAAAGCAAGAAAAGAAACCGGCTTGAAACTTGAGTAAACCAAAGCCAATCAGTGCAAATAAACCCTATCTTTGAACATGATGCGGCTAAGAAAATAACACCCACCAACATTGCGCAACTTGGATAGATAGCCGCCCGAAATTTCTGGGATGGTGGCGTTTGGCCTGACGGCGTTTGGAATGGTTCAAGACCGTTGCTAAATCGCGCGCTGGTTGGGCGATTTGCGCGCTGGTTGGGCGATTTGCGCGCTGGTTGGGCGATTTGCGCGCTGGTTGGGCGATTTGCGCGCTGGTTGGGCGATTCGCATCTACCATGATCGTTCTCCCCAAAAAACAAACTAAGCTTAGGACACCTAAGGTTAAGACGTCTATGAAGTCAAGGTTAACCAACTATGGCGTGAAGCAGTGCTAAGCACGCGATCGTCAGGTTGTAGCTTACAACAAGTTGACTTTATCTTCGTACTGCGTCAAGCGATTTCATCCAACTTCTAAAAAAAGAAGAAGCGAACTACGCCTGTGATCCAATGCCAATTCTCAGCACGAAATTAAGGGCACGCCGTCCAGATGGAACGCACTCAAACGGAGTTATGGAGTTATGGAGTTATGGAGTTGTCTAAAAATGTCACTTTTGGGTCGCTCGCGATAGGAAACGGTCGAAGTCCGAAATGCCAAAGCTTTCACTGAAACGGTTGCCCTACGAAATCCCAGAACCGCAAGTAACAAGCTATTTCGATCAAAATCCCTCGGCTCTGTTCATCAAACTCGCAACATTATCTCTTTTCAAGCAGAGCCTTTTCGGGCGCGGGGGTGGGCTTGTTCGTAAACTTTTCGTAGGCCAGCGGTGCTGACGTGGGTATAGATTTGAGTCGTCACCAAGCTCTTGTGACCCAACAACTCTTGCACGCTGCGTATGTCAGCGCCTCGGTCGATCAAATGCGTTGCAAAACTATGCCGCAAGGTATGAGGCGAAGTGCGGAGATTCAATCCCGTTTGCAATAGATACTTGTCCAACATCCTGGCGACACTGCGCGTCGTCAACCGCGTCCCAAAGCGATTGGTGAATGTCGGGGCGGTATGATCAATCGCTTGCCCTTTGGCTAATTCTCGCTTGCCCAACCACTTCGTCACCGCCTTGGAAGCAAAACTGCCCACCGGTGCCAGGCGTTCTTTCTTTCCTTTTCCGCGAACGCGAACTAAACCGTCAGTCAAATCAAGGTCGCCATCATTGATGCCTACCAATTCGCTAACACGTAGGCCAGCGGAGTACATCGTTTCCAAAATCGCTCGATCTCGCAATCCCATCGCCAAGGTCGATGAAGGTGCCGACAAGAGTGTGCCAATCTCGTCGTTGGTCAAGAAGTGAGGCAACTTTCGCTGGGGTCGAGGGTTGCGCAACGGCTTGGCGGGATTCTGTTCCACCAGGCCTTCACGCTGAGCAAATTTAAAGAAACTTCGCATCGATGCCAGCCGCCGGGCGATACTGGTTCTGGCATAATCGGCGTCATGAAGGGCTGCAACAAAAGTTCGCAGGATTTGCGGCGTCACTTCGGCAGGGGTCGGCCTGTGGCCTAAGGCTTCGGTCAAGTAATCCAGCAACCCTTCCAGGTCTTCGCGATACGATTTTATCGTGTACTCGGACGCATTTCGCTCGACCGACAAGTAACGCAAATATCGAGGGATCGAATCTTGCATTACTTGGCTCGTTGGCTAGTGTGATGCGGCACGGCGATACGGAAGTGTGATGAGGAAGTGTGATGAGGAAGTGTGATGCGGAAGTGTGATGAGGAAGTGTGATGAGGAAGTGTGATGAGGAAGTGTGATGAGGAAGTGTGATGAGGAAGTGTGATGAGGAAGTGTGATGAGGAAGTGTGATGAGGCACGGCGAAAAACCTGAACGGACAATCTTGGAGACCTAGTCCTCCCAAAATTGACCCGATTGCTGGACCGTCGAATCGATTCGAGAAAAGCCAGCATCCGTTTTGTTTTGACGCAGCTTTTGACTCAAGACGGCGGCATCGTACCAGGAAAAATTGATTTCTGGATCGGACGCGTAACGCCCTAATGTACGCAAGGTTTCGGCTTTGTTGCTGTCGGTATAAAGAAAGATGAATCGCTCTTCACCTTTGACCAAAGCTAATACATTGACATCTCGCGACACGTGAATTCCTCTTCAGAAGGCTATCGATTTCGTGGGTCGCCGCGATGCGACCCGATCGCTACTAAGACCAACTCTTACTGATTCGACCGAACAACCGCTCTGAAATCAGTGTTCCTAAACCAGTACCCTGGTGTAACGAACATTCTGATTACGCAATTGCTGGCAGTTTTCAAAAAGGTAAAGTCAACCGCACGTCATCCACTGCTGCATCCTGGCCGGTGAAGATCCTGTATCGATCGATTCAGGAACCCTGGCCACAAAAATGCGTTTGAATACCATCTGGTCACGGTTGGTATCGGACAAATGGCCAACGCCACACCACTCGACTATGCCCAGCACCCCCTCGTCCTGCCAATAATTCAGAGATATGTAGATAGCAACAGAAGCTAATAAAATCGTCTTGCCGCTCCAAATAACTTTGCCAACCACCGAATCTGGCATCATCACGGAATTGATAGTAGCTTTCCAAACGTGCGGTGAAATCGGAATCGCTACCATCAAATTGTTTTATCAGTTCCATGATGGGCTGGTTGGTCGGCAGACACTCCGGTCGTTCCGGGGCGGGTGGCGCTGGAACGAACCCGTTGGGGTCAGGCCAATCCACCGGCAATTGGGCGTTCATGGGGACACCCCCGATACCTGACATCGGTGCCGTCTGAACCAACGCCGAACCGGTGGCCGGTCCATTTGCCCATTGCTGCTGCCTTTGAACGTGCTGGGTTGGAGTGCCGACCATTTGCCCTTGAGTCTTCATCGTGCCGGGTTGAAAATTTCGAACCATCGACGGTCCCGCGTGATCGGGGCTTTGGTAGCGAGCCTGAATCACGCCGTTACCGACTGCCGGTGTGGGAGACTGATAAGACGATGACGGGATCGGCGATTGCGTTTTCAACTGTTCGGTTGCCAACGCAAACTCCGCTTCGTAACGTAATTCTTCGGGTATGTATTCTTCTTCAGCCGTGCCCCAAGGCAATCCGTAGCCTGCCGGGATCGGGTGCAAACAAGTATTGGCGGCGTACCAACGAACAGCTAGACCCATTCTCGGAGGATAATATGGATCAAAGTCGGTAATCGAACCCACCACCACCGCATCGACGCCTAGCTGCCGCGCCAAAAGCTGAAAATCCGGCGCCGAATTGATCGCGATCGGATTCTGTTTTAGAAATTGGTCCACAACTCCAACGGGAATCACTTCGTAGCCGCGAATTTGTTGCAATTGATGACGGTAGGCATTGGCAACGTCGGCACCATTGATCGTCGGGTAATCGCTTTGATTGAAAAATGGAACTACCGCGATCTTGTGCAACTGGGGAAAAGGATTGTAAAGCTGCGGTCGATCCATCCGCTGCGGAAGCATCGTGCAACCCGATCCAAATCCCACCAAGAGGACCACGCATAGCAATAGCCTGCTAGGAAGCCCTCTCACTTGTTTCAAAACATGCGTCAAATCGAGCAACGTTTCGGTTCCCTGATCGGTTGGATTATTGTTCGCACCAACGGCGTGATTTGCTGGCATAAAAATGACCTGTGCCCAACGAGTTACCTATCGATTCCACCCCCTGGTCCTTTTTTACATCGGCACACATCCTTCGCAATCGTTAAACTTTGACCCAATTACCCCAATGAATCTAGGTTTTGCTGGAAAGGTCGCACAGATAGACGCTAGCAAGACGGCAAGATTTGGCAGCGGTTGACCCTCTTGAAGTGAACCCCGTGCCGCCACGATCCGGGGGCCAGAATCTAACGGCCACCCGAAGGGCCAAAGCCATCTAACGAATTGCTTGCGCTGCCCGAAACGGTGTCCAAATACAAGCACGAAGCGCAAGCGAGTGACACGCAACATCGGACAGCGCACACGCCGCCAGGCCCATCGAGTTTAGAAATTAGCCAGCATAAGATGTCACCCTCAGTGCTTGCACCTCGGCGAGTCGCCAGCCAGGACTAACCACCCGCCTCTTGTTCGGATTTCCGTTGTTGAAAGATCTCTTCGAAGGTCTCACCCTTGGGAACGACCTTCTTCTTTTGCTTTTGCAATTCCTCTTGCACTCGGGCTGGAATCGCCGTCCCGGGCGTCACCAGTTCGCGAATGGCATGCAAAACGCTGGCAACCGTCAAAGCGGCCGTAGGCAATAACAACAAAGCCACATTTTCAAAAAAGGAACCAAAAGTTGACCCAGAGATTCGCGTCTTATCAAATGCCAATACCCAGTTAAAGTAAAGAGCAAACGAAAAGTCTGAATAACTTCCCCGGAAAATCTCCTGGATCGACACCGTTAAGGTCGCGACCAAGACATACAGAATGACAGTCCACAACAGGCCAACCAAGATTCGGGCGCTTCCGGCAAAGCGACCCAAAAACAACATCACCAAATAGGTGAGCGACAAATAAGCACAACCGAACATGATGTTTATGAGGAAGCCGCAAATGGCCCCCTCATCCCAACTGGGTCCCAACGGCATTCGAAAGAAAGAATTGATCGGATTGGCATTGACCGTAAAAATCATAAAGACAAAATTCCACAGCAAGATACCGCTCAAGGCAAACAAGTAACCTCGTCCAGGCCCAGGTAAATACAATCCTTGAATGATTCGGCCTGCAAACGATTGCGGAAGTTCACGTTGAACTCGTTTCGAAAGACCCGGCCGCTCACTAGCCATCATCGCACCGACTAGGCAAAAATAGTGAGTCGCATACAAAGCGATCCACGGAAGGAATTCGCCCACATCTGGGGCACTGCCTATGATTGAGCTAAATGCGGCGGTCGACCCCGTGATGGCGGCCAAAATGATCATCACTTGGAGTGACACTGCCAGGCGAATTCGCGAACTTCGGTTCTCGGCCTGGAACGAGATCAGACTTGTGCAAGACTCGAAACACAAGTAACTGGTCGTTAAGAAGAACGCGCAAAAACCACCCGCTGCAATGACGATCTCCCCTTGCGACCCTACTTGGGAAATCGCTACGTTGAAACCGCACCAAAAAAGATAAAAGATTAACAGAGCGACCACTAAAAACAAGTTCATACCAACGCGAAGAAAAACATTTCGCGAAAAACCAGCCAACATCAACGACAGACACGTTAGACAAATTGCCCCAGTTACGGCGACGGCCAATACTAGCGCAATCTGTTCAAAATCTATGCCACGCAGAACATAAGAGAACGCAATGCAAGGCACAATCGCAGCCAAATAAACGACGACTTGCAGCAAAGCACTGCCCAGCTTGCCCAACACAATTCGGCGAGCGCTCATAGTGGTTATGGAAACCAGTTGAATGGTTTCATCTTCAAATTCACGCGCTAGCGAACGATAGGTCGCCAACGGTATGACAACGGCCAAAGGGAATCCTAAAATCCAGGCATAGCCCGCCATCAGCCAGCCGCCGGCCTCTTCCAAATCGTAACCAATGGCAATGCTGATCCCGTAAAAAGACCAGACCACCACAGCCAATAGCAGAAGCATGAATGTCCACTGAAATTGGCGGCTCTTGAGTGCTTGGCGGCTTTCCTTCACCAAAATCGGACTGCAACGATCGGCCACCCAAGTTGTCCAATGATCGATTCGACTTTCCGGCGATTCCATCAAGCGACGACCCGATAAATTCTCCGGCGACAATTGCCCCGGTGCTTGACCCGGTGCTTGACCCGGTGCTTGACCCGGTGCTTGACCCGGTGCTTGACCCGGTGCTTGACCCGGTGATTTCGGTGCAGACACTGGCAATGAACTGGAAGATTGACTCACTGCACGGTCCCCTTGGTAACTCGCAAGAACGCTTCTTCTAGCGAACGACGCTTCGCCGCAAAGCTAGAAATACGAAATCCTTGATTCACAATTGCGATCAACAAATCAGTCTGAGCCTCTTCGTTTTCGAAAAAACCGAACTCAATCTTGCCCGTGACTCGTCTAACCGCGTTTACCCCTGGATAGAGTTCCAACCATTGCAGCAGGTCACTCAATCGGTCATTGACCTGAACAACAATCGTGGCCAAATTGGCATCCGCGGAATCCGTTTCACCGGTAAACTGCTGTAAAATTTGATCCACCGACCCAGTCGCCAGCAGTTGCCCTTTTTCAATAATTGCCACTCGATCACACATTTCGGCCAACTCCGAAAGAATGTGGCTACTGATCAGCAGCGACTTCCCCTCGGCCGCCAATTTAGCAATGATCTCTTTCAATTCGATGCGGGCCCTGGGATCCAATCCCGCCGCTGGTTCATCCAAGATCAATACTTTGGGATCATGAATCAGCGCCCGCCCCAAACAAAGGCGTTGCTTCATGCCTTTGCTTAGACCATTCATTGGCTTGTCAGCCATGTGATCCATATGAGTAAAATCGAAGACACGACGAATCGCTTTGATTCGATCGCTGCCGATTAATCCGTAAGTCCGAGCAAAAAAATCAAGGTACTCCACGCAACTAACATTGGGGTACGCCCCGTAAGCGTCCGGCATAAATCCCAGGCGATAGCGAACCCGATCAGGGTCGGTCACCACCGAAAAACCATCAACATAGGCGTCACCCCAATCGGGTTCGTCCAAGGTTGAGAGGATCCGCATCATCGTAGTTTTTCCCGCGCCGTTGGGGCCGATAAACCCAAGCACTTCCCCGGAATTCACCGAGAAACTTAGATCATTGACCGCGCACGTGTCACCGAAAAAGCGACTGACTCGGTTGATTTCGATAGCTGGCGTTGTGCTCATTGTTCGCCTGTCAAACAAGTGCCAAGGATTACATGTTTTTGATATTCGTATTCCGCAAACGGTTTCAATTCTGCGGCCAAATCGTTTTCGTCACAAACACAGTAGAAGCCACCCACCTTCAACTTTGCTTGCGGGAAAACCTTCGACATGCGGTCAAATTCCCTACTTAAACGACCCCAAGCCGCATTGTCCGTTCTAGGACTGGACGACAACAGCGTGTCGTCCGAATAGAAAAATCCGTGATTATAAGGAGAATAGCCATGACGGGAATTCGAACCTGGTACATCCGTGATCGATAAAAGTTCACGCCACATCACCACCCTCAACGATTCCAATTCCCTCATATCGGAACTTAGGTTCACCGTTTGGTCGGCTTGAACATCCGTGGCAAAACCTAATCCATCAGGGGTCATGACCACCAAGAGACTGGCCTTGGCCCCTAACCGGTTGGTCACTTGATACCCGGTCGCACCACCATCCGCTTGATCTTCAACCGTGTCGTTGTCCGAATCCACTTTAGCCTTGGACAGTAACACTGCCTTCTGGGTTGATAAAGTGCTTATCGTTGTCGCTTGGTGCTTGGTCCGAACCCGTAGGTCGCCACCCGAAAACACATTCTGTTTCGCGTCCACCGCTTGCTCGAAATTGCCTCCGCTAGTTGCAAAACTGCCAAAGAACATGATGTCGCGATCGAATTGATACGAACCCGGACTGGTGCCCGCATAAATCGCTTGCGATGTCTGAACCATGGCCGCTTTGTTGATCGAATCTAAACGAGTAAAACTAAGTCGGCTAACGCGAAAGGCGAAACCGTCAGCAATCACCACATAACCCACCAAGCCCAGTGTCGCCAACAATGACAGAAACGGCACCACGAACAGAACTAGATTGATTCGATTCCTTCTATTTAACATCACGAAAGCAACCGGTCCTACAATGATCGAAAATAGCGTAATCAAAACCAGAAAAAGCAAACGCGGAGGCTCGCCAACATTGGGAACTTGGAAGCCCGCGACAGAACCGAAGTATTGATGGTTCATCCCAATGTTGCCTTTTACCGACAGGTCTTCGCGAAAATCAAGGGCGGCCAGCAGAGTGATCCAATCCGAACGACCATAGTCCGATAAATCGCCTGGCACTGCCAAAATCCTTCCGGCCCCGTATTGCATACTGTAAAGGACGGCGGCTTTCTGATTGGCTTGGTCGGCCAATGCACGCCCCGCACCTTCAATCGTCTGTAATTCCAAATCCGGGAAATTGTGAATCCACTCTTGCCGAGTCCAGGATTTGGTGTCCGCTGAAGAATCTTGGTGAGAGTGTTTGCTGTAACCATCGTAAGATTCTTCCACCGCTGAGTCGACTCGGTTCTCCGAGCGAAGCGTTTCAATCTTGTCATTACGAGACTTGACGGCGGAACTTAGACCGAAAGACCAACTTTGACGCATGGCACGGTCGGGACGTGGTTCTTGATGCGAAGTTAAGTTGGGCAGAATTGATGGAAATGCCGAAAAATCGTTTCGGCAACTGGTCACCACTAAGCGACCGCCTGCCAGCACCCATTGCCTAACGGACTCCGTCTTCTCTGCGGACAAATTTGCTAACAATTCAACGTCACTGGCGGACAGAACCATGACATCTAATGGCTGCAACCCGACCCAAACTTCGGGAATCATATTCAAACTGGCACTGCAAAGAAAGCGATTTTCGCGAAAAGTGATCAGATCAATATTCGCACCGGCAGTGTCAAAAGATCGACTGACCGCTTGCGCGCGTTGTTTTACTTCGTTCTGATTCAATAGCTGCGCAAGTAGTTGGACCTTCGGCAAGGGCTGATCGTTCCGCCGGTCCGTGTCATAAACAATAGGTGCGTCCGCTCGCTTGGTGTTCCGAAGCAACCACTGCGTCGAGATACTGGTGGAGTCGTAGGAGTTGCCTGATCCGAAAAAACCAAAAGTCACATCGTTAGATTTGGTTTGATTAAAATTTCCGTTGTGCGTGAGCGGAACCGCTGCAATCAAACTGCTGCGTTTATTGGATGCTAATGATCCATCCTGTGAAACCACGATTAAGTCAGGTCGATAGGAATCCATTCGGGCCAAGTCCAGCTCAACGGTGACCGATGTCTGGCCTTGCCGAATCATTGCCCGGCGGATCGTGCGATACCGTCGTCCCACCATCGGTGACATTTCCAGCGACTTCTCTATGCCAACAAAATAGGTTTCATCGCTGTCGGCTCGAGCGTTTGGCCCCAATCGAGTAATCGTCACTCGAACCGGCCGAAACCCCTGCACCCTCAAGTGTTCAAACGGATCTTCCACGGTAACCTGATAGATCGCCCCTTGAGGCCCAATTTGCCCCAACGACCGCTCTAATGGAAAGCACCCACCAAGCAGTATCAGTAGAATCAAGAGCAACAACGACCTATTCATTTTCGCCTCGCTGGGGTTGATTTACTTTCGAGTCGAGTTCCAGATTAACCTCGGATTGATCCTGCATGTCATCCGTTGTTAACTTGCCTGGCGCGCGAGCGTGCGATTGAATCAAATTGTCAGGGGTTGCCACACATTCTGGGGCCGGTTTTGGCTGCAGGTTCGGATAGTCTGCAGGTGGCACCATTGCTGGCGTATTGGTTGGCAGATGAGGCCACGAGGCTTCAGTTGCGATTTCAACTTTCCGACGTCCGTAAAGCAAACGAGCCATAAGATCCAAGACGGCCACAAAGACCAGCGACAGCAAGGAGATCAGCCCGAACTGAGCTAAAACATAAGACGCGCCCAACGCCCACGGAACGCCTTGCACCGCGAAAACAAGCACTGCCCAGATCGGGGCAGCCAATACTGCAAGGCCCAGTGTTTGCCGCAACGATAGTTGCCACTTCATATTGATTTCGCCCTAAATTACATGCGTTGATCGGCATTGATGATGCCCAGGGATCCAAACACCCAAGTCAATAGAAAATCGATTTGCCACGCATCTACTTCCATTATCCTTCGGCGAATCTACTCTAATTGCCAGCTCTACCGGCCCGCCCTCAGTGCCCTCAGTGCCCCTCAGTGGAAGTTGACACCATTCGTAATCACGCGCAGTGTCTTGTCTCCATTTCCAAGTAACGACCCAATTTCTGGAATCATTTCACTCAACAAAAACATACTTCCCAAACGGTGCCTGAAGAAACTAGGCAACAGGCGACACTCAGGACGACACCCTAAATCACCGCGCACCCTAAATCCCGGCGCCACCACATTTGCGGTGAAAACTTAAACACAGTGAAACCATAAGTACGGTACAACGCTTAGCAAACTAGCGGACGATGTTTTTGAATTCGATCTTTTGATTATAGACCCTAGCCAAGCCCGGTCACACCTGGGATCGTCCATCGCACAAATGACATTTGGACGGCATAAGCAGATTCATAAACTGCTGCATGAAGGATCAAGTGCCAGGATCCAATGCCGCAAAATGGATTGATCTTGTTCACACTAAGAAAAACGCAGGGGCCCACACACCCAAACCACGACTCGAAATTCCTCCCGAAGACAAGGAATTGGGCCACCTAAACGAAACAGAATTTCGTGGAATGCTCAGCCAAGCCAAGCAACCGCCGACCGGTCACGCACTGATTCTGGGATCTATTGCAGCAGACAAACCAACTGACATAAATCGGCTTCGAGTAATCGGCCCAAAATCGACCCAAAATCGACCCAAATTTGATTGCCAAAACAAAGACTTAATCTCAAAGATTTCTAGTCAGCCCTGGGCTTATGAAGTTTTTCGCGTCCGAGGCTCCGGTGGTCTTAAGCGCCGGGCAATTTGGGAAGCGCGATCGCTGGCGGACTATCTACCACTTTCAATGTGCCGCCATCACTGGCCCGCAAGTCCAACCGATAGGTCTTTCCAGCTTCCACCTGTACATAGTTTACTTGGCCATGGTTGGCCCGAATGCCCATCTCTTCCTGCTTCTTGGGATCATTGGCAACCGACCAAAAATCGGACCAAATTTTCTGCTCCAATTCTGAGATATCACCCATGCTTCGATAGGTTGCCGGGCGATTGTCGGGGACAGGTCCTTTGCCAGAATAAGGCACTCCTTGATCGATCGTTTGAATCGCCGTATCCAAATCACCTTTAATGCCGCGAATGATACAAAGCGATGCACCCCGGACAAGGTCGGCCTGTTCGACATATTTGTCTTGAAATTTGACCAACCAGCAATCGACATTCATCAATTTGCCCCGAAGAGTAAAGATGCGTTGCAACCCAACGGCGTTGTCATCTTTGTCGACTTCGGTGAACAACACCTTCATCATCGGTTCGCCCGTTTCGGGGTCAGGCGCTGCATCTGTCACCGTTAGGTAGGCTAGTCTGCTATCAACTTTGATCAAACGCAAGGATGTTGAAAGACGATCGATGTCATGTTCGAGAACACCGATTTGTTGCGTTTGCTGAAGCATGGTTGCCCGAGCGGTTTCCAATTCGGCGGCCACCTTACTGAATTCTTCTTTGACCGATTCCAGTTCCATTGCCGGCTTGATGTAGCGGTCATAGCCAAGGTAGCCCCCGTACCCCACCCCAGCGGTTGCTGCCAATATGATCCCCGTTCGGAGTGCCTGGTTGATTGTTGCTAACTTTTCGAAGAATCCAGACATTTTGAAACTCTACAATCACTGTGGGATTTTGAAACAATCGCCCAAACCGATAAGAACCCGCTGTGAACCCGCAGCGATAAATCTTTTGCTAAATTCTAATGCCTTACCCGTCTCTAGGCATCGCCATTTCGCGAGGCTTGCCAGCTTCTTGGGAGAAAACCTGCTGGCAATGATCGAACAAGCAATCGCCAACATGGGCCATTCGCTGGCGCTGCGAATTTATTTTGGTTACTTTGAGAAACAGCAGTGTTATCTTATCTGATCGACTCGCCGTTCTCCGATGGATTTCTTACCCACTCAGAGCGTACACGCTACTGGCCTATTGATAAAACGCCAATATGCCGCTGTTTCTAAACTTATTTCACAATAACTCGGGTTGTAACGACCGGTGAAAATTTCTGGACATTTCTTATTTAAGCACCAAACCCAATCCCCTCAAACACTTACGATCGCCATCGGATTTCGACTACACCTTGCTTGAGAACTGGGCTGATCATCCACTGCAGCACCAAACCTGAAACACTCGGACTTCCCAACTGGCTGGTTGATACTGGCGTTTCCGCAACCAAAGCTACCCCAATCAGCAACTCACCCCACCAAGACCTGATCCGCAATCTACCACCCCGACGTACCCAACAACTCCTTCACGCCAACGGCGATGTCTGACTTTCGCATCAGCGTTTCCCCGACCAGCATTGCATCAACTCCGGCCTGTTCCCATCGCTGAACTAAGGCTCGATCATGAACACCACTTTCACCTACTAGCAACCTGTCGTTTGGCACCTGCGCGCGGATCTGGACCGTCCGCTCAGTGTCCACCTCGAAGGTATGCAAGTCGCGATTATTGACACCCACTAACCGGGTACCCGTATCCAGCACTTTCTTCAGGTTGCCCGGGTCATGCAATTCGATCAGCACGCCCATCCCCAGTTCCGTCGCCAAGTCATGAAGTGTCTTCAATTGCTGGCCGTCCAAACATTCGGCGATCAACAAAATTGCGTCCGCCCCAAAGGCCCTTGCTTCGTAAACTTGATAATCGTCGACGATAAAATCCTTCCGCAGCAAAGGCAAGTCAACTTGATCATGGATCATTTGTAAGAATGCCAAGTCGCCCTGAAAGTACGATTGATCGGTCAATACACTCAGACAACTTGCGCCGCCTTCCTGATACGCCTTGGCAATGGCCACGGGATCAAAATCTTGACGAATCAATCCAGCCGACGGACTGGCCTTCTTAACCTCGGCAATCAAACGAATCGGCGGAGCCCCCTCCAATGCTTGGATAAACGCCCTCGGGGGTGCAACCTGACCGATCATCGCCTTGAGATCGTCGATCGACCGAACCAATTTCGCGGCGGCGATCTCTTGGTGCTTGGTTGCCACGATTTTTTCTAAGATGTCAGCCAACGCAGTGATCTCTCTAAATGGTGCAGTCCGCTACGTTCCAAAGCTGGATGGAAGTCGGCAAACGTTGAGGATTCAAATGGTATTGCGCAGTGCAACACCTACCTTCAAGGCAATGAAATTCTAGTTTAATCCATGAATGTCGTTTTGATCAGAGCGCCGCACGTTCCCAAATTTGTCTTTTCATTGTTAAATAGAGGCGTAACACGATTCGGACTCTAAGTGGCTAAAGGTTCCATCGATCGCCTGTACACTCGAATTTTAAAGACTTTTACCCCAGTTGGATCGATGGACAACGCACCTATCATTTCGGAAAAATTCGGCGATTTCACCATTGACGGGTACTCGCGTGCCGCCGTTCAAACCTATTGGCGGATCGACGAAATGCACCTGGGCTTCGACCTGGGCGGTCACCCTTGGGACTTTATGGGAGTGCCCAACTGGTTTATCTCTCATACGCATTTGGATCATATCGCAGCATTGCCGGTTTATATCGCGCGGCGACGAATGATGAAAATGGACCCGCCTACGATTTATTTGCCCGAAGTCGCCCTGCCTGCCGTAGAGCAAATGCTGCGAACATTTGTCAAGTTGGACCGCGGACGCTTACCTTGCCAATTGGTGGGCGTCGTCGATGGCGAGGAATTTGAAATTAGCCGCGAACTGGTAGTCACCGCTCATAAAACCACTCACACGATCCCCAGTTTCGGCTATGTGGTTTGGGAACGGCGCAAGAAACTAAAACCTGAATTCCAAGGAATGACCGGCGATCAAATCCGCGATATTCGCCTGAGTGGCACCGAAGTATCGGCAGAAATCCGAGTGCCCAAAATTGGTTACACGGGCGACACTTCACCGCCTGGATTGGACAATAACCCAATTTTTTATCAAGTGCAGGTATTAATCTCTGAATTGACATTCGTGACACCCGAACATCGCAGTGAAAAAATCCACAAGAATGGACACATGCATCTAGACGATTATGTTCAACGTAAAGATGACTTCAAAAACGAAGTCCTGATCTTAGGACACCTTAGCACTCGATATCATGACAATCAAATCATGGACCATGTGCAACGCAAGTTCCCCAACTTCTTGGACGGACGTATGCGAATATGGATCTAGCACCCCAAGACAATTTGTCCAGACCATCGATTCCCGTTTGGTTGCAAACTCCGCGTTCAGTATACGTCCACATCCCTTTTTGCACCCAACGTTGTGGCTACTGCAATTTTGCGTTGATTACCGGTCGCGACGATTTGGTTGATCGTTATTTGGACGCAATTGAAATCGAACTAAAATCACAAACCGCAGCTTTCGCACAGCCGATTCCGATTGATACGCTTTTCCTAGGCGGGGGCACACCCACTTACCTTTCACTGCCCCAAATTGACCGGCTATTTGCTCTGTTGCAAAAACATTTTCAATTCTGCGACGCAGATAACCATCGACCTTTTGAAGCCACGGCCGAAGCGAACCCCAATGACCTAAGCCACCAGAAGGTGGAACACTTTGCGCAACACCGCATCAATCGATTTAGCGTCGGAGCCCAGTCGTTTCAAGCTAAGAAACTAAAGTGCCTGGAACGATCTCATTCGGCAAGCGACATTCAAGACGCAGCGGAAGTAATTCATCGCGCTGGCGCAGCATTGTCGCTGGATCTAATTTTTGCCGCACCCGATGAATCACTGGTCGATTGGGAATCCGATCTCAGCCTTGCGATTGCCTGCCACCCCAACCATTTGTCAACCTACCAATTGACCTTTGAAAAAGGAACCCAGTTCTGGAACCGCTTAAAGAAGGGACGCTTGACCGAAACCGAAGACGATCTAGCCTTGTCGATGTACCAGACGGCGATCCAAATCTTGACAGGGCAGGGCTTCTTGCATTACGAAATTTCAAACTTCGCGTTACCCAACCGCCAGTGCCACCACAATGAAGCCTACTGGACCGGACGTTCCTATTTTTCATTCGGGCCAGGGGCGGCACGCTACGTTGCCGGCGATCGAATCGTAAACCATTCAAGTACCACAACGTACATCAAGAAAATCCTAAACCAGCAAACGGATCCAAACACGACTGGCTCGCTTGGCAATTCTCCAATGCCTGCTTTGTCCAACAAGAACGCTGTTGGTAGCGAAGTGGCTGCCAGCGAAATCGAGCGTTACGATGTGAGAGTGCGGGCAACCGAATATTTCATTTTTGGTATGCGCCGGTTATGTGGTATTTCCAGCGAAACCTTTTACCACGAGACGGGCTTGGGGTTACGTGAATTATTCGCTCCACAAATTGCCAAGCATGTTCGCTTGGGGAATCTTAACTGGAATGGCGAGCGGTTGCATTTGACACCCAATGGGTTATACATTTCAGATTCAATTTGGCCAGATTTTTTGTAGCGTTTACCTAATCGAATTAGGACCTGCTTCCCTTTTCCACCGAAAGCTGCTTACGATGGTAATCTTCGTCTCCCGGGATTTAATGTTTCAATCTAGAATTCGCCCACAAGTTCAAGCGGCAGGCTTTGGCCTAGTGACCGTCGCCAGTTGCGCTAAGGCAATCGATCAACTGCAGCAATTAGTCGTCGAAAGCACAGAGATCGCCGCGGGCAAAACCGAAGAGAATTCACAGGTCTCGATCCCCATTCGATTGGTCGTAGTGGATCTAAAATTAATTGCCAACCAAGAGGAATTGGTGGACCTAAGCCATTCGATTAACTTGACGCAGAAAAGGCAAGCAATCAAGATTCTATCGCTTGCCTACGGACCCCACGTGAAAGTTGACCTGCTGGAATCCGCAAAAGACGCCGGGTTTGAAATGGTAATGACCCAAGGCCAATTCGATCGCGGCTTCGGCGAAGTTCTAGCGGGAATCGTCCAAAAGTAATCGCAAGCCCAACGCGGAACTATCGTAAAGTCAGGCTCCGCAGTTCCATCAAGCCCTGACCCACGACTGTCAAACACCAGGGATATAGCGCCACTGACTCACTTGAACTTGCGACGCAAACGAGCGGTTAAAAGTTAAAAATTCAAAGTAACACTCGTCCACTGCGACCCAACCGGGCTTCTTGAACAAATGCCTTGAACAAATGCCTTGAACATCGGCGACGTTCCTATCGTCACTCTGCGATGTCGAAGCCTTTCTGGTTATCCAGCGATGCCGGTGCTATCGGTGACCGGTTCTCGTTTTTTGCGAATGAATAGTATACGTCCAATTGCAAATGCGCAGCCTCCAATTGCCTCTCGATAGGCGCCAATATCTCCAGAAATTTTGCGATCTGCTCGTTATAGTTCCTGCCGACTTGGTGCAATCGCTACAGCAGGACGCATCATTCCAATAAAAAAAAACGCCGATAAAATGTATAAATCACGATCATTGTTGCAATTCGATAGTCTTCCAGTCCTCCAACAACACAAGAGAATGCCGGCAGGAACAGAAATGCCAATAGCACAAGCGAAAAAAGAATCGGGTTCTCAATACGGATGGAAGCGAGGAATGTAATCAAGCCTGCAAGCAATGTGCCGGAAATGCCGAAAAATTTTGGACTGTTTGATGGCATGATAATTTAAGCAGGATAACGCCAAGTTCACCGGGCCGCGGCGAACGCCTGTGCTTTTATCTCACCGCGCGGCCCGCGGCTACGAGTGCAACGGTTTGTCATTTCACCCAATTCTACTGATTCTCCACCGACAGGGAATCTGAGCAAATCTCATCGCCAGACAGGATCGCAATGGAAACTACATCGATTAGCTTCGTTTCATTTGCCGGTGCTGAAAACTCGTCGCGCCAAACCGCACCCTGAAACAGCACCATTTCATTTGAATCGGACTCATGTTGCGTCAAGTAATCATCAATGAATTTGACGTTGGCAGTTGAGCCGTCGGCAAAAGTGATCTGAATCCCATCTGCGGTTGGTGTATGACAAATCCAGTCCGCGATCACGGAATAGCCGAGGGCCGGTTGTTCCACAACGCGAACCGAAATGAGTTGTGGTGTTCGAAGAGAAGAATATGTTGATGTCCGTATAGCTGCCTCAAGACGCTTGTGAATTGCTTGATCGGCGGCAGAGCCACCATTCCAGCTGAGCCGCTCAAGGGTGTCCGCTCTGCGCGACTGAATATCGTAAAGGGCATATATATACCGTGCGAAAGCAAGAAGAATCACTACAACAATGAGAGTGAGAAGCAACGCAAGAATGCTGTCGCGTAAACGCATAAATGTCTCTTGGGTGTCGTCCGGCGAAAGAACGGTACCGATCACCCAGTTCGCGGAGTGATCTATCCATTGGAAAAACGACCGTTCGCGAACTTGGGTGCATCGGATGGTTCAAGTGAGCCGCTAGGGCGGCGGGGATTGTTTTTGACATAGTGTAAGCGTCTCTGAGCACCGTTGACTGTTTGGGCTTGCTGGGGCGGGCTAATTGCGTTTTAGTTGGCTCTGCCGCTTTTTGTTGTCCCAGCGTTTGGCGCGCTGCGTTTGCTTGCGAACGTCCCGCTCGCTACGCTCCTCTTGGCGATACATGCGGATCGACTCGGGATCAGCCGCCGCCCAATTCCAGGGCAGTAGTGGTTGGTAATCCGTCTCGCCAGCAAGCAACCGCCCCAGCACATCGTTCACGTAAGCCCACACGTCCAGATCGTTCCGGTGAGCACTGCTGACCAAGCTCATCAATCCGGCACTACGCTCACCGCCAGCCAGGCTGCCGCAGAATAGCCAGTTCTTGCGAGCCAACGCAGCCTGTTTCATCAACTGCTCGCAATCGTTGTTGTCCATCGGCAACTGAGCATCGTCCAAGTAACCACTCAGTTCAGCCCAATGAT